>Ga0209655_10000153_pt1 | contig 25075 bp, 22 predicted proteins | sample BogFormECP03_OM2_FD_188236 | JGI IMG/M metagenome (GOLD analysis project Ga0209655, IMG submission 188236) | Bog forest soil microbial communities from Calvert Island, British Columbia, Canada - ECP03_OM2 (SPAdes) (version 2) | ecosystem: Environmental > Aquatic > Freshwater > Wetlands > Bog ...
GACATTGAGCTGGAAGGCATCTGCTCATAATCCCCGAGTAATCAGGGAACAGGACCCCGCTGGCTACGGGGCAGGCTCTGCGGATAGAAATAGTCTAGCGAAGAGGCTAGCGCACGGCAAGAGAAGAGTGATATTTATTTAAGATGTGTATTTTCATATACTTATGACGATGTGGACCCGGTTAGACGCTTCATTGCATCAGCATTTATCACCAACTTGCCTTCCTTCTTCAGCCGGTCCTCAAGGGCCACGCGGAACGCATCGAAGGCCGCGTTCTGCTTGGATTGGAGCAACTGCTGGCGGATTTGATCGGCTTGCAGCACCACAGCGGCGTCATTGAGCGGTTCGTGAGCAGCCACACGATAAACGAGCCACGCTCCCGCCACGTCCTTGGGATCGCTGACTTGGCCAACTGGCATGGTGAACGCAGCTTCGATTAGCTGGCCAGAACCGACGTCTGGAATTGAGGCGGTGCGCGAGATAGATTCCGATGTTTTCGCATCAAGATTGAGGGATTTGGCTGCCTTATCGAATGCTTCGCCGCCCTTGGCCTGCTTCGCGAGCTCTTCCGCCTTGGATTTGGCGAGCTCTACTGACTTCTCTTGCTGGTAGTCGGCAAGGACGCGGTCGCGGACCTCCACGAAGGTGCCCTGATGGCCGGCTTGGTCGTCTTTGGGCGTGACAATCACAATGCCCTGCGGAGTCTGAATCGGCTGGCTCAATTCGCCCGGTCGCAGCTGGAATACCGCGGTGCGCACATCCTGAGAATTGGCGAAAGCCGCCGGCGGATCTGTGGCCGAGGCAAGAGGTAGTTCGCCAATAGTCATGTTGAACTTTTTCGCCAGATCGTCCAGCGGTTGGTGATTCGACTGCCGGATAGCCGCAGCGATCTTCTCGGCGGCATCATTGGCTTCGGCGCTGACTTTTTCGTCGAGCACCGTCGGCTCGATGGTGCTGCGGACTTCTTCGAACGATTTGGTATGAGCTTGCTCGTGATCCAGGACCTTGATGATGTGAAAACCGTACTGAGTCTTAACTAGGTCCGAGATAGAGCCCTTGGGCAGCGTGAACGCGGCTTGCTGAAATTCCGGCACAGTCTGACCTTCAACGATCCAGCCCAAATCGCCGCCCTTGGGTTTCGTCCCATCATCCTCGGAAAATTTCTTGGCGAGGTCTTCGAAGTTCGCGCCGCCCTTTGCTTGCTTCAGGACGTTTTCGGCCTTCTGGCGGATTTCGGCAATTTCGGCGTCCGTCTTGCCGACGGTCTTGAACAAGATGTGCTCGACATGGACACGATTTTCGACCTTGTATTCGTCGATATGGGAATTGTAGTAGGCACGCAGCGCATCGTCACCAACGGTGGTCGTGGCCCGCAGTTTCGCTAGATCAAGCAGGGCGTAGCGCGCCGAGCGTTTCTCCGGAATCTGATATAACCCCGCATGCTTAGTGTAATAGGCCGACAATTCCGCATCCGTAGGCTGAATCGTGGACGCAAGGTCCGCAGGTCTTACGAGCACGTATTCGATCTGAACTTTTTCGTTCCGACGTCGGTATTCAGCCTGTATTTCCGCGGGGCTAACAGTGATGGCGTCGGTGACCAGTTGGCGAAACCTTTCCTGCAGCATTTGATCCCGCAGAAAGTCCTCAAATTCTGGAATGGACATGCCGGTACGGGTCTGGACCTCGGTGGTGTAACGGTCTTTCAGCCAAGTGTCGCCGTTCCAGGCAGCTGGGAGTATCTGCTTAATTCGATCCGAGAGTTCCTGGTCGGTGACGCGGATGCCGAGCCGCTGCGCTTCCACGGTGAGCGCTTGCTTGAGAATCATCTGATCCAAAACTTGTTTGGTATACATCGCTTTGTAAACGTCCGGGAGCGACTGCCCGTGCAGCGCGGCATTTAACTGGCGTTGCACGTCCGTGGCAGTGATGCTCTGTCCGCCTACGGTGGCGACGGCGTCGGGACTATTGGTAAAAGCAGCGCTGCCCATGCCGGGAATCAAGTAGGTCAACATGCTCAAGCAGATGACCCCTAGCAGGACGCTCATACCGATCTTGACCCAGCGATTTCGTTCCAGGTCCCGCTGCTGAATGCTTTTCAACATAACTGTCTGTGGCTCCCTCTAGCTCGGCAAATCATGCAATTATAATGGAGTTGACGTGCAGCGCTCAACGAGATTCGTGCGGACGTGGGGTCGCGTGATTCGGGCTGAATCGGAGCTCAACCCCCGTATTGCCACGGAGAATCGGAAACCGTCAGCGGTTCGACATCTCTGCGCAGCGCAGCGTTCACAACCTCGAGTACCACGATGGCGTGGTCGCCGTGTTTTTCGAGAATTTCAAGAGCTTTACATTCCAAGTAGGCGCCCAGGTTTTTCAGGACCGGTGCGCCGATCGTTCCTTCGGCGTATGGCTCGCCGTTCAACGATCCGTGGGATTCCTCGGTCGCCGCGAAAAATTTCTGCGCGATGTCCTGCTGACTGCTGTCCAGCACGTGCAGCACGGCAGCGCGGCTTTCGACGACGCACTGAAACGCGCTGCCATCTTTTCGTAACGCGACCATCAACAACGGCGGTTTGAACGACGCTTGCGATACCCAGGTGATGGTGGCAGCGCCAAATGCTTTGGCGCTGCGGGATGTGAGGATATACATGCCGTTGGTCAGGAGCCGCAGAACCTTTTGCTTAATCTTGGGATCCATGATGGCGAGCGCATTTTACTTCAGTGGACGAATCAGGAGAGTCACTATTTGGCGCGGAGGTTTTGTCGCGGGGCGTCGTTCGGCGAGGTCTCAATTCTGAAATCATGGCGCAGAGGCAGCAAGGTTCGTGCGAGCCGCCCAACCGACTGCATCAATTTTCTACACGCTTGAGTTATTCAAGCGGGCTATTGCGCGAGGATTTTCTTGATTTCGCCAGCCTGGCTGTAGTTCGGGCTGATTTGCAGAGTGTATTGGAACTGTTTTTTGGCCATGTCGAAGTTATTTGATTTCAGATATGCCATGCCAAGGTGATAGTGGTACGTGGGATTTTCTGGACTGCCCTTGATCGACTCTTGCGCCTTGATGGCTTCCTGGAACAGGTCGATTGCGGCGTTATAAACGCCCTGTTGGTAGTAGGCCCAACCGAGAGTGTCGGCGGAATTCGCTGAATCGGGCATTCCTTTGCGGCTAATTTGCGCCAAGGAAAGCGCGACGTTGACGTTGCCGCCGTGTTCCAGCATCAGGTAAGCAAGGTTGTTCGCGGCCAGCGCATAATCAGGCTGGATCTGCAGAGCTTTCTTATACAGATCTTCGGCTTCTTCCCATTGATTGCGCGTTTCGAGCAAGCTGCCCAGGGCGACGTAGATGCGAATGTCGCGAGGATTGGACTGCAGAGCGCTGCGGTAACCGGCAATGGCTTGGTCCACCGAACCGCGAGAAACCTGCACGCTGGAGAGCATCAGGAATGCGTTAACGTTGTTCTTATCCAGGTCCACGGCTTTCTGAAATGCTTGCTCGGCTTTGGCGGAATCCTGATTGCGAAGCTCGACTTGACCCAGCAAGACGTAGAAGTTGCTGTTGTCGGGGACCTTCGCAATCTGATCCTGCACAATGCGCAGCGCAGCCGCCGGCTGTTTCTGTTCGATCTCGACGTTTACTAGACCAAAGAGAGCATCGATTGCAGCAGGATTCCGCTGCAACGCTTCGGAATAGTATTTCTGGGCTTCGTCAAACTTCTTTTGGGCTGTCCGCAGATTGCCCATTCGAGCATAGCCGGCGGCGTTGTCTGGGGCGACGCTGATCGCGCGCTTCAAGTCCGCTTCTGCGCCCGCCTGATCCTTCTTCATGAACAGAGCTTCACCGTGCAGGATGTAGCCTTCTGGAGAGCGCGGTTCGAGCATCATAAGCTTGCCACCGGTTTCTTCGAGCAACGACTCATCGCCGCGGCGCAACGCAAGGGCTGCAAGAGCACGGAGTGGTTCCACCATTCCTGGCTGGAGTTTGGACGCCTGCCTCCATTCGGATTCGGCTTGGCCCATGTTCTGTGTGGCGGCGTATGCCATTCCCAATTGAAAGTGAGCCGCCGCGTTGTCCGGAGAATTTTTCACGACTTGTTCCAAGACATGAACGGCGTCCGTGGCTTTTCCCTGACGAATCAAAATCTGGCCCTGAAGCGTCAATGCTCCGGGATCGGAGGGTGTGTTTTTCAGTAGCGCATCCGTTACCTTGGACGCGTCATCCAGGCGATTTTGCTGGAGCAAGAGTTCGGCGTACATCTTGCTGACGATCGGGTCTTTGGGATGCTCGGAGTAAAGAGATCCGAGCTCCGCAAGCGCTTTGTCCCATTGCTTCTGGCCTAAATACATTTCCGCGAGCATCCGGTAGCCTGCGGGATTGTCGCTGAGAGCGCTTTTGGCATCCTGCAGAGTCTTCTCGGCGGCGTCCGGCTTTCCTTCGTTCAGATAGAGACCGGCCAGAGATGCGCGCGGCGAGGCGCTTTTTGGATCCACAGCAATCGCCGCTTGAAACTGTTTTTCCGCATCGGACCAGCGCTTCTGGCGTTCGTAGAAAGTTCCCAAAGAGAGCAGCGCGGACAAGGATTGGGGGTTCAGTGAGACGGCTTTCAGATAGCTCTCTTCGGCACCTTTCAGGTCCTTGGATTTCTCCTGTATAACGGCAAGGTTCAGAAAAGTTTCTGCGCGCTTCGGGTCCATCTGGACCGCCGCTTGCGCTTCAGTCACGGCCTTGGCTAGATCTCCCTGCGTTGCGTCCGCGCGAGAAATAATAGTTTGCGCTTGCGCGTTTTGCGGTTCGCTCTGCAATACGATCTCGGCGTGGTTGCGAGCCTCTTGAATTTTGCCGGCGGCCAGCAACAAATCAGCCAGATCGAGTTGGGCTTTGAGATTGTTGGGATTAAGTTCGACGGTCTTCGCCAGTTCCTGATACGCGCGCAGCCAGTCGGACTGTTTCAGATACGTTTGCGCAAGTTGGTAGTGTGCCTCAGCGTATCCGGAATCGATCTGGATGGCGTTCTGAAATTCGATGGCGGCTTCGCGGTATTGAGCGCGTTGAAAATAAGATTCACCTCTGGCGAAGTGCTTTTGCTTTAGGACGTTGGGGTCCCGGGTGCAGCCAGCCAAGATCGTCGCCACAACCAGTGCGGCTAGCCAAATGGAACCGTGTTTCGTGAGGTTCATTACACGCTCGCTCGGTGGAAACCGCCGTTGAGAATCAGCAAATCCTACACCTTTGAGCTGGAGCAATCCAGTGCCCTGAGATGACCAGATGTTGTCGGATATGGAACGACCTTAAATTACTGCAGGGAAGCACCTTAGCTCAAGATTTGGGAAGAATTAACGGATCTTGGCACTTGATCGGTTCCGAACTGCAGCGCGTCGAGATTCGGAATTAGGCCCAAACTGACGCAGCAACATCAGTAAGGCATTTGTTATTAATAGCTTAAGAGATTTCGCGATGCGCACTGAAGAGCGCTCGCAGCGGATGGTGCGATCGCTCCATACAATGGAACAAAGGGAAAGTATTTTGCTCATTCGTGGAATATCGCTGGGATTTCCACGGCGAAGAATCCGACGAAAAGGGCATAGGTCATTCTCAGAGATTCGTCTACGTATTGCAACTAAAAGACTTACGAGGAAGCTCGCCGACACCCACGACGGTACGAACGGGTGGCAACTGCATTGCAGTCTCAGCTAAATGTCCGGGAGTACTATCGGCCCGGGCGGCAAATCAGCGAAAGATGAACGGGCGAAGGCCATAAATCGATGACTACCAACGGGACTGCGGGCGTAATGGTAAGCGAGGATTGGGGTTTCGTCACCGGGATGTGCCCGGCGATGCAAACTCTGGAAAGCGTAGTCGCCGAGATTGCGCCGACGAATATTCCGGTTCTGTTTCTGGGCGAGAGTGGTACGGGAAAAGCGATGTTCGCCCAAAGACTTCACCGGCTTTCCGCACGTTCTGAAGAACCGTTGGTTACGTTCTCGTGCGCCGCGATGGACCTGGCACAACTGTCTGCCGAACTGCGAATGGGCGCCGACCGCGCCAAGGATTCAAGTTTGGGATCCGCGGGCAGCGTGATTTTCGACGAAATCAGCGAGCTGGACTCTGCTTGCCAGCGCAATCTTTTGTACGCGCTCCCGGATGGACATGCCGATTCGCAGCGTGGAGTGATCGGCGCGCGCGTAATCTCCACTACGCGCCGAAACCTGGACGATGAAATGCGCGCGGGGCGTTTTCGCACCGAGCTCTACTACCGGATCAATGGAGTCTGTTTGCGCCTTCCGGCGCTGCGCGACCGCCGGGAAGATATTCCCATACTCGTGGAATCCTTCTTGAGCAAGCATTCAGCGCAGTTCGGGCGTCCGCGCCCCTCTTTAAGCCCTCGTACGCTGCGAATGCTACTGGACCATGCTTGGCCTGGGAATATTCGCGAACTTGAAAACGTAGTGAAAAAGATTGTTGCCCTCGGCGATGAACAACTCGCGATTGCGGAACTGGCCGCGGCTCCGGAGCCGCCGACGCTGGAAGTTCCTGAACATCGAGGTTATTCGCTGAAGGCCGCAGCCAGAGCGGCGTCACGCGAAGCGGAACGCCAGCTGATTCTGAAGGCCCTGGGACACACCCGCTGGAATCGCAAGAGAGCGGCGCAGGAATTACAGATTAGTTATAAGTCATTGCTTTATAAGTTGAAGCAAATCGGCGTGCAGGATTCCGAAGCCGACTAGCTACGCAGGAGACGAGATGTTCAGAGCAAGGCAATTTTACTTCGCGGTTTTTCTGATGCTGGCTGTTGTCCCGGCGAAAGGTCAGGAGACGACCGGCTCGCACCAGACGGCACAATCGGCCGTCCCGGCAATGCCCGACGACGCAGCCAAAAAATCCGCAACGGCTGATCCTAACTACTTGATCGGCGCTCAAGACGTGCTGGATATCAACGTATGGAAGGAGCCGGACGTTTCAAGGATTGTGCCGGTGCGACCGGACGGAAAGATTTCGCTACCGTTGTTGAACGACGTGCAAGCCGCAGGTCTTACACCGGCGCAATTGGCGGCACAAATAACGGAGAGCTTGAAGAAGTATGTGACGAATCCGCAGGTGACGGTGATCGTATCGACGATCAATAGCCAGCGCGTGTACATTCTGGGCGAAGTGGCGCGTCCCGGCGCCTTCCCGCTGCTCCCTGGCATGTCGGTGCTGCAAGCCCTATCGAGCGCTGGCGGATTCACCCAGTTCGCGAAGGTGAAGAATATTTTTGTTCGCCGGCTTGAAAGCGGGAAGGAAGAGAAATTTCCCTTTAATTACAAGGAAGTGATCAGCGGTAAGAAACCCGAGCAAGATATTTTACTGAAAGCCGGCGACACGATCGTGGTGCCGTAGCGAGACACATGAGCACCCTGAAATACATTTCGATTGGCGGAGTTTGGCTCGTGCTTCTGAGCTGCGCTCCAGCGCGTGCACAACAGCCCGCCGATAACCCTCAGGATCAACAGCAAGGGCAGCAGCCGAGCCAGCCGATCCCGGCCATTCGTTCTCCGTTAGCTTCCGGAGCGGACAATGGAGATCAAGACGAAGCGCCCAACCCACAACTATTGCTGCCCGACACGAGATCGCTCACGGGCGTCGAGGACTTGTCGCTTGGAACGATGGCGCTCGAGCACAGTTACTGGCAGCCGCGTGCCGTCGTTTCGGAAACGGTGGACTCCAACCCCGGATCCACCACCGCAGGAAACGGCTCTTGGGGCACCTGGACCTCACTCTTGGGAGGAGTAGACATTCACAAAATCTCAGGACAATCCGAGCTGTTCGTGAGCTACACCGGCGGGGGCATGTTCGCCACTGGCAATAGCAATGCATCCAATGGCGTGATCCAAGAGCTTAGTTTCAAAGATAGGTACTTATTTCGGCGCTCGACCCTAACTGTGTTTGACCAGGCAAATTACTTGCCGGAGTCATCGTTCGGGTTCGCTGGAACGGCTGGGAGCAGCTTGCCAGGTGTCGGAATCGGGACAGGCCCGGGATCCGGATTCACGCCGGGTCAATCGATTCTAACGCCAGAGGGCCAGAATCTTTCGAACGCTTTCGATGTTGAACTGGACACGAAGCTCACGTCGAGGACCTCACTGACGTTTGTCGGCGGGTATTCCCTGCTCCACTATTTCGACGACAACCTCTTGAATTACGGTGACGCGTCGTTCCAAGCGGGCTACAACTATCTACTCAGTCGGAAGGACACAGTCGCAGTCTCGTACAACTTCAGCGCGTTTCGGTATAGCAACGTCGATCAATCGCTGAATTTGAATACGATCCAGGGTAACTACGCACGGCGGGTTACGGGCCGGCTGGCGTTTCAGATTTCCGCAGGTCCTCAATTCGTGTCGTCTCGCTTTCCCATTACGACCTCAACCTCTTCAACACCTTCACCAGCGATTTCGTCGTCGCAGCTGTATTGGACTTTAACTACTTCACTGCGATACCAGCTTAAGCGAGCGCAAATCGGTGCTACGTACAATCACGGTGTCAGTGGCGGATCAGGCGTATTAGCAGGAGCGGAGACCGACATGGCAACGGGCACATACAGCCAACGGGTTTCGCGAACGTTTAACCTCGACCTCAATGCGGGATATTCGCGCAATCGCGGGATTGCAGGGTTTGCGGGGTCGGCCGCATCAGAGGCGCAATCGTACTCATATTGGTTTAGCGGAGCGAATGTGAGTCACCCCTTTGGCCGGTCGCTCGATATGTTCATCAATTACCAGTTTCAATATCAAGACTCCAGCACGACCGGCTGTACGGGCAGCGCGTGTTCGACAACCACAATTCGTAATCAGATCGCATTTGGATTGAATTTGCATAAGCAACCGATCCCATTTTGAGTAGTAGTAATCGCGCCGAAACTCGGCGAAAGAGGCTGGAATGGCTACGCGTGAATTGACCCCTGCAGACTACGTCGCGATGCTGCGGCGCCGCTGGGTGCTGATAGTGGTGCTGGCTGTGGTGGGAGCGCCATTGGCGTACATGGTGTCGCGATTCCTTCCGAATAAATTCAAATCGCAGACGCTGGTCATCATCGAACAGCCGAGCGTCCCCGAAAGGATCGTGGAATCGCTGAACACGCAAGATATCAATCAGCGGCTTTCCAGCATGCAGCAGCAGATCCTAAGCCGGTCACGCCTGGAACCGATCATTCGGCAATTCAATGTGTTTCCGGAAGACATCAACCGGCTTTCCATGGACGAGCTGGTAGCGCGCCTGCAGAAAACGATTGAAGTGACGCCGATCGCGCCGATGTCGGAGACGCGTACCGGGCAATTGCCTGGATTTTACGTTGCCGTCACGCTGGGCGATGCACATCATGCGCAGGAAGTTTGCACCGCCATCACCTCGATGTTCATCGAGCAGAATCTGCGCCAGCGACAAGAGCACTCCGAAATGACGACGCAATTCCTATCGACCGAATTGACCAGTGCGAAGGCCAACCTGGACGAGCAGGATGCGAAGCTCGCCGCATTTAAGAGCATGCACGCCGGCGAACTGCCTGAAAACGAGCAGATGAACCTCAATCTGCTGACCGGACTGACGTCACAGCTGGACGCCTCTACCCAGGCGCTCGCGCGCGCGCAACAGGACAAATCGTTCAACGAGTCGCTGCTGTCCCAGCAGGAGTCGGCATGGCAATCGTCGCAGACCGGTCGCAACCCGGAGACACTGGAACAGCAACTCATCGCATTGCAGGCGCATTTAGCGACGCTGAAGTCCAGCTATACCGATGACTACCCCGATGTGATCAAAGCTAAGAATGACATTGCGGTTCTGCAGAAAAAAATCGCCGAAAGTGAAGGTCCGGACAAGGCAAGCGTCACGAACAAGGGCCCAAAAATGTCTGAGCCAGCCCAGATCATTCAACTCCGCGCCCAGATTCACAACGACGACATGATGATCGCCGCGAAGACAAAAGAGCAGGAGCAAATCCGGAAACAGATCGGTCTGTATCAGGCTCGCGTGCAATCAAGCCCAGCGGTCGAGCAGCAATACAAGGAACTGACGCGCGGTTACCAGACGGCGTCAGACTCGTTCAACGATCTGCAGAAAAAGCTCACCGACTCGCAGCAGGCGGTGAACCTGGAACGTAAGCAAGAGGGCGAACAGTTCGTAGTGCTGGATCCGGCAAACCTGCCGGACAAGCCGACGTTCCCCAACCGCCCATTGTTTGCTCTGGGAGGCTTGGCTGGCGGCTTGGGTCTCGGCCTCGGGATTGCTTTTCTACTGGAAATGAAAGATTCGTCGTTCAAGACCGAGCGCGATGTGGAATTTGCGTTGCATCTGCCAGTGCTTGCTATGGTGCCAGAGATCTTGCCGGCTTCTGAAAAAAAGCAAAAGGTGGCCGCGAATCGAAACTCAGCGGATTCCGAATTGGAAGTCGGGGCGAGGGCCTAAGGAATCATGTACCAGAAATTTTTTGGACTACGGGAAAGCCCGTTCAACGTCAATCCGGACCCGCGTTATCTGTTCCTGACGAAGCAAATTCAGGAAGCGCTGGCGGGCCTGACGTACGGCATTCAAAATCGCAAAGGATTCATTCTGCTGACGGGCGAAGTGGGCACCGGCAAGACGACGCTGTTGAATCGGCTACTGGACTGGCTCCACGGCCAGCGCGTCAAAACCGCGTTTGTCTTCAATTCTCAGGTCAACGTGAGCCAGCTGTTCGACTTCATGATGGCCGATTTTGAAATCCCGGTTGAATCGCGACATAAGAGCCAAGTGCTGTTGAAACTGAATCACTGGCTGCTGGAGCGATATCGCGCGGGAGAGACGGCTGTCCTCATCGTTGACGAGGCCCAAAATTTGTCGCTGCAAGTGCTGGAGGAAATACGTCTTCTAACCAACTTGGAGACGTCCACGGAAAAGCTGCTGCAGATTGTGCTGACCGGTCAACCCGAGCTGGAAGAAAAACTCAAACTTCCGCAACTGCGCCAGCTCCGCCAGCGTATTACGCTGCGGTGCCGTACTTCTCCACTGACGCTCGAAGAAACATTCGGATACATCGCCGAGAGGTTGCGAATCGCGGGAGCCAACGGCGAGCCCATTTTCTCCAAGGAAGCAATTGAGACCGTGAATCTATATTCACGCGGCATTCCCCGTGTAGTGAACTTGCTGTGCGAACATGCGTTAATCAACGCGTACGTGGATCACTTGCGCCCCGTTCCGGCTCACTTGGTGGAAGAAGTGGCGCGCGAATTCCAGCTCGACGAAATAGAACCGATCCTCGCGGCCCACAGCTCGAATGGGCCTAGCCCGAGTGTCGACACACAAGCCTTGCTCCAGAATCTTGACGAATTGCTCGGTCGGTTGCGCGAGGCCAATATCGTGCCGTCTTCTTCCCTGCGCGAAAGGAAGCCATGAGTCGCATTCATGAAGCTCTAAAGAAAGCCGAACAGGAAAGGTCCACCGTACAAGCGGCCTCTGGCGGCGTGTTTACCAGCCCATTAACAGTTGATACCGCCGCGACAACAGTATCCGCGCCAGATGCCGACGCACGGCGGTCTTCTCTGCCAACCGAACAATTGCTTGCGCATACCGCAGGCTATTTGCGATTCGACGACTTGCGAAAACACTGTGCGCACCCGCAATGGCATCTGGACCCGAGCGTGAACGTATTCATCAATTCCGCACTCACAGCGCACGGGTCAGAACAATTTCGCACGCTGCGTTCGCGCTTATACCAGATGCGCGCTTCTCAGCCTTTGCACACACTGTTGGTCACCAGTTCCATTCCGGCCGAGGGAAAGACTTTTGTTACGAACAATCTGGCACAGGCGATCGTGCGCCAGCCGGACCGCCGCGCGCTGATCATTGATGCGGACCTCCGCTGCTCTCGATTGCATGTCCCGCTGGGTGCTCCAGCGTCTCCGGGCCTGACCGATTATCTCCGGGGCGACGTGGACGAGATGGCGATCATCCAGCACGGGTCGGAAGGAAACCTTTGTTTCATTCCTGGCGGAAACCAGGTCACGAATCCGAGTGAGCTGCTTTCGAACGGCCGTTTAAAGACGTTGCTCGATCGCGTCTCGCCCGTATTCGACTGGGTCGTTCTAGACTCCGCTCCATTATTGCCCGTCGCAGATTCCAGCCTCTTGGCCGATCTCGTTGATGGAGTTCTGCTGGTGGTTAGAGCGGGGAAGACACCGGCGGAGACTGCACAGAGAGCCTGCCAAGAGCTGCAAGGGCGGAATGTAGTAGGGGTCGTGATGAACGCCGTGGGGCCGCATCACGCCCATGGGGATTATTATTCGCCGGCATACGGTTATCGCTACGGTTATGCCGAGGGCGCTGAGGCGAAGGCCGACTAATCGTGACAAAATTTGGCGTCGCCCGCATTCGGTGGCGAACCGCTGAGACGTAGACGCGGATATAGTGTTTGTTTCTATTGCGTTGCGGTAAGGAAAAGGATTTCAACTCTGGGATAGCAATGTTCACGACAAGAAGTGTCCGGATCCTCAGAGGAAGCGAAGTCCCAGCAAAATGCCACTTTTAAGTCTTTTTGGTTCATACAGTTAGTAACTGATAGGGATTTCGTGCCAGTGGCGACTGTCGTGCTTTATCAATGGGGAATTTGAGCGAGTCCGAATGTGACTTTCATGGCGGTAGCTTACCCAGAGGATGGTTTTGGTGTCGATGCATGACTCGCGAGGTTATGACGTGAAGCCCAAGACAGGCGATCTTTTCCCTTGGTTTGCTCTGCAAGTGCGCTCGCGCTGCGAAGCGGGTGTCGCCAATCACCTCCACGGACAGGGATTCGAAAGGTTTCTTCCGCTTTACCGATTGCGAAAGCGATGGTCCGATCGGATTAAGGAGGTCGAGGTACCGCTGTTCCCGGGATACCTATTCTGCCGGTTTGATCCGCACGATCGTCTCCCTGTCTTGAAGACACCGGGGGTGATGCAGATAGTCGGCTTTAGGAACGGCCCGGCACCTGTGGATGAATCCGAAGTGCTAGCGCTGCAAACCCTTGTGGCTGCAGGGGCACCGCACCAACCGTGGCCATTCCTGGCGACCGGAGAACGCGTAAGAATCGAATCAGGGCCGTTGCTCGGTCTTGAGGGCATCCTAATAGAAGTGAAAAGCAGCCATCGGCTGGTGCTTTCCGTCACCCTGCTGCAACGGTCGGTAGCGGTCGAAATCGATTCGGCTTTCGTGCAGCCTCTAGGTTCGGGTGTAGCGAGACCGTTGCCGAAAACCGAGGCTCGCCTTCCGACGTTACCCGTCACAGTTTAGCGACGAATCGAGCATTCGCTTCCTTGCCGGCAATCAAAAGATTCGCAAAGTGTCTATCGGTACGCAGGGCATTTGGCTTCACCAAGTGTTTGACGGCGAGACTACGTTTTGATCCAAGCCTACACGCCATTCCAATAAAATCGAATGCTCGAAACTGTATCCGAGAAATCAACGATCGCAACACGATCAGACCGGACCGACCGCGCGGTTTACGAATTGCGGCCCCTTGAGGATCCACGGTGGGACGCGCTGCTGCTGCGGCATCCGAGCGCTTCGGTATTTCACTCGAGGCCATGGCTAGAAGCTCTTCGGAGAACTTACGGTTACGAGTCCTTCGCATACACTACCTCTCCTCTCGGTGAACCGCTAAGTGACGGCCACGTATTCTGCCGCGTTGAGAGTTGGCTAACAGGGCGACGTCTGGTTTCGCTGCCGTTTTCGGATCACTGTGATCCTTTGGTCCAGGAAACCGAGGACTTACACGTCTTTGTTCGCAAACTTCAACAAGAGGCCCGAACGGGAAAGTGGCGTTATATTGAAATGCGTCCTTTGGAATCACTTGGCCTGGTCACTCCATTGCGTCACGCGAGTGCCAAGTACACGCTGCACCGGGTGGACCTGAGACGAGACCTACCAACGCTTTTTCGAAGCTTTCACAAGAATTCGATTCAGCGAAAGATAAAGCGGGCAGAGCGCGAGGGCCTGATTTATCAAGAAGGCACAACCGAAGCAATCCTGGACGCGTTCTATCGCCTCCTGACCGTCACGCGACGGCGCCACGGGGTGCCTCCGCAACCCAAGGTCTGGTTTCGAAATCTGATTGAGTGTTTTGGCTCAGCGCTGCAAATCTCCGTGGCGTCCAAGGGGCGGCGACCCGTTGCCGCGATGCTCACTCTTCGTCACAAGAACACGCTTGTTTACAAGTACGGCGGTTCTGAGTCGCAATTTAATAATCTTGGAAGCATGCACTGCCTTTACTGGAAAGCAATCCAACGCGCCAAGGCGTTGGGTTTAGAAGTGTTTGATCTCGGTCGTACGGACGCAGATCAAAGCGGACTGATTATGTTCAAGAGCCGCTGGGGCGCAACATTGTCAAACTTGACATACTTTCGATTCGCGCCTTCGAGCGATCCGATGCACTGGTTCGAATCCCGGGGCCCGACTTGGAAGACAAGAGTCGCCAAGACCATCGTAGCGCATTCGCCCACGGCTCTCCTGCCAGGCCTCGGAAATCGCTTGTACAGACATATCGGATAAGTGGGAGCTGTGAATCGTGCCCCACGCTAAGTCCGGCTCATTGGTTCGCTAGTCAAAGGTTTAGGTCTGCCCGCGATGACCAGCTCGTGCCTGACCAGCGAGACGGGAGCTTGATCCGCCGCCAGGGCATGGCCGTGGGTTGCAATCTCCTGATTGTAAATGGCTTGTCTCCATGCGCCCCACCGTTAGCAGATAACAGAATGGGATTTCACTATTGAGGCACTTGTTTTCACTTAGGCGCGCAGTTTTCACTGCGGAATTTCTCGATGGACGCGGTAAATGTTCCGCAAACCCACTTTCACGTACGAGATTGAAGGAGTTAGCGGCGAATTCCGAAAGTTTCGCGTCTGGCGCCGATCGTTTCGGGTTGGTTGGTGAATTGCAGCATTTGCGACGTGCGCCCTCAACAAAGGACTGGCGCGGCGGACGGTAGCAAGCCCAGTGTCGCGAGGCGCGGTCCGCAGTCGCCACGGCCCATCTAGGATCTGCTGGATGCGTTTGGAACGTAAGTTCTTCACGCTGCGGGTTGAGACCAGAAGCTTTTTGTCGATTGAATAACGAGAAGACGCAATCTAGCGTCGGAGCTGCCATTCAAGCCATGGAGACCAATTCAAAGGTTGTAACTGTGAAAGCGAAGTCGGTTTCTCGCGAGGTTAGAAACTCTAACTACGACGTCACTCGTCTGAGCTTGAATCCGACGGACGTGATGCAGAGGATTCTGTCCGAAGAGTTGTTTCTGGGGATGCTTTGCCTGGATCGAAAACGGGCGGAGCGCTCCGGGAAAAAGCTTGTGCTGCTGCTTCTTGATGCGGAGGGTGCAGAGAAGTCCGGCCGTAAGGCTCAGATCCTGGATGGAGTGATTAAGGCTGCCAAGACGGCGCGTAGAGAGACAGACCCGGCCGGCTGGTATAAACAAAACTCCATTTTGGGGATCATCTTCACGGAACTCGGCGCCGCTGAAGCCGACACCACGATCAGCAAGCTCCTGGATAAGGTCCGCGAAGCGCTGGCGCTGAACGTGAGCGCACAGGACTTCAAATATATCTACATGTCTATACATGTTTTTGGCGAAGATTCGGATGAGCACGGGCAGGCAAATCCTGCTTTTTATCCGGATCTCTTCCATCCGCACGATTCGAAGAAAACGTCGCGGGTGGTAAAGCGCGCAATGGATATCATTGGCAGCAGCGTGGCGCTTATTCTGTTCGCCCCTCTGTTCCTGCTGATCGCTATGTTTGTGAAGCTAACTTCCAAGGGGCCGGTGCTGTTCAAGCAAGAGCGTTTGGGCCAGTTTGGCAAGACGTTCACGTGTCTGAAATTCCGCTCAATGAGAGTGAACAACGACCTCAGGATTCACCGGGAATTCATGAAGCGCGTTATCAGCGGCGCTCATGATGGGCGCGCCCACGGTGGCAGCAGTCCTGTCTACAAAATGACGAACGATCCACGTATTACGGGCGTCGGGCGATTCATCCGCCGTACGAGTCTGGACGAACTGCCGCAATTCATCAACGTATTGCGCGGAGACATGTCGCTAGTGGGACCTCGGCCGCCTTTGGCTTACGAATATGAGGAATACGACGTTTGGCACCGGCGTCGCGTTCTGGAATTGAAGCCAGGGCTCACAGGCCTCTGGCAAGTAAGTGGTCGCAGTCGTGTACGCTTCGACGATATGGTTCGCCTTGATCTCCAGTATGCGCGCGATTGGTCCTTTTGGCTCGATATGCGAATCCTACTTCAAACTCCACGTGCCGTCGTACTCGGTGATGGCGCTTATTAGCAATTTCCGCGTCTGGCTCTGATCCTCTGCTGGAACTCAGAAACGTTCGTGCACTTGTGAATCGCGTTAGACTTCGTGTCAAGTGTTTCCCCGGGACGTCGCGGTATGCTTTTGCATACTACCAAGGGCTTCTTAGTTGAGCGCTGAGCGAACTATGTCGATAAGTCCAGAACGGAAGCGGAAGAAACTATTGGCTGTCGCGTCTGGAGGAGGCCACTGGGTTCAGCTCCTACGGCTCCGGCCGGCTTTCATCGATTGTGAGGTTGTATTCGTAACGGTCGACCAAGCATACCGCGCTGACGTTCACGACCATAAGTTCTACTCAATCTCCGACGCGACGCGCCGGACGGTGAGTCGATTAGTTCGAGCCACGTTGGAAGTCTTTTGGATTATCTGCAAGGAGAGGCCTGACATCGTCATTTCCACAGGCGCTGCTCCTGGCTATCTTGCGATTCGTGTGGGGAAGCTCTTCGGAGCGAGATCGGTCTGGGTGGACAGCATAGCAAACGCCGAGCAGCTATCCATGTCAGGCGCGATGGCCGGACGATATGCTGACTTGTGGCTGACACAATGGCCAGATCTTGCCAAGCCGGACGGCCCTCATTATCGAGGAGCTGTCCTGTGATATTCGTTACGGTGGGTTCGGCGGATCCTTTCGATCGACTGATACGCGCGATCGACGAGTGGGCTGGCTCGCGAGGCAGATCGGACATATTCGCGCAGATCGGGAAATCAAGCTATGAGCCTCGGCACATTGAGGCAGTCCAATTCCTAAGTCCGTCAGAGTTTCGCGAACGAGTTCGTGCTGCGCGTCTCGTGATAGCTCACGCCGGCATGGGATCGATTATCACGGCTATGGAAGTGGGGACGCCAATCATCGTGATGCCCAAATGGGCTCACTTGGGGGAACATCGTAACGACCACCAGGTAGCGACTGCTAGACACTTCGGACAGAAACCGGGCATCATCGAGGCGAAAGACGCGGAAGATCTCATCGCAAAGCTGGAGCGCGAAGACGCCCTTTCGTCACCCACTAGGATAGCCCAGGCAGCCTCTCCAGACTTGATATCCGCGATCCAAGAATTCATCGAGAGCAACGCAAAGGACTCTAGGAGGAGAAATCTGGAGTTAGCTGTACGGTGACTTGCAGAGCGCGACTAAGTATCGCCTTTGCAGTGCTGGGAACGGAGTGAGCGCTGGTCTGCGATGCGTTCGAGAAGCGCGACCCGTATCTCCCGTTGAAATGACGATGAAGGCGACAATACAACTCAGATGAAAAAGACCGCGTTGGTGACAGGGCTGGAGGGATTTATCGGATCCCACATGGTTAAGTTCCTCCAAGCCAAGGGTTGGAACGTTATCGGAACCTATATGTCAGAGGACACCGCTCCGTTCCCGCGGTCGCCGAATCTGCGCTTCGCGCAATGTGACCTACGAAATGGTCAGCGAGTTACGCAAGTTCTGAACCAGTATCAGCCCACGCATATATTTCACTTCGCGGCGCAGAGCTTGCCCACGCTGTCGTGGGCGAATCCCGTCGAGACTTTCGAGTCCAATGTCATGGGCTCATTGTATCTGTTCGAGGCAGTGCGTCATTTGAAGAGGCGGCCCGTGGTAGTGTCGGCTTGCTCCAGCGCCGAATATGGAAACGTGCCTGCATCCGCCATTCCGGTCACCGAGGAGCAGCCGCTTCGACCGCTGCATCCATACGGCATAAGTAAGGTTTGCCTGGACCTGCTTGGGCGCGAATATTTCCTGGATTACAACGTTCCAGCAGTTAACGTTCGGCTCTTCAACACCACGGGCCCAGGCAAGACGAACGATGCGCCCTCAGATTTCGTGCGCCAACTCGTTCGCATCAAGAAGGGCCAGCAGCAGCCAGTGATCGAAGTAGGAAATCTGAAACCGCGGCGGGCGTTCTTGGATGTCAACGACACGGTGCGCGGCTTTTATCTCGCGGCGCTCAAGGGAAAGCCCGGCGAGTCCTATAACTTGTGCGCAACTGAGACGCATGAAATCGGCGACCTTTTGCGCACCGCGATCCGGCTGTCTGGAGTCAAAGCGGAAATCAGGCCCGTCCGGCGCTTGATGCGCCCCTCTGACGAGAGAATTATTTTCGGCAGCACTCGGAAGTTTCGCAAGGATACGGGATGGAAGCCGATGAATACGATCGAGCAAACGCTGGAGTCTATGCTGCGATACTGGGACGCGACGCTCTGATTTCAAAGGCCGGCGAAGTGATTTTCGCGGAATCCAAAGTGAATTGCGCAACTAACATGAGGGCTGAAGCAAATATCCCCGGGCGGTTGGATACGGTGCAACAAGATACGCCCGCGTTCCTGCTCGTGGGCGGGCTCGGGACGCGCTTGCAATCGGTGCTGCCATCAACACCCAAACCGCTGGCGCGGGTTGGGAACATGCCGTTTCTTGAGCTGATCGTTCTCCAATTGCGCTCTCAGGGTATCCGGCGCATCGTGATGTGCACCGGCCACCTTGCCGGCCAGATCGAGCAGGAATTCGGCGATGGCAAGAAATGGGGCGTTGCGATTGTTTATTCACAGGAATCGCAACCGCTGGGAACAGCAGGAGCGGTGAAACTGGCGGAAGGGCATCTTGAGCAGGCTTCCGACTTCCTGGTCATGAACGGCGACTCGTTTTTGGAGCTCGATTTACGCCAGTTCATTCTATTTCATCGTGAGCACGGCGGATTGGTCAGCATGGCGGTGCGTAAAGTTCCGAATGCGGCGCGATACGGAACGGTTCACATGGACGCCCATCATCGCGTCGTGGGCTTCAGTGAAAAAACCGGTGCCACAGCTCCCGGCATCATAAATGGCGGCGTGTATGTGTTCAACCGCGCGATCCTCGAGAAGGTGCCGCAGGGTCCAGCGAGCTTTGAAAAGGACGTTTTTCCGCAAGTGCTCGAACAGGGCGTGCATGCCCTCGAGCAGCACGGCATGTTCATTGATATCGGCACGCCCGAGGATTACGCCCGGGCCCAAACGCTCTGCCAAAGTCTTTATAAGGCAGCTTCGCCAAATTCGTGATTGGAGCTAACATCGGTCGAAGAGGTATGGCGCGATGAGCAGAGCAGTTTTCTTGGATCGCGACGGGGTCATTAATCAGAGACCTCCGGAGGGCGAATACATAACCCGCTGGGAAGATTTTCATATTCTTCCCGGAGTCGCCGCAGGCATCGCGCTTTTGAACCATGCAGGATTTTCCGTCATCGTCGTCACCAACCAGCGCTGCGTCGCTAAAGGACTGATGACCGAGGCCGACCTCCAGAAAATGCACGAGCGAATGACTGATGTCCTGGCGCGGGCCGGAGCCAAGATAGATGCCACGTTTTATTGTCCGCACGAAATCGAGCCTCACTGCGATTGCCGGAAACCAGCACCAGGCATGCTGCTAAGCGCAGCACGTTTGCGCGGAATTGACCTGCGGACATCGTGGATGATAGGCGATTCCGATAACGATGTGGAAGCTGGCGTTAACGCTGGATGCAAGACGGCTCGAGTTATCGCAACAGACGCAACTTCCAGCGAAAGGGCGCGCATTTCTGAAGCGACGATCATCGCCGGCATCGATGCCTCATCGCTTCTTGATGCGATTCGCCAGATATTGAAGCGGGAAGGGGTCGCTGTTGACTCCTTTTCGACGGCTCCCGCGGCCACGTAAGTCTGCCGCGCGGGCCCCGACCGTCCATCAGAAAAAAAAGGAAACGAAGCACATGATAACCACCCGCACTCCGCTCCGCATATCGTTCTTTGGCGGCGGCACCGACTATCCGATCTGGTACCGTGAATTCGGCGGTGCCGTACTATCCACCGCGATCGACAAGTGCTGCTACATCACTTGTCGCCGGCTACCGCCATTTTTCGAATACCACAGCCGCGTCTCGTATTCGCGGATTGAAAATGTTACCCAAAACGATGCGTTCGAGCACCCGTCCGTGCGGGCGTGCCTGAAGTACCTGGGAATGGATGAAGGGGTTGAGATTCACCACGTCGCTGATTTGCCTGCGCGGACTGGTTTGGGAACGAGCTCGGCGTTTACCGTGGGACTGTTGCTGGCTCTGTACGCGCTGAAAGACCAGATGCGCAATAAACACGCACTCGCTACCGATGCTCTCGAAGTCGAGCAGGAAGTGATTCGAGAGGCGGTCGGCTCACAAGATCAGATCAGCGCCGCCTACGGGGGATTCAACCGTATCAACTTCAATATGGATGGCAGTTTCGAGGTTAAGCCGGTCCTGACGTCGCCGGACCGATTGGCGGCGCTCCAGCAACACTGCGCGCTTTACTTCACCGGCTTTTCCCGGACGGCCTCTGAGATTGCGCAAGAGCAGATTAGATCGACCCCGCAACGGAAGCGTGAGCTGGACCTGATGTATCAGATGGTGGGCGAGGCCGAGGCCATCGTCACCAATCCGAATCGTTCGCTGGATGAATTTGGGCATTTGTTGCACGAGGGCTGGCAGGTTAAGAGGACCTTGACGCAAAAAATCACCAACACCAACCTCGATGAGATTTATGAGGCAGGACGAAGCGCCGGCGCGCTGGGAGGCAAGCTGCTCGGAGCAGGCGGCGGTGGTTTCATGCTGTTCTTCGTGCCACCTGAACGCCGAAACGAATTGCGGATGCGGCTGAAGAACCTGCTCTGCGTCCCGATGAAGTTCTCGAATCGCGGTAGCCACGTCGTCGTGTACGAACCGGAAGAGGTATATGACGAGTCGCTCACGGCGGAGCGGTCAGAAGTGTATGCCCAACAGCCGCGCCCCGGGGTTAACTAGCACGCGGACGAATTCAACGCGCAGACCGTGCCGCTAGTTCCTCAGGAATACACTGGATTAGCGGCAGACCCTGCTTGATTGCGCCGGCCACGGCGGTGTTGCCGTTGCGATTGTGAGTGAGGATAAAATGGATCAACGGGTTTCCCTCCCGCCTTATGTTCTGATTACGCCTTCTCGTAACGAAGAAGCCTTCATCGAGAAGACCATCGAGTCGGTAATTCATCAGACCGTCGTGCCGGTGAAATGGGTGATCGTGAACGATGGTTCAACGGATTCAACAGGGGCAATTGCAGAGCGCTATGCCGCACAATACGGCTGGATCGAGGTGGTGAATCGTCCCGTGCGGCAGGAGCGCAATTTTGCGGCAAAAGTGCACGCCTTCAATGCGGGTCAGGAGAGGTTGAAGGGGATCGAATATGAAATTATAGGAAATCTAGATTCGGATGTTTCGCTGGACGCAGATCACTTCGAATTCCTGATGAATAAGTTCAAAGATGATCCCCGCCTCGGAGTGGCGGGAACCGTTTTCAGTGAGGAGGGCGGTTACAGCTCCGCGAAGGACAGTTTTGAAGGCGAGAACCATGTGTCGGGCCAGTGCCAGATGTTTCGGCGCCAGTGCTTCGAGGAAATCGGCGGGTACTTCGCGAACAAAGCCGGCGGTATTGACTGGATTGCGGTTACCACGGCCCGCATGATGGGATGGAGGACGCGATCCTTTCGGGAGAAGTCATTCTTTCACCATAGGCATTTGGGGACCGCTGAGCGTGGCGTTTTCGCTGCTGCATTTTCCTATGGTGAAAAGGATTACTACCTTGGCGGTCATCCGATCTGGGAGCTTTTTCGCGTTACGTATCGGATTACCAAGCCACCCTACCTTGTCGAAGGGATTGGTCTGAGTTCGGGCTACGCCAGCGCGATGCTGCGACGAAAAAAGAGGCCGATTTCCAAGGAGCTTATGGCGTTTCATCGCAAAGAGCAGATGCGGAAGCTGGGTGCGGTTCTGAAGTCCTTGCTCACGTTCAAACCCATCGATAATTTCAAAGTGCTTCCAGATTGAACGCGATGTCTGGTCAAACAGAAAACATGAATGCAATTCCAGTCGCGAAGATTGAAGCCTCCCTCGGCAGCTTCACAAATTGGCTCGATCGCTATGGTGAGACGTCGTACGACCATCAAAGCTTTTTCGCCAGCCCCGTAGGGCGCGCGGCAAAAGCTCTGTACTACCGCAGACGCCTTCTTGGCACGCTTGCGGTGGCTCCGATGATATTTTGCGAGGCCGTCGTGCCCTCGGCCCGAAGTCTTTTCTGGAAGCGGCAGCGCTTACCGATTGCTGATGCGCATTACGCAATGGGCTTTGCGCTTCTCGCGCAAATCTACGGGGATGACAAATACCATCGCAGAGCCGTTCACTTCCTCGATATCCTTGCGGAGACGCGCTGCCCGGGCTACGACGACTATTGCTGGGGATATCCGTTTAGCTGGGAGACGAGGAACGGCACCTTCTTGGAAGGAACGCCGCTTATAACCACGGTGCCCTACGTTTACGAGGCGTTTTCGGCCGTTTATGCGATTGATGCGAATCCGAAGTGGCTCCGAATCATGCAGTCGATCGCGAACCACGCCTTCACGGCCTACCGCGATATGGAAACAGGGCCCGATGCGGCGAGTTGTGGCTATACACCTGCGCCAGACGACCGATGCGGCGTTGTCAACGCGAGCGCCTATCGAGCGTTCCTTCTGACAAAAGCCGGGATCGAGCTTTCGGAGCCACGCTATCTCGAGGTGGCCAAAAGAAACCTGAATTTCGTGCTGTCCTCACAAAATGAGAATGGCTCCTGGTACTATGCAATGGATGGCGTCAGAGATTTCATCGACCATTTCCACACATGTTTTGTCCTGAAGGCTCTCACAAAAATCGACCATCTGACCGGATCTGATCACAACTCGAGCGCCATCGCGCGGGGCGTCAGCTACTACGTGAAGAACTTGGTCGATGCGAACGGGTTGCCATTGCCTTTCTCGAAACGACCTCGGCTTACCGTCTATAAGAGAGAAGCCTACGATTACGCGGAATGCATCAACTTAGGCGCGCTTCTGTTGGGTCAGTTTGATGATTTGGACAGGATTCTATCGACCACAGCTGAAGACGTGTTTGCGCGATGGCAAAGACCGAATGGCTCGTTCCGGTCACGTGAACTGCTATTTGGATGGGATAATGTTCCGATGCATCGTTGGGCGGAGTCGCAGATGTTTCGCAGCCTTTCTTTCCTGCTTTCTCGTCTAAAGAAACCTCAAGAAAATAAGGTTCGTAGCACTACGTTAATATCGAATTCCAAGGTTGCAAGTTAAGGCTCCTCTATGTGTGGAATTTGCGGACAATACAATTTCGGAAGCCAAGCGCCGGTTCAGCGGCGGGATATCGAAGCGATGGCGAAATCGATCGCTCATCGCGGACCAGACGACGACGGATATTACATATCCGGACCACTGGGATTCGGATTTCGCAGGCTGTCCATCATCGATCTCTCCGGCGGGCACCAGCCGATGTCTGATCGCGAAGAATCCGTCTGGGTGATTTTCAACGGCGAGATCTATAACTTCATCGAGATTAAGCGGGAGCTGCAAGCACGCGGGCACATCTTTCGAACAGAATCGGATACAGAGGTCATCGTCCACGGCTACAAGGAGTGGGGCGACGACGTACTGAATCATCTTAACGGCATGTTCGGCCTTGCAATCTGGGACGTAAGAAAAAGGCGTCTCGTTCTGGCACGTGATGCGTTCGGGATAAAACTGATCTACTACAGTATCGAGGGGGGCCGCCTATCTTTCGGGTCGGAAATGCGCGCGGTTCGCGCAACCATGAAGGATCGGGCCGAGATCGATCCGACCTCGCTGAATCTTTTCCTCCGCAATCGTTTCACGCCATCCCCCTATACGATACTCAAGGGAATTCACAAACTCGCACCGGGAACCAAGCTCACCGTGCAAGACGGCAACTGGGAGGTGAGCCGATGGTACCAATTTAAGCCCTCACCTTTCTGCCCTCCAAAGTCGCTCGGCGAAGCAAAAGAGGAATTGCTTGAACTGTACAAGAGGGCGATCCGACGTCAGTTGATTAGTGACGTGCCTGTGGGCTTGCTCTTGAGTGGAGGCCTCGATTCGGCGCTCTTACTTGGGTTGATGAACCTCAATGGCGACTCCTGGCCAACATACACGGTGGGGTACGGTTCGAGTTTCGCCGACGATGAGTTAGCTGACGCCGCGGAGACCGCTCGAATTCTTGGGGCCAAGCACAGCAGCATCACGATTACTAAATCGATTTTCGAGGAGGCACTGCCGAAAATTGTTGCTTCCTTGGAAGAGCCAATCGCCAGTTCTTCGATCGTTCCAATGTACTTTGTGTGCGAGCGGGCTCGCCAAGATGTCAAGGTCGCTCTCGTCGGTCAAGGCCCCGATGAATTGTTCGGCGGATATAATCGTCATCTCGGTATTCGTTATGGCGCATTGTGGAGTGCACTCCCGAACTGGATGCGCGCGCCGATCGCTTCTGCTGTTGCAGCGTTGCCTAGAAATGAGATGTTGAAGCGCGGTGTCTGGTCCCTCGGCCTTACAGACCGGATGCGCCGGTACCAGAATGTTCTGTCTCTTCTTCCGGGCCCTCAGGTTGACGAGCTATTTCAGGACGGAGTGCTAGAACCCGACTCCGGTGACGCCGTACTGAAATGCTGGGAAGATCTTGTCCCGCTTATGGGCGAGACTGATGAACTCGGTGGATTGCAATTCCTCGAAGTGCGCTCCACTCTGCCTGACGAACTCCTGATGTACGCGGACAAGCTTTCGATGGCGCACAGCCTGGAGGCGCGCGTGCCGTATCTGGACCGGACGGTGGTGGAATTTGCGCAGCGGCTGGATTCGCGGTTCAAAGTGCGCGGCCGGGAGTTGAAATGGCTGCACCGCCGCGTCTGCGAAA
>Ga0209655_10000154_pt1 | contig 25058 bp, 18 predicted proteins | sample BogFormECP03_OM2_FD_188236 | JGI IMG/M metagenome (GOLD analysis project Ga0209655, IMG submission 188236) | Bog forest soil microbial communities from Calvert Island, British Columbia, Canada - ECP03_OM2 (SPAdes) (version 2) | ecosystem: Environmental > Aquatic > Freshwater > Wetlands > Bog ...
AAGTCCAGACGCTGCCATGATTCGCGTCGTTCTCCCGCCCCACCTACGCGGGCTCGCGCGCATCACCGGCGAAGTCGAACTCGACCTTCAGGCGCCCGTCACGCAGCGCTCTGTCGTTGACGCGCTCGAAAGTCGGTACCCGGTGCTGAGCGGTACGATCCGCGACCACGTCACTCAAACGCGTCGGCCCTTCCTGCGCTTCTTCGCCTGTGGCGAGGACCTTTCCCATGAGCAGCCCGATGCCCCACTGCCCGACGCGGTCGTATCGGGAGCCGAACCACTCCTCATCGTCGGCGCAATCGCGGGCGGATGAATTTCGAGGTCTTCGACAGAGCGCCAACCCTCACTAATGATAATCTTTCTCGTGTCCGCGTAGCGATTTCGGGTTGTAGCGCTCCATCTCCACGCGTTCTTCCGCCGTCAGTTGCGGCAAATGCCGAATGAAGAGTATCAATTTCCAATTGTCCTGTGGTTCATGGGGAGGCGAAAACCCCGGCATGCCAGTGAAGCGGATTCCGTTTCCGATGATCCAGAATAGTTCGCCGTCGGAAAGCTTTTGCGTCTCCGCCAAGCGCAAATCCGGCGGCTTCGGGTATAAGCCTCTGCCGTAGAGGGTATCGCCGCCGCCATCGTTGCCGTGACACGGTGCGCAGTGATCCGCGAAGTGCGCCAGGGCTACTTGAAGATTCTGTTCGGACGGCGTGAGGGGGTTGTGCTCGTGGCGGGCATTCGCCGGAATCGCCAGGTGGCGGGCGTGTCGCGCCAGGAACGCTTCCATCGCGGTGGGTCTGGCGTGTGCGTTCAAGCCGTCGTGTAGCATCGAAACGCCGGCGCCAATCGCCACTGCCGCGGCCAGCACGAGTAGCAGAAGAATCAGTTTCCAGCGTTTCATGATCGACCTATGTCCCGCGCCTACACACTGCCCGCAGCGACGAGGACGGTTTTCGCTTGGGCCAGCTCGGGCCGATCGGAGCGGATACCTTCGCAATTCTTCAGCAGCTGGGCGTAGTAGATGTCCGCTTTCTCTTTTTGCCCCAGTTGCGTGGCGGCCTGTGCGGCGCCGTAGAGGCCATTGAAACGATTGGGGTCGGTGCGCAGGGAAATTTCGTATTCGGCCAGCGCTTCTTGCGGACGCTGCAGGTCGAGCAACATGTCAGCAAGCATTTCGCGGGCGGGCAGTCCGGTTTCGCCCTTCCCGAGTTTGTCCTGATCGCCGGCAACGGCGCGCAGCAGCCGAAGGGCATCGCCGGAGTTGCCCGCGGCGTAGGCGGCCCAGGCTTGCACGAGTTGGTGCTCGTCTTTCAGGCCGTCCACGATGTAGGACCGAGGACCTTTGCGCGTAGCTTCGAGCAGTTCGTCGTAATGCTTCAGCGCATCCCGCGCGGCGGCTGCATCGTGAAGATGGCCAGCGGCAACGGCGCGCGCCCAGTAGGTGACCAACTGAACGTCGGGCGGTGCGCCAGCGCTGGGTTGCAGGCCTAGCGCTTCTTTCCACTGGCGGCGCTCGAGAGCGTACTTGGCGGGGCCCTCCGCCTGGCGCATCAGCAAATAATTCTGAAATTCGGGATCCATTTGTTCGGGGCGAATCGCTGCGATCTGCTCGATGGTGGCCTTGGCGCTGGCGTCGTCGCCAATTTGCAGGTACGCGTATTCGAGGAAGTCCATGGAATGGACTTTGTGATGCATCACGAAATGCTGCGCAGCCATGCTATCTGCGACGCGAATGGCTGCGAGGTTGGAGTTGATGTCATCCTGCCAAAGTCCGAGGCGCGCGAAGATGTGCGAAGGCATGTGCACGGCGTGAGGGGAAGACGGCGCGATGCTGGCGTATTTGCGCGCGGCCGGAAGAGCGAGACTGGCCATCGCCGGATTGTCGCAACTGTGGATGATGTAGTGCGCGATGCCCGGATGATTTGGTTGCTCGTCATAGAGCTTATTGAGGATGGCGACGGCGGCTTTGGCGTTGGTGAGATTGGGGTCGCGGTCGGGACCAGAAGCGAGAAGCGAGAGCGCGTAGAAGATGGCGGCTTCGTGGTCGTTGGGATTGCGTTCGTGGACGCCTTTCATGGCTTCGGCGTACGCGTCGGCGCGCTGATTGTGGTCGAGTTTATCAGTGTCAAAGTAAAAGACGGAGAGCGCCAGGACGTAGTCGCGTTCGCGGGGGGTGGGCGGGTTGAGGGAACGAGCTTTGGCGAGGAGTTCGGCGCCCTGGGCCAGGTCTGCTTTGCTGGGGCGGCTCCAGAGTTCGTGGTAGAGAGTCATTGCCTGTCCCCAGTAGGCCATTGCGCAGCGCGGATCTTTTTTCGCGACCTCCTCGAATTGCGCGTCGGCTACTTCGTACTCGAAGGAATACAGAAGGGCGACCCCGCGCTCGAATTGGGACTGGACTGCGGGAGCGCAGGAGGTGGGGAAAGAGACGGTGCCGAGTGTTTCATCGGCCTCGTGATGGTGCTGCGGCTCCTGAGCGCAGAGCGAATTTTTGGGGAGCGATAGAGCGCAGAGGAAAGCGAGAAGAGCGAATTTTGCGGCCTTCATGATGACTCCAACGTGAGGCAGGAAAAGCGTAGCCACGGCGAGAGGAGATGTCAATGTTTGCCCACAGATGCGAAACCTGCGCGCTAAATCGCGGGGCCCAAAAATGGCGCGGCGGACCGGCCCGGTGGCTGCTGCGCCGCCGGGCGGTCCGCCGAAATGCGGATTGCTATTGCGAAAATCTCGGGTCACGGCTGATGATTCAGCCCTGCAATATTAGGAGGCCGTCGAGCTCGAAGTGACCGTGGTGCCCTTGGCCGATTTCGAGAACGAAGACTTTGCGTCGTCGTTGCCGTCGCCCGTCTTGTCGATCTCGATGGAGCCCTTAAAATAGGCGCCATCTTCGATCATGATGCGGGCTGTGGTGAGATCGCCGACGACTGCGCCATCTTTCTTGATCTCGATGCGGTCGCGGGCCTGCAGATTGCCCTTCACATTGCCGAAGACAACCACTTCGCGGGCGATCACGTCGGCGGTAACTTTGGCGCTCGCGCCGACCGTCAGCTTGCGGTCATCCAGATGTATCAGGCCTTCCACGCTGCCATCAACGTGAAGATCTTCGTTGCCGGAGATCTCCCCTTTGAAGTGCAGGCTGGATCCCAAACGCGCCGTGGCGCGATCGGGACTCGAGGAAGGATAGCTCGTCTCAATTGGACTCATGGTTCGTGCCTCCACCGGCGCTGGCGCGCTCGCGGTACTTGGATTGTAATACTCTGGTGCGGACGGCTTCGGCGGCTCCGGTGTGTTGCTGGCCGGCTTCGCCGGATTAGCCGGCTTCTTATCACCCCACATACCCCCTCCTTGGGCCCAGGAAACAGACAACAGAAGACAGATACGTCGTCGACACTAAATCTGAGACTGGGGAATCCCAATCTAGACCCGTGGCGAGTTTGGCGCAATTGGCAAATAGTGCAGGAGTTTCCATGAGTGCAACGGGCTGTGGAAATACTTACGGGCGAGATTCTTGTAGGGGAGGGTGCTTTAGACCCTCCCGAGGTTCGGTCCCGATTTATTTGCGAATGATTGCGACAAAGGATACGCGCGGCAATAAGTAGAACGGGCCGACGAGCGGGAGGGTCTAAAGACCCTCCCCTACTGGGCTTTAGTATTTTCTTAGGACGCCGATTACCCGGCCTTGGATGCGGACGTCTGCGGCGGGAACTATAATTGGGGCCATTTGCGAATTGGCTGGTTGTAGGCGGATTTTGCCGGGGCCGTCGCGATAGAAGCGCTTGAGCGTGGCTTCGTCGCCGCCCACCAGCGCGACAACGATATCGCCCGAATTCACCACGTGCGTCTGCTCCACCACGATGAAATCGCCATCTAGAATGTGATCGTCGCGCATGGATTCGCCCTTTACCTGCAGGACGAAATTATTGTGGCCGCGGGTGAAATCGCCGAGCGAGAGCGATTCGCGATCTTCAATGGCTTCCACGGGCCGGCCGGCTGCAATGCGGCCTAGTAGCGGCAGTTCGGTGGCGCGGCGGGTGATTACCCGCTCGGGCACAGACTGTACCAGCTGCGTAATTTCGATCGAGCGGCTTTGATTGTAGCCGCGACGGACGAAACCCTTCTTCTCCAGCGTGCCCAGGTGCTTGTGCACGGTAGCCAGCGAGGAAAGCTTCAGCGCCTTGGCGATTTCCTCGAAGCTGGGCGAGTAACCGTTCTTATTCATGAAGGTTGACAGGTAATCGAGGACCTGTTTCTGCCGCTTAGTCAGAGTCATCGGTGGTTGGCTCCTCTTGGTGCGTCCCCACTCTAGGCGAACAGAAGGCGAAAAGTCAATAGGCCCTTCGGACAGGCGCCGGCGCCTCAGCAGGCAAATATGCTCGCCCGGGCTCGTGCATCGGGCCGAGGTGGATCGCTCCAAGTTTGAGGGATCAGGGAACCTGCGGCGCCCTATTTGCGTTACGTATTGCAGAGGTGCTCGATGCAGAATCTCGCCAGCAATCTTCGCTATGCTTTGCGGCAATTTCGGCTTTCTCCTGTGTTTACTGCCGCGGCCATCCTTACTCTTGCGCTGGGAATTGGCGGCACTACCGCGATCTTTACCTTGATCCACGCGGTGATGCTTCGCTCGCTGCCGGTTTCCGATCCTGGCCGGCTTTACCGCGTTGGCGATGACGATGATTGCTGCGTTCAGGGTAGCCCACAGGACCGCTGGGGGAGGTTCTCGTTTTCGCTTTACGAGCGGCTGAAAAAGGAGACGCCGGAGTTTGAAGAGTTGGCGGCCTTTCAGGCCGGCCCCGGACAATTGAGTGTGCGGCGTCAGGGGACGGAGATGGCGGCGCGGCCTTTGCGCGCTGAGTTTGTCACCGGGAATTATTTTTCGACGCTGGGTGTGCGCGCCTTCGGCGGGCGAGTGTTCACGCCGGGCGATGACACTCCTGCGTCCATGCCCGTCGCCGTGCTCAGCCACCGCGTCTGGGAAGCGACCTATGGCGGCGATCCGAGTGTCGTCGGTTCGAGCTTCGTCGTTGAAGGACATCCTTTCACCATCATCGGAATCGCGCCTCCCGGATTTTTCGGCGAGACGTTGCGCGGCGATCCGCCCGATCTTTGGTTGCCACTGCAGCAGGAACCGATGATTGATGGCGAGGGCGCGCTGTTGCACGTTTCGTTTACCGCGTGGTTGCGGGTGATTGGCCGCCTGCGCTCCGGCGCTTCCACCGACGGCATGAATGCGCGGCTCACCGGAGTGGTACGGCAATGGATGCTTCACGATGCGGGGTATCCGGCGAACTGGATGGCCGACATCGATCAAATCTTGCCGAAGCAGTTTGTAAACGTGGTGCCTGCGGGCGCGGGCGTCACCGAGATGAAAGAAGAGTACGGGCGCAGCTTGCAAATTCTTCTCGCGGTCTGCGGCATGGTGCTGCTGATCGCCTGCGCGAATGTGGCGAATTTATTGCTGGCCCGCGCGGTGACGCGTCGGGGACAAACGGCGCTGCGGCTCGCATTGGGAGCTACGCGGCGGCAAATCATCACGCAGGCGCTCACCGAGAGCGTGACGCTCGCGATTGCCGGAGGTGTGGCAGGTCTGGTAGTTGCCGTGGCGGCCTCGCGGCTATTGCTGGCGCTGGCGTTTCAAAGCGTGCATTTCCTGCCTATCAGCACCGCGCCATCGCTGGTCGTCCTGGCGTTCGCGTTTGGAGTCGCGCTCGTCACCGGAATTATTTTCGGCGCGGCTCCTGCGTGGCTGGCGACGCGCACGAATCCCGCGGACGCTCTGCGCGGCGCGAGCCGCAGCACCGGCGATCAAGCCTCTTTCGCGCGTAAGGGACTGCTCATCGTGCAGGCCGCGGTTTCCGTTGTGCTGGTAGCCGGTTCAACGATGCTGGCGCGCAGCCTGAATAAACTCGAGCACCAGGACCTCGGCTACGAAGTAAAAAGCCGGGTAGTGGTGAGCCTTGTCGAACCGCCAGCGCTCTATACACAGGAAAAATTAGCTTCGATTTATCGCCAGCTCGAGGAAAACCTCAATCGCCTGCCGGGAGTGCGCGGGTCCGGCCTCGCGCTTTATAACCCGCTCACCGATAATTGGGGCGAGATGGTGTTGGTGGCCGGGCATCCGCCGGCCAAACTCGAAGAAGAGAACGGGTCGTCGTGGGATCGCGTGAGCGCCAACTATCTGCAGAATTTCGGCATGAAAATCTTGCGCGGGCGCGCCTTCAGTACTGCCGACAACGAAACTACCGCGCCGGTAGCCATCGTGAATGAAGCTTTCGTGAAGCGCTTTTTCAAGAGCGACGAAGACCCGCTCGAGCAGCACTTTGGCCTCGACCTGCCGCAAAACGCGAGCACTTTTCGCATCATCGGAGTGGTGCGCGATTCGAAATTCACGGGCTATACATTGGCGAGGCCCACGGACCCGATGTTTTTCGTGCCGCTCGCGCAGTATGTGGATTACAAGGACAACATCATGAGCCGCGTCGAGCTGCGCTCGCATTTCATCGAAGCCATGATGCTGGTTACCGACGTGCCCACTGGCGCGCTCGAGCCGCAGCTCGCCAAAACGCTCGCCGATATCGATCCGAATTTAACCATCAGCAATATTCGCACCATGCAGCAGCAAGTGGATCTGTCCTTCGACCAAGAACGGGCCGTCGCCAGCGTCGCCGGGTTATTCGGCATCGTTGCTTTGGTCCTTGCCGCCATTGGGCTCTACGGCGTCACCGCCTACACCGTTGCGCAGCGCACCAATGAAATCGGGATTCGCATGACGCTCGGCGCCGACCGCGCAAACATAGTTCGATTGGTGCTGCGGGGTGCGTTTCGGCGCGTCGTGGTCGGCCTGCTGCTCGGCCTGCCGCTGGCGATTGGCGCCGGCCGGCTGATTTCATCCGAGCTCTATGGCGTGAAATCGTGGGATCCGCTGGCGTTGATCGTGGCGGCAAGCGCGCTGGCGATCTGCTCATTTTTCGCCGCGATAATTCCAGCCACCCGCGCCGCATCCATTTCGCCAATCAAGGCGTTGCGGACCGAATGACCTCCGACTTCGTAGCGGCGGGCTTCAGCCTGGCATCCGCACCCGGCGATCCGTACAACGCGCCAGATCTCCCACAAAACGCATCATAAATCCTGGTTATGGGGACTATACGTAACGTGACGTGCCGGCGTTTCTTTCGCGCGAGTGCTGCGTCGTTGTGCTATCTTTAGAAGTTGGGGAAGGCAAGTGGAGTCGCGCAAATGCTTGGGCGGTCGGGCCCGAACTTCCTGCCCCGGGTTTCTCTCCGAGCGTTCCTGGCTTGCGAAGTGATTGGGCGGCAGCTACGCGCGGTGGCCTTGCGAGCGCGGCAGCGGCCGGCGGTGGAGAGAATCATTATTAAACGCCATCATTTGGGAGCCTAGCAATTTATGTCCACACTTACGGGAGTTGGAGAGCCAAGTTCCAGTAACCGCAAGCGGGAAGTTCTCGATCGCGCAGTAATCCGCTTCTGCGGCGATTCCGGCGATGGAATGCAGATCACCGGGAACCAATTCACGAATACCGTGGCGCTGTATGGCAACGACCTGGCCACTTTTCCCGATTACCCGGCTGAAATTCGCGCCCCTGCTGGCACGCTGCCCGGCGTAAGCGGATTCCAGCTTCAATTTTCTTCCGGGCAAGTATTCACGGCCGGCGATTCTGTGGACGCGCTGGTGGCTATGAATCCCGCGGCGCTGAAAATGAATGTCGCGGACCTGCGCCCTAACGGGATTCTGATCGTCAACTCCGACAGCTTCACCGAAAACGATCTACGCAAGGCGCAGTGCAAATCGAATCCGCTCGAGGATCATTCGCTCGACGCTTTTCGCTTGTTTCCCGTGGCCCTCGAGAAACTGACGCGTTTGGCGCTGCAAGAATTGGGCCTGGACGCGAAGACGATGGACCGCTGCAAGAATTTCTTCGCGCTGGGCATGTGCAACTGGCTTTACAACCGGCCGATGGATTCCACTTTCCGTTGGCTCGATGACAAATTCAAGAACAAGCCGCTGCTTTCGGAAGCGAATAAGCTGGCGATGAAGGCCGGTTATTCCTATTGCGAAGCTACCGAGGCATTTCAGATCAGCTACGAAATTCCGCCGGCGAAATTGTCGCCTGGTACTTACCGGAATTTGAGCGGCAACCAGGCGCTGGCGATCGGATTTGTAACCGCGGCGCAGAAGGCTGGCTTGACGCTATTTCAGGGATCGTATCCGATCACTCCGGCTTCGGATATTTTGCACGAGCTTTCGCAATACAAGAATTTCGGCGTGATGACCTTCCAAGCGGAAGATGAAATCGCGGCGATTACTTCAGCGATCGGCGCTTCGTACGCGGGCGCGCTGGCGATCACGACCACTTCAGGACCTGGAATGGCGCTGAAGACCGAAGCGCTCGGTCTCGCGGTTGCCGTCGAACTGCCGCTGGTGATTTGCGACATTCAGCGCGGAGGCCCTTCGACTGGATTGCCGACGAAAACGGAGCAGGCGGATTTGCTACAGGCGCTTTTTGGCCGAAATTCGGAGGCGCCGATTCCGGTGATTGCGGCTTCGACGCCCGGCGATTGCTTTTGGGTTGCGGTCGAGGCTTGCCGCATCGCGCTGAAATACATGGTGCCGGTGATCATTTTGTCGGACGGTTATCTGGCGAATGGCGCCGAGCCGTGGCGGATTCCGGAGCTGAGCGAGATTCCGGATTTTCCGGTCACGTTTGTGACCGATCCGGTTGGCTATCAGCCTTACAAACGCGATCCTGTTACTTTGGCGCGGCCGTGGGCGCTGCCGGGAACGCCGGGGCTGGAGCATCGGTTGGGCGGGCTTGAGAAGCAGGACGGCAGCGGGAACATTAACTACGAGCCGCTGAATCACGAGAAGATGACGCATCTGCGTGCGGCAAAAGTGCAAGCGGTGGCGCAGGAAATTCCTGATGTCGTGCCCGTGGGCGATCCCGAGGGCGATCTTTTGATCGTGGCTTGGGGCTCGACTTACGGGCCGATCACTGCGGCCCTGAACGCGCAGCGGGCCGCGGGCAAGAAAATCGGACACGTGCATTTGCGCTATTTGAATCCGCTGCCGAATAATTTGGGCGAAGTGATTGGGCGCTATCATCGCGTGCTGGTGCCTGAGATGAATATGGGCCAGCTCTTGTGGGTCTTGCGCGCGAAATATCTGGTGGACGCGATCGGCTACAACAAGATTCAGGGGCGGCCGTTCAAGCAATCGGAGATCGAAGCGAAGATTGAGGAAGTGTTGGCGCAGTAGGGCAACCTAACGACTGGACCCGGGAGAAACAAAAATGGCAACGGCTACGCTTCCGCCACTGACTAAAAAAGATTTTCAGACTGACCAGGAAGTGCGCTGGTGTCCCGGCTGCGGCGACTACGCCATTCTCTCGGCCGTGCAGTCGGTGTTCCCCGAGCTGGGCATTCCGAAAGAAAAATTCGTGGTGGTCTCCGGTATTGGCTGCTCGAGCCGCTTTCCCTATTACATCAATACCTACGGATTCCACACGATTCATGGACGCGCTCCCGCAGTAGCCACCGGCTTGAAATTGCTGCGCCCGGATCTCGAAGTTTGGATCGCCACGGGCGACGGCGATGCGCTTTCCATCGGCGGCAATCATACGATTCACATGCTGCGGCGCAACGTGGGCCTGAAAGTGCTGCTCTTCAACAACAAAATTTATGGCCTCACGAAAGGCCAGTATTCGCCGACTTCGGAATTCGGGAAGAAAACCAAGTCCACGCCGTTCGGCTCGGCGGACCGTCCATTCAACCCGATTTCGCTGGCGATCGGCTCGGAAGCTACTTTCGTGGCGCGCTCGGTGGATGTTTTCCAGTCGCACTTGCGCGACACTCTGAAGCAAGCCGCAGCGCACAAGGGCGCGGCGTTCGTCGAAATTCTGCAGAATTGCAATATTTTCAATGATGGCGCATGGTTCGATCTCACCGAAAAAGACGCGCGCAGCGAGCACGTGATCCAACTTGAGCACGGCAAGCCGCTGATTTACGGGAAGAATCGCGACAAGGGCATCCGCCTGAAGGGCTTCGATCTAGAACTCGTGCAGCTGGGCAATGGCGTCACAGAAAGCGATCTGCTCGTACACGACGCCCATCATCCACGAGCCGCCTACGCGTTCCTATTAGCCCATATGGAGCATCGCCCGGGATTCCCGACGCCCATCGGCGTTCTGCGCTCGTGGGACGAGCTGCCGCGTTACGAAGACGCCGCAAACGCCCAAATTACTGCCGTGATTGCGAAACGAGGCAAGGGCGATCTAGGCGAGCTGCTGCGCGCCGGCGATACCTGGGTAGTGAAGTAGTAGAGCGCCCCCGCGCTACTTAATTCTTGTCGCCTGAAACCTGGGGCGAGGAATTCGACTCAGGCGGGGGATTCTGCGCGACGATCGCGCCGGGCGACGGGAAAAGATTGATGGCATGATCGCGCGCGGTGGCGAATTCCGGCCAATCGCTCTTCGTGACTGGATCGCTGGGCGGCAACGGCAGGCGCTCGAAATTCAGAAACTCGCCGCGTCGCTCGATGCGGAAATCGAGATGGGGGCCAGTAGCCAATCCCGTCATGCCGACCAGCCCGATGCGCTCGCCCTGTTCCACACGTTGTCCGGCACGCACCAAAATCCGCGAGAGATGCATGTAATACGTTTCGTATCCGTTGGTATGCTGAATTTCGATTAAATTCCCTGCCCCGCCTTTGGGTCCCGCGAAAATCACTTTGCCGTCGCCAATGGTTTGCACCGGCGTCCCGCTCGGCGCGCCATAGTCGATTCCCAGATGCGGCCGGTATTGCTTCAGGATGGGATGAAAGCGGCTGTTGCTGAAATGCGAAGTGATCGGCGCGGCAAATTTCAGCGGCGAATGTAGAAAAGCCTTCTTCATGGATTTGCCGTCGGGCGCGTAATAGGCTGCATTGCCCGCGGGATCGTGGAAAAGGACGGCGCGATAAACGTGGCCGTGATTGACATATTCCGCGGCGAGAATTTTGCCATATGAAGCCAGCTCACCGGTCGAAAGCTTCTTTTTTTCGACCACTACGCGAAACGTATCGCCCGGCCGCGGATCGGTATAGAAATCGAGATCCCAGCCGAAGATTTCAGCTAGGCGCATGGCCAGCTCGGGCTTTTCGCCGGCATTGGTGACGCCTTCGAAAAGCGAGCCGCGAATTTCGCCCGCCACGCCGGTTTCTTCCGTAATCGAAGGAATCGTGGCGACTTCGGAGCGGAAATCTGCGCCATCGGGAGAGATTCGCAACATGTGGTCGGGGTCAATCGAGTAGCGAATTTCGCGAAGCTCGCCGATTACCGAGCGTCCCACGGAAAAGCGATTCCCTGCGCGCACATGGCGAAGATCGAAGACCCGCGCCGCAGAAGCGATCGCGCGCCCCGCAGCCGATGGGCTGATTCCGATGCTCTCGAGCAGCGCGGCAAACGATCCGTGCGACGGCACCACGCTGGCCGTGTAAACGACGACCTGGGCCTGAATCCGATGCGCTTCCGCGCGCGCCCGCTGCACTTCGTCGGCGAAATTCTGGTCCGAGGCCGCGCGTTGCTCGAAGGAATACCACGCAATCCCAGCCCCCGCGGCAACCAGCACAATCAACAGGCAAATTTTAATGATGCGCGACATTTCCCCCTGCCGCTCCCGCGAAAAACCGGCGACGCGTGGAGCATAACGCAGCCCATGGAAGCTGCGGAACTGAAAAAACCCAAATTGTGTGCGCGAAGATACCGTCAGCGCGAATCCACGAACTAGTGAGGTTGCAACCACGAGAGGGCGGAAGGGGAAACTTGATGCGCGCCGGCGAGGGGCGAGCGCGCCTTGAAGATTTATCGCCGGGCTTGGGTTTGATCTGAGTTTGCGACGACCGACGAGGTGGCGTAGTTATTTTCGCCGCCGTGCATGGTGGCGAAGTAATTCTTGTCGCGCAGTTCGCGATAGATGCGTCCGGCCACGTCCGCGGCGCGCGGGCCGCTGACCACGCGGCTGCTATTGCCGCGCAAAAGCACCACGATCACAATTTTCGGGTGAATCTGGTCGGCGTAGGACACGAACCAACCGAGACGGCCGCCGAGTCCTTCGTCGTTGCAGGTGCCGGTCTTGCCGAGGGCCTGCTCACCGTAAGGATCGTAGCTCGACTTGCCGGTGCCATAGAGAACCGCGGCCAGCATGCCTTCCTGCAAATCCGGAACCAGCGGGCCGATATCCAACTTGCGCTTGATCTGCGGGGTGAAATTCGCGCGCGCTTCATCGGTGCGCGGATATTGCAGGTAATACATCGTACCGCCGTTTGCCAAGGTCGAGACCAGCGAGGCGAGTTGCAGCGGCGTCATGCGAATCCCGGAGCCGAAGCTGGACATACGCGCGATGCCACCGTAAGCCGGAGGCGCGGCCGGCAAGGCGCCCGGCTGTTCGCCTTCAATATTCAAGCCGGCGAGTTCGCCGAGGCCTAGCAACTTCGCATACCGCGAAACTCTCTCGAAACCGAGGCGCTCGCCTACCGCCTGGAAGTATTCGTTGTTCGAGTGCGCCATGGCCTCTGTGAGGTCCATGTAACGGCGGCGGCCTACATTAATCATCGTGTCGCGCGTGATGATGCCTTCTTCGAGGCCCGCCAGCGCGATTACCGGCTTGATCGTCGAGCAAGGTTCAAAACCGGACGAAAAAACCATCTTCTGATTCACCGCCGCGAGAATCCGGCCGGTGGCTGGATCGATGGCCAGCACTGAACCGTTGGCGTTGCCCAGGGCGTTCACGGCCACTGCGCGCACGACTGCGTCATCATCAACAGCCACATCATCTTTAGTGGGATTGCCGCGCGTGGGAATTCCGGCAGTGCGGCGCGAATGCCGCGTGGCAGGTGCAGCACCGGCGAAAACGGTCTGCACCAAATCGGGAGACGGAGCCAGCATCGCGGCAATTGCCAACAATGCGAGCACCGACAAACGCTTACCGGACTGGGCTGGTTGATTCATGGGCATAGCAAGCTTCCCCGGGCCCCGGCAGCTCCCACCACCCTGGGCCGAATTGCAGATTGTAGGGAAGCGTAGCCTGGAGCGCAACCCTCTACACCAGAGATTATGAACGGAATGGGTAAAATAGGGAACTGGACGGAAGGCCAGTATGCGTACGAGCAGGGAAACTGGAATGACAGGCCGAATGACCTGTCCCAGTAGCACAGGCCACTGCTGCCTGCGTTCGTACAGTCTGCAAATATGCGAAGACTGTAAATATTCTCGCGCGGAGAGACTTCGACTAGCGCGAAGGCTTAACGGACTTCGCAGCCCCGGCCGCTGCGGCATGAACCATCGGCTTTGGCGGATCAGCGGCAACCTTGGAGCCACCAACCGGAGCAACATGAGCCAACGGCTTCGGCGCCTCGGAGGCCGCTTTTTCGGAATTGCCGTTCTCGGGGACAGCCGTGTTCAAGAGGCCAAGCTGCTTGCGTAGTTCGGTATCGAGCTTGGCGCGAATATCGCGATTCTCCTTGAGGAACTGGCGGGCGTTATCGCGGCCCTGCCCCAGCCGTTCGGTTTTGTAGGAGATCCAAGTACCGCTTTTCTCGAGGACGCCGCGGCTGACGCCCAAATCGATCAAATCGCCGTCAGCGGAGATGCCTTCGCCATAGATGATGTCGAATTCGGCTTCGCGGAATGGCGCGGCGACCTTATTCTTCACCACCTTGGCGCGGGTGCGCGAGCCAATCACGCGATCCCCTTCCTTGATAGCCTGAATGCGGCGAATATCGAGCCGAATTGAGGAATAGAACTTCAACGCGCGCCCACCGGTGGTGGTCTCCGGATTGCCGAACAGCACGCCGATCTTTTCGCGGATTTGATTGATGAAAATCAGGCAGGTCTTCGATTTCGAGACGATAGCGGTTAGCTTCCGCAGTGCTTGCGACATCAGCCGCGCCTGCAAGCCCATCTGCGGGTCGCCCATGTCGCCTTCGAGTTCGGCCTTGGGCACCAAAGCGGCTACCGAGTCGATGACGATCACGTCCACGGCGTTCGACTTGATCAGCGTTTCGGCGATTTCGAGTGCCTGCTCGCCGTTGTCCGGCTGCGAGACGAGCAAATTGTCCACGTCCACGCCTAACTTGCGGGCATAGATAGGATCAAGCGCGTGCTCGGCATCAATAAAGGCCGCCTGGCCGCCCATTTTCTGGGCTTCGGCGATCACGTGCAGCGTCATTGTCGTCTTGCCGCCCGATTCCGGGCCGTACACTTCAATCACGCGCCCGCGCGGGAAGCCGCCCACGCCAAGGGCCGCGTCGAGCGAAATCGAGCCAGTGGGAATCACGCTGACCGGCACCAGCACGTCGCGGTTGCCCAGGCGCATAATCGAGCCCTTGCCGTAAGCCTTCTCAATCTGTGAGATCGCGTTCTCCAGCATTTTTGCTTTTTCGTCGGACATATTCATGGCACCTCAGACAGCTTAGATTTTGGCGGGGGCGAAGGCTTTGTCTCAGGCAAAAGAGCTGCCGGGCCGGCCGCATTGTCCCGTTCCGCGCAGATTAGCACAAGGCGAAGAAAAAGCAAAGACTTTCTTCGGCTTTTTCGCGGCCCTGCCCTACCCTCTAGCGCCGGCCCGCTCCCGCATTCCCTGTATCCCGGCGCCGCACCACACTATGCTACGATTTTCGGCCTATGAAAACCGTACTTCTACTGATCTGCTCAAATATTTTTATGACTGCCGCCTGGTACGGCCACCTGAAATACCGCAAGTCGCCGCTGATCGCCGCCATCGTGGTGAGCTGGCTGATCGCCTTTTTCGAATATTGCTTCCAGGTGCCTGCCAATCGCATCGGCTACGGCCAATTCACCGCGTTTCAACTGAAGATCATTCAGGAAGTGATCACGCTGTGCGTGTTCGCGGTGTTCGCGTTTTTCTACCTAGGTGAAAGCCTTAAGTGGAATTACGCCGTGTCGTTCCTCTGCATCATGGGCGCGGTGACGTTTGCATTCTGGGGCAAGCTTTAGGAGCATTCGTAGCGCAGGCTGCCAGCCGGCGTTTTTGTGCGGCGTGGCGCCGACCTGGATCGAAGCGCGTTTGAGTCAACATCTCGGATTTCCGTCGCGCAGTGGCCTTGCGGAATTTCGATCGCGGAAGGCCGCTGCAAAAACGCCGGCTGGCAGCCTGCGCTACGCGTACTTGTAAAATCCCCGCCCCGATTTGCGGCCGAGCCATCCTGCGGCTACATATTTGCGCAACAGCGGGCAGGCGCGATATTTCGAATCGCCGAATCCTTTATAGAGAACTTCCAGAATATCCACGCAGACGTCGAGGCCGATGAAATCCGCCAGCTCGAGCGGCCCCATCGGATGATTCATCCCCATTTTCATTACGGCGTCCACGGCGTCGGGCGTTGCGACGCCCTCCATCACGCAAAACGCCGCTTCATTAATCAGCGGCATGAGCACGCGATTTGAAACGAATCCCGGCGCATCGTTCACCGCCACTGGCTTCTTGCCCAGCTTTTCGCAAAGCTCCATCGTCAATGCGAAAGTTTCGTCACTGGTCTGCAGCGCGCGAATTACTTCCACCAGTTGCATCACCGGCACCGGATTCATGAAATGCATGCCGATAAATCGCTCCGGCCGGCTAGTCTGCGCCGCGAGCGAGGTGATTGAAATTGAGGAGGTGTTCGTAGCGAGTGGAACGCCAGGACGCAGCGCCGCATCCGCTTCTTTCAGCACGCGCACCTTCAAATCCAAATTCTCGGGCACCGCTTCGACGGCGAAATCAGCTTCAGCGAGCGAGGCGATCGCCGTGTGCGGCTGGATGCGGCCGAGCGCCGCCGTTTTGTCAGCTTCGCTAATTTTCGCTTTTTTCACTTCGCGATCGAGATTGCCCTTGATGGTCTCCAGCGCGCGATCCAGAAAGCGCTGCTCGATATCACGAAGAATCACGCGATAACCCGAGCGCGCGAACACGTGCGCGATTCCGTTGCCCATGGTTCCGGCGCCAAGAACCGCCACAGTTTTAATTTCACCAGCGCTCATCAAACCTCCAGCAACTCACAAAGGAAATTGGAATCATAACGGCGGCGAAAAAGAATGCAAGCGGCGGACTATTCGGGCGCCGCAGCTTCGATAACTTCGCGCACGATCTCGCGCGAGCGCGTCACGTCTTTCTCGGCTACCAGCAGACGGACGCTCGCGGCATTCTTCGCGATGCGGCTCCCAATGCCGACTTCGCGCAGGCAGATCCTCAGGAGGTCCGCCTGATCCGCTGCGTTGCCGGACCATGCCACCGCGGTGAGTTCGTCGTCGTCAAGGTCGTCGAATTCATTGAGATCGTCGTCCTGGGCAGGATCTTCATCGGAACCGGGATCCGACGCATCCACTCCAGCGAAAGTCTGCGAATTTTCGCTGTGTGATCGGGCCGAGGTCGCACTCGTTGCATCGAGAGGTTCACTGGCGTCGGCGGCTTCGAGAGCGGATTCGAGGACCGACTGAGCATTCGGACGATCTTCGCTGTCCACCCAGAATTCGTACGATGCAGAGCCATCGGCTACGATTTCCGCGGAAGCACGTCGCGTGTTGAAGCGAATTCCCGCAGCTCTTAGCGCATCTCGAATCACGGCCGCGTCGGAAACGCTGACTCCTCGGCGCAAGATACTCGGCGAGCGCAGATCGTGGACGCCAACTTCCTGGGCCTCGGCCGCTTTCGGAAGCGCGGCGACTAGATCGACATCGCAGTCGGCGCAGCGCGTGAATCCGGCGCGATATTCGAGTTTGCAATTCGGGCAGAACAACTGCGCCTCCTGAGTCACAAGAAAACGAAGAGAGATTCTTTGTGGCGGACGCCTCGGAATGACGATGCGAGGATTCCGGCACGCGAAGAATGCGCCGGTCAGAATAGCAGATGATTGTGCGCGTGATGAAGCGTTAGTAACGCTCGATGGCTAGCGCTACGGCGTTGCCGCCGCCGAGGCAGAGAGCGGCGATGCCGCGCTTTTTGTTGAGGCGCTGCAACTCGTAAAGCAGCGTGACGAGGATGCGTGCGCCGGATGCGCCGATGGGATGGCCGATCGCGACGGCGCCGCCATTCACGTTTACTTTTGCGGGATCAAGGCGAAGCTGGCGCGTCACGGCGATGGCCGCGACTGCGAAGGCTTCGTTCAGCTCGATGAGATCGACATCTTTATCGCGATCCCAGCCGGTTTTTTGGAGCAACTTTTCCACCGCTTCGACGGGCGCCATCATTACCCACTTCGGCTCGACGCCGCTTACGGCTTGCGCGACGATTCGCGCCATGGGCTTTTTGCCGAGCCGCGACGCGGTGCTCTCGCTCGTGACGATCACCGCGGCGGCGCCATCGTTCGTTCCCGGCGCGTTGCCTGCGGTTACAGCGCCGTCCTTTTTGAATGCGGGCTTGAGTTTGGCTAGGGCTTCGAGCGACGTGTCCGCGCGCGGGGATTCATCGGTCTTGATGATGACTGGATCGCCCTTCTTCTGCGGAACCTCGATCGGCAAAATCTGCTCGCCGAAAAAGCACGACTTGATCGCGTGCACCGCCTTGCGATGGCTGTCGTAGGCAAACTGATCCTGCTCCTGCCGGGTGATGCCGTATTTTTCGGCGACGAGCTCGCCGGTCATGCCCATGTGGAAATCTTCGTAGGCGTCCCAAAGGCCGTCAGTGATCATCGAGTCGTACATCTCGGCGTTGCCGATTCGATAGCCGGTGCGCGCGTTTTTCAGCAGGTACGGGCAATTCGACATGGATTCCATGCCGCCGGCGACGACGATTTCCGATTCGCCAAGCGTGACGGCCTGCGCCGCGAGCGCGACGGCTTTCAGTCCCGAGCCGCAGACTTTGTTGATAGTCATGGCCGCGACGCGCGGATCGAGGCCGCCTTTGAGCGCCGCCTGCCTCGCCGGATTTTGGCCAAGCCCGGCCTGCACCACGTTTCCCATGATCGCTTCGTCAACTTGCTTCGGCTCGATGCCCGCGCGACGCACGGCTTCGGCAATCACTTTCGCGCCTAGTTCCGGCGCGCTGAGCGGCGAGAGTCCACCCATGAACTTGCCTACCGGCGTGCGAACCGCGCTGAGAATTACCGGCTGTTCCATTGGAAATGCTCCTTCAAAATTACTGGTTTCCGTTAGAAGTATGAAATTAAAGTATAGGCGCGGTGCCAGATGCGGTCAATTTTGGCGGGCGATTCTCGTTTGGAATTTATGCCTCGGCTCTATTGGCGCGGCGCCCACCGAACGCGTGAATAGTGCGCGTGCCGGCGTCAGGCTCGCCGCTGTGCCAGACCCCTTTGGGAATCAAATATTCCTGTCCGGCACGGACTGGAACGCGCTGGCCTTCGATGATCAGCGTGTAACAGCCTTGCACGACGAGCATGTATTCGTCGAACTCGTGAACGTGCGGCGCCGAAGCCGCGCGTTCGCGGCAAGTCCAGAACGCCATCTGGCTGCCGTCGGCTCCATCGAAGACGTAGCCTTCCACCCCCGGCGTGGCTTGACTGCTCGTGGCGATCTTGTTTGCCGGGCGCTTCATGAATTCGGGGAATTCGTTCATGGCACCTCCGTTTCAGGACGCGAGTTGCATAGCCCATCTTCAGAGAACGCTAAGACTTTAGATTCTGGAGCATTTCGCGCACTGGCTTCAGATTGATGGCGAAGCCGCAGGTGGGGCAAGTGTAGGAATCGCCGTCCGGCAATGTGGGTAGGTCGGATGGGCCGGAATCTTGAGAGCCGCGGAAATTCCAGACTGCGCCGCATTTGCATTTCAGTCGATAATTTCTGGAAGCTGCGGTCTTTCCGAGCTGGGTTGCGAGAGAGCGTACAGGGTCTGCGGAAGCGTCGCCCAATTTCGAGCCGAGCGTGGAGCGCTGGCGTAGGCTAGCCATAATCCAGCCGAGTGCGTATCCACTTAAGAAAACCCCGAACAGTAGTACAACCGAAACCGTATATATTGCGTGCATATTCCCTGCCTTGAATTTCCGCTTGACCGCGACTCTACTCCAGTCGGGAAAAATCGGCTACGATGAAGTTCTCGCGCATGGCCAGACGCACATCGCAAACCGCAGAGATCGAATTGAATCCGGAGCAGCTTCGCGCCGTGAAGCATGGCGAAGGGCCGCTGCTTGTTGTCGCGGGCGCCGGAACCGGCAAGACGCGCGTAATTACCGAGCGCATACGTCTGCTGCTGGAGAGCGATCCCGAGCTTCCGGGCGAAAGCATTCTTGGGCTTACCTTCACCGACAAAGCCGCCGAGGAAATGAAGTGGCGGATCAAGAAGCACGTGGGCGAGCGGGCGGATTCCGTCTGGCTTGGCACTTTCCACGCGTTCTGCAACGCCATTCTGCTCGAAGCCGATCCTGAGCTGCGGGCGCTCGACAATTTCGATCATTGGATTCTTCTGCGGCGCAATATCCGTCAGTTGGAATTGAATCTTTTCCGGCGGCTGGCCGAGCCCGGTGAATTCCTAAACGATTTCGTGGCTTTTTTTTCGCGTTGCCAGGATGAACTGGTGTCGCCTGAGGACTACGATCGTTACGTGGCCGCGTTGCGCGCGGAATTGAGAGCGCGGCGCGGGCAGATGGAGCCGGACGCGCAGAAACTTCAGGATGAGATTCTGGCGCGCGAGGAGGAATTGGCGCGCGCGTACCGCGTCAGCGAGGGGCTGCTGCGCGAGCGCAAGATGGTGACCTTCGGTGCGATGCTGATGCAGGCCGTGCAGATGCTGCGATCCAATTCGCCGCTGCTGGAGCGCTTGCGTGCGCGCTATCGCTACATTTTGGTGGACGAATTCCAGGACACCAACATCGCGCAGCTCGAACTCTTGCAGCTTTTGATGAACGATCAGCGCAATCTGTTCGTCGTCGGCGATCACAATCAGGCCATTTATCGTTTTCGGGGTGCTTCCTTCGCGAGCTTGAAGCAATTTCTCACGCGCTTCTGCGGTGTATCGCTCGATACGCCCGAAAAAAGCTGGCCGCGCGTTCATCTGACGCAGAATTACCGCTCGACCAAACGGATTTTGCGCGTTGCCGGAACGGTGGCGGCCGAAAGCGACAATTCGCGCTTTATCCCCTTTACTCCGCTGGTCACGCAAAATGCTGAAGGCGACAAGATTCGCATCGCCGAATTCGGCCGGCCCGAAGAAGAAGCCGAATGGGTGGCCAGCGAGATCGACCGGCTCCACGCCGCGGGCACCGAATGGCGCGAGTTTGCCGCGCTTTATCGCAAGCACACGCATCGCAAGCATCTCGTCGAGGCGCTCAATCGCCGGCAGATTCCTTACGTGATCAAGCGACTCTCGATTTTGGGGAGCACGCTGATTCGCGACGTGATGGCTTATCTGCGCTTGATCGGCACGCCTTCCGACGACGTTTCCTGCGCGCGCATCATCGGAGTGCCTTACTGGAAGATCGAGCCGAAAGATCTGGTGCGTCTGGCCGAGCGCGCCGCGAAAAGCAAAGGCAAATCGCTCTGGGATGAATTCGAATCCTGGTGCAAAGATCCGGCAGGGCCGCCGAAGGGATCGCGGGCTCGCGAGCTCGCCGCGTTCATCGGAGAAATGCGCGGACGGGCGAAAAAGCTGACCGCGTTTGAACTACTAACCGGACTCATCGCCGAGCTTGGCGTAGCTCCTGTCGCTGCCGACATGGATTCCTACAATCTCGCGCGCCTCAAAGATTTCGTCGAGGAGTGGCAGAAAAAAGAAGGGCGCTCGCTGCACGACTTTCTGGGCTACCTGAATTTCTTTGACGAAGCGAATGGCGATATTTTTTTGCAGAAGGAGCCTGTACATGACGCGGTGCAGTTGATGACGGTGCACGCGGCCAAGGGCCTCGAATTCCCGCACGTGTTCATCCTGCATCTCTGCAAGGGCGATTTTCCGTCGGGAGTGCGCCGGCCGGTTTTCGAATTTCCGCCGCAGTTGCTGAAGGAGGAGCAGCCGGAAGGCGATTATCAGAAGCTCGAGGAGCGGCGGCTATTCTACGTGGCGCTGACGCGCGGGCGGCGCATGCTGACGCTCTCGACCATCATTAACAAACGCAAAAAGCGCTCCGAATTTTTCGACGAAGTGCTGGGCGACGCAAAGATTCAAAAGCTCGACATCCAGCAGCTCGTGCCGCGCGTGGCGGTTCCCGAGCGCGAAGAGACCGTGGGATCGCCGTCCGCCGATGCTTCGCGGCCGATGCTTTTCAGCGCGGCGCCCGAAAAAGCGAAGGCGTATTCACGCGTCGCGATTTGGGCCAACGCGTATCACCCGCCCAGGCCCGAGCCGCTGCAGTTGAGCGCATCGGCGATCGAGACCTATCAGATGTGCCCGAAGAAATTCCTGTTCAGCGCGGTCTGGGAATTGCGTGGCGGCCCAGCGGCGCAGATGACCTTCGGCAACGTGATGCACAACACCATCAAGGAATTCGTCGCCGAAGTGAAGAAGCGCAAGAAAATAAATTTCGAGGAAGTGTCGGGGATTTACGACCACTTTTGGTCGCCGGCAGGCTATCTCGACGATTATCAGGAGGAAGAATACAAAAAGGAAGGGCTCGAGAAGCTGGGCGAGTTTCATAAGACTTATTCGGCCGCGCCGGCGGACGTCATGATGCAGGAGAAACGTTTCGAGCTGCCCATGGAAAAAGATGTCACCGTGCTCGGCCGCATCGATCAGGTGAACCGGATCAGCGGCGATGAAGTCGAAGTGGTGGATTACAAGACGGGCCGGCCGAAATCGCAGAAGGATGCGGATACCAGCTTGCAGTTGAGTCTTTATGCGCTAGCCGCGCGCGATGTGCTGGAGCTGACGCCTGCGCGGCTGACTTTTTATAATCTAACTACGAATGAGGCGGTTTCTTCTCAGCGCGACGAGAAGGCGTTGTCCAAGGCCCGCGAAATTGTGGCTACTACTGCGGATTTAATTCGCGCTGGGGAATATCCGGCCAAGCCGGGATTTGTTTGCGGATTCTGTGATTTTCAGGCGTTGTGTCCGGCGCACGAGCAATTCGTCACGATTCGCCCGACGATAAAATAGCGACGCGTGGTTGATTCCGCGATCGAAGGTGCCGGTCCCGCGCCGCGGGACCGCCGCAGCGTCGACAGCCAAAAACAAAACGAGGCGGTCGCTTTCGCAACCGCCTCGTTCGGAGAACCAGTTGATCGGAACGGCCTCGCCGCCGTTCCACCCCCTAATTCAACTGCGCGCATCTACTGCGTGATGCTGTCTCCCCTCGCGGCGCGGCAGCGAAAAAATTATTCGCGCCACAACCGTTCCCTCCCTTAATACGAGCGCGCGCGAGTCCTGTCAAGCGAAAATCTGCGGCGCTCGTTGCCGCATGCGCACGGCGTTCGAAATTTCTTCGCGCGCGTGACGTAGAATTTGTATTTGTTTTTGTATTTGTAGGGGAGGGTGCTTTAGCCCTCCCGGTTTTCGGCCCTTGCCGCAATCAATACAAATGCCGCCAATGATCGAAATCTGATTTTGAATTTTCTTGGCATGTTGCGATCGAGAACTTGCCTACATCGCGGGGCCGAACTGTGGGAGGGTCTAAAGCACCCTCCCCTACCGTTTTGCCGACGCGTAATAGCCTTGGCGGGAGCTTACTTGCAGGCCGGGGCGTTCTACTCGCACCTCGATCGTGTGGTAATCGCCGACACCGGGATTTTGCGGCGCGTAGGCCAGCGTGTATTGATTGCGGGCCTGCTCGCCGATCGCCGAGTAGAGCCGCTCGAGATCCGCCTGCTTCGACGCGAAGAACGAATCGCCGCCGGTATCGTTGGCGTAATGCGTCATGCGTCCCGGCTCGTGCTTGAGCAGCACCGTCCCCACTGTGATGGTGTAAACGGAAATATCCGAGGTAAGCAGAAGCTGGAGAACTTGCGCGTAGCTGAAGCGATTGTGATGCGAATTTAGGCCGTCCGAAATCAAGCAGATCACTTTGCGGCGATCGCGCCCTCGCGCGCGCAGCAGCTCGGCCGCCGCATGCATGGCGTCATCCAAATCTTTAGTCACCTTCTCCGCGCCCTTGCCATACACCTTCACTCCCGGCTCTTGCGATTGATTGTTGATGGTCCCGCCCGCGTCCATCGGTCCGCCAAAATCACCGGGAAAACTTTCGCCCAGCTTCAAGCGATGCAATTTCGTCAGCATCGTATCGTTGTCGGCAGTGAAGTCGATGGCCGGCTGCGGAAATTGATCGTAAAGAATCACCGCCGCCTCATCGGCAGGTCCCAGGCCGCCAGCGATGCTATCGAGGCTCTTCTGCACCTGGTCGCGCGTTTTCAGCGAGAGATCATTGTCGAGAACCACGGCCACCGAGAGCGGAAACGCATCGGTGGAAAACAGCGCGATGGTCTGCTCCTTGCCGTCCTCGAAAACGCGAAAGTCATCTCGATTCAAATCGGGCACCAGTTCACCGCGCGAATTCTTCACCGTCACCGGCACAGGAACGAGTTCCGCGCGCGAACGCAGCACGCGCGCCCCAGGCACGGTGGAAGCTTGCGGCGGAGGCACATTGGATTGCGGCACCGACGGAGTCGATTGCCCCGGAGGCGTTTCCTTCGCCGGAGGTTGTTGCCCGCCCGATTGCTGATCTTGTTGCGCAGGCGGTGCAGGTTCTTGCGTGGGCTGCTGCGAACCGGATAGTGCTCGCGGCGTTGCGCCGAGCATGCCTGCGAGTCCCGCGACTAGCGCCAGCGCCAAGAGTTGCTTCATAATCAGTGCCATCCTTGCAGGCTGAAGCTCGGCTTCGGCCGGTGGGCGCCCGCCCGTTCATTCTCGTGGCGTGTGACGCATCCGAATCGCAACAAGTTGCATCGTAGGACAGGAATCGCTTTCCGGAGAAATTATACATGCACCGCCCTATCTTTCGCTCGACCCTCGCCATACTAACGCTTGCCGCTGGTTTGCTAGTGCCGGGCCATGCTCCCGCCAGCGGAGCCGGGCCCACTCGCTTCGCCGCGCAGAGCCAACAGAACGCTCCGCCGCAAAACAGTCAAGGCGATCAGCAGAACAAACAAGTGCCGCAATCCGGGCAAACTCTGAAAGTTCAGACCGCGCTCGTCAATGTCTTCACTACGGTGCGCGACAAGAGCCATTTCCTGATCAACAACCTCAAGCAGGACGACTTCAAGATCTTTGAGGATGGCCAGGAGCAGAAAGTTGCTTATTTCACCAAGGAAGTGGACCTGCCGATTTCGCTCGCGATTCTAGTGGACACCAGCGGCAGCCAGGTGGACGTTCTCGGAGCCGAGCAGGACGCCGCGACGCGATTCGTCAGCCGCGTGCTGCGCAAAACGGATGAAGCGCTGGTGATGAGCTTCGATCTGGATATTGACCTGCTCGCGGATTTCACCGAGGACAAGGCCCTGCTCGAACACGCAATCCGCAAGACGGTGATCAATGTGGATGGCTCGGGCGCCGGCGGGACCACGGGAACGGTACCGAGCGGCTCGAATGGCGGCACGGATTTTTACGACGCGGTTTATCTGGCGGCGCACGATAAGCTCACGGGCGAGGCCGGACGCAAAGCGATCATCGCGCTGACCGACGCGGAAGATACCGGCAGCAAACTAAAGGTGCAGGATGCGATCGAAGCGGCGCAGCGCGCCGATGCCGTGGTGCATGTGCTGCTGATTTCAGATGTCGGATTTTATTACCGGCAGCTGTCCGGTTATAGCGGCGCCAGCGTGGCGAAAAAGATGGCGGACGAAACGGGCGGCCGCGTAATCGAAGTGCACAATAATAATTCGCTGGAAAAAGCGTTCGACGAACTTTCTGAGGAACTTCGCCAGCAGTACGTGCTCGGCTACTATCCGACAAATCCCAAGCACGACGGATCGTTCCGGAAGATCAAAGTGGAAGTCAATCGTCCCGATCTGAAAATTCTCTGCCGGCGTGGGTATTACTCGCCGACGGAATAATCCAATCGTATTTACGGTTTGCCTTGCGAGTTGTGCACGTTTGCGCTACTGCGTTTTAGTATAAGGTCCGGCGCCAGGCGCCACGGCGTAATATCCCTTCCGCGTTCGCACCACCAAACCCTTGCGATCCACATCCACCTGAATTTTGCGGTACTGCCCG
>Ga0209655_10000155_pt1 | contig 24995 bp, 21 predicted proteins | sample BogFormECP03_OM2_FD_188236 | JGI IMG/M metagenome (GOLD analysis project Ga0209655, IMG submission 188236) | Bog forest soil microbial communities from Calvert Island, British Columbia, Canada - ECP03_OM2 (SPAdes) (version 2) | ecosystem: Environmental > Aquatic > Freshwater > Wetlands > Bog ...
CTGGTTTGGCGCGCAAGGAGAACAAAGAGCCGGCCAGCCCTCAATATCTGGCGCAGAATTTACAGCTTTTCGTTCTCCTCCGCAGCGGCATAATCGCCCAGAGCAGCGAATCGAACAATACGGGCAACGCGTTAGGCACTTTTGGGAATTTGCTGTAGGTCGTGCGGGATTGAATGCGAATACACCGGTGCGCAGTCTCGCGCGAAGGCCAATCGCTTTCGCGGCAAGAGCAGGGCGCAGCGTGGATGCGACTAAGCCTCGACGATCTGATTGCGCACAGCGTAGCGAACCAGTTCGCTGACGGTGTGCAGCTGCAGCTTGCGCATGATATTGGCGCGATGCGTTTCAGCGGTCTTGACGCTGATGTTGAGTGACGACGCGACTTCCTTGCTGCTCTTGCCTTCCGCAAGCAGCTGCACAATTTCCCGTTCGCGCGAAGTAAGCCGGTCGCGCAGCGCCGTAGGCAGCTCGGTGCGCATCCTGCCTTCCTTGAAGCTGGAAAGCATCACTTCCGTGGCGCGGGGCGTGAGAAACGGCTTGTGATTTGCCAGTGTCTCGACGGCGACGATCAAATCGCGGTCCGAATCGGATTTCACGATGTAGCCGCGCACGCCCGCTTCCAGAATGTCACGAATCAGCTGATCCGAATAATGCACAGAGAGAATGAGAATCTCAGTGTTAGGAGATTCCTTGCGGATTCTGCGCGCCGCATCCACGCCGTTGAGGTCCGGCATGCTGATATCCAGGATCGCAATGTCCGGGCGCAGTTCCTGGGCCTTCGAAACGGCTTCACGGCCGGTGTGGGCCTCTCCGCAAATTTCCCATCCCGCGTGCGATGTCAGCATCCCTTTGATGCCACGCCGCATGAGGTCGTGATCGTCGGCAATCAGGATACGAAGCGTCTTCATTTTTCTCTCCCGCAAGCAGGGCTTGGTGTGGTGATAGTACAGGATACGGTCCAGGCCACGCTTCCCATAGTGGGACGAGGCCAATCTGGAACCCGTTTCATCCTGAATAATGCCGCTCCCGTTCGATTTGACAGGTCAACAAGCCGCGGACAAATTACGGTATCTCTACGGATCAGTCTATCGGAGTTGTCCTGTAGATTGCGTAGGTGTATTCCTGTAGGAGCGGCGAGCGAAGTGTAAGAAACAGCGCGGTTTAGCAATTTCAGGACTAGGTACTTTACCTTAGGGCCCGGAATGGGCGACAGGTGGCTGGGTTACTTGCGACGCTCTCAATAGCTCGATGTCGCGAACGACTTTGGCCCATTCTTTCTTGTCCTTCTTCGTGGCGAAGGGCGCGTTCAGGTCCGCGTAGTAAGCGAGCAGCGCTGTCCTTAGCCCGGGCGACACGCTGGCGAAATTGTTCTTCTGCAATCGGTCCAGCAGCGCAGCATAGGTCTTGTCCGCAAGAGGATACTGGCCCGGACCTGTAACCGTTCCGGTGTCAAAATTTTCGTCCACCAGAATTGCGTGGCCCTGGCCGGAACTCCCTTGCTCTCTCACCAGTTGCTCGTAATTCTGCAGCGCATTGCTGAAACTGGCGACAAACAACTTCTCGGCATCAGGAGTGGGAATTTTGAACGCCAGAGCACGGAACGGCCCGACCTTGGGTATCAGTCGCAGCAAAAAACCGAGCAGCCGCGTGCCAAATCCGGGCTTCTTGTATTTGCCGGGCCACTGTTTTTCGTAAGTGGAGCGCGAAACGCGATAGAGAAATGCGGTGCGCGTAATTCCGGGAGAGTCGCGCTGAATTTCATCCTTCTTGGTCTGCCACGCGATCTTCGTGGCTTCCGGCACCAGTTGGCTGACGCCTCTGCGGTAGGAACCAATCGCCAGGTCGTAATCGGTAAGCACTGAATTCAGGTCCAGCGAATAGGTTTCTTGAAACGCGCGCGCCAGCAGTTCATCTGAAACCTGAAAACCGATGCGGTCGCGGTACGCGTCTGAGGCGTATCGTCCTTTGGCAACCTGCAACACGTCGAATCCGAATTCAGTTTTCAGATGCGCCAGGGGATTTTCATCGTAGGTGACGACATCGCCGTACTTGTGGCGCAGTTTGGGATAGAGCAGCGGCACCGCGAGGTTTGTGCCGGTGCGGTGACCTTCGTTGTCCGCGGAGTAATGCGCCAGGGCGCCAAGCGCGAACGCATACTCATTCAGATTCTGTGAATCGCGCAGCAGCGCCGCGACAAAATCTCCACTGCGCACGTAGTGAACCAGGTCGCTGAAGAATTTATTGCCGAACGGGTAGTAGCCCATGTCTTGAATCACACAGCCGCCATAGGCGAACCCGTGAGCGGCCCGCAATTCCGCGGGAGTCGCCTGCGGAAACCGCTCGAGCAGCAGCGGCTTGATCGCTTCATCCCAAGCGGCGTCTACAATCGCTTCATGAGCCAGAACGGAATAGGCGCCTGACGGGGACGGTACGACGAGCAGAACGACGATAAAAATGGCTATCGTTCTAGCCATGAAAAGCTCGCCGAACTTCACGCGTTTTCCGGACATTTGTGGGGTGTCGTGGACAATGTTCGATCACTGGCGAAAAACAGACGAGCGCAACAACGTCGTGTAATTAAGGTAAGCGGCGATTGTTCCAAAACAATTCCAAAACGCCGGTAGTTCATGCGCGAATCAGCCCTAGGCGGTCGCGTTATCCGCTGAAGCCCGATGCGCGCGCTCCGGCGCCGTCACCGGCCGATTCCGTGACCGGCAAGGTCACAATGATCGTGGTTCCGCTGGGCCAAGACCTAATCTGCAGCCAGCCGCCGAGCTGCCGCACGCGCTCTCTCATTCCGCGGATGCCGACGCCCAGCTGCCCGCCGCTGCTATTCAAGGTTGCCAGGATCTCTTCCGGAATCCCCTTGCCATTATCCGCCACTTCCAGGCGCACGATTCCGGAACGCGCTTCGATCTGTACGCTGGCAGTGTCACTGCCCGAGTGGCGAAAAATGTTGGTCAGACTTTCCTGCACAATTCGGAACAGCGTTCTCTCCGCGATTTCGGGCAGGCGAATCGTACCGAGCGAGACATTCAGGTCCACTTTCACCTTGCTGCGTTGGGTGAATCCCTCGATGTACCATTCCAACGCGGAGCGCAATCCGGCATAGTCCAGCGTGGGTGGGTAGAGAAGGTAAGAAAGAGTGCGAGTTTCGTCCGAGGCTTTCTGCGACAGCAGGATAGCTTCGCGCAGCAATTCGGCGGCGGATGGATCCATATCGGCAATTTTCGCGCTCACTGCCGAGAGGTGAATCACCAATGCGGCCAGGCTTTGGCCGGTGCTGTCGTGCAGTTCGCGCGCGATGCGGCGGCGCTCTTCATCCTGCAATTGCAGCAGCCGCGCGGAAAGATTCCGCAGCGCTTCTTCAGCCTCTTTACGAGGAGTGACGTCGCGATTGATTTCCAGAATGCCGATCGTGCGACCGTGCGAATCGCGCTGCAAGACCTGGCGGCTCGCCACCACGATTCGCTTTCCATCGCGCGTCGAGTGGATCAACTCGCCTTCCCACGAACCGACCTTGTAGAGTTTTTCATACACTTGATCGAGGGGTTCGGGAAACTCGGTTCTGAGGAACTGATGGGTCACGTTTCCGCAGGCTTCCGCGGGAGTCCAGCCATAAGTTTTCTGTGCGCCGCCGTTCCAGTAGAGGATTACGCTGTCCACATCGCGCACGATGATGGCATCGTTAGCGAGCTCCAGTAATTCAGAATGAAGCTTTCCGCTGGCGACGCGAGAGGCGCGAGTTTTTTTTGCGCTTTTCTTCCCAGCGGCTTTAGCGGGCATGTCTCAGACTACCTTGAGCCGGGCACGAATGGTGACGGAAATCGCTCAGACTTGGGCCGCGAACAGGTGCCGTCACCGGTTGGCCGGGGATCTGCCGGTGGGTAAACTTTGCCGTGATCAACAGGAAAATGCGCGCAGCGCAAGACCTACTCGGCCTGGGGCATATTCTTGCCTTCAAAAAAGGGTTTGTGCTGGCCGATCGATTCCACCGCCGCCACCAGCCAATTGGCCTGCGACTTCAACAGATAGCCGCTGGCGCCGGCATTCTGTGCCTGGCGAACCATTTGCCTGGAATCGTGCTGCGTGAAGATCAGCACTTCGGCGCCGGGCAGCGCCTTCTTGATCTCTGGCGTGGCTTCCAAGCCGTTCATCCGCGGCATTGTAATATCCATTATCACGATATCCGGCTGCAGTTCTTGCGCCATCCCAATGGCCGCCGCGCCATCAGCAGCCTCACCGACGACCTCCCATTCCTCCCGCGTGGCTAGCAGCTTTCCCAAGGCCGAGCGCACCGCTTTTTCGTCATCCACGATCAAGATTCGAAGGGTCACGCCTATTCCTCGCATATTTTATCGTACGACCGCGAAACTACAGTCGGCTTTCGCCCGACCTGCTACGAGCAACTCGCGGCTCCCATTATTGCGTGCAACGACGCGTGCAACTTCGCGGTCTATCGGCAAATCAACCCCTGAAACCGGCCGGCGCCCCAGAAATATGTACCGGAGCGCATCCTTATTTACACATCCAACGGACCGATTTCCTGCCGCCGAAGGAATCAGGCCGTAACCTCCTTGTTTATAATGGCTTGCATGCACTTGTCCCGGCACAATTGGTAGCTGAATTGCTTTCCATACTCATCATATACAGACCTTGATGCCCTTTGGAGCAGTTTGCCCGCAGCCTGTAAGGGGGAAATATGAGCGAGAGCTACGATATCTTCAGGGATCTTGAAGAAAGCGGCCCGATTTGGATCGAAGCTGTTCACGGTTTAGAGAGTGCAAAGGCACGCGTCGCGGAATTGCTTGCCACGCGTCCTGGAAATTATTTCATCTATGATCCGCTTGCCGCCAAAGTGATTGCGTCGGCCTTCAAATCGGCGCAGATGCAAGTGCCGGTGACGCTCGCTGGCCGCTGCCATCAATACTAGGAATCTCTACAAACGGCCCATTAGAAATAGAATCAGCAAGATCACTAGCACTAAACCGATCCCGCCGCTTGGGTAATATCCCCAACCTCTGCTGTGCGGCCACGCGGGCAAACTGCCGAAGAGCGCCAGGATCAGAACGATCGTCAGAATGAGCAGCAACATGTGGTTTTCCTTTTAGCTTTCACCGAAGGGCGCGGCAACAGTCCACGCCCTTCGGAGAGCCAGCTGGCGAAACTAATTCGCGCTGCCAGCCTTTGCTGTCTTGTGACGTGGCCTGTTTTCTTGTTGCGCTTCCGCACCACTATTGAAAGCTTCGGAGTTGATCTGTTCCGAGAGCTCCGTGAGCTTCTGATCGGTTTCTTTCTCTTCGTCGAGCGTCTGCCGCAGCAATGATGCTGCTTCACTTTCGCCCATCAACTCAGCGTAGGCATGCACCGCGCCGTAGGCCGCGATTTCGTAATGCTCCACGCGCTGCGCCGCGGAAATCAGGGCCGCATCCATCAACGCGCCGTCGAAATCTTCAGACATCATTTCGCCACCTTCCGCCACGATCCCGGCCATGCCCTTGCATTTCTTGCCCTTCACCGGTTCGCCCAAGGCGCTCAGAATCTGCTCCAGGCGTGTGGCATGTTTACGGGTTTGTTCCAGGTGTTCCTCAAATCCTTTGCGGAGTTCATCCGAATTTGCGGCTTTCGCCATTTTAGGCAGCGCCTTGATTAATTGCTGCTCGGAGTTGTAGATATCTCGTAATTCATCAACGTAAAGACTCTTCAAGTTATTGTGGCTCATCAGGGGTCCCCCTATTGCTGATTGGGTCGTATCACCGACCGGATTTTCGCGATTGCATTGTCAGACTAGGCTTCCGGCACGGCCTTAGCTATCAAGCAATCCCTGTAGCCCACGGTTATGGTTCCCCTAGGCGAGGTATACGCGAAAATTCCCGGGCGCTCCGAAGTTCCGTCGCGCGGCGGATATGGAACGTAAGGCGAATTGTCCCGTGCAGTTAGGTGTTGCGCTGTATTCCGAGACGGGGAGTTTGTCTCCACTATGGCTGAGCAGTCGGACATTCAATTCAGGAGGCTCAAAATGAACTGGGATCAAATCGAAGGCAAGTGGAAACAGTCGGTTGGGAAAGTGAAAGAGAAGTGGGGCAAACTCACCGACGATGATCTCACGGCCATCAACGGCCAACGAGACCAGTTGATCGGAAAAATCCAGGAGCGCTACGGCATCGCCAAGGACGTGGCCCAGAAGCAGGTGGATGAATTCACGCGGGCTTACAAAACGGACGTCGTCGTCGTGCAAACCACCGCGAAGAAGGCCAAAGCCTAGGCGGTTCGTCGCAGCAGTCCCGCTGATTGAAAAAGAGGAGGTGCTTAATGGCAAGATACGGCAAAGCCGCCGCCAAGAGCGTGAAGAGCGCGATGCACCGCGAAAAGCGCGGCACGCTTCGTTCAGGCAAAGGCGGCAAGGGCGGCAAAGTGACCAGCCGCAAGCAAGCGATTGCGATTGGACTTTCCGAAGCGCGCAAGAAGGGCGCCAAAGTACCGCGGAAAAAGTCCTAACGCAATTCTCGGACGAGCCTGCAATTCCTCGTCGGCCATCAAGGCCGCAATTTTCGCGGCTTTGGTGGCCGGCGATCTCACCTGCGGATCAATATAATATCCACGGTTGTGCTGTGAAACTCCCTGAAATCCCGCCCGCGATTCGTTTCAGGCATACGCGAAACATGTGTTTGTTCGTACAACGTCGCAAAAAAAACAGCGAGGGCGTCCGCCAAGTGGCGCATGCCCTCGCCGCCGAGTTGTTACTTATGCACCAGCGCTTATTTAGGCTTCGCCGCTGGAGCCGCGTGCGCAGCCGGAGGCGCCTGCCTCTGTTGCAATTGTTGCTGCTGCTGCGTGTGTTTTTGAACTAATTGCTGGGTCTGCTGCTGGTGCTTCTGCTCGACTTGCTGAGTTCGCTCATCCGTGGCTTTTTGCTTCGTCAGCTGCTGATGCTCCTTGTCTTGTTGCGCCTGCAGTTTCTGTCGATCCCTGTCCTGCTGCGCGGCAAGCTTGTTTTGTTGCTGCTGGTATTTCTGGTCCAGCTTCGCATTGCCGGTGTTAGGAGGAGCGGCCCGCTCCGCTGGCGGAAGATCTTTCGGATGTATAGCCGGGTTGCCGTGAGCGGCGGCGTTTGCCGCGCCACGATTATCAAATTCTCCCGGCCTGGCAGTAGCAGTGATAGGCGGCCTGCCGTGGTTGGCGGAATCCCGCAGCGCCGGGTTCGCACGCGCCGCGTTTATATGCGCGGTTTGCGCGGCGACGGGACCAACATGCCGCTCGTGCGCGGCAGCTTCTTCCTGGGACGTGGGGCGAGCGTCAATTCCGCCATGGCCGTTATAACTGACGTGTACATCATTTCTCACGTCCACTTTCGTTTCGTACACGTTGTGAATTACGGTGACGTTGACATTGGTCACAGCGCGGTTGTAGAAAAAGTGCCCGCCGTCCCAGCGCCCGCCTTCAAAGCCATGGCCGAAGTAGCCGAAGCCGTAATTAATCCCGCCGTAAAAACCGACGGTCGGCCCCCAGTAGCCGTCGTACCAAACAAAACTGCTGCCGCCCCAGCCCCAGTAGCCCGGAGTCCAGAAGAAACCCACTTGCGGCGCTTCCACCCACGTGCCGGGAACCCAGAAATAACCGTCGTCGCCCCAGGCCCAATAGCCCGGCGTCCAGATGTATCCGTCGCCGGGGCACACCGGCTGTTCATAAACGGGCAGTGCCGGCGGCGCGATGGTGATCGCTACGCCGATTTGCGCGAAAGAAGCGGACGAAAGAAATAACATTGCAATTGCCAGCAGCAGCGGACGAATGAATCGGCTACGCATTAGAGATCCTCTCCTGTTGATAATTCCCCGCCGGTTGCGCGATGGCGCTTTCCCCGGTCAGTTGTGTTCAGCGAGCATCAATTATTTTACAAAAATTTGACAAAAGTGGCCGATATGAGATGCCTGGCATCTCGTGCTGCCTGTAAATCTAGTCTTGTGCGCGATTTCCGCCAATAGGGATTTGCCTGTAAAACCCGGCCAAGTAGCTCGTAGTCCAGATTTGTTCATTCCGCACCAGACAGTCAGCATCGCGGGGCCTGAAACTTGCAAGCAGGCCCACCTTCCATTCCGAACCCACCTGACTTCGGAACTACGAGATCGCGCGGCCCCCCCTAGGTAATCCACTGTATTGAATGAATTCGCCAAAAACGTAGAGTAGGAAACGCGCCAACGCACTTCTGATCAGCTCGGCATTTGCTCCAGTTCCTTCCTGCCGCGAGCGCGCAGGCGCCGGTTTTTGGCAATCACCTTGGGAGGCATGCGATGTACACGTACCTTTGCTGCCGATGCACGAAATGCTCCGCACGTATTGTGCTGGAAGAATGGGCGGAGTCCATGTATTTGCTGCATCGGCCGTTGCGACCGCGTCCCCGGGAACAGAGATGTCCATTTTGCGAATCGGCATTTGCTCCGGAACGCTATTACGTGACGGAAAGCGGTGCGCCGCTGGCTGTTTCCGGACGCGCCATCGAAATGCGGGACTCTTTGCAAGCGCTCTCCAAGACGGCGTGATGCTGTGGCCAAGCTTCTGAAAGTTTTCCCCCTGTCGGACTCCTCCCAAGGGGGCTGTCGCCGAGAATCGGCAGCCCCTCCTTCCTCTTTCAGCAGTAGCTATTCAGTTTTATTCGGTCGCGTATCCATCTGCGCTCGCTGGCGATATTCACCCGTACAGCAATTCCCCCCACGCCTTAGGAATTTGTCCGTATTCCGCGGCGCGCCCTTCGCCGGCACAATGATTGCCGCAGGGGATGATAGGAGTCGGGTGCCTTGCAAAGCCAAGGCATGAGGGCTGGGCCGGCTCCCGCATCCCCTTGCCGAATGTTCTAGTTGCCAATCTCACTATCGAGGACGCCAGCGCGCCAAGAAGGCCAACAAGACAATGCCCCCAGTCCGCAACACAAGCAAAACTCGCGAAGCACTGATGGACGCATTTCTGTTTCTGAATTCCCTGATTCTGCTTTTCAGCCATTGGGCCGGGCCGCGCAAATAAATTGCATTACAGCGCGCGCGGCGATATCCGGCTCGCTGGAATTTAGCAGTGAATAGTATTGGAGGCTCGAATGAACGTCCCCTGGCAGATTGCGGTCGCTTCAGCCGACATGGAAGACCGCCGTGCGATGGTGAATATTTTGATGAAACACGGATTGGATCCGATTGTCGCGTCTAGCGTCGCCGAATGCCGGCAGAGCATGGCCCACGAAAATGTGGGATTGATCTTCTGCGCGCGCTCACTCGCCGATGGGGATTACCGCGATTTGTTGCTGGCCGCGCGTGCCAGCACACGCAGAACCCGAATCGTTCTCACTGCGCGCATCACTGATTGGGACGAGTATCTGGAAGCAATGCGGCTGGGCGCATTCGACGTCATCTCGGCTCCTTGCCGTCCAACGGACATGGAATGGATGATCCTGCAAGCGCTGCGCGACGAACACGCTCGAACCAGGCAGATCACATTTTCGCAACAGGTCGCAAGCGCGTTGCCGCAAGCCGAGGTCTGCAAGTCCGCGTGATGCCGAGTTCGCGAGCGCGCCTGAGCCACTGGCAACTTTAAGGGCGCTCGACCACGACGAAGGCACCGCGCATCTGGCGCCTACGCGAGTTGTGCTTCAAGCCGCAACAGAAAGCGAATCACTTCGCCCGGGTCCCGCACGTAATATTTCGCGGCGCTTCCTTGCGGATTTCCCACGCGTACGGTGATCTGATCGTCCAGCGCGCGAAATGCGGATTCATCCGTGCCGTCGTCGCCAATATAAATTGCCGGGGTGCCCTGCGGCAAATCGCTGAGCAGTTCGCGCACCGCGCCGCCTTTTCCACAAATCTCATTGGGCAGGACTTCCCATACCATCGCGCCGTCGAGTATTCGCAATGCCTTTTGTTCCGGCGCGACTACATTCAAGAGGAAGGATTTTGCGGCGCGCGCCACCGGAGGGCTGGCTTCGCGATAGTGAACCGCAAAACTCATCCCCTTATCTTCGATGCGCATCCCGCGCATCGAAGAAATCTGCCGGCGCGCTCCGCGTTGCGCCCGGGCCAGAACTCCGGCAGCCGCACGGCTGATTTTCATCTTCTTGTCGTCCCGCTCCGCTCCATGAAGCCCGACGAAACGCAGGGCATTTACGCCAATTCGTGTTTGCAGATCCTGGCAGCGCCTACCGCTAACGATTGCGACAAAAAGTCTAGGATGCCGCGCCAGACGTTCCAGCAGCCGCTTGGTGCGTTGCGGCACGCGCACTTCCCACGGCCTGCGTTGCAGCTTCACCAGCGTGCCGTCGAAATCCAACAGCAACGCGCATGTCTTCGCGTCGCGCAAGCGGTCTGCGATTTCGCCCCAAGCGCGAAACAAATACCGGGGCGAATGAATGGCGGGATTGCCTTCCGCCGCGCCCGGAACGCCGTGAGCGCGCGAATGTTCGAGCGTGCGCTTCTTTTTTGGCCTGATCCGCAATGTAGGTTTGAGCGTCGCGCGCGGTTCGTTCATCTGGTGCGGCCAAGCTCCGGCTGGACTTCGTCAATACGGATTTCGGAAAGCTCCGTGATCAAACTGCCCGCCCACGCAAACACATTATGCCGCATCACGGTGTTGCGCATCAGTTTCATGCGCGTTTGACGTTCCTCCGTATCCATTTCCAGCGCGACGCGAATCGCTTCAGCCAGCTGTTCCACATCATAAGGATTCACAATGATCGCGTCGCGCAATTCGCGGGCCGCTCCGGTGAACTGGCTCAGAATCAGTGCGCCTTCCTGGTCATCGCGCGAAGCGACAAATTCTTTTGCCACCAGGTTCATGCCATCATGCAGAGAAGTGACCATGCAGAAATCCGCCGCGCGATAATACGGCAGAATTTCCTCGTGGCTGTGGTGGCGCGTCAGCAGCGCGATAGGCTTCCAATCCGGCGTCTGCCAGCGCGCATTGATCCGCACGGCTTCCGCTTCCAGCTCCTGCAGGAAATCGTGATAGCGTTCGATCTCCGTGCGGCTGGGTGCGCCGATTTGTATAAACGTGAATTTTTCGCGATACGCCGGCCACTTCTCGAGGAATCTTTCGACGCCGCGCAGGCGTTCCAGCAATCCCTTCGTGTAGTCCACGCGGTCCACTCCCACTCCGATAAAGTTTGCCTTGATGCCCAGCTTGGCCAGCAGCTCGCTGCGCAGCACGTAGGGAGACACCGTCGGATCCTGGCTTCGCTGCGCTTCGCGAAAATCCACGCTGATGGGGAACGGGCGAACGAATGTGAGATGTCCGCCGCGCTTTACTGCAAATCGTTCCCATTCGATTTGAGATTCCATGGCGGCGTCCACCGTCTCCAGAAAATTATCGCAGTGCGCCTGGATCTGGAATCCGATCAGGTCCGCGCCCAGCAGGCCGCTGACCAGCTCGCGTTGCCACGGGCAAATGCCGAAAGCTTCAGGATTTGGCCACGGAATGTGCCAGAAGATCGCCACGCGCGCATCGGGGCGCATTTCCTTCACCATGCGCGGAAGCAACGCAAAATGATAATCCTGCACCAGCACCAGCGGATTCTCCACTCCTTCTATCTCTTGAAGCACCGCTTCGGCGAATTTGCGATTCGCTTCCTGATAATTTTGCCAGTCCGAAGCGCGGAAAATTGGCCGCGTATGCGCGATGTGGCACAGCGGCCACAACCCTTCGTTCGAAAATCCGTAGTAATGCCCTTTTTCCACTTCTTTTGAGAGCCATACGCGACGCAAAGTGTAGTCTGGCTTGTCGGGCGGTACGCGAATGTGGTCCTGATAGTCCACAGTCTCGCGATCGGCATCGCCAGAGCCCGACGCAATCCAGATCCCGTCGCAGGCGCGCAAAATCGGTTCCAACGCCGTCACCAGACCGCTGGCCGGAACCAGCAACTCGATCTCCTTCCCTTTGTGCACGTGCATGTACGGCTCGCGGTTGGACACAACCACCAGCGAACCCTGCGTAGCCTTTCCCTGAATGCTTACGCGCAGCCGCTCCGCGGTCCACACCGATTCGCCGGATTCGCGCAGGCGCGCCTCTTCCTCGGCGGCAGAGCGCGCGTCCGCCAGACTGCGCGTGAGATTCATCACCTCATTTGTAAAGGGAGCTAGAAAACTTTCCTTCGGGCCCGGCGGACTGGGCAGCACGCGCCCGCGGCGTATATCTTTCATCCATTGCGCGGTGCGCGAAATCGGCAGTACGATCGTCCAGCGGATGATCAGCACGGTAATTAGAACGATCAGCAGCACTTCCGCAACCACGTGCCAAAAAGTCGCCCGCCACATGCGCGCGCTTTGCGTTTCGATGTAGCCCACATCGTGAAAAATCGCCAGTACGCCGACGACGGAATTCTTGTCGTGCAGCGGCATGTAGTACACATGCATCGGCTCGGTGCCGACATTTATGAATTGGCTGAGGCCGGTGTTGTTCGAAATCACGCTAGCCAGAGGAACGGGGGGAGGAACAAACCGGTTCTGCAGATTGGAGCTTTCCGCCAGCAATTGTCCGTGATTATCGTAAACCGCAACGCCCGCGAGCTGCTCCCGGTTTCCGAAGCGCTCGACGATGCGGCGCAACTGTTCGCGCGACCCCTTCTCCAGGGCCGGTTCCACAATTTCCTGCAGGCTCTCCGCCAGAATTTCGGCTCGACGGACCAGGTCCGTGCGCAGGCCGCGCTTCTCCGCGCGGACCTCATTTTTGGACACAACGAAAGTGACAATGGTGACGGCCGCAACCAGGAACAAAATCAGGCGTAAGCTCAGCTTCACGTTAACCTCTAGCTGGACGTAGAGATGTCCAAGCAAGCTTCGCTAGAACAAAAGCAGCACGAATGCTGCCAGTAGGCCCCGACTTTTGTTGTTCAAAATAGGACACTTAGGCCGACCATCGAGAATCATGCTGTGGAGATTCTCCGACCACCCGGTAGAATCTCCAGTGGGGCAACCCCATGATTACGCGGTGGATGCGTAAACTGAATCCAGTGTTCACCTGATTTTTTTTCAGGCTGCGCCGCGATAGGATTGCACCGCACGGCGACCTGCGCACATAAGTGCGACCAAAGGATTGGATGCCTCGCGCGCCGAATTCGCGTCGTGTTCTTGCGCTTGCGGACCGATTTTCAACCTGGGCGCGCCCTGCCCTCCTGGCGCTCTTACTTTTCCTGTTCCCAGTGGCTTGGCTCGACGCGTCGTATACTGAATCTGCCTTTCAAGATCGATCCGTGAAAAATGAATCTCAACACTTCGACGACGTGCAGCAGTATATCGCAGTAGGCTGGGATCATCTCATCCGCTCTCTGGACAAATGCAAGACTTACAAAGACCAGAAAGTCGGCGACGAGCCGTATCTGTATTTCCCGGCGGACTTCCAGAGCTTGCCGGCCTTTCAGGATCTGGTGAAGGACTGCAGAGTCCGCGTCGCACGTTTGCCGGAGATCATCAGCAAACCCGACGACGTGCACCTGAACAAAATCCCTCACGCGGGGCTGCTCTATCTGCCTCACGCGTACGTCGTGCCCGGCGGCCAATTTAATGAAATGTACGGCTGGGATAGTTACTTCATTATCGTCGGCCTGCTACGGGCGCATCGCCTGGAACTTGCGAAGGGGATGGTCGAGAATTTCTTTTATGAAATTCAGCATTACGGCTCGATTCTGAATGCGAACCGCACCTACTATCTGACGCGCGCGCAACCCCCGTTTCTTACTTCCATGATCCTGGCGGTCTATGACGCGGAAGATGCTTCTTCGCAACAGAAAGATAATGCATGGCTGCAGAAAGCTTACGATTTCGCGGTGACGGACTACGAGCAATGGACTCACGCGCCGCATTTGGCCGGCGACACGGGCTTGTCCCGTTATTTCGATCATGGCGAAGGGCCTGTTCCGGAGATCATCGGCGATCCCAGCGATTATTATCGCAGCGTCGCGCAATACTTCTTGCTGCACAACGGCACGAAAGATCCTCATCTTGTGCTGGTCGACAAAGATCATCCGGTCGAATCCCTGGTCGGGCCACTTTTCCCGGTTTTCGCTCACGATGAAAAAACGGGCCAGAATTCGCAAGACAGCCAGGCGACGGCGCATTCACTGGTCGCGCAGGTTACTTTGTCCGCGGACTTCTACAAGGGCGACCGCAGCATGCGCGAATCCGGATTCGACGTTTCGTTTCGCTTTGGCCCGTTCAGCGCCGAGACCCACCATTACGCGCCCGTCTGCCTGAATAGCCTGCTGTACAAAACTGAAAAGGATCTCGCGCGCATGAGTTCCCTTCTCGGGCGGCCCAAAGAAGCCGCGGAATGGAACACCCGCGCGAGCGACCGCCAAAAGCTGATACAGAAATATCTTTGGGACGAGAAGCGAGGTCTTTTCTTCGATTACGACTTCGTGAACCACACGCTTTCCAGCTACGAGTACGCCACGGCTTTCTATCCGCTCTGGGCGGGATTGGCGACACCGGAGCAAGCGCAAGCGGTGGTGAAAAACCTTCCGCTCTTCGAACAGCCCGGCGGCCTGGCCATGAGCCGCGTGGAATCGCAAGCGCAGTGGGATTACCCGTATGGTTGGGCGCCGATTCAACTGCTTGCGGTAGACGGAATGCGCCGCTACGGTTACGCCGCGGAAGCCGATCGCGTCGCCTATAATTTCCTGAGCATGGTGATTGAGAATTTTGTGACCGACAAGTACATCCGCGAAAAGTACAACGTCGTCCAACGCACCTCCATCACTCATATCGTGGAGGGCTACAGCCAGAATGTGATTGGGTTTGGCTGGACGAACGGCGTTTTCCTGGAATTGCAACACGAATTGCCGCCCGCGCTTCTCGATCGCCTGAAACGCGAGTAAGACGAAAACCCTCGACCGCCTAATCTTGCGGGTGCTCGAACCGCCGTAGCACCTACCGCGCTGCGCAGACAGCGTCAGCGCACCGAATCGTTCCCTGGTCTGGTTCGAAAGGGGGGAGGGAGGATGGGGGAACATCCTCCCGGCGTGTCATGGCAAGGGGTATTGCCTGAGGAGCCTGCGTGCACTATGAACTTCTGCGCGTAGGCTCTCCATACAGTAACTATCGTATTTTTGATTCGTGCGGGGCTTTATGGCGACAGAACGGCGGGGCAGATATACCAACTGGTCAGCTATTCGGCTGGGTGTTTTTCAGAATCGCCCGGATCTGCGGTAGCGGGCTCGGAATCCGTGGGCCCCAACAGCGCCTCAATCATCCCCACCATCGGAAACGCATTTGTTTTGGACACCACCGACCGAATGCCGGCTTCACGGGCATGTTTCTCCAGGTCGGTGCTGGCGTGCTGCGTAAACAGTACGATGGGCACGGCTGGCGCAATCTCAGACATGCGCCGCGCCGCTTCGATTCCGTTGATTCCCGGCATCTGAAAATCCAGGATCACAATGTTGGGGTGCAACTCTTTGAACAGCTCGACGCCCTTTTCACCGTCGGGCGCCTCGCCGCAAATCTCCCATTCAGGATTTGCCTGTAACACGGTGCGCAGGGATTTCCGAACCAGTTCGCTATCGTCCACAATCAGGAATCGCGTGCGCATCAACGAGCCCCCGCGGGGCTTGTGGCGCGCAACCGCAAAGGCGCGAAAATCAGCCCACACATTCCCGTGGCCGTCGAAATCATATGCTTTTCACCATCGTTTTGTTCACAGGGACGGCCGCGATGACCGTCGTGCCATTGACGCCCGATTGAATTTCGAGCGTGCCGCCAAGCTCGCGCAGACGCTCGCGCATCCCGCTCAATCCCACGCCATGGCCTGAGCCTGACGATGTGGATGCGCCATTTGTGCCAGTCATGCCCTTGCCTTCGTCGCAGACTTGCACGCTCAGCAGTTTTTCCGCGGTGTGCAATATTTTGATTTGCGCCGTTTTACTTCCGGAATGGCGGTACACGTTCGTCAAGCACTCCTGCACGATGCGAAAAATTGAAATCTCCACGTTCGGTGGCAGCCGGCCGATATCCGGCGACAATTCCACGGCGACTTTCACGCTGCTACGCTCCGCAAATCCCTCCGCGAACATTTTAATCGCGGGCAGCAGGCCGATTTCATCCAGCAGCGGCGGATGCAGCAAGTGCGAAATCGTGCGCGTTTCCTTCGAAAGCTGTTCCACCAGCTGATTATTCTGCTGCAAGACTTCGGCCACCTCAGGTCCCAGTTTCTTGGTTTGCTGCGCCAGCATTCCATTATTCATGGAGAGCGCCGCGATCAAAGGTCCGATGCCATCGTGCAGATCGCGCGCGATGCGCCGGCGTTCTTCGTCCTGCATCGCCAGCAGCCGCGCGGAAAGGGAACGCAGATCACGATTCAGCATTTCCAGCTGGCGCGTCTTGCGGTGCAGGTCCGCGAATACCCGTACTTTCGCGCGCAGCAATTCCGGAACGATAGGCACGGCAATATAATCCACGGCGCCGCGTTGGTAAGCGTTGAGCCGGTCAATATCCGTCAAATGCACGGCGGAAATGAAAATGATCGCGACCTTCTGAAAACGGGGATGTTGGCGGATCATATCCGCCAGCTCGAATCCATCCAGCTCCGGCATGCTCACGTCCATCAGCACCACGGCGATGTCGGTCTTCAGTAAATGATCCAGCGCCTCTTTCCCGGAGCGGGCTTTGATCAGGTTTTCATTCAGCTCGCCGAGAATGGCTTCGTAGGTGATCAGCTTGCCGGGCTGATCATCCACCATCAGAATATTTACCTTTTCCTGCTCGTGCATTTTCTCCCTCTTGCTTCAAACCCTTCGCTGCAGAAAATATTGCGCCGCCCGCTACGATGCCCGCCGTGATGCTCGCTGCGACGGCAGTTCCATCGCCGCGAGCCGCCAATCAACTTACCGGTGGAACCACATCCGCAACGCAGAAAGCAGTTGCTCCGTGTTCACCGGCTTCGCCAAATACTCGGAAGCTCCTGCTTCCAGGCACTTCTCGCGGTCCCCTTTCATGGCTTTGGCGGTCAAAGCGATGATCGGCAAGCGCCGGAACGAAGGATTGCGGCGAATAATCTGCATCGTCTCATATCCATCCATGTCCGGCATCATGATGTCCATCAGCACGATCGCCACATCCGGAGTTGACTCCAGAGTGTTGATGGCTTCGCGGCCCGTGCCGGCGGTGAGCACCGTCATCCCGCGGCGTTCCAGCACGCTGCTGAGCGCGAAAATATTCCGCACATCATCATCTACCACCAGCACTTTTTTCCCCACCAGCGCTTCGTCCGAATGATGCAGCAGATCGAGCATCTTCTGCTTTTCAATCGGCAGATCGGTAACCACGCGATGCACGAATAGCGCGGTCTCATCCAGCAACCGCTCCGGCGATTCCACGCCTTTCACCACCACGCTGCGCGCCAGCAAATGCAGACGCGCATCTTCCTCGGGCGACAAATCTTTCCCCGTGAAAACCACCACCGGCAAATCGCTCAACGCAGGAGTGTCGCGGAAGCGCTCCAATATTTCAAATCCAGACATGTCGGGAAGCCGCAGGTCCAGCACCACGCAATCGAACGCCTGCTCGTCAATGGCCGCGAGTGCCTGCATCCCAGTCGCGGCGATCTCCACGTCAATATCTTCATAGCCGAGCAATTCGCGGATGCTGAGCTGCTCGGCCGGATTGTCTTCCACCACCAGCAAGCGCTTGCGCCGCGGCGCCGTGTAATCCTTCATGCGCGCGAACGCGATCTTCAGCTGTTCGGATGTCGCCGGCTTGATCAAGTAAGAGAACGCTCCGCGCGCCAGGCCGTGTTGCCGGTCTTCATCCAGCGTCAACATCTGCACCGGAATGTGGCGCGTGCGCGGATCTTGTTTGAAGTGGTTCAAAACCGTCCAGCCCAACATATCCGGCAAGAAAACATCCAGCGAAATGGCCGTCGGCTGGAATTCATGCGCCAGCGCCAGCGCTTCCGAGCCGCGCGTGGCGACGAGCACCTTGAATCCATTGTCGTGAGCCAGATCGCAAAGCATAGTGGCGAAGTACGGATCATCTTCCACAATCAGCAGAATCGGATCGTCGGGCTGCAAATTTTCGCGGTCGTCCGCGATGGTGATCTGCTCGATCGTCCGCTTGGACGCGATTGCCGCCGCCGCTTGGCCAGGCGTGCTTATCGTCAAGGATTTCGCTTCAGTCCCGGCGATGCCCGTGGAAGGACCCACATACGTTTGCGGCAAATACAACGTGAATGTGCTGCCTTCATCCGGCGTGCTACGCAATTGAATTTCGCCACCCAACAGCCCGGCAAGTTCGCGGCTGATCGCCAAACCGAGTCCCGTGCCGCCGTACTTGCGGCTGGTACCGGCGTCGGCTTGCTGGAAAGCTTCGAAAATAATCCGCTGCTTTTCGGGCGGAATGCCGATGCCCGTGTCGGTAACTTCAAACGCAACCACCGAAGCTGACCTGCCCAAAAGCGGGTGGCCTTCGGTCCAGCCGCTTTCGGCGACGAATACGGACATGCGCACGCCGCCCTTTTCCGTAAATTTGAATGCGTTTGAAAGCAAATTCTTCAGCACCTGCTGCAAGCGCTTGGAATCGGTCACCAGGCTGCGCGTCAAATTAGGATCGGAGTGAACTTCAAAATTAAGGTGGCGGTTTTCCGCCTCATGACGGAACGGACGAGCAATCATGTCCAGCAAGCTGGCGAAGAACACTTCCTCGGCCTGCACCGATACCGTGCCCGATTCGATCTTCGAAAGGTCCAGAATATCCGTGATCAGGTTCAACAGGTCGGTTCCTGCGCCGTGAATGGTGCGCGCGAATTCCACCTGCTTGTTCGTCAAATTCAGGTCGGGGTTGTCCGCGAGCTGCTGGCCCAAAACCAGAATGCTGTTCAGCGGCGTGCGCAGCTCGTGAGACATGTTGGCCAAAAATTCCGACTTGTACTTCGAAGTAAGCGCCAGCTCTTTGGCTTTTTCTTCCACGGCACGCCGCGCTTGCTCGATTTCCTGGTTCTTGCGTTCCACTTCCACGTTCTGTTCGGCCAACTGCTGCGCCTTTTGCGCCAGCTGCTCGTTGGTCTGCTGCAATTCGGTCTGCTGCGTTTGCAGTTCGGTGGCCAGTTGCTGCGATTGTTTCAGCAGCCCTTCCGTCTGCATCGTGGCCTCAATGCTGTTCAGCACGATGCCGATGCTCGAAGTCAGTTGGTCCAAAAATGCCAGGTGTGATGCTGTGAATACGCTGAGCGACGCCAGCTCGATCACCGCTTTCACGCGGTCCTCGAAAAGAATCGGCAGCACGATTACGCTGCGCGGCACGGCCTGGAATAATCCGGAGCGGATCGGCACGGCATTCGCCGGCACGTCGGTGATCAACATGCGCTGCTTTTCCGCGGCGCACTGCCCCACCAGGCCAGTGCCCACGTGCAGACGGCTGGGATGCCCATCCTGATCGCTATCAGCAAAAGCCGATAGCAGCACCATGGTCCCCGATTCTTCCGACTCCATCTGATAAATCACGCCTTGCTGCGCGCTCACCAGCGGAGCCAGCTCGGACAACAGGCTGCGTCCCACCGTCGTCAAATCGCGCTGCCCCTGCAACATTCCCGTAAACCGCGCCAGGTTCGTTTTCAGCCAGTCTTGCTCGTTGTTGCGGTCGGTGGTAAGCCGCAAATTGTTAATCATCGTGTTGATGTAATCTTTCAACTCGGCGACTTCGCCGCTGGCTTCCACTTGAATCGAACGAGTCAAGTCGCCTTTCGTCACCGCCGTCGTCACTTCCGCGATGGCGCGCACCTGGTTGGTCAAGTTGTCCGCCAGCAGGTTGACGTTTCCGGTCAAGTCCTTCCACGTTCCGGCGGCTCCGGGCACGTTCGCCTGGCCACCCAACCGGCCTTCCACTCCCACTTCGCGCGCGACGGTTGTCACCTGATCCGCGAAAGTCGCGAGCGTGTCGGTCATGTTGTTAATGGTGTCGGCCAGCGCGGCAACTTCGCCTTTGGCGTTCACCGTAAGTTTTTTCGTCAATTCACCGTTCGCGACCGCGGTCACGACTTTTACGATGCCGCGCACCTGCTCGGTAAGGTTCGCGGCCATCACGTTTACATTGTCCGTCAAATCTTTCCACGTGCCGGCGACGCCCGGCACTTGCGCCTGGCCGCCCAGCTTTCCGTCGGTGCCCACTTCGCGCGCCACGCGCGTCACTTCCGCGGCAAACGCGTTCAGCTGGTCCACCATCGTGTTGATCGTGTTCTTCAACTCGAGGATTTCACCCTTCACGTCCACGGTGATCTTGCGTGACAAGTCGCCGCGCGCGACTGCCGTCGTTACTTCGGCGATGTTACGCACTTGCGCCGTCAGGTTCCCGGCCATCGCGTTCACCGAATCGGTCAAATCCTTCCAGGTTCCCGCCACGCCCGTGACGTTCGCCTGGCCGCCCAGCCGCCCTTCGCTGCCCACTTCGCGCGCCACGCGCGTCACTTCGGCGGCGAACGAACGCAACTGCTCCACCATCGTGTTCAGCGTTTCCTTGAGCTGCAGAATTTCGCCGCGCACGTCCACTGTGATCTTGCGCGAAAGGTCACCGCTCGCAATCGCCGTCGCCACTTCCGCGATGTTGCGCACCTGGCCGGTCAAGTTGCTGGCCATGAAGTTCACGTTATCCGTCAAGTCTTTCCACGTGCCGCCTACTCCCGGCACTTCCGCCTGGCCACCCAACTTCCCTTCCGTGCCTACTTCGCGCGCCACGCGCGTCACTTCGCCCGCGAACGCATTCAGCTGGTCCACCATCGTGTTGATCGTGTTCTTTAATTCCAGAATTTCGCCCTTCACGTCCACCGTGATTTTGCGCGACAAGTCGCCGCGCGCCACAGCCGTCGTCACTTCCGCGATGTTACGCACCTGACCGGTCAAGTTCCCGGCCATCGAATTCACCGAGTCCGTAAGGTCCTTCCACGTTCCCGCCACACCCGGCACGTTTGCTTGGCCGCCCAGCCGCCCTTCGCTACCTACTTCGCGCGCCACGCGCGTCACCTCGCCCGCGAACGCGTTCAACTGGTCCACCATTGTATTGATGGTTTCTTTCAGCAGCAGGATTTCGCCGCTCACGTTCACGGTGATTTTCTTCGAAAGGTCGCCGCTCGCAATCGCCGTCGCCACTTCCGCGATGTTGCGCACCTGGCCCGTCAAATTGCTGGCCATCGAGTTGACCGAGTCGGTCAAGTCCTTCCAGGTTCCAGCGACTCCAGGCACTTGCGCCTGGCCACCCAGCTTTCCGTCCGTGCCCACTTCGCGCGCCACGCGCGTAACTTCGGAAGCGAACGCGCGCAGCTGATCCACCATCGTGTTCAGCGTGTCCTTGAGTTCGAGAATTTCGCCTTTCACGTCCACCGTGATTTTGCGCGACAGGTCGCCGCGCGCCACGGCCGTCGCAACTTCCGCGATGTTACGCACCTGGCCGGTCAGGTTGCTGGCCATGAAGTTCACGTTGTCGGTGAGGTCCTTCCACGTTCCTGCGCCGGGCACCTGCGCCTGGCCGCCCAATTTGCCTTCCGTGCCTACTTCGCGCGCCACGCGCGTCACTTCGCCCGCGAACGCGTTCAGCTGGTCCACCATCGTGTTGATCGTGTTCTTCAATTCCAGAATTTCGCCCTTCACGTCCACGGTGATTTTGCGCGACAAGTCGCCGCGCGCCACGGCCGTGGTCACTTCGGCGATGTTGCGCACCTGCGCCGTCAGGTTTCCGGCCATCGAATTCACGGAGTCGGTCAAGTCCTTCCAGGTTCCGGCCACGCCCGGCACGTTCGCCTGGCCGCCGAGGCGTCCTTCGCTGCCGACTTCGCGCGCCACGCGCGTCACTTCGCCGGCGAACCGGTTCAGTTGGTCCACCATGGTGTTCAGCGTTTCTTTCAGCTGCAGAATTTCGCCGCGCACGTCCACCGTGATTTTGCGCGACAAGTCGCCGCTCGCAATCGCGGTCGCCACTTCCGCGATGTTGCGCACCTGGCCCGTCAAGTTGCTGGCCATGAAATTCACGTTGTCCGTCAAGTCCTTCCACGTGCCGCCCACTCCGGGCACTTGCGCTTGGCCGCCCAACTTGCCTTCCGTTCCCACTTCGCGCGCCACGCGCGTCACTTCGCCCGCGAACGCGTTCAGCTGGTCCACCATCGTGTTGATGGTGTCTTTCAATTCCAAAATTTCGCCCTTCACGTCCACGGTGATCTTGCGCGACAGGTCGCCGCGTGCCACGGCGGTGGTCACTTCGGCGATGTTGCGCACCTGCGCCGTCAGGTTTCCGGCCATCGCGTTCACCGAGTCGGTAAGGTCCTTCCACGTTCCGGCGACGCCCGGCACGATCGCCTGTCCGCCGAGTTTGCCGTCCGTGCCCACCTCGCGCGCCACGCGCGTCACTTCCGAAGCAAACGACCGCAGCTGGTCCACCATCGTGTTGATGGCTTCCTTCAGCTGCAGAATTTCGCCGCGCACGTCCACCGTTATTTTGCGCGATAGGTCGCCGCTGGCCACCGCCGTGGCCACCTCGGCGATGTTGCGCACTTGGCCGGTCAGGTTGCTGGCCATTGAGTTGACGGAATCGGTGAGGTCCTTCCAGGTTCCTGCAACGCCGGGAACCTGCGCCTGGCCGCCCAGTTTGCCGTCGGTGCCCACTTCGCGCGCCACGCGCGTCACTTCAGCGGTAAAAACGCCGAGTTGCTGAATCATGGTGTTGACGATGGTAGCCGAGCGCAGGAATTCGCCTTCCAGCGGCCTGCCATCGACATCCAGTTGCACCGTCTGCGTCAGATTGCCCTTCGCCACCGCCGCAATCGCGCGCGTCACTTCCGTCGTCGGCCGCAGCAAATCGTCCACCAGCGTGTTGACCGAAACTTCCATCTCGCCCCAGGCCGCCTTGGGCAGGTGGAAGCGCATCCGTTCACGCGTGCGGCCTTCTTTTCCCACCACTTGCCCCACGCGTTTCAATTCCTTCGCCATCTGCTGGTTCGCCGTGACGATGTCGTTGAAGGTGTCCGCGATTTTTCCGGCCAGCCCCGTCCAGTTCCCCGGCAATCGCACGGAGAAATCGCCGTCGCGCATGGTCTGGAGGCTTGCGAGGATTACGCTCAGGTCGGCGGACACCGGCTCGGATTCCATCGCCGTTACAGTCCGGCCGTTACTCTTCGCGCTCGGTTTTGGCTCGGGAATTGTGGCGGTGCTTGTTTTGCTGGGCTCGGTTCGCTTCATTCTTCTCTCCACTATGCAGGGCCGGCGGGCGCCACCAAGTTCGCGGCTCCTGGCTCAACTAGCCGATATCTCACTTGAACTCGCAACCTGAACGAACTTGAAAAATGGGCGCGCAACATCGCCACACACATCGATTTATTGCCACTTTCATCGAAGAGGAATTCATACCATAAAGCCATCAGCCGCCATCTACAGTAATCAATGTATATGGCGCCAAACGCGAGAGTCGGTAAACACCGGCCAAAGAACAGCCTTCGCCGGTAAAATATCACGGGACGGGACTTGCGTGGATTTGCCGCCGCCGGTTCGTTAGCTTTGGAGCCGCCTAACGGCGCGAGAATTTGGATTTACACGGATGCGTGTATTCCTGGATGGCTCATTAGCGGTTATAACCTTGTTCAGGGAGACGCCCATGGACCTCCGAATTCTAGTGGTGGAAGATTCGGAAACGACGCGGCGCATCATTCGCGCGATCCTGGAAACGCGCGAGTGGAAGATTTGCGGCGAAGCCAAAAACGGGCAGGCCGCGATAAGGCAATTTCGAAAACTCCGTCCGGATGTCGTGATTTTGGATTTCACCATGCCGGAGCTCAGCGGAATTGAAGTCGCAGCTCGTTTATCGAAAATCGATCCGCTGGTGCCGCTGATTCTATTCACCATTTCCGAAGTGGACGAGCTGTACGAAGCTGCCCGCGGCGCCGGAATTTATGCCGTGGTGTCCAAAGCGAAGGCCTGGGACTTGATCGGCACGATTGAATCCGCAATCGAACATCTCAGCGACCTCGGTCAACCGATCCAATAGACGCGCAGCCGAAAAAAACCTGTACCGAACCTGTCCGTCAGAATTGGTGCACGTTTCCAGCGATTCCGTACACGTGTTACTGGTTCCGCGCAGCATCTGTACTTTTTCTGTACCTTATCTGGACGTTCGTCCAGCTGCTATCGCAGCGGCTTCGCGCTATATTCCGATGGAAACTAAAATATGAAACCGCACGCACGATCGCAATGGGCCAGCCCGATTGGTCGCTCGGAGTTCGCAGGGATTCGCGGGACGCGGAGCCCGCAGCGCGGACCTCGAATCACTCGCCACTTGCCGCTCATTACTCGTCACTGCCTCATTGCGAACACTGCGCACACATTTCTAATCAACGCCGCGCCGATTAGAAACGTCTGCAACTTCATGAAAACAAACAATCGCGGCCATTTCTAATCGCGTATTTATTGACAATTTCGCCGCGCCTGCCGCACCACTGCCCCGTAGCCTTTGCTGTTGGGCACGCAGCAAAAAAAAGTTCCTTCCGAGCGCGCTGTCCCGCTCGGAAGGAACCGGATGAAACTTCGCTGCACGTTGCTTACGGCAACGCGCTTACTGCCCCGTCTGCACCACGTGTTTCGGCGTTCTCGCGTTCAGGGTCGCGATCAGTCTGTCGGCCGATGGCGGCACGGCGGTATCGTGAGCCAGTACGATGTCCTTCGCAGAAACTTTCTCACCGTAGATTCTCACATTGGCGTCGTTGTCCGGCCGGATGGTCGTTCCCTCCAGCGAAACGCCGGCGAATATTCCGCGAGCGCGGGAATAGCTCAATATTTCAGCGCGCAGCGAAACATCCGTTTCCGCCGACGCGTCCCGGCCCACTGGTCCGGCCGCCACCGAAGCATCTCCGCCCAGTTTCACTTTGCTGCTCAGAATTCCGTTGGCGCCGCGGTCATTCATCACCAACAGAACGAAGTCCGTCGCTTGCCCGCCGATCTGAAAGCCCACGCTGCCGCCTTCCAGGGCCATCATCGAAGGCGCGCCCCACGGGCCGTTGAAATTTTC
>Ga0209655_10000157_pt1 | contig 24939 bp, 17 predicted proteins | sample BogFormECP03_OM2_FD_188236 | JGI IMG/M metagenome (GOLD analysis project Ga0209655, IMG submission 188236) | Bog forest soil microbial communities from Calvert Island, British Columbia, Canada - ECP03_OM2 (SPAdes) (version 2) | ecosystem: Environmental > Aquatic > Freshwater > Wetlands > Bog ...
ATGGATTTCGCGTCGCGGAGTCTGGTGCGCCATTCCTTGGTTTTGCGGAGCCTCTTGGGTGCGGCTTGCAGGCGCTTCACGGCGGCCAGCGCGTGATCGCGCCGCGAGATTCTGGCGGAGCCGAACATTACGATGGTATCCGCGATTTTTTCCTGGCGCAGCCGCGTGAGCGGATCGAGATATTCCGCGAGAATGCGCAGCGGCCGCGCCGGAAGGCTCCCCATGAAAGTTGGGTCCTGATAAGCCAGTTTGGACATGGGGAGATGGCGGATCGGGGTCATTCGTCCTCCTAGATTTTTTAAACACGGAGCTTGGTCATTTTAGGAGATGGTTGCCGGGAAAAGCTAGACGGTTTGAGTACCGCTGGTGCAACGCCCGGAAAAGTGGCGGAATCAGATAGACTGACTTCGATGAGAATGCGCGCTCCAAATTTCGCGTGGAGTTTGGTTGCGGCGATTTTATTCGCGACGGCTGGTTCCGCTCGCGCGCAGCAGCCTGCTGGGCCGATTCATCCCGCGCCCGGCGCGAATGATAAGAAGCCTGGTATTGATCTGACGCCGCCTCCTTTGCAAGAGAAGCCGCTGATTATTCGTACCACGGAAGTGATTACTCCGGTGACGGTACAGGATCGGGACGGGGAACTCATTCTCGATCTGGAGCAAAAGGACTTCCACGTTTTCGATAATGGCGCGGAGCAGACGATTCTTCATTTCGATCTCGGCGGCGATCCTTTGGCGGTCGTGTTTCTGGCAGAGAGCAGCTCGCGGATCGAGTCGCTGCTGCCGGCGGTGCGGCACTCGGCGACTATTTTTACTCAAACTGTGATGGCGCAGTCGGGCGAAGCGGCGGTGGTTACTTACGACGATTCGATTGATGTGCGGCGGGATTTTACCAGCGACGCGGATTTGGTGGAGAGCGCGATTCATGGGTTGCCGATGGGATCTTCTGGAGCGCGGCTCTACGACGCGATTTCGGAGAGCGTGCGGTTGCTGGCCAAGCAGCCGGAACGCGAGCGGCGGATCCTTTTGATTGTGGGCGAGGCGCAGGATACCGGAAGCGAGACGAAATTGGGTCAGGCGCTACGCGAGGCTACGCTGGCGAACGTCACGATTTATACGATTGGGTTGAGCACGCTGGGAGCGGAGTTCCGCAATCCGCCTAAGCCTTATACGCCTACGGAAATCGGGCCGCCGGGAACTTTTCCTGTGCCTACGCCGCCGGGGGTGCCGCAGACTCCGCAGGCGGAGGCGCAGACTTACGGGAATATCGACATGCTTTCTCTAGCGATTTGGGTGGTGAAGCATGCCTCAAACGCGGTGAAGAATCATGCGTTGGAGCTGGCTACCGAGGCTACTGGCGGAGTGCACTACGCTACCATGAAGGACCGGACGATAGAGAAGGTGATGGATGAAATCGGCGCGGAGCTGCACGCGCAATACACGCTGGGTTATAAGCCGCCCGGGGATGAGCCCTCGGGATTTCATGAGATTAAGGTCACTGTGAGCCGGCCGAGCGTGCGGGTTAGGACGCGGCCCGGATATTATTTGCCGCCGGCGCCCGAGAAATGAATGTTTTGCTTGTCAGAGTTGGCTGGTGGCCGGAGAATACCTTCGGCTCAGCGGGGAGAATCGCGTGAAGATCGAAATTTACGGGCAAGCTTACAATGTGCACGCCGACGGAAACGAAGATCAATTGAGGGAACTCGCGGCGTTTGTGGACGCGAAGATGCGTATGGTGGCGGAGGCTACGCATACGGTGGACTCGGTGCGCGTGGCCGTGCTTGCGGCGCTGAATCTTGCCGACGAATTGCATTCGGCTCAGAGCCGCCTGGAGGCGATCGAAGGGCCGCTCCAGAAGCGCGTGGAAAAATGCGTGACCATGGTGGAAAAGGCCCTTGAGCAGTCCGCCTAGCCGCATGGCACGATGGGATACCCCTTGAAACACAACGCTTTCCGGCCACCCGCATCTTAGATACACTGGAGACCTTGGGTCCCGCATTTGCATCAGTTGCACGCGAGATGGCGTCCCGTAAGCAAATTCGGCATGTTGTGGTATCGCTGGCACTTGCCGGCCTGTTGATTTTCAGCAGCACGCTTGGCAGCGTTTGGCATACGCACAGTGGCGGCTCCGAGCGAGCCTGCCCGGTTTGCCATTACAGCCACCAGGCCGCTGATAAGCCGCTCGACGGGCACCGCTTGCCGGTGCTCGCGCCCGTGGGACGCAACACGGATGCGGCTCAACCGTCGTTCGTAGCTGCTCCCGATATTCACCGAGTACCCGCACGCGCTCCTCCTTCCGTCTAGACTTCCCGATTCGACTCCTGCGCCGATCTGAGCGCATTGATTCACCATTCCATCTGCTTTCGAAAATGGCGGTTCTATGTGGAAACGGCTAATTAATTTTTTTGTGCTCCCGGCGCTGATTTGCGGCGCGGGCGCGATTCCGGCGCGGGGCCAGACGCAGGGGCCCGTGCGAATTACGCTTGATGAGGCCATCAAGCTGGCGCTCGATCACAACCACACTTTGCAGGCGGAGCGCTCGACGATTCTGCAGTCGCAGGCCGAAGAGATCACCGCGAATCTACGGCCCAATCCGACGCTCTCGTGGGATGCGCAATTTCTGCCGCTCTTTCAGCCTACCGCGGCGGGGTCAAATTACTTCGACCAGAACGCGCAATTCGATATTGGGCTGAGCTATCTCTTCGAGATCGGAAGAAAGCGGCAGCACCGCTTGCAGGCGGCGCTGGACGTGACGGCGCAGACGAAATCGCAAGTGGCGGATAACGAGCGGGCGCTGACATTTTTGGTGGCTTCGGATTTTGTGAGCGTGCAGCTTGCGGAATCCACTTTGGCGCTGGCCGAGCAAGATCTGAAAAGCTTTCAGAATACGGTGGACATTAGCGACGCAAAATTGAAAGCGGGCGGTATCAGCGAAGGCGACTATCTCAAAATCAAGCTGCAGCTTCTTCAATTCCAGACCGATTATTCGCAGGCGCAACTGGCGAAAGTGCAGGCGCTGATTTCGCTGCGGCAACAGCTGGGATTTGAATCCGCCCCCGCGGATTACGACGTGGCCGGCGAACTCGATTACCAGCCGGTGCAGGCCAAGCGCGAGGATCTGGAAGCGCTGGCCATCCGTCAGCGCCCGGATTTGCGCGCGGCGCAGCAGGGAGTGACCGCGGCGCAGAGCCAATACGAAGTGCAGAAGTCCATCGCCAAACAAGACCTGACCGCCGGGGCGGATTACTCGCATACCGGGGGCGTTAACTCGGTCTCTTTGTTCTTCAGCATCCCACTGCCAATTTTCAATCGCAATCAGGGTGAAATCGCGCGGACGCGCTACGCCATCGGGCAATCGCAGGAGACGGAGAAAGCGGCACTCGAGCAGGTGATGAGCGACGTGGTGAATTCTTACGAGAACCTGCAAACCAACGATCAAATCATCAAGCTTTATCGCACCGGCTATCTCGATGCCGCCAAGGAATCGCGCGATATCAGCGAGTATGCCTACAAGCGCGGCGCTGCCAGCTTGCTCGATTATCTCGATGCCGAACGCAGCTACCGCGCGGTCGAGCTCGCCTACCGGCAGTCGCTGGCGTCTTACCAGACGGCGCTCGAGCAACTCCGCGAAGCTGTGGGTTCAAGGATTTTGCCATGAAACTAGGAGCGCGCTTTTCGCGATTCGAGGGAGCGATATTCGTTTCGGCGCTGGGCCTGGCGTTGGCTGGATGCGGGTCGGGAGATTCGGCCAGCAAGATGACTTCTTATTCAACAGGAGAAAGTGCTGAGGCCAAAGCGGAGTTGTTCTCGTTGCCCGCCGATCAGATGTCTCACATTCAAGTGGTGACGGTGGAGCAGGGGCCGCTGGCACGCACGCTGCGGCTGACTGGAGCAGTGGAGTACAACGACTTCAAGACTACGCCGGTGATCACGCAGATTGGCGGGCCGGTAAGCCGCGTGGTGGTTGCGCCGGGAGAACATGTACGCGCTGGGCAGCCGATGCTTTACGTTGCCAGCCCGGATTACTCACTGCTGCGCTCGGCCTATATCAAGGCGCGCGACGCGTTTCAGCTTGCGGATCGCTTTTACGCTCGCGCGAAAGACTTGTACGAGCACAAGGCCATTGCCGAGGCCGACCTGGAGCAGGCGGAATCGGTTCGCGAACAGGCGCGGGCGGACTTTGAGGCTAGCACTGACGCCATTCACATTCTCGGAATTGCGGACGCGGACTCGATCGTCAGCAAACCGGCCACGGCGGAGATTCCGCTGTACTCGCCAGTGGCTGGCGAAGTGGTGGACAAGCAATGCTCCGTGGGGCAATTGCTGGCGGCGGGAGCCACGCAATGCTTCACGCTCTCGGACATGAGTTCGGTGTGGATTCTGGTCAATATCTACCAGAAGGACGTGGCCTACGTACATGTCGGCGATCCGGTGACCATCACCAACGAATCGTATTCGACGGCTGTGAGCGGAAAGATCCAATATATTTCTCCCGCCCTCGATCCCAATACGCGGACGCTCCAAGCGCGCATTGAAGCACCGAATCCCGGCGAGCGATTGAAGAAGGAAATGTACGTGAGTGCCGAAGTCCGAGCCGGCGTGATTCAGAATGCGCTGTTCGTCCCAGATTCCTCCGTGCTGCGCGACGACCAGAACATGCCGTACGTCTATTTGCAAACGGGAAACAGCCAGTTCGCGCGGCGGGGCGTGACGCTGGGCGAAAGCCAGGGCGGTAAAACACAAATCCTCACCGGACTGCAGGCGAACGATCACGTGGTCGGCGACGGCAGCTTATTCCTGCAATTCCAGAATTCGCTGCAGCGCTGAGGGGAAACCTTAGTCTAAATGATTCATCGCATCGTCCAATTCGCTCTGAGGCAGCGCTTCCTGGTGCTGATGCTGGCTGCGCTCATCGTCATCGCCGGCGCCATTTCGTTTCAGCGAATGCCTGTGGATGCATACCCGGACCTTTCGCCTCCCCTTGTTGAAGTGATCACGCAGTGGCCCGGGCACGCGGCCGAGGAAATCGAGCGGCTGGTGACGCTGCCGATCGAGCTGCAGATGAACGGCGTGCCGCACATGGTGTTCATGCGCTCGATCTCGCTGTATGGATTGTCCGACGTGATCATGACGTTTCAGGACGACACGGACAATTACTTCGCGCGGCAAGTAGTGTTTGAACGGCTCTCGGATGCCACTTTGCCCACGGGAGTGACGGGAAGCCTGGCGCCGCTTTCGAGCCCCTCGAACCTTGTTTACCGCTACGTGATCGATAGTCCCGACCGCACTCCGCAAGAATTGAAAACTTACGAAGACTGGGTGATCGAGCGGGCTTATAAGTCCGTTCCGGGCGTGGCGGACGATTCCGGCTTTGGCGGCACGGTGATGCAATACCAAGTGCTGCTCGATCCCGCCAAAATTTACAGCTACCACATTCCCTTGCCGCAAGTGCTCAGCGCGCTGGCTGCCAATAATGCGAACGCCGGCGGTGGCTTTTACTCGCAGGGCTCGCAATTTTTCTACGTGCGCGGGCTTGGATTGCTCAGCAAGACCGACGACATCGGCCAGATTGTGGTGGGCAACAATAACGGCGTCCCGGTACGCATACGCGACATCGGCGAAGTCACCATCGGCCATGCTCCGCGGCTTGGCGAATTCGGATTTCAGAATGATGACGATCGCGTCGAAGGCGTCATCCTCATGCTCACCGGCGAGCAGACGCAGAACGTCCTGAAGCGCGTGGAAGAAAAAACCAAGGAGATTAATCGCGACCTACTGCCGCCGGACGTAAAAGTCCACCCCTTCTATGACCGCAGCGATCTGGTGCAGGTAACCATCGACACGGTGGAGCACAACCTGCTCCTGGGCATGGCGCTGGTGTTTATCGTGTTGATCTTTTTCCTGGTCAGCGTGCGCGCGGCGGTGATCGTCGCGCTCACCATTCCGCTGAGCCTGATGTTTTCTTTTATTTTTCTGCATGCGCGCGGCATTCCGGCGAACTTGCTTTCGATTGGCGCCATCGATTTCGGAATCATCATTGATGGCACGCTGGTGATGGTGGAGAACATTTATCGCGAGTTGGGAATGCGGGCGGGGCAGGATTACAAGCTGAATGACGTGATTCTGGCTGCCGCGCGCGATGTGGACCGTCCGATTTTTTATTCGGTAGCGGTGATCATCGCCGGTTACATCCCGATTTATGCGTTGACCGGGCCGGCGGGGAAACTTTTCCATCCGATGGCGGATACCATGTCGTTTGCCCTGCTGGGCGCGCTGATTCTTACGCTTACGTTTGTGCCCGTGCTTTGCTCCTATTGGTTCGGCGGAGGGGTGAAGGAAAAAGAGAACCGGCCATTTGAGTGGATGAAGCGGACGTACGCGAGGCAGCTGGACTGGTGCCTCGAGCGGCCGGCGCTGACCATAGTAATCGCAGCGATCATCTTCGGCGCGACGCTGCTGCTTGTGCCCTTCATCGGCGGCGAATTCATGCCGCACCTGGATGAAGGCGCCATGTGGGTCCGCGCCACCATGCCCTACACCATTTCCTTCGAGGAGGCCGCGAAATTTGCGCCGCAGATTCGCAAGATTCTGATGTCTTATCCGATGGTCACAGAAGTCGGCTCAGAGCTGGCGCGTCCCGACGATGGCACAGATCCCACCGGCTTTTTCAATTGCGAATTTTACGTGGGGCTGAAGCCTTATAAGGACGCGCTATGGAAGAAAGGGCCGATCCACACTAAGGCCGAGTTGACTGCAGATCTTCAGAAAAAACTGGAATCGTATCCCGGCGTGATTTTCAATTTTACGCAGCCGGCCGAAGACGCCGTAGATGAGGCGTTGACAGGCTTAAAGAGCGCCCTGGCGGTGAAAATTTACGGACCGGATTTGCAAGTGCTCGAAGACAAGGCGGTGGAGATCAAGCGCGTGCTGCAGCAAGTCCCGGGCTTTACCGAACTCACCGTGGTGCGCGAATTGGGTCAGCCCAGCGTGCAGATTGACGTGGACCGCGAAAAAATCGCGCGCTATGGAATCAACGTCTCCGACGTGGAAGGAGTGATTCAGGCGGCGGTGGGCGGGCAAGCGGCCACGCAAGTGATCCAAGGCGAGCAATTATTCGACCTCGTGGTGCGCATGAAGCCTGAGTATCGCTCGAGCGAGCATGCCATCGGCAATCTGCTGGTCCCGACGCCTTCCGGGCAGCAGATTCCGATTTCCGAACTGGCCACCATTCATCAGGGCAACGGGGCGTCGTTTATCTATCGCGAAAATAATTCGCGTTACATCGGAGTGCAATTCAGCATCGAAGGCCGCGACCTGGCGCGCGCGGTGGACCAGGCGCAGAAGGCCGTGCAGTCCTCCGTGAAATTGCCGCAGGGCTACCGGTTGGATTGGGGCGGCGAATATAGCGAATACGTGGCCGCGCGCAGCCAACTGATAATCGTCGGCCCGCTCGCGGTGCTGCTGATTTTCATGATCCTGTTCGCGCTCTACGGCAATTTCAAGTTCCCGGTCACCGTGGTGATCGGCGTGGTGATGACGGAGCCGGTGGGCGCACTGATCGCGCTGAAATTGACGCATACGCCGTTCAGCGTCTCCTCCGTGCTTGGATTGCTGGCGCTTATGGGCGTGTCGGTGGAGACCTCGGTAATTCTCGTTTCCTACATCAATAAGTTGCGGCTTGAGAGCGGCATGGGGATTCGCGAGGCTACGCGCGAGGCGTCGTTGCTGCGGCTGCGGCCGATCATGATGACCGCGATGGTGGCGTGTCTCGGCCTGCTGCCCGCTGCGATTTCTACCGGGATTGGCTCAGACACTCAGAAGCCTTTTGCGATTGTGATTGTGGCTGGATTGATTTCGCGGCTGTTCCTTGGATTTTTCGTGAATCCGGTGCTTTACCAAATGGTGGCCCGCGATGGCGATGTTTTGCAGATTTAGCGTCGGGCGACTGGGCAAATAGATGAACGCTTCCGCAAATTCGCGGCAACGCCAAATCCAGGCGCTATCGGTCTGCCTGGCCATCTTCGCGCTGCTGTTCATGGCCACTGAGTCGAACCTCGCGCACCATCACGCGGGGAGTTCGGACGCGACGTGCCCGGTTTGCCATATTGCGCATCACGCGCCGATCAAGTCGGTTGCGGTGGTCAAAGCTCCGGTTTTGGTTTTGGTGGCTCACGGGGTGCTTTGCGAGATTCGCACGCCTGAACTTGAGCTGCTTGTCTCTGAACATCCCTCTCGCGCTCCGCCTTCTGCCTAACCCCAAAAAACTCAACTGAAGATCGCCCACCGGCCGCGTTACGCGCGCCGGCGCTTTCGCTCATTAGGAATTGCATTTCCACGAGCGGCGGCGACTCCACGATCCATCACCACTGTCCGCCCCGGGCAGGGGCACGGAGGAAATATGCGAGGGATTCTTAGCAGTGTATTTGTATTAGCTTTGGCGGCTGCAGCCGGGCTATCTGTAAGCGCGGCTCACGCGCAAGGTGGAAACGCTGGCTCGATCAACGGCAATGTGAAGGACGCCACGGGCGCAGCGATCGCGGGCGCAGCGGTGGAAATTACGAATCCTGTAAGCGGCTACACGCGATACGCCACGTCAGGTTCGGACGGCTCGTTCAAATTCGAGAACGTGCCGTTCAATCCCTACCACCTGGTCGTGACGTCGAAGGGATTCGCGTCTTACACGGAGGATGTGGACGTTCGTTCGTCGGTGCCCATAACGCTGCAGATCGCGATGCAGATTGCGGGGACCTCGACGACCGTGACGGTTGAAGCCAACGGCGGAGATTTGATCGAGACGGACTCGACGGCGCATACCGACGTGGATCGCGGGCTGTTTGAGACGCTGCCGCTTGAGAGCCAATCATCGTCGTTGAGTTCGTTGGTGACGCTGTCCTCTCCGGGAGTGGCGGCCGATTCGAACGGCCTCTTCCACGGATTCGGGGACCACGCCTCGAACTCGTTTTCGATTGACGACCAGCCGATCACCGATCAGCAGAGCAAGATTTTCTCGAATCAACTGCCGGTGGACGCGGTGCAGTCCCTGGAAGTAATCGAAGGCGCGCCGCCGGCCGAATACGGCGACAAAACCAGCCTCGTGATCGTGGTAACCACGCGCTCCGGCCTCGGCGTCACGCAGCCTCACGGCGACATAACCAGCTCTTACGGAAACTTCGGCACGGCGAACGCCGGATTTGATTTCTCTTACGGCGGAAAGTCCTGGGGCAATTTCATAGGCGCGAACGGACTGAAGACCGGCCGGTTTCTCGATGGACCGGAGTTTGACGTAATGCACGACAAGGGCAACCAGGCGAATGTCTTCGACCGGGTGGACTACAAACCCTCGCAGTCGGATACGATCACTCTCAACTTCGGATACACGCGGTCATGGTTCCAGACGCCGAATTCTTTCGATGCTGAAAACGCCACGGCGTGGAACGGACTCGTGGTGGATGCGACGTGCCCCATCGGACAACTTGGAAATTGCGGCGGACTAGGAGCCAATGGCGAGGTGGTCGGCCCGCAAGACCAGCGCTCGAAGATCCGCACGATCAACGTCGCGCCGGCCTGGACACATCTGATCAACTCGAACACCGTGTTCACCCTCGGTGCCTGGGTGCGTCAGGACCAATATAACTACTACGGAAGCAACGATCCCTTCTCTGATCTCACGCCCGATCTTCAACTCCAAACGGTTGGACAGAACCGCCGGCTGACGAACGTGGGAGGCCGCGCCACAATTTCTTGGGTGCACGGAATCCACAACATCAAAGGCGGAGTGATTTACGAGGACACACTGCTCACGGAAAACGACAGTCTCGGGATCGTGGACCCGACAGCGAACGCTGTTTGTCTGAATGCCGCCGACCTGTCTCCGGACACCAACCCCTTACTGAGCAATCCGGCGTCGTGCGTTGGGTCTCTCGTGCCGAACGTGGGGCAAGGATTCAACATGGGTGCTGCGATCCCGGCGTTTAATCCGCTGCTTGGCTGTTTCGACTTGACCAGGACGGCGGCGCTGCCGGGCTCCGACGGCTGCTCGACTTCGACCAGCGGGCTGTTCGGCTTTAACGGTACAGCTGGCATCAAGGAGTTGGCTCTCTACGTCCAGGACTCGATCACCGTGAGAAACTGGTCGTTCAACGTCGGAGTGCGCGGCGATGTATATGACGGGATTTCCAGCCAGAGCCAGGTGGAACCCAGACTCGGCGTCGCCTACAACATCAAGCCCAGCAGCACCGTGCTGCGAGTCTCTTACGCCCGCACTCTCGAGACTCCGTTCAACGAGAATCTCATCCTGGCAAGCACCGGATGCAACAATCCGGTGATCGCCGCGCTGGAGGCGTCCACGATCGCTCCGTGCGTAACTACAACGCCGCTGAGTCCCGGCTGGCGCAACGAGTTTCACGCCGGTTTGCAGCAAGCGTTCGGGAAATACTTCGTGCTCGATGGCGAATACATTTGGAAGTACACGCACAAAGCCTACGACTTCAGCGTGCTGGGCGATACGCCAATCACTTTCCCAATCGAGTGGGCGCGCTCGAAAATTCCCGGCTACGCCATTCGCGGCACGGTGCCGAACTTCCACGGCTTCACCGCGTTTGTGGTCATGTCGCACGTGGCCGCGCGCTTCTTTGAGCCGCAGGTTAGCGGAATCGGATCGGCTCCAGTTGGATCCGAGGTGTTCCGCATCGACCATGACGAGAAGTTCAATGAGACTACTCACCTGCAATACCAACCGTGGAAGCGTGGGCCATGGCTTGGTTTTAACTGGCGGTACGATAGCGGCCTGGTCGCCGGTCCGGTGCCTTGCGCGGGAGGAAATTGCGCTAACGGCCCGAACGGCGTAAATGTTGGTCCCAACTACGTGGTGGATACTTCCATCATTAGTCCCGACCAGCAATTCCAGGCGGGATTGTTCTGCGGCTCGGTCGTCGCTACGCCGACGACGCCAATCAGCTCGAGTTTGGGGACAAATTTGTGCCCCGGGTCGATGTACGGCTCGTCGCTCGTGAAGATTCCCGCGCCCGGCACGGAGAATGATGACCACAATCCGCCGCGCATCGCGGCGCGGAATCTGTTCGACCTGGCGCTCGGGGAGGACAATCTCTTCCACGGCGATCGCTACAAGTGGAGTTTGCGACTGACCGCGATCAACATCAGGAACAAGGACACGCTGTACAACTTCATCTCGACGTTTAGCGGCACGCACTACGTTTCGCCGCGCTCCTACACCGCCGAGATCGGCTTCCACTTCTAACCTCGAATGGCTGCAGCAATTCACCCGGAGGCGGACACAGGAACCGCCTCCGGGTGATATCTCCAGCGGTGGAGCGCTTCAGTTCGCTCCGATCGCTTTGAGAAGCTTCTGTCGAGCCGCTTCGACTTCGGCGCGCGCGGCGTTCACTTTGGTGAGGGTCGGAGTGGTCTCGCGGAAATAGGTGTGTAGCGCTGGGACGCGAGCCTGGATGGCGATGATGCGGTCGCGCGCTTGTGCGGGCGGGGCGCGCATTGCTGCCTCGGCTTCGGCGAAAAGTGCGCGTTCATCCGCGATTTCTTTCGCGGTGGGAACCGTAAAGTTCGCGGGCGCCGCGTGGCCCATCAGTTCGCCAAAATCGGCGCCGGGATTTTCCGATTGCGCGATTTGCTGGATGCCGATCTCCAAGCTTGCTTCCTCGAGTGCGAGCGCTTCCGCCCAATCGAAACCATCGGCGGGCAAAGCCTGAACGGCGGCGAGGACCTGCGCTCTTTGCGCGTCGGTAAGTTGGTGTGATTCGGCCGCGCTGGTTAGCGCGTGAAAATTGGAAAGCATCGCCATTTTTCCCACTAGCTGAAAAACCAGCGTGCCGCCCTGCGCCACGTGCCGCGAAAAACGGATGCCATCAAGCCAGGTATCAACGGCAGATTGCGAATCTCCTTTCGCCATCAACCGCATTCCGTAAAGCGTGTTCAATCGCGCCAGGACGCGCGAGCGCGGCACGTAGGCGATCGATGTACGTGGGCCGCGGCTGTATTCGAGGCCCCAATCGCATTCCGGCAGCTTCGTGGCGCGCTGCATGGCGAGAACGGCGGTTTCGTTTTGGTCGAGAATGGGCCCGAGTTTTGTTTCATCCCAGGGCGCATCTCCGACAGCAACTTTCTCTAGAAGATCTTGTGTAGCCTTATCCGCCGGCGGATCTTGCAAGTCGGCGAAGGCCGACCAGTAGCGGAGCGCGGCGTTGCGCGTTTCCGGCGGGAATTTGCCGGGCGCTTGCGATTGCGCAAGCGCAGTTAACGGCGCGGCCGTCAAGATTGCTAGGATCGCGATTTTTGAAATATTGAGTCGCATGATTAGGTCTCCTCTTATTCCTTCGCTAGCACGCTCAGCATGCTTTCTTTGCGATCGAAGCGCGGCAGCTCGCGTCGCGCTCTTGAGTCCATTTCTTTGTCGAATTCGGGGTTATTTTCGAGAGCCGCTCGCGTGAGCGCGAGCGTGGACATCGGCCGATGTTCACTGGCCGCCGCCCCGGGAATATTTTCCGCTGCCTGTTGGCGATCTTTGATTCTCTTGTGACTATGGCGCATTCCGATCCATAGCGAGGCCGCGCCTAGCGCCAGGATCAACGCCGCTGCCGCAGCAAGACGCGGCCACCGACGCCATGCATCCTCTACTGCGGCTAATGGACGCGGGCGGCGCGGCTCGAACTCGCGCAGAAACGCCTCAAATTTGCGGTCCTCGTCGTTCATGCGATTCCTTTCATTCATCATTATTTCTCGTGCGCCTTCAATCGCTCGCGCAATTTTTCGAGTGCGTAGCGATAGCGCGATGCGGCCGTATTCAGCGGCACGCCCATCGCCACCGCGACTTCTTCTAGGGTCATTCCGCTCCAAATTCGCATCACGACTGCTTCTCGCTGCTCGGCTGGCAATTCCTCGAGTGCGGCTTGCAGCGCGAGGGCTGCTTCGCGATCGCCGCTGCTGTGCGTGAACCAGGGTTCGTGGTCCGGCATCGGGGCTTCGCGGGCGCGATGGCGCTGCACGTTCAGGGCTGCATTTTTCACCGCGCGATAGAGATAGGCGGCTGGAGCTTCGCGAATTCTTGGGCGTGTCCGCAGGAGACTTAGGAAGACGCCATGCACTAAGTCTTCTGCCGCGCTCGCATCCGTCACAAATCCCCGCGCATAGAGCAGCAGCGCGGCGCCGTGCCGGTCGTAGAGCTGCCTAACTTCGTCTGCGCTTAGCTTCTGCTCTGGCAACCTGGCGTCCCATCGAGCCGCCTTCTCACTTACTAAGACACGCGAGCGGCTAGAATTTGTCTAATGACTTTTATAATCGGCTACTCTCGCATTTTGACCATGCGATGAGGGCCGCAACAGGGAAATCGGACGCACGTGCGATGGCGAAGGCAGAGTCAAAGTCAAAAACGCCGGCTGGCAGCCTGCGCTACGGACGTGAAGGCTCGCTTCTTCGCGAATGGGGTTACCTCGCGGCGTGGGTCGAATAATTCCTGCTACAATGTTTCGCGGAGGCGGCCTGCGACGCAGGTGCCGGTGTGACGGCCTATTTGAACCAACACTGGATCCCCGGGAGCCCCCGTCGTCCTGCCGTTGCGCATGTCCTCGCCGGTTCCGCCGGTACGGGAAAGCCTGAAAGCAGGCGCAGGGCACCCACTTATTCGTGGGGTTCAGGGTCTAGCACTGCACGGCGAAGTGGACTTCCTCCGCTATAATCTCAAGATCTAAAATATTGCTGTCATAACACTCGGCGGGCCTTGGCTTGTCCTCGGCTTGGCTAAATTCGGGGCCGAACTGCGGGAGGGCTAAAGCACCCTCCCCTACGACGGCTGGAAGATTGGTTAGACTGGTGCGAATTTTATTTGTTGGGGACATTGTTGGATCGCCGGGGCGGCAGATCGTTCACGATCGGCTGGCGGATGCACTCGAGCAGCATGACGTGGATCTTTGTATTGCCAACGGAGAGAATTCCGCTTCGGGATTTGGCATCACGCCGCGGCTGGCCGAGGAATTGTTTGCTGCTGGTGCCGAAGTTTTGACTGGCGGCAATCATATTTGGGATCGCAAGGAAATTTTCGAGTTCTTTCCGCACGAGCCGCGCTTGCTGCGTCCGGCCAATTTTCCACCGGGCTCGCCCGGCAGCGGGCTGTACATGGGCACGGCGAAGAATGGCGTGCCCTACGCGGTGCTCAATTTGCAAGGGCGCACATTCATGACCCCGATTGATTGCCCGTTCCGCGGCGCCGAGCACGAGTTGGCTAGAATTCCTGCCACCACGAAAGTGATTTTCGTGGATATGCATGCGGAGGCGACGTCGGAGAAGCAGGCGATGGGTTGGTTTCTCGATGGCAAAGTATCGGTGGTCGTGGGAACCCACACACACGTTGCGACTGCAGACGAGCGCGTGCTTCCCGGCGGCACCGCTTACATCACCGATGTGGGCATGACTGGCCCGCACGATTCCGTGATCGGCATGGACAAGGCCGGCATCGTGCAGCGATTTCTCGACGGCATGCCGGCGCGCTTCACGGTCTCCGAGCGCGATGTGCGCATGAATACTGTGTTGATCGATGTGGACGAATCCACAGGCCACGCGCGCTCGATCGAGCGGCTGGTCTTTCGCGCCGATTGAGCGTATGGCTCACGGGGCAACGCCCGCCATTGGCGCGGCATCTTTGCCCCTTGCAGCCGCTACAATTTGAATTCCATGAATCGCCGCGCTCCATCGCTCGTCGTAATTCTCTTCGCCGCCATTGCTGCATTTTTCGGCGCGTCGAAATTCTCACCCACCGCCACCGCGCGCGCCCAGGAGCTTGATTTCGAGTTGGACGCCACGGCGCGCGTTCTTCCGGAAGTTGGCCCAGGAGTGCGCGGACTTCGCCGCGATAAAGCGGGACGCTACTACGCGCTTTCCGCTCCCGGCTCTTCGGTGATGGCTTACCACGCGAACGGCAGGCTGCTTGGCAAAGTTCCCCCCGATCCCACGAAAGAAACCGCGATCGTCAATGGAATCGATTTCGATGTGGACCCCACCGGGCAAATCTATGTGGCCGACAGCGGCGCAAATCTCATCCGCGTTTACAGCAACATCGAAGACGAAGGCCGCGACATCGCTGAGTTTCCGGTGAGTGCGCCAGTGTCCGTGGCCGCGCTGCCAGACGGCGAGATTGCCGTCACCAGCATCCACGTGCATCGGCTGATCCAGATTTTCGATTTCCGCGGAAAATTGCTGCGCGAGTTCGGCTATCTCGAAGATCTCGCCGATCACCGCGACCTGAATCGCTATCTGAACGCCGGACGGCTGCTCACCGATCCAGCAAGTCATCTGTATCTGGCCTTCTTGCATTTACCCGAGCCGACGGTGCGCCGCTACGATCGCACCGGCACCTCCACGCTCGAGATCGAGCTCAATACTCTGGAATTCGCGCCGGAGGCCACAGCCAAGCGCCGGGTGATCCAGGACCAGGATGAGAAAGGCAAGCCCATCGATCTGAAGCCGGTCATTAACGCCGTGGGCGTCGATCCCATAAATGGCGACATCTGGATCGCCGTCGACGACGAGTTGGTGCATTACGATTCAACTGGCGACCGCAAAGGCGTCACCTACCGCACCTTCACTGCCGATGGCACTCGCGTCGCGCCAGTCTCAATCCTTGTTGAGCCCAATCGGCTGTTGCTAGCTGCTGATCCGATCGGCGTTTATGCCTTCGCGCGGCCCGATAAGTTGGGTAGCAATCCCGATTCAAAGCCCGCGGAAAAATCGGAAACCAAGCCTGGAGACAAAACGTCCGCGCCCGCCGAGAAGCCTGCAGCAACCTCTCAAAAACCATAGTGTCAAGCACCTGTGCAATTCTCAGGTGGAGTTTTCCACTGGGACTCCTGGCGTTTTCTCAACAAATGTTGAAAAAGTCGAACATTTCGTGCCATTTTGACGCTGTGGAAATCCTGTGCATACCATGTGAAAGCTGTGCATGGGCTTCGCTCAATTTTCTCTTGCCCTTAACCATTCTTTTATGCACAATCCCGCCTCGCATTACGGGCGTCGTACGGAGTCACGCACTCCTCGGGTGATTGCGGTCTTGGGGACCTAACCGCTCCTTTGCACTGAAAGCGATTGTGTTATCGCTCCCGCAGGGTCCGGGCTGATGAGTCAGCGCCGGCGAAGTATTGATGCGGGATTTCCACAGCATTTCCACAAGAGTGGGAGTGGCCGGAAGGGTTGGCGTTGGTATGAATCAGTGGGATCGAATCCTGCACCATGTGGAACGCCGGGTAAACCCACATAGTTTTAACACCTGGTTTCGTCCCACGCGGCTTGAGAGCGCCGAGGAGGGCCGCATTGTCGTGCGCGTGCCTACCCGGCTATTCCGCAAGAGGCTTACCGAGACTTACGGGCAGATTCTGCAGGGCGTCCTCGTAGAAGTCGGCATGGAGAACGCACGGATCGAGTATATCTGCGTGGAGCAGGACGCCCAGGAAGGCGTCCCGTCCTCTCAGGCGCGCCTGGATTTCGATTCGGTCAGCCATCAGCTCAATCCTCGTTACACTTTTGACTCATTTGTCGTCGGCGGCTCGAATCAGTTCGCGCATGCTGCCGCTCAGGCCGTTGCCGACCAGCCCTCCAAGTCCTATAACCCGCTTTTCCTCTATGGCGGAGTCGGCCTCGGCAAGACGCACTTGATGCAGGCCATCGGGCACACGCTTAAGAAGCGGAATCCATCGTTGCGGCTGACCTACGTGAGCGCCGAGAAATTCACGAATGAAGTGATCGCCTCGCTGCGCTTCGATCGCATGAGCAGCTTCCGCGATCGCTTCCGCACCATGGACGTGCTCATGGTGGACGACATCCAATTCATCGCCACGCGCGAGCGCACCCAGGAAGAATTCTTCCACACCTTCAACGCGCTCTACGATCAGCAAAAGCAGATCGTGATTTCCTCCGATTGCCCGCCGAAGGAAATTTCGGCGATCGAAGAGCGTCTGCGTTCGCGATTCGAGTGGGGCTTGATCGCCGATATTCAGCCGCCGGATCTCGAGACGAAAATCGCCATTCTGCAAAAGAAAGCGGAGAGCGAACGTGTCCGGCTCGCCGACGATGTTGCGGAATACATAGCGCGCTCGATTAAATCGAATGTCCGCGAGCTCGAAGGCGCGCTAATCCGCTTGATCGCCTTCGCGTCGCTCACCGGCGCGGAAGTGAATCTCGGCACCGCGCAGCAAGTACTGAAGAACATCATCGAGATCCAGGAAAAGAAAGTCACGATTGAGCAGATTCAAAAGCGCGTCGGAGAACATTTCGGTTTGCGCGCTCAGGATTTGAAGGTCCGCTCGAATTCGAAAGTGATAGCCTTCCCACGCCAGGTAGCCATGTTCCTGGTGAAGCAACTCACTTCCGCCTCGCTGCCGGAAATCGGCCGGCAATTCGGTGGCAAGCATCACACCACGGTGCTGCACTCCATCCACAAGATCGAGAATTTGCGCCGCGTGGACAAAGATTTGAACAAGACCATCAACAGGCTACTCGACTCGTTCGGATGAGTTTAGCTCGCAACTGGCGCGCGCCGCGGCACGCCGCCTGTTGATACGCTGTGGACGCTTTGTGCAATTCCGGGGCTTCATGGGCCATCACGGTAGACGTAGCGCCAAGTCAGCAGTTCTTCCTCGGCGTGAAATATTCATCCACAGCTTCGCAACTGGCTCAACCCTCCTCGGCTCAGCGGCATGGCGCGATATCCGCAATTTCCACAGTTGCGGCGACGACGGCGGGGTCTTATCTTTATCCTTAAGAAGAAAAGCTGTAGAGTAGGCCTACACTATGAGCTCAACGGGAACGCAAGTCACCAAAGACGCAGCGCGAGGACAGACGGATATGGAATTCAGCGTGAAGAAATTCGATCTCCTCGAGGAGCTCGAGCTGACGCAGGGTGTGGTCGAACGCAAGACCACCATTCCCATCCTCTCGAATATTCTTTTCGAGGCCCATGGCAATCGCCTGTCCATCACCGCCACCGATCTAGAGTTGAGCATCCGTACCTCGTGCGAAGCCAAAGTGAAGAAGGACGGCTCGGGCACCATTCCAGCGAAAAAATTGCTCGATCTAGTGCGGCTGCTTCCGGATGAAGAAATTAAATTCAAGCTACTTGAAAATCATTGGATTCAGATCAGTTGTGATCGCAAGAATTACAAGATGGTCGGAATGTCGCGCGAGAATTTCCCGGTTCTCCCATCATTCCCGCACGTCCTCGTAAAAATTCCCGCGGCTACTCTGAATGATCTGATTGCAAAAACCACATTTGCAATTTCGCTCGAGGAATCGCGTTACACGCTGAATGGCGCGCTGCTGGTGCTAAAACCGGATTCAATCACCATGGTCGCCACCGATGGGCACCGCCTCGCGATGGTCGAGACCACCCAGAAATTCGACGGGCTAAGCAACGAAGTCCGCGTTCTAGTCCCGAAGAAAGCGATGTCAGAAATTTCCCGGCTGGTCGGCGGTTCGGCCGACGACGCGCTCGCGGATTTCGCGCAGGACGATAGCCACCTCTTCTTCCAGTTCGGCCGCCGCCTGTTGACTTCGCGCAAGCTCACCGGCCAATTCCCAAATTACGAAGCAGTCCTGCCGCGCGATGCCAACAAGACCGTGGTACTCGAGCGCAATGAATTGAATGATGCGTTGCGGCGCGTCTCGCAACTCGCCGATGCGCGTTCCCGCGCGGTAAAATTCACGCTCGCCAAAGAAGCCATCGAAATTTCCGCATCGAGTCCCGAATACGGTGAAGCGAAAGAAGCGATCGAGAAAGAATATAAAGGCGAGCCGCTCTCGATCGGATTTAATGCGCAATACATTCTAGATTTCCTAGCCGCCGCAGCCGATGGCCCCATCGCCTTCGAGCTGAAAGACGAACAATCCGCCGGCCAACTCCGTCCGCTAGCGGATGAAGCTACGCGCTACCGCTACGTCGTAATGCCCATGCGCATTTGATTTTCGTTCGCCGCGCCGACCTTTTTCACAATTAAGTTAGGCACCATGCGCGACGCGAATCTCGCAGCGTCCGTATATCTACGTAAGGCCGATCCAACCCTGTAACTTATTGAAAATGAAGGGCTATATCTCCACCCCGCCGCAAGAATCGCCTTGAGAAATGCGCGCGTTTCGGTTAAAATTTCTGCGTTCGTCGTTGGTCTCGGGATTCCTCCAGACCGGCACTTAAGCAGGGTCACGCAGCTCGAAAGTTACGCGCCGTCTCGATGCAAATCGGGGCAAACGCCAGGGCGCTGAGCCGCCAACCCGCAGCGATTCTCTGCAAAGAGAATCCGTCTTCGCCGCGCTCCTCCGGCTCGCCGGGGTGGGGCGGGATGAAGCGAACGATTACCCTTCGAGCCCCGCTGATGCAGCGAGGGCCATAGGGGAAGGCAAGTGTCGAGTTCCTTCGCACGCCTTCCTGCACACGCAACCGAGGAGTTGTTCAATTATGGCTGAAAAGAATAGTGCAGCCGCTACAGCTGCGGGGCACAAGTACGACGCCACTTCGATCAAAGTGCTCGGCGGCCTCGAGGCCGTCCGCAAGCGGCCCGCGATGTATATCGGCTCGACCGGCGAGCTCGGCTTGCATCATCTCGTCTGGGAAGTGGTGGATAATTCCGTGGACGAAGCCCTCGCCGGCTTCTGCGATGAAATCAATGTGACCGTGCACGACGACAATTCCGTCACGGTGGTGGACAACGGCCGCGGCATCCCCGTGGACATGCACGCCACGGAAAAAAAGCCCGCCGCCGAAGTGGTGATGACGGTTCTTCACGCCGGCGGAAAATTCGATAGCGACACTTACAAAGTTTCAGGCGGTTTGCACGGAGTAGGTGTTTCCGTTGTGAACGCGCTTTCCGATTGGCTCGATCTCGAAATCTATCGCGATGGCGAAGTCTGGGAGCAAAGCTACGAAAAGGGCACACCCACCTCGAAACTGAAAGTTACCGGCAAGACGCGCAAGACCGGCACAAAAGTCACATTCCACGCCGATCCGTCCATTTTTACCGTGACGGCATATAGCTACGACACGCTTTCGCAGCGCCTGCGCGAGCTGGCCTTCCTCAACAAGGGCCTGAAAATCACGCTCGAAGACGAGCGCGCCGGCAAAAAAACCGAATTCCGCTTCACCGGCGGCATCGCCGAGTTCGTGAAGCACCTCAATCGCGGCAAAACCACGCTGCACGACTCACCGATTTATTTCGAAGGCAAAAAAGACAACGTAGAAATCGAAATCGCAGTCCAGTACAACGACAGCTACGCCGAAAACGTCTTCGCCTTCGCCAACACCATCAATACCGTGGACGGCGGCACGCACATCTCGGGCTTCCGCTCGGCACTCACCCGCACAATCAATTATTACGCCAGCTCATTTGGCATGCTCAAGGAACAGAAAGACGAAATTTCGATCACCGGTGATGATGTGCGCGAAGGACTGGTCGCGGTTGTCTCGGTGAAGCTGCCGCAGCCGCAGTTCGAAGGGCAAACCAAAGGCAAACTCAATAGCGACATCAAGGGCACCGTCGAAACAATGGTGAACGAGCACCTCGGCCAGTTCTTCGACAAACATTCCTCGATCGCCCGAAAAATTATAGGCAAGTGCATTGACGCAGCCCGCGCCCGCGAAGCCGCCCGCAAAGCCCGCGAGCTCACTCGCCGCAAATCCGCGCTAGATTCCGGCGGCCTGCCCGGCAAGCTCGCCGATTGCCAGGAACGCGATCCGTCGCGCTGCGAACTTTTCATCGTAGAAGGCCCGTCGGCCGGCGGCTCGGCCAAGGAAGGCCGCGATCGCCGCTATCAAGCCATCCTGCCGCTCAAAGGCAAGATCCTGAACGTAGAAAAAGCGCGTTACGACAAAATGCTCGGCCACGAAGAACTGCGCCTGATCATCATGGCGCTCGGCACCGGCATCGGCAAAGATGATTTCGATTCCGCGAAACTGCGCTATCACAAAGTAATCCTGATGACCGACGCGGACGTGGACGGCAGCCACATTCGCACCCTGCTGCTAACGTTTTTCTTCCGCCACATGCGCGAGCTGATCGAGAAAGGCTACATCTATATCGCGCAGCCGCCGCTCTATCGCGTGAAGCGCGGAAAAATGGACCGCTACATCCGTGACGAACGCGAATTTTCGCGCGAGCTAATGAAGCGCGCCACCGAGGAACATGCCGTGAAAGGAAAAGACGGCAAGACGCTCGAAGGCGCCGCCCTAACGCAATTCCTGCTCAACGTTCAGGAATACGCGCAAGTAGCCGCGAAGCTCCGACGCCGCCTGCAAGAGCCCAAGCTCGTCGAGCTGCTCGCCGATAGCGACATCGAAAAGAAAACCGATTTCGCCGACAAGAAAAAGCTGAACGAGCTGGTGAAAGCGATCGAAAAAGCCAAACTGAAGCTCGAAACTAAAATTGAATTCGACGAGGAACACAGTCTCTACGAGCTGGTGTTAACAAATGGCGGAGAGCGACGCATCACATGGGCGCTCGCGGCCACCGCCGATTACAAGCGCCTGCGCGCGCTCAGGCAAGCCATCGACACACTCGATCGCCCGCCGTTCACAGTCACTCACAATGGCGACAAGGTCACCAAGGACGATTCCGACGGCGTACTAGCCTACGTGCTCGAAGACGCCAAACGCGAATTCGCCATCACCCGATTCAAGGGCCTCGGCGAAATGAATCCCGCGCAACTCTGGGACACCACCATGAACGCCGACACGCGCACCCTGCTGCAAGTAAAGCTCGAGGACGCTGTAGCGGCGGAAGAAATTTTCACCACTCTAATGGGCGAAAACGTGGAGGCACGCCGCAAGTTCATCGAGGAGAACGCGCTCGACGTAGTGAACCTGGATATCTAGTCCTCGCGGTTCGAACGCGACGGAGAAGTCTTGCATGACTGCCAAAAAGAAAATTCGAACGAAACGTTCGGCTCCGGGACGGAAGGTGGAAACCATGGTGCCCGAACCGCCGCGAGACCGGCCGACGTTTGCGCAGGGCTACGGAATCAAGCCCGACGGCAAAGGCCTCATCGCCTGGAACGACGTCTGCGCCAAGCTGGCGAAATCAAAGAACTATTGGGTGGCAACGTCGCGCCCCGACGGCCGGCCGCACTCGATGCCCATCTGGGGCGTTTGGCTCGATGGCGCGTTAATTTTCGGCACCGATCGCAATTCGCGCAAGGCCCGCAACCTCCAGCGTCAGCCAATCGCAATCGTGCATCTCGAGAGCGGCGACGACGCAGTGATTCTCGAATGTGCCGCGCGAGAAGTCACGGACCCGGCTGAGATCGCCACAATTGATGCGCTGTACGTGAAGAAATACAAAATGAAGCTTACTGATGCGCCCGGCGTACCGTACATCGTAGCGATGAAGCCGCGCGTTGCGTTCGCGTGGCAGGAGCGCGATTTTCCCGTGTCGGCCACGCGCTGGAAATTCTGACGCCGGCGGCGCGGATCGCTTCGAGAACTGGAATGATGTTTCAGCTCAATTGGGAAACGCTGCCGGGTTTACGCGGGCTTTCGTGCTCCGATTTCAAGGCCGCGCCGACCAGCGCGCCAGACATGGAGCGCGGCGTAGCGTTTGAATGCGCCGACGAAACCGAATGTGCGGCATTTCTAGCGCGCCTCGAAGCGCATTTCGCGCCGATACGATTTTCGAACAACGCCTCTGCATTCGAGGCCGTGAAGTCATACGTGGTCGAAGAATTGGCGAAACATAAATGAGGGCTGATTTGCTCTACAGCAATTCGCGAAACTCATCAACGGTCAAGCCCGCCTGCTTCAAGATGTCACCGAGAGTCCCTTTGGCGAGCGAGTTGTGCATGGGCACAACCGTGCGGAAAACATTTTCCCCGGCTCGCTTCTCGAGTGATACATGGCTGCCCTTCTGTCGCAATTCAACGAAACCGGCTTTCTTGAGAGCACGGACGACGCGCTCACCAGAGACCGTCGGCAGCTTCGTCATTTCATTTGGAGATTTCTACGACAGTCCAGAAGGCCGCTTCGCCACCGGGAGGCGGCTCTGGGACGCCCCACGTTTCGAGATACAGTTCAATGGCTTCGCGCAGGTTGGTCCGAGCCGACTCGACATCTTTCCCTTGAGATGTAACGCCAAGTTCAGGGCAGCGCGCGACGTACCATTCTTCTTCTTTGGTGATGAGCGCAGAGAACCGGTAGTTCATAAGCAAAATCGTATCCGACTGACGGCGGAGGGGCAAGGCTCGCGCCACTTCGAGTTCCAAGAAACGCCGCCCTTCAACGATAACAAACTACTTCGAGGCATAAATGGCTGACGAACCCAATCAATCAATTCTCCTGCCGGTAGATATCGAAGCGGAGATGAAGAAGTCGTATCTCGATTACTCGATGAGCGTAATCATCGGACGCGCGCTGCCCGATGTACGCGACGGTCTGAAACCCGTGCATCGCCGCATTCTTTTCGGCATGTACGAGCTCGGCCTCACCTCGACGAAGCCCTATCGCAAGTGCGCCAAGATTGTCGGCGAAGTGCTCGGCAAGTTTCATCCGCACGGCGATTCGCCGGTTTACGACGCGTTGGTGCGTCTCGCGCAGGGCTTCAACATGCGCTACCCGCTCATCGACGGCCAGGGAAACTTCGGCTCGGTGGACGGCGATCCTCCCGCGGCAATGCGTTACACCGAAGCGCGCCTGTCCAAAATTGCAGAAGAACTGCTCGCCGACATCGAGAAGGAAACCGTCGATTTTGTTCCCAATTTCGACGAGAGCACGCAGGAACCCACCGTCCTGCCCACCAAGATTCCGAATTTGCTGGTTAACGGCTCAAGCGGCATCGCCGTCGGCATGGCCACAAATATTCCGCCGCATAATTTGAAGGAGACGGTAGAAGCGGCAATTCTGCTGATCGAAAATCCAGAAACCACTCTGAAACAAGTGATGAAGCTCGTTCCCGGCCCGGATTTTCCGACGGGCGGCTATATCTATGGCCGTGATGGCATCGAGCAAGCCTACAAAAACGGCCGTGGCACTTTCCAGGTGCGCGCCAAAGTGGCCATCGAAGCGCGCGGCAAGGATCGCCAGGACATCGTCGTCACCGAATTGCCCTATCAGGTCAACAAAGCCCGGCTCATCGAGCACATCGCCGAACTCGTCCAACTGAAAAAAATTGAAGGAATCGCCGACATCCGCGACGAGAGCGACCGCGACGGCATGCGCATCGTCATCGAGGTAAAGCGCGACGAAGAGCCTGAAATCATTCTCAATCATCTTTTTAAGCACACCCAGTTGCAGGAATCCTTCGGCATGATTCTGCTGGCGATCGTCGGCGGGCAGCCGCGCGAGCTGGGCCTCGTTCAATTGCTGCATCTATTTATCGAGCATCGCGTGGACGTGGTACGCCGGCGCACGCAGTACGACCTGCGCAAGGCCGAAGAGCGCGAACACATTTTGCTCGGCTACCAAATCGCACTCGATTACATAGACGATGTCATCAAAGTGATTCGCGGATCGGCCAGCCGCGCCGCCGCGCGCCAGAATTTATTCGAATTTTTCGAGAACCGCTCCGTGCGCGTCCTCGTCGGCGGAAAAGAAACCACCGTCCGCGGCGTAAAGCTCGACCATAAGAAATACGGAATAGCGGGCGCAGCTCGCGTCGAGCACATCGGCCTGGCCGCGGCACGCAACGCGGGCGTCGACGCGGCGTCGGGCGAAGTCGTCGACGCTGTGGTTCAGGAGAGCTTCGAAAGGATCTGCAATAGCTCCACGATCGCAGTGGCCCGCTGGATTGCGGGGGAGGGTATGGAGGTCGCGATTGAGGCTGGCCGGGAAACGTGGGAGATCTTCGCCGAGCTGGCTGCTCACCGCGCGGCGTCGCTGAACCAGCTGACGAAGCGCTGTCTGTGGTGGCGCGACTCGGTGGCCGAGGTGCTGGCACAGAGCGCCGCTCAGCTG
>Ga0209655_10000158_pt1 | contig 24921 bp, 18 predicted proteins | sample BogFormECP03_OM2_FD_188236 | JGI IMG/M metagenome (GOLD analysis project Ga0209655, IMG submission 188236) | Bog forest soil microbial communities from Calvert Island, British Columbia, Canada - ECP03_OM2 (SPAdes) (version 2) | ecosystem: Environmental > Aquatic > Freshwater > Wetlands > Bog ...
AGGAGAACGGCGGCGACGCGGCAGAGCGCGCGGCTGCCGACCAGATGTCCGTGGCGGTCGTTGATTTTTTTCAGGCCGTCGAGATCGAGCAGAAGAATGGCGAAGGGCCTGCTCGTGCGGTTGGTGCGCTCGGTTTCGTTTTCGAGGACGTCGAGGAGACGGCGATAGTTGGCGAGGCCGGTGAGCGGATCGCTGACGGCGAGATGCCGGACTTGTTCAAAGAGACGCGCATTGTCGAGGAGCGCGCCGCCGAGCGCGAGAGCGTAACTGCTGACGGTGAGAATCTGGGCGAGGACAAAGGGCGCGTCAAGAAGACGCACGGACTGGCAAGCCGCCAGTTGCGCCGCGAAATTCATCCAGGCCGCGGCGTAGATGGTGCGGTCGAACGCAGAGTCTTCCAATTGGAGACGGCGGCGATACCAAATCACGGCCACGAGAAAAATTACGCCGGGCAAAAGCTGCTGCGGGCTGGGCACAAAAGCCAGCGGATGGCGGGAAACTTCCGGCGGAAGCCGGCGAAGCGCGGCGGCTATCAAATAGGTGAAAGCGATCACGGCCAGGAGGGCGCCGGTGATTTCCACTTTCGTGTGGCGCGAACGAGGAATGAAACGCTCAACCAGTAGAGCGACGAGAAGCAGGAGAGCCAGAACCATGCGGCTGAGCCACCAGGCAACCGGAGCCCACGTGACACTGACGGTCGGGTCCTGCTGAAACTGAAAGAAGAGCACGCTGGAAGCGGACAACACGGCGCCCGACAGAAGAAATCCGGCGCCGAGGATCAGCGAAACGCGGTCCTGCGTACCCTGGAACCGGACGAAAGTAAGCGCGGCGAAAACGAACGCCAGCAAGGCGCCGATGACCTGGAGATAGCCCTGGAGAACGGGATCGGGTTCGAGAGCAACGCTTCGCAGGGAGTAGGCGGCGAAGAATACGGAAACGAATCCGAGGACGTGCCACACAAAGAGGTTTGTGGGACTGCGACCGTTCATGACCGTGTTCTCGCCCATACAGATGGCCCTCGACCGGGACGAGGTGCTACTTAATTAGACTCCTTTGCCGAGAGGGGCGTTGCTGAAAAAGTGTGAGAACTTTAACCAATAGACACCGGGTGTGGAAATTCTACGTACTGTACGAAAGGACAGGTCCGAGGATTAGAAAACGTTTATTGTTGCGGGAAGCCAGGCGGACGCGAGAGACCGTTTGCGGAAAGTTTTGCCTTGCGCGTCGAATGCAATTGATAGAAAATGCCTGCATTCAAACGATTCAATGAGTGAGCAATTGGCGAGCGCTCGCCGTATTACTGCGCTCAACAAGGCCGTGCAACTTTCCACGAAGGCCGAGCAGCCGAAAGGGACCGGGCCCGAGTGAAAAAAGACAAACGAAAAGCTAAGCACAAAAAAGCGGCGGCTGGGCGCGGACGACGAACGGCTAAGGACGTTGCGGGCAAGCAGACGCTGCAGGAAATCCTTTCGCAGCCGGATACTTGGATAAAAACCGCGGCGCAGTTTGAGCAGAACGGCGAGCTTGCCAAAATCTCTCAACATTTTTCGCCAGAAGGACCGTGGTTGTTTGTGGCTTGTGGTTCGAGCTATTACGTCTCGCGGACCATTGCGGCGCAGTGGGCAAAACTTCCTGTAGTGGCTTGCACGGCAGTGCCTGCGTCGGAGCTGCTGTTCGCACCTGAAGAAACGTTGAAACGCACTGGTGCGCGGCAGGTGGTGCTGGTGTCGCGCTCCGGGAAAACTACCGAGGTTTTGCGCGCGGCGGAATGGCTTAAATCTGGCGGCGCGGTTCGGACGCTGGGCGTGACTTGCAGCGAGAGCAGCGTTCTCAACGAATTGTGCACGCTTACGCTGAAGCTGCCGTGGGCTGACGAGCAGAGCATGGTAATGACGCGGTCGTTTACGTCCATCTTGCTGCTGTTTCAAAAGCTTGGCGCGCAATACGCTGGCGATGCTGCGCTTGCCGCGGCACTAGATGGCCTGCCGCAAAAGACTTCCCGGTGGCTTGAGGGGAATGCTGATAAGATTCGCGCGTTTGCGGCAAAGCGGCGATTCGCGGATTACGTTTTTCTCGGGCAAGGCGCGCATTACTGGCTGGCGCAGGAGGCCGCGCTGAAACTCACGGAGATGTCGTCTTCTTACGCGCAGGCTTATCACACGCTGGAGTTTCGCCACGGACCCAAGTCCATTGCGGGACGCGACACGCTAATTACTTTTCTGCTTTCGGATGCCGCGGAGGCAGAAGAGAGCTTGCTGATTGGCGAACTGAAAAAGCTGAGGGCGGCGACGATGGTCGTTGTAAACCGTGCGACGCCTGAGCTTCGGCGTGAGAGCGATCTACTGGTCGAACTCGGAATGGATGAACCGGAATATGCGCGGATGGCGCTGACCTCGATTCCTGCGCAACTGCTTGGGCTGGAAATCGGTTTGCGCAAGGGACTCAATCCCGACGTTCCGAAAAATCTGACTCGCGCCGTTGTGCTGGACGCGAAGAGCGCTGCGCCCACTAAAAGGAGAAGCGCTTGAGCGAGGAAACGAGCAGCGGCGGCGGACTGCGGCGCGCGCTCACGTTAAGGGATTTGCTGCTGTACGGAATCATCGCGCTGCAGCCGGTCGCGCCAATGTCCGCGTTTGGAGCGCTCAGCGACCGCGGGCGTGGCCATGTTGTGACGGCGATATTGATCGCCATGGTTGCGATGATGTGCACCGCAGTGAGCTACGGAAAAATGGCGCGCGTTTATCCAAGCGCGGGTTCGGCGTTCACGTATGTGGCGCGAGAGATTCATCCTTCGATGGGGTACGTCACCGGGTGGAGCATGGTGATGGACTACATCGTGAATCCCTTGATCTGCACGATCTGGTGCGCGGGGCAGGCGCATGAATTTGCGCCGGGGCTGCCGGTGTGGGGCTGGAAGATATTTTTCGCGGTGGTATTCACGCTGCTGAACATGCGGGGGATCAAGACCTCCGCGAGAGTTAACGCGACTCTCGCCGCGTTGATGAGCGGCGTCGTGGTCATCGTTTTTGTGACGACGATTCGTTACATCTTCGGCCATCCGCATAGCGATCCTGGATTTTTTACGCGGCCCTTTTACGACCCGAAAACATTCACGTACAGCGATCTCTTTGGGTGTACTTCGCTGGCCGTGCTCACGTATATCGGATTCGACGGAATCTCAACGCTTTCGGAGGAAGTGGAGAACCCACGGCGGAATATCATGCTGGCCACCGTTTTGGCTTGCGTGGTCATCGGGCTCCTATCGGCAGCGGAAGTCTACGTGGCGCAGCTGGTGTGGCCGGCGTCGGAACCGTTTCCGAATCAGGACACGGCGTATGTTTATGCGGCGGCAAGAACCTGGGCGCCGCTTTTTTCAATACTGGGCGCGACATTGCTTGTGGCCAATTTCGGATCGGGAATGGCCGCGCAACTTGGAGCGGCGCGGCTTCTCTACGGAATGGGCAGGAGCAATGCGCTGCCGAAATCCTTTTTTGGACAAGTCGACGCGAAGCACCATGTTCCGCGAAACAATGTCGTCTTCGTCGGCTTGATTGTGCTTGTGGGGTCTTTTTTCCTGACGTTTGAAAAAGGCATAGAGCTGCTGAATTATGGCGCGCTGATTGCGTTCATGGGCGTCAACGCATCTTCGTTTGTGTATTATTTTCTAAAGGGCGCTGGGAGAACGGTCGGAAGTTTCATCGTGCCGATTGTAGGATTTTTTGTTTGCCTCGGACTTTGGTGGCACCTGAGCAAACCGGCGTTAGTCGCGGGAACCGTGTGGATGGCGGCGGGGATCGCGTTCGGCATCTGGAAAACAAAATGGTTTCGCGAGCCGCTTTCGTTTGATGTGCCTGCCGAGTAGACGAGCGCCCGCAGAGCGGCATATTCCCAAGCAGAAGAGAGGACTCTGGCAGTATGATGACTCCCCCTGGAGGCACGCCGGTGAAGCGCGCGAGCGGGAAGAACCAGACAGTGACGATGCGGGACGTCGCGGAAGACAGCGGCTTCTCGCCCGCAACCGTCTCGATTGTGCTGAACAATGCGCCGCTGGCCCGCTACATCGCTCCCGCGACAAAAAAGCGCATCGAAGAAGTGGCCAAAAAGCTGGGCTACCGGCCGAATGCCATGGCGCGGTTTCTTCGCAGCAAGCGCAGCCACAGTGTGGGGCTGGTGTTTTTCGACGTCACCGATCCTTTCTGCACGCCGGTTCTGCGGGGGATTGAAAATGGGCTTTATGAGTCCTCCTACGTTTCGATTTTTGCGGACGCGCACAACCAGCGGAATCGTTTTGAGCGTTACCTGGAAATGGTGCTGGAACATCACGTCGAAGGGCTGATCGTCGTGGCGAACTGGCTGGTGGTGGACATTCATCTGCTGGCCGATTTGAGCAAGCGGAATATTCCCGCGGCCACGATTGGCTGGGAACTACCCACAGTGAGTTCCGTGATGGTGGACAACGAGACCGGCGGGCGAATGGCGCTGGAGCATTTGCACCAGCTTGGACATCGTAAGATTGCTTATATTCGCGGACCGAAAATGCTGATCGACAGCGCTCCGCGATGGCGAGGCATACAAAAGTTTGCTCATACCGTAGGCCTGGAGATTGATCCTGCGCTCGTGATGCAGCTACCGGATTCGTTCGATCCGAATTCCGGATTCGACGGTGGTCACCGGCTGACGGATGAGTTGTTGCAGAAGAAGAAAAAGTTTACGGCGCTGCTGGCGTTTGACGATTTGACGGCGCTGGGAGCGATTCGCGCTTTGACCAAGGCCGGCGTGAAGGTGCCGGAGCATTGTTCGGTCACCGGATTTGACGATGTGGCGTTTTCCGCGTTGAGCGCGCCTTCGCTAACTACCGTCCGCCAGCCACTGGAGAACATGGGGACACTGGCGGTCAATATTGTGATGGACGGAATCAAGGCCGGACTGGAGAAGCGCGAGTGGAGTATTGTGAGCCAGAAGATGAACCCTGAGCTGGTGATTCGGGATTCCACGCGGGCCGTTTCTCACGGCAGTTCGAACGATTAAAAGGGGTGGGACGCGCTGAAGCGCGCCCCTGCATGGAACTGCGCGCGCGGCTATTGGAGCTGGACGGGCGCGACGTTGAAACCGTCGATGGCTGAGACTGGTGCTGCTCCGCCCAAGTCGGTCTTCCTTACTTTAACTGTGATTTCGCGTTTTTCGCCTGGGAGAAGCGAGATGTAATTGTCGTCCCAGAAGACTGGCAGGACTTCTGCGCCGTCTTTGCCTTTGAGGATGCGCAGGCGGACCAGGAAGGCCAGGCCGGAGCCGGTGTTTTCGAGCGTGATGTGCGCGGTCGTGTCAGCGCCTGCGTTGGAAACTTTCCACGAAGCGTTGAGTGTGGCTTTGGGTAGATCTTGCAGAGCGGCGAAATCGGCGTATTCGGTTAGCGGGGTGTAGTACCACTCGGTTTTGGCGAAATCGGGGACGTCCTGTTTTGCGGAGAGCCAATAGAAATTGCGGCTGAGCAATTCGCCCGACGGCGAATACAGCTGGAGGTTCAGGAAGTAAGTCGGAGTGATCCCATCGGGCTCTGGGATTGAGAACACTTTGCTCACGCCATCCGCCGACACGCCGGAAACTTCCTCGTGTGAGAACCTTTCTTTCATGGCGGTGTCGTATATTTTCGCGGCGACTTTCAGGCTGGTGAGGGCTTCCTGTTTGCCGTTGACGATCGCGACGGTGCGGTCGTCGTAGGAAAATTGGACGTGGACAGGTTCAAGGGCTTTCTTCGAGCCGAAATAGCCGCCTGCGGGGCGCAGATCGTAATCGTAGAGATGCCAGATCAGGCCGTTCCACGCGTTGTTCAGCATCCACTGGATGATGCCGGTGGATTTGTACTTGTTGCGGCCATAGGCTTCAAACATGGCGCGCTGGCCTTCGTAGGTCATGGCTTGCGACTTCCAGGCGAGGTCGGAGACATCTTTCGCGATGCCGTAGCGTTTTTCCAGGGCGTTTGTGAAGACTTTGATGTTCTTGAATTTGCCGCCGCCTGCGTGGAAATCCCAGACTTCGTTGATGGGCCAGAGCTTGTCTGGCGGGAACATGGATTTTAGTTCTTCGAGCGGAGGAACGGCGGGGCCGGGACTAGTTTCGGTGTTGAAACCGTAGGCGCCGCCAGCTTTAGTGTCGAGCAGCCAGTAGTTTGAGGAGACGTACTCGTAGGGGCCGGACATTTTCACGCCGCTGTCGCCAGTGGGCTCGGTTTTTTTTCCCGTGGCGGAGGAAATGACTGGCTTGGGCCAGTTGGCTTCTTTTTCCACGTCGAGGTAGGCGCGTTCGCGGTCGGGCGGCGGCGGATTGTCGCTGCCGTTCAGCCAGACGAGCAGACTGGGATGCGCGCGGAGGCGGAGAATCTGGTCGCGTAGCGAGTCCACGGAGACGCGACGGTTTTCGTCGCCCCACTTGCCCCATTTTTCCCAGGCGTCGCAGCAGCACCATCCGGCCATGATGAGAATGCCGTCGCGATCGGCGCGCTCAAGGAAGGATTCGTCCTCGAGCTTGCCTTCGAGGCGGATGGTGTTGAGGCCCATTTCCTTGACGTAGCGGAATTCGGCTTCACGGCGCGATTGATTGATGCGCAGCATCATGTCCGGCGCCCAGCCGCCGCCGCGCACGAGGACGGGTTTGCCGTTTACCTTGAAGAGGCGATAGCCCTCGGGCGTCAACTCGGAATCGGTTTGGACAATGCCAAATTTGATGGTTTGTTTGTCGGAAACTGGGCGGTTTTCAGGAATGAATTCGAGCTCCAGTGTATACAAATACGGGTTGCCCATCTGATACGGCCACCAGAGGCGGGGATTTTGCATATTCAGCGCGGCGGCCTGGTCCGGAGCGATCGCGACGGCGCGGCGTTCGCCTGGCTTTAATTCAATGCTTCGAGAGAAATTGCTTGGATTGAGGCCCATGTAACCGTTGACGTCAGAAATTGTGCCGCGCAGGAATCCTTTTACGGTGGCGTTGGACGCGTTCTGAAGCTCGGCGCGCACGGTGAGATGAGCTTTGTCGGTTTCAGGCAGATCCAGTTTTGTTTCGACCGCGGGATGGCGCACGGATACGGGTCCGCTCGCGGAGAGAACAACCTCCTGCCACAGGCCCATGTCCTTGTCGGGTGGCGTGGGGTTCCAATCGACCCAGGTGATTCCCAGTTCGCTGGCGTGCGGGGCAGAGACTTCCACGGCGACGACATTTTTTGCGCCGGTTTTGACAAAGGATGTGACGTCGAATTCATAGCGGCGAAATGCCCCGACTACTAGATCCGATCCGGCCAGCTTCTTTCCGTTGATCCAGATTTCGGCGCGGTAATTGATTCCGCGAAACGCGAGCCAGATCGTCTTGCCGCTGAATTGGGCGGGAACTTCGAACTCTCTGCGGTACCACCACGGGACGGCGTAGGGACTGTCCGCCGGCATCTCCTGATTGGCGAATTGCGAACCGATCGTGTAGGAAACGCCGGGGACGGAGCGCAGGTTCATGCCGAAGTACGGGTCTTTGTAGACGCCGTTTTCGACGAGGACGGCGAAGACGGTACTTGGCGCGGAAGTCTTGTACCAAGCGGAGGCGTCGAAACCGGGCGTGGAAACGGATTCACCGCCGGCATTTACTTTGGCGGAGGATTCGACCGTCCAGCCTTCGCGCAGTGTGATGCCGCCATCGGCACGCGAGAGGGGCGCCATCAGCATTCCAGCGGCGAGGAACGCCGTAGCAGCAACAATAAGCACTCCACGCAAAGCTTTAGGCTGCGCGACAGGCCACGAACGAAATCGCAAACCCAAACTTTCTTGAATGTCCTCAGGAATCATGATGCGCTCCCCGCCGCGACGCCATACGAACGGTTTCATTTAAACCGTTTCAATAGAGCACATTCTCCCGCACGCGCGGTTCAGACGCCGACGGGCGGTAGTTTAGCCTGAGGGCGAGAAAAGAGACAAGGGGCATCCAGAAAGCGGAAAGCGCGGACCTTGCGGCCCGCGCCTTCTTCCTCTGAGTTTACCTAACGCGCCGGAAATGGATTACTGCACGGCAGGCAGAAAGACTTCCGAGGGGGTCAGAAACTCCACGTTCGGAGCTTCGGTGTTCACCCGCACACGCTCGAATTTTCCCTTTTTGCCGCCGTTGCCGACGAAGGTGAGCAGGTATTGGTTGTTGAGATGCATCTGTATTTCGTCGAAATAGGGCTTCAACGTGACCGGCGAACCGAAGCCGAGATAGTACGATTCGGCGCCGGTTTCTTCCGAGAGACGGCTGAGGTTCGACTGCGCGTTGAACACGCGGAACGAACGGCGGCCGACGTGGCCAGCATCCGGAACGTAAATCGTCCAGATGTTGATGTTCTTCTTCTGAGCGTGCGCGATGGTGGTATCGAGATCGGGATCGATGGGATCAAAGCTCCCGCGGAAATAGTCGACGCCTGAAGAGAACAGAATCAGGGATTTGCGCTCGTTGGAATCGGGCCAGCGCTTCTCCCAATCCTGGACGGCGAGATACGGGCTGGTGAAAGCGCCTGCGTTGCCAAGGGGTATGCGCAACGCTTTAGCGGCCAGCGCGTGATCCTTGGTGAAGTCCTGAGCGACCATGGCTGCGCCGTTTCTCGCATAGGCCACGGCGATGTAGGTGTTTTCGGGCTGCGCCATCATAAAGGCTTTCAAATCGTCCCATTGATTGGCAACGACGCTCTCGAGCGAGTCGTCAATCAGTATCGCGAGGAAAAGCGTGTCGCCGCGCTTCCAATCCGCAACCTGGACTTTTTCTTTGCCCTGGTAAAGCTGCACGTCATCTCTGGTGAGCGGTTGCGGCTGCGTTTCTTTCTTGCCGACGGCGGTGACCGTCGTGGTGACCGCAGCGGAATCAGCGGCCGCTGCTTTCGGTGCGAGCGAAACTTCAGCCGCCATCGCCAGAGCCATAGCAGCCAACAACAGAGCCCCTTTCGATCGTAGATTCATTTTCATAATTGTTACTCCTTCTCCTTCATCCCAGTAAATTAGATGCGTACAAAATTGAAAGGGTGTACATGTTCCGCGAGACGGAAGTGGACTCCTATTTCAGCAGCCCAAAACTTCGCTAGCTTTGAGACATATTCCGGACGCGATGGAAAAAGCCGCCGCAGGTGAGCTGCTGTTTGGAAATATTGATGCCTTTCTCGTCAGGAACCTAAGCGGCGGGCCAAAAGGTGGAATTCACTTCACCGATGTAACCAACGCGAGCCGGACGCAACTGCACATTCATATAACACTGGATTGAGATGAAAAGTTGCTCTCGGCGATTGAGATTCTGCGAGTGATGCTGCCGGAGGTGCGCTCGAGCAGCGAAGTCTCCGCAGAGCCCGTTGATCGGTCCTCCGTTCGATGGCGCACTGGCAGGGCTGCCTTTGCGCTCCCTCGCTGTTTCCTAGCAACCGTTCGCAAGTACAAGTAACCGATTCCACATGCGGCACGCGCCCTGCGTGTATGCGCGTGGCTCGGCTGCGTTACTCTGCAATGGAATGGAAACATTAACTCTAGCTCCGCCCGAGCCGCACGCTTCGGCGCCTGCTCAGTCTGCTGCCGCACAGAATCCATGGATCTATCGGCCGTGGATTGATTTGACCGTTGGCTGCGGGGCGTGGTCCGCACCGTTGCTGCTAGCGGGATTTTATTTTTCAAATTCGTACAACCGCGGCTGGACCGTGGCATTTTATTTTCTCGCGTTGCTCTCCAACTATCCGCACTTCATGGCCACGGTTTATCGCGCGTACCACACGCGCGAGGAGTTTCAGAAATATCGGATCTACACGGTGCACGTGGCGCTTCTGCTAGGGCTGGCGGGCGTTGTCACGCACGTGTGGTACGGGCTGCTGCCCTGGATTTTCACGCTGTACATTTGCTGGAGCCCGTGGCACTACACCGGGCAAAATTTCGGGTTAATGATGATGTTCGCGCGGCGCGCCGGTGTTTCGCCGACGGAAGCGGAACGGCACGCGCTCCGACTTTCCTTTATTGCCTCCTATATTTTGCTGATGCTGAGTTTTCACACCGGGCCGTCTGGCGATGCGCTGATTCTTTCTTTGGGCCTTGCTGCAAAATTCACTTTGCCGGCACGAGCGGCGCTGGCGCTGTTTTTTGTGGGGTGCAGCGGATGGGCGCTGGCGTCACTGGCTCGCAGAAGCAGTTTCCGCGCAATCCTTCCGGTGCTCACGCTGACCGTGACGCAATTTCTCTGGTTTCTGCTGCCGGCCGCGATCGAGCTCATCGGCGGGCACGAAATTCCGCAGACGCGGTACAGCAGCGGCCTGCTCGCGGTACTACATTCCACGCAATATTTATGGATCACGAGCTACTACCAGAAGAAAGAGGCTGTCGCGGCCGGCGATTCGAAGTGGTCGTTCTGGCGATACATCGTGACGCTGATTGCCGGCGGCGTTGCGCTGTTCATTCCCGGGCCGTGGATTGTCAGCCGCGTTTTTCACAACGATTTCGCGGCCAGCTTTCTCACTTTCACTGCGCTGGTGAACATTCATCATTTTATTTTGGACGGCGCCATCTGGAAATTGCGCGACTCGCGCATCGCCTCCCTGCTGCTCGACGCGAAGCAACAATCGCTTCCCGAAGGCGCAGTCAAACGAAATGGATTTGCTGCCGCGGCTCACTGGTTGACTGGAGGCGCGCCGGCCGCTCGCGCGCTGCGCATCGCCACGGTCGCATTGCTCTTCGCCTGGGCCGCGTTGGATCAACTGCACTTCTGGTGGTCGAGCGAAGCGAGCAGTGTCCTTGCGCTTCAGCGGGCTGCCGGGCTGAATCCCAACGACAGCTCCGTCCAAGCGCGGCTCGGCCTTGCCGAGCAACAAGCCGGCCAGCGCGAGGCTGCGCTCACGGCCATGCAACGCGCGGCGTCCCTCAATCCCGCGAGTCTCCCAATCCAGGAATCCTACGGCCGCAACTTAATCGAAGCGGGCCGCGACGCTGATGCCTACGCACAGTTCCAGAAAATGATCGAGCGCTGGCCGCGCAACGCCGACGCGCTCATCAACTATGGCATCCTCGCTCATCGCCTGGGCCACGACGAAGAGGCTGTCGACAGCTGGCAACGCGCCATCGACGCGGACCCGGCACAGCCCAACGCGCAGCTTTACGTCGCGCAAGCTCTCGATCAGCAAGGGCAACTGCAAGCTGCCGCTCGCCATTACCGCGCCTACATAGGAATCGTCACCGCGCGCCACGAAAAGAATGCCGCGAAAGGTCCGTTGCTCGCAGCGCTCATAAAAATTGCCGACGCGGATGCCGCGGTGAATCACGTCAGCGACGCACTCAAAGGCTTCACAGCCGCCGCTGCGTTTGCTGAGAAAGCCAACGAGAAGCCTCTGGAAAGCCTGGCGCTCGTGCACCTCGCGGATTTGCAGGAGAAGCAAGGCGACATCAGCGGTGCGGCACAGTCTTATCAGCGGGCTTTGCGGCTGGATGCGGGTCTTTCCGATCCAGTGGGTGCGGCGTCGGACTGGTTCAACTTCGGCCAATTCTTGCGAAAACAAAATCAGCCGGAGCGCTACGTGTTGGCGTGCTTTCTCCATGCGGAAGATTTATTGCAGAAATCCCCAGGAGACGAACTCACGACAGTAAAGCAAGCACGCGAGGACAGCGAGAAGCGTCTGGGCCGAGAGGCCGCAGGCGTTCGCAAGAAGCTGGATGCAATCGCCGCCGAATCACTGACTCTCAGCGTTTCCTCAAAAACAGCAAACAAATAGTCAGTGGAAGTAACCCGGGAGAACGGCGCGACCGGCGAGATGGAGCCTGCTGCGACGGCAATTCGAAACTTGGCTAGTGGCTGCTCTTTCCCGCAGCGCTTGACGCGGCCAGTCGGGCTCGTGTGTGCTTCACGATTTCTACAAATTTCTTCGCATTTTCAATAATGATCTCCGGTTTGTTGGCTTTCAGCGCCTCTGCCTGCACCAATTCTCCGCCGATTCCCAGCGCCACTGCACCCGCTTCAAGAAATTCCGCGGCGGTGTGCAAATTCACTCCACCGGTCGGGATAAACGCAATTTGCGGGAACGGTCCCCTTAGCGCTTTGATGTATTTCGCGCCTCCGACCTGGCCACAAGGAAATATTTTTACGAAATCGGCGCCCGCTTCCGACGCAGCCATAATTTCCGTCGGCGTCAATGCGCCGGCCATGATCAGCTTCCCTTCCCGCGCTGCGAATTCCACCGTCGGAACATTCAACCCCGGGCTGACAAGGAACTGCGCGCCTGCATCGAGACACTTGCGCGCAGCTTCTGCACTAAGGACAGTTCCAGCTCCGATAAGCACATCAGAACCACATTTCATGGCCAGTTCGCGAATCACTTCGATGGCTCCGGGAACCGTCATCGTAATTTCGACGATGGGAATCCCTCCTGCGCAAACAGCTTCCGCAGCGAGGCATGCTTCGGCTGGCGACGACGCGCGAACGACCGGAACAATTCCAATTTCGAGGATTCGCTCGCGAACCCTTTGCTTGTGCATTAGACGGTCACCTTGTCCCGAAATCTACTCCTTCAACGCGCGATGCGCGCTCCCACTCCCTTCATGACTTGCAACACATCCTGCATCGTGGCCATGGAAGTGTCTCCCGGTGTGGTCATGGCAAGAGCACCGTGCGCCGCGCCGCAGTCCACGGCCCATTGCGGACCTTTCCCCGCAAGAAATCCGTAAATAAGGCCTGACGCAAATGAATCGCCGCCTCCCACGCGGTCGAAGATTTCCAGATTTTCCCGATTCTTCGCCTGGAAGAAGTCTCCGTCGCAATAGCAGATCGCGCCCCAGTCATTCACCGTCGCCGTTTTCGCTTTCCGCAGCGTCGTGGCTACGGCTTCGAATGGATAATCCTTCACAACCTTGGCGATCATCTGCTTAAAACTTTCCGCCTCGAATGTCGAGAGATGTTCGTCCATGCCCGGCACTTCATACCCCAGCGCCGCCGAAAAATCCTCTTCATTTCCGAGCATGACGTCCACGTGCGGTGCAATGCGGCGATTCACTTCCTGCGCACTCTGTTTTCCGCCGTGAGACTTCCAAAGCGAAGCCCGGTAATTGAGGTCGTACGAAACGATCGTCCCGTGGCGCTTGGCAGCCTGCATGGCTTCCAGCGCAACTTCCGGAACCGTTGCGGAAAGCGCGCAGAAAATGCCGCCGGTATGAAACCAGCGCGCGCCATGTTTTCCAAAAATCTCCTCCCAATTGATGTCGCCGGGCTTCAGTTGCGACACCCCAGTGTGCCCGCGATCGTAACTTCCTAGCGCCGCACGGACTCCGAATCCGCGCTCGGTGAAATTCAATCCATTGCGCGCCGCCCGGCCCACGCCATCGTGCTCGACCCAGCGCACCAGCGACTGATCCACGCCGCCTTGATAAATCAAATCCTGAAGCAGCCGCCCGACCGGGTCATCCACAAGCGCCGTAACGACCGCGGCCTCCATACCGAAGCAGCGCTTCAATCCACGGGCGACGTTGTATTCGCCGCCACCCTCGTAGACATCGAAGGAGCGCGCCGTGGCGATGCGCCGGTCGCCAGGATCGAATCGCAGCATGACTTCGCCCAAGCTGACCAAATCCCAGCGGCATTCATGCCTCGTCTTGATCGTCAACCCCATGAACTCACCTCAACCAGCGCTCTCAATTGTGATCTTCGAATTCTCTTTTCTTTTTGGAATCGTCTCACACTGTATCACTGCGCATCCGTTCCAAGCCGGGCCGGTTCCAGTCTCGGCGCCAAAACATGGATCGCAGCAATCGCCAGCAAATACGCGCATCCGGCCATCACGAAGGGCACCATGTAGCTCCCCGTCCATTGCAGCACGTGACCCACCACCGCCGCGCTAAAACTTCCCGCCATCGCCCCAGCCATGCCACCGATTCCCACTACAGATCCCACGGCTCGCACGGGAAACATGTCGGAAGTCAATGTATAGAGATTCGCGGAAAATCCCTGATGGCAGGCTGCCGCAAGTCCGATCAGCAAAACCGCGGACCACGTGCTCTCCACGCGATACGCGAAGATCACGGGGACGACCCCGATGGCGCAAAGAAGCATCGCAGTCTTTCGCGCCGCATTGACAGTGCTCCCCCGCCGAATCAGCGAAGAGGAAATCCATCCTCCCGCCACGCTGCCGACATCGGAAATCAAATAGATCGCAACAATGGGAAATCGAACTCCTGACAGGTCCAATCCGTGTTTGCTTTGCAAGAATCCAGGCACCCAGAAAAGATAAAACCACCAGACCGGATCGGTCAGAAATTTTCCCGCAAGGAACGCCCAGGTTTGCCGCAGCGTAATGAGGCTGGCCCACCGTATTTTCCCCGCGGGCTCCGGGGGGTCGCTTCGAATATATTCCAATTCGGCGCTCGAAACTCTCGAATGGTCGCCCGGGTTGCGGTAAATCAGAAGCCAGAACGCGAGCCAGACAAATCCGAGCGCGCCAATCCCCACAAACGCGCCGCGCCAGCCCCAATGCGCGACAATCCCCGGGACGACCAGTGGCGTGATGATGGCCCCAATGCTGGTTCCTGCGTTGAAAATGCCGGTGGCCAGCGCCCGTTCTTTTTTGGGGAACCATTCCGCTACTGCTTTGATGCTCGCGGGAAAAATCGCGGACTCCCCGAATCCCAACGCATATCGGGAAAGTGCGAAGCTGCTCAGGGAATTTGCCAGAGCCGTCCCCATCGACGCGAGGCTCCAGAAAATCATCGCCAGGGCGTAACCCAGGCGCGTGCCCAGCCTGTCGATCAGACGCCCAGCGAGCACCATTCCGAATGCGTACGCGATCTGGAACGCAGAGACCAGATTTCCGTAATCGATTTCATTCCAGCCAAAATCGTGCTGCAAAGTTGTCTTGAGGACTCCCAGAACCTGGCGGTCCATGTAGTTCTTCGTGGTCCCGAACAGAAGGAGTGCGCAAATGGCCCAGCGGAAGTAGCCGCTGCGGGCCGAAACTGCAATAGCCGGCCCTGGATCGGCCGCCGCGCTTTCATTGGGCGACCGCAAGTTGCCCGATGCGGGTTTAGGGCGCGATGTGTCCATTGTGTGAAGGGAAAGCTACCCGTTTTTTCGCCCGGCTGCCAGCCCGGAATTTTGACGGTTGAGGTCCGGCCTAGGCCGCCTTACACTCCGCTGTCAAAGTGAAAAAACTGAAGTGGAGTTTCAACGAGACTTAACGGACCGCGCCTATTTTCGCGCGGCGGCAAACAAGCCACATTCTCACAGCGCCAAATCTCTAAATCTAGGCTGCTGCGAGATAAATATAACGCAAGATAAAAAGCCCGGTAAGAATCCAAATCAGCGTGTTGACTTCCGCAATTTTGCCTGACGCCACTTTCACCACCGTATAAGAAATTAGGCCGAGGCTCATGCCGGTCGCGATACTGAAAGTAAGCGGAGTCGCCAGCATGGTGATGAACGCCGGCAGCGCTTCGCTGAATTCGAGCCATTTCACCTGCGCCAGCGATTGGGACATCAGCACGCCCACCAGGATTAATGCCGGAGCCGTCGCAAAGCCCGGAATGGCCGTCGCCAGCGGCGCGCAAAACATGGCCAGAACGAAAAGCGCCGCCACGGCAATATTGCTGAAACCCGTGCGCGCCCCGGCCGCAACTCCCGCCGCGCTTTCGATGTAGCTTGTGACAGTCGAAGTGCCGGTCAACGCGCCAAAAATCGTGCCCACGGAATCGGCCATCAGCACGCGCCCGACGCGGGGAATCTTGCCATCCTTAACAAAGCCGCCTTGTTCGCACACGCCGACCAGCGTGCCGACGTTGTCGAACAAATCGACAAACAAAAACGCGAAAAGAATTTCCAGAAACCCGAGGTGAAGAGCTCCGCGAAAATCCAGTTGAAGAAAGGTGGAGGAAGGGTGCGGCATCGAAAAAAACGCCGAAGGCCAGCTCGAAATGCCTCGAAGCATCCCGACGATTGTCGTTCCGAGAATCCCAACCAGGATGGCGCCGTGTACCTTCCGAGCCATCAAAACCAGCGTCAGCGCCAGCCCGAAGCACGCCGTTTGCACTTCTTTGTCGGCGAAGCTGCCCAAGCCGACAAACGTCGCCGAGTTGGCCACCACCAGCTTGGCGTTTCGCAATCCCACAAACGCGATGAACATGCCAATTCCCGCCGCCGTCGAGTGCTTCAAGCAATCGGGAATGCCGTTCACAATTTGTTCGCGAACGCGCGTGACGGTAAGCACCAGAAACAGCACGCCGGAAAAAAATACCACCGCAAGCGCGCTTCGCCACGGCACATGCATCGACAGACAAACGGAATACGTGAAGTACGCGTTGAGCGACATCCCCGGCGCAAGCGCGATGGGATAGTTCGCATACAATCCCATCACCAGCGTTGCGACCGCTGCCGAAAGGCAAGTCGCAAAAACCACGCCGTCGGCGGGCATTCCGGCCTGCGCGAGAATCTGCGGGTTGACCACCACGATATACGCCATGGTGATGAACGTAGTCAGTCCGCCCAGCAATTCTTGCTTCACGGAAGTCTGATTCTCGGCAAATTTGAAGTAACGCTCGATCAATCGTCCCCTCCGCTCTCTCCCAACCCAAATGTTTCTGTTCGATCTCGGCCGCGCCGCGGCTATGGCTCAACAAAGGTGCGGCCCATTCCGGAATCTGCAGGCCCAGAGCGCGTCACACAAAATTTCAATAAGGAATCTTGTCCAGCCGCTCCGCCCAGGCTCGAAATCCCGCGAGCGCTTCGTCGCGCATCATCTGAATCGCCGGAATGCGCCGCTCCGCGTGAGGTTCTTTCAGCTCACGGTAAATAAACGAATCGTCAAAGCCGATTTTCGCGGCGTCTTCCGCGGTGTTCGCAAAATAAATCCGCGAGAGCCGCGCCCAGTAGATGGCCCCCAGGCACATGGGGCAAGGCTCGCACGAAGTGTACAGTTCGCAATTTTTCAGCTCAAAGACGCCGAGTTTTTTACAAGCCGCGCGGATCGCTAGAACTTCCGCATGCGCCGTCGGATCATTGCTCGAAGTCACCTGATTAAAAGCCTCGGCAATTATCTGACTGTCGGCGACAATCACCGACCCAAACGGCCCGCCCTTCCCCGAGAGAACGCCCTCGATCGAAAGCTGAATGGCGCGTGCCATGAAAGGATTGTTCATACGCTTTAAAAAATTTGTCGGTCGCTCACTACTCGCCCTGCAATTTCGCGCAACGCTCGAGTTTCAGCGTAATAACCCTGGACAGCCGGCTTCGGGCAGCAAGTATATGTCCAGAAAATGGCCAATTAGCAGTTTTTTCGAGTTGAATTATCGATTTTGCCGAATTGAAAAACGATTGACGCAGCGCCAGCCTCATGCCTCAATCTCAAGAGACTTGCAAGGATCCGTCTTTCCCTATGAGTTTGCGCGCCTTCGTCTCCCAACGAGCTGTGACGCCGCAAGGCGTGCGCCCAGCCGCCTTGCTCGTGGAGGGCGAACAAATCCGCGAGGTTGTCAGTCCAGATAAAATTCCAGCCCACGCCGAACTCCAGAATTTCGGCGAACTGACAATTCTGCCCGGTCTCATCGATTCCCACGTGCACATCAACGAGCCCGGTCGCACCGACTGGGAAGGTTTTGCAACCGCCACGCGCGCCGCAGCCGCGGGAGGATACACGCTTCTGGTAGACATGCCGCTGAACTGCCTGCCGCCCACGACCAACGTCGCCGCGCTCGAAGCCAAGCGCGCCGCCGCGCGCGGCCAATGCCGCGTGGACTGGCTGGCTTGGGGCGGAGTAGTCGCCGGCAATCCGTGCGACATCGAGCCGCTCGCCAACGCGGGCGCGCCGGGATTCAAATGTTTCCTCGTTCACCCCGGCATCGATGGCTTCACGATGGTCACCGAACAGCAGCTGCGCGCAGCTCTGCCGCACGTGGCGCGCACCGGGTTGCCATTGCTGGTTCACGCCGAACTTCCCGGCCCTATCGAGACCGCCGCAAAAAATCTTGCGGACGAGGATTGGACGCTCTACGACACCTATCTCCACTCGCGCCCCGAAGAAGCCGAGCTCTCCGCAATCCGCCTTCTCCTCTCCCTCTGCCGCGAATACAAATTTCGCCTGCACATTGTGCACCTCTCCGCCGCCAGCGCACTTCCGGAACTCCGCGCCGCGCGTTCCGAAGGCCTTCCAGTCACTATCGAGACCTGCCCGCACTATCTGCATCTCGCAGCCGAAACAATTCCTCCCGGCGCCACACTCTTCAAGTGCGCTCCGCCCATCCGCAGCCGCAAAAACTGCGACCAACTCTGGGAAGCGCTCCACGATGGCACGATCGACTTGATAGCCACGGATCATTCTCCATGCCCGCCAGAGATGAAGCGCCTCGCCGAAGGAAATTTCCAGACCGCCTGGGGCGGCATCGCCAGTCTCTCCGTCGCGCTTCCGCTGATGTACACCGAAGCCAGCAAACGCGGATTCGCACTGACCGACATCGCCCGTTGGATGGCCGAAGGTCCAGCAACGCTCGCCGGATGCGAAAAACGCAAAGGCCAACTCGCCGCAGGATACGACGCTGACTTCGTCGTCTTCGATCCCGAAAGCGAGTTCGTCGTGAGCACCGAGCGCTTGTTCTACCGTCACCCCGTTTCGCCTTATCTTGGAGAGAAGCTGCGTGGTGTTGTGAAAACCACGTATCTTCGAGGCACGCCGGTTTTCAGTGACGGCGAATTTCCGGGAGAGCCAATCGGGCGGGAATTTCATAAACTAGGCTCAGCAGCCATACCGGCGCAATAGTTTGGAAGATTTCACGACCATCATGAAAAACGCTCCGATCGTCGGCACTTCCGTACCCCGCATGGAGGGGCGCGGCAAAGTCACCGGTCAGGCGCGTTATGTCGACGACATGGTTTTGCCTGGCATGCTCTATGGCGCGACAGTGCGCAGCCGAATCCCGCGCGGCGAAATCAAGCAGCTCCACTTCAGCTCCGAAATCGACTGGAGCGAATTTGTAATCGTCACGCCAGCGGACATTCCTGGAAAAAACTGCATCACGCTGATCGAAGACGATCAGCCCTGCCTCGCCGACGGCACCGTCAATCATCCCGAAGAGCCGCTTCTCCTCTTAGCGCATCCGGATCGCCACATTCTTCCAAAAGCCGTCGAAGCAATCTCGTTCGAATACGATTCGCTCCCCGCCATCTTCACCATCGAAGAAAGCGAATCGCGCTCGCAACTCATCTGGGGCACGAACAACATCTTCAAAGAGATCCTGATTGAAAAAGGCGACGTCGACGCCGTCTGGGAAAACGCAGCCCATATCGTCGAAGGCCAGTACACCACCGGCGCGCAAGAACAGCTCTACATAGAAAACAACGGAGTAATCTCCACCTTCGACCGGCAAAAGGGCGTCACCGTGTGGGGCTCGCTCCAATGCCCCTATTACGTTCACAAAGCCCTGATGAAACTCTTTGCCTTGCCCGCCGATCAAGTGCGCATCGTGCAGATGGAAACCGGCGGCGCCTTTGGCGGCAAAGAGGAATACCCCTCGATGATTGCCGCGCACGCCGCGCTTCTCGCCAGGAAGTCCGGCAAGCCAGTAAAAATTGTCTATGACCGTATGGAAGACATGGCTGCCACCACGAAGCGCCATCCTTCGCGCACGCGCCTCCGCACCGCCGTCAGCAAAGACGGCAAAATTCTGGGCGGAGAAATCGACTTCACTATCGACGGCGGCGCCTACAAAACGTTGTCGCCCGTAGTTCTTTCCCGCGGCGCGCTTCACGCCGGCGGTGCTTACTATTGGCCCAGCGTTCGCATTCGCGCCAAAGCCGTGGCCACCAGCGCACCGCCGCACGGCGCCTTCCGCGGATTCGGCGCGCCGCAATCGCTGTTCGCTCTGGAGCGCCACATCGAACGCATCGCGCAAGTCGTCGGACTTTCCCCAATCGAAATCCGCAAGCGCAATTTTCTCCAGCCCGGCCAGACCACGACCACGGGACAAACCATCCGCGAAGAAATTGACCTCAGCAAGCTCCTCGACCACGCGCTCGAACTTTCCGGCTACCAAGCGAAAAAAGAGCAATTCGCTAAAGAAAATCAGCACGCCACCCGTAAAAAAGGCGTTGGCATCGCCGCATTTCTCCACGGCGCAGGTTTCACCGGTTCCGGCGAGCGCTTTCTCGCCTCGGTAGTCGGCCTCGAAGCGTGCGCCGCCGGCACCATGCGCATTCTGGTTTCAAGCACGGAGTTCGGCCAGGGGACAAACACGGTCCTCTGCCAGATCGCGGCGGAAGCACTCGGCTTGCGCTACGAAGACGTCACCATCGCGCAACCCGACACGCAAGAAGTCCCGAACAGTGGCCCAACCGTCGCCTCGCGCACCGTCATGGTGGTTGGCAAGCTCGTGCAAACCGCCGCCATCGTCATCCGAAAAACGCTGACCTTCAGCGGCATGCTTCCCGATTCCTATACGCCACAGCAATTTCGCGCCGCCTGCCGCGCCTATATTGCACAACACGGAAAACTCCGTGCCACCGTCCAGTACGAACAACCGGACGAAATCGTTTGGGACGACGAAAAATATCGCGGCTCCGCCTACGCCGCCTTCGCCTGGGCGGTTTACATCGCGGAAGTCACCGTCGATCTCACCACTTACAGCGTAACGGTGGACGACTTCGTTGCCCTTCAGGAAGTCGGCAAAGTGCTTCACCCGGTTCTCGCGAAAGGGCAAATCATCGGCGGCGTCGCGCAGGGCATCGGCTTCGCCCTCTATGAAAAAGTCATCTGGGATCGCGGACGCATGCAGAACGGCCAGATGACCAACTACATCATGCCCACTTCCGCCGACCTGCCTGTCATCCGCGCGTATTTTGAAGAATTGGGCAACGCCCACGGCGCTTACGGCGCAAAAGGGATCGGCGAGCTCCCGATGGACGGCCCAGCCCCGGCGATTATCAACGCGATTGAAGACGCGATCCACGTCCCATTCAATTCCGTGCCGTTACTTCCCGAAGATATCTTCGCTGCACTCGCCGAACAAGCCGTTCCCGAAACTGCCGCAACTTCAGCCCGAGGCCGCGAATGACCCACGAGCCGAGCGCGCCCGCAAAGCGGGAAATCTCCTTCACGGTGAACGGAACGCCGCAAACCGTTCGCGCTCACCCGATGGCGCGGCTCCTGGACGTCCTGCGCTTCGACCTCGCATTAACCGGCGCAAAAGAAGGCTGCGGCGAAGGCGAGTGCGGCTCTTGCTCCGTTTTGCTCGACGGCGCGCTCGTCAACAGTTGCCTGATTCCCGCGCTGCAAGCCGACGGAACGAACATCGTCACCATCGAAGGCCTCGCCTCCGTCCGGCGTGCGCAAATCCTCCAGCAGGCTTTCCTCGATAGCGGCGGAGCGCAGTGCGGCATCTGCACTCCCGGAATGATCCTTGCTGCACACCATTTGCTTGGCAAAAAATCGCAGCCCACGCTCGACGAAATCCGCGAGGGCCTCAGCGGTAATCTCTGCCGCTGCACCGGTTACATGCAAATCTTCGAAGCCGTAGCGGAAGCGGCGCGGCAGGGAGCCGGTACATGAGGGCCAATCCCGCCGAATTTGATCTCGTCGCTCCCGGCACGTTGCCCTCCGTGTTAGCGCTCCTCGCGCAAAAGCCCGGCGGATGGCTTCCCATCGCCGGCGGCACCGACGTCATGGTTCAATACTCCGCCGGAAAACTTTCGGCCAGAAATCTCGTCAGCATCTGGAATCTCTCCGAACTGCGCCGCGTCGAAATCTCGGCCGGCGAAATCCAAATCGGCGCAGGCTGTACGTACTCCGATTTGCGCGAACACGAAATCGCAAAACGTGAGTTTCCGTTGCTGTCTCAGGCTGCAAGCTGGACCGGCGGCATCGCCAATCAGAATCGCGGCACCCTAGGCGGCAATATCGTGAACGCTTCGCCCGCCGCCGATTCTCTTCCCGCGCTTCTCGTTTATGAAGCGGAACTCCTTCTGGTTTCGGCCAGAGGCGAACGTCGCGTGCCTTATGCGGGATTTCACATCGGCTATCGCAAAACGCAGCTGGCATCCGACGAACTGATTCGCGCCGTCTGCCTGAAGAGGCAGTTTTCAGGTTACTATGCGCATGCGCGCAAAGTAGGCGCGCGAAAAGCTCAGGCCATCTCGAAAGTATGCCTCGCCGCGCTGGGGCTCATCGCGGATGGCGTCGTCGAAGACATTCGTCTCGCGATGGGAAGCGTCGCGCCGGTTCCGCTGCGGTTGAGCGAAACCGAACGAGTCGTGAAAGGCAAACACATCGATCCTCAGCTCATCACTCTCGCCAGAACAACCGCGGCCGCCGAAATCCGCCCGATTGACGACATTCGTTCCAGACAACGCTATCGCGCAGCGGTAGCTGGCAATCTGGTTGCTGAATTCCTGGAGTGTCTCGCCGCAAACCACGAACGCTCGCAAAAAATCGCAAGTGCGCTGGCGCGGTGGAACGCGCTGCCCCCCGGCGAAGCCGCAGAAGAAATTCTGCCGTGTTGCGGATCAAAATCCTGGGCCCACGAAATGGCCAATCGCCGGCCGATCCACGGCGAAGCATCTCTTTTACACGCGTGCGATCAAGTCTGGACGAATTTGCCCGAATCCGATTGGCTTGAAGCTTTTCGCAGCCATCCTCGCATTGGCGAATCGCGTTCGCAAGCTGCCGCTTCCGCGCAGTCAGCAGCGTGGTCGGACCAGGAACAGAAAAAAGTCGGCGTAGCGCAGGAAGATGTAAAACTCGCTCTTGCCGATGCCAACCGCGCTTACGAACGGCGCTTCGACCGCATCTTCATCGTTTGCGCCACGGGCAAATCCGCTGCCGAAATCCTCGAAATCCTTCGCCGCCGCTTGCAGAACGACGATGCCACAGAACTTCAAGAAGCAGCCGAGCAGCAGCGCCAGATCGCGCATCTCCGGTTGAAGAAATGGCTCTACTCATGAGCCGCATCTCCACTCACGTTCTGGACACAGCGCAGGGCAAGCCCGCGAAACACGTCCCGGTGCGCCTCGAAAGGCAGGAACCTGCCGGAGAGTGGCGAGTGCTCGCCGCTTCGCAAACAGACGCGGACGGCCGTTGCGCTCAACTGCTTCCTGAGAACGAAGTTCTCCGCGCTGGCGCGTATCGTCTCGCGTTTGATACATCGAGCTATCACCGCGCGCAAAAAATCGAAGGACTGTATCCAGTTGTCGAGATAACGTTCCAGGTGCGAGACGGCGAATCGCACTTCCACATTCCTTTGCTGCTGAGTCCGCACGGTTACACGACGTACCGGGGAAGCTGATCCGATGAGCAAGCTGGCCGAAAATGTTTATGGCAAATCGCGAGTCCGCCTCGCAAAAGTGAAGCGCCACGCGGACCATAACGATTTTCGCGAATGGACCATCGAGATTTCGCTCCAGGGCGATTTCGATTCCTGCTTCGTCGCTGGCGACAACAGCAAAATTCTTCCGACGGACACCATGAAGAACACCGTCTACTCGCTCGCAAGAACTTCCTCGGCTGAGTGCATGGAGGAATTTGGCAAAGAACTTGCCGCTTTTTTCCTCGAGCGCAACCCACAAGTCTCCATGGCGCGAATTACGCTTGCGGAAAAGTACTGGGATCATCTCCACACAAACGGAAAGCCGCATCCGACCACGTTCGTGCAATCCTCCGGCGAACATCAGACCGCCGAAGTCTCTGCAAACAGGAACGCCGCTCCGTCGATTCGCTCCGGCCTCGAAAATCTCGTCATCATGAAGACCGCCAACTCCGCATTCGCGGGCTTCATTAAAGACTCTCTGACAACTCTTCCCGAAGCCACTGACCGCCTCTTTGCCACCTCCGTACGCGCGCGGTGGAACTACTCTTCTGCGAATTTGCCCTTTCCTGCCCTGCGTTCGAGGATTCGCGAAATCCTGTTGAGCGCGTTCGCAGATCACACCAGTAAATCCGTTCAGCACACGCTCTACGCCATGGGTGAAAGCGCCTTGGAAAATGTTCCCCAAATCGAAGACATCGAATTGACCATGCCCAACAAGCACTACCTGCTCGCCGACCTCTCTCGTTTTGGCCAGGACAACCCCAACGAAATTTTTGTGCCAATCGACGAGCCTCACGGCACCATAGAAGCACGCCTTCGCCGTCAAGGTTGAGACCACGTGCTTACGCTAAGTAACGCAAAGCTTCGCGCCCAAGAGATTCTTGCCCGCTGCACGCAGCTCGCCTCTTTCTCGGAGGACGCAGGCCGAATCCGCCGCACATTTCTTTCTCCTCCTATGCGAGACTGTCACCGCGAAATCACCAGTTGGCTTACCGCCGCGGGCGCCGAAGTGAGAATCGACGCCGCGGGAAATCTCCGCGCCCTCTACGCCGCCGCGCAATCCGGCGCGCGACGCCTGCTGCTCGGTTCTCACGTCGATACGGTTCCCAACGCCGGAGCCTTCGATGGCGTTCTCGGCGGCACGTCCTATTATTGGGGCCTCGAATCCAGCGTACCTTCGGCGAAGGCGTTCAACGACCGGTTCCGCAAGATGCATGACGGACGGGAGCCTTCCGACTATGGTTCGCTCGCCTATGCCGGCGTCAAGACGTTCCTGATGGCGGCGCGCCAGGCGGGCGGCACGGATCAGGACGCCGTGATCGCAGCGATGGAATCCCTGGCATACGACTATTACAAGGGACCGCAACACTATCGTAAATGCGATCACCAGTCCGTCCAGTCCGTCTTCATCATCGAATCCAAGAACGCGCCCCCGAACGATCCGGACGTTTTCAATATCGTCGCCACCGATCCACCCGACGAGGCGAACTTGCGCACCTGCGAGGAACTCGGCCACACCTAATGAGGCGCGTCATTCAAAAAGGCGCTTTTGACGTTGTGTCATTCCCGCGAATGCGGGAATCCAGAGCCCAGCACGCGCGGCCAAGTCTGGATGCCCGCTGTCGCGGGCATG
>Ga0209655_10000159_pt1 | contig 24897 bp, 20 predicted proteins | sample BogFormECP03_OM2_FD_188236 | JGI IMG/M metagenome (GOLD analysis project Ga0209655, IMG submission 188236) | Bog forest soil microbial communities from Calvert Island, British Columbia, Canada - ECP03_OM2 (SPAdes) (version 2) | ecosystem: Environmental > Aquatic > Freshwater > Wetlands > Bog ...
CAACAAACGAGAAAAGATTTTCTAATCGCTAGTTTTTCTGCCATTTCCGCGCCTGCCCGCCGTGGAGGGCCTGCCCGCCGAGGCGGGCCCGCCCCGCACCTCACCCATCACTCGTCGCTCATCACTAACAACTTCCCCGCCTCATTTCTATTCAATACAAATAAAACGAACAGAATCATCGCCCTGATAAGAGCTCTGATGAAAACAAAGGAGAAACAATTTTCTATTCAGTACAAATTTGCCGTTGGTAGCATAGGCAATCTTGCCTGTGCTCTTCGGTTTTCGCATTCAGTTTTTTTGGCGGGGAGGATTCTCGGCACTGTGCGCCGAAAAAGCGCGAAACAAAAAATAAACCGGCAACCCGCTGGCGATCAAAACCAACCCCGGCCAAGTCGTCGCAGCCCGATACCGCAGCAGCACCACAAGAATTACGCTCGCCCCAACAACGTAAAGCGCCGGCACCACAGGATAACCGAACGTCTTATAAGGCCGTTCCGCCAGCGGCTTCGTGCGCCGCAAACGAAAAATCCCAATAATCGTCAAAATATAAAAAATCAAAACTGCCGAAACAACGTAATCCAGCAAATTGCTATAAAGGTTCCCATATTTCCCGCTGCCCGGATCATAAGTCCGTGGCAAAACCAGAAACGCAGCCCACAAGCCCTGCACCAACAGCGCAATCCCCGGCACTCCAGCCCGATTCAGAATCCCAGTGCGCTGGAAGAACAACCCATCGCGCGCCATCGCGTAATAAGCGCGAGAGCCCGTAAGCAACATCCCATTGATGCACCCAAAAGTAGAAACCATGATAGCCAACGCCATTAAAGTGACACCCAATCCAGGAAACACGGCCTGCAAAGTGGCCGTCGCGACGCGATCCGATTCCGCATGCTGGATCGAAGCGAGCGGAAGCGTGAAAAGATACCCAAGATTCACCAGCAGGTACAACCCAATCACCATCCCGCTCCCCAGCGCCAGCGAAAGCGGAATATTGCGCCGCGGATTTTTCACTTCCCCTGCAGTGAACGTGATGTTGTTCCAAGCGTCAGCAGCAAACAGCGACCCCACCTGCGAAACGCACAACGCCACAAAAAGTCCGTACCCAGTTGCCGCGCTAATCCCCGCCGCAATAGGCACATACCCACTAGGCACCCACATCGCCGTGAAGTTCGCCCGAATCGCCGCAGCGTTGCGCCCAAAAAGAATCCCCGCAACGATCAACCCAGCAAGCGAAGCAATCTTGCAGGAGGTAAAAATGTTCTGGATCGCCTTCCCATAGTTCAACCCGCGCGTGTTGCTCCATGTGAGCAGCACAATCACCAGCACCGCGACCACTTGCGCAGTGGAAAGTGAGATAGCGTACCCAGAGGAAATGTGCACCGGCTCAATGAGGTAGCGCGACTCGCTGACCGCGGGCCACAACACGCCGAGAAACCGCGCAAACCCAATAGCCACAGCCGCGACGGTCCCTGTCTGAATGATCAGGAACAAAGTCCAGCCGTACAGAAACCCGAGCGTCGGCGAGAACGACTCTCGCAGATACACATACTGCCCGCCAGCCTGCGGCATCATAGACGCGAGCTCGCCATACGACAGCGCCGCCGTGATGGTGAGAACTCCAGCGATAACCCAGGAGAGCAGCAGCCAACCAGAACTGCCAAGCTGCCGCGACATGTCCGCAGACACGATGAAGATGGCCGACCCGATCATCCCCCCAGCCACGATCATGGTGCTGTCAAACAGCCCAAGCCCGCGGCTGAAGCCGCGCGCGCTGGCGTTCGCTGCATTAAGATCGGCTGGAGCTTTCGGATCGGACGACGTAATGTTCCTCCCGCGGCCGGCGAAACCGGATAATATCACCGCGGAAGTGCACTGAACGCAGAACCGATTGATCTGTTGCCCTACGGTTGTGTTTCTAGTTACGGGCTGAGTCGAGAAGGTTGGCCAGCGTAATCGCTGGGCGCGCGCGGCGTTAGAGCGCGGTGGAAACCGCGGTGCCGGCCGCCGCAAACACGGAAGCCATTTCGGCTCGCGCGAGCGGGAGGAAGCGTTCGACGACGGCGGCATCGAACTGCGTGCCGCTTGCTTGCAGCAAACGGCGCTCGGCTTCCTCGAAGGGAAGCCCTTGGCGGTAAGGCCGCGAAGAGACCATCGCGTCGAACGCGTCAATCACGGAAACGATGCGTGAACCGATCGGAATTTCCTCGCCCTTTAGCCCGCCCGGATAGCCTTTGCCGTCGTAACTTTCATGGTGATGAAGAATGATCAGGCTAGCCCGTTCCATCCCAGGCACCTGGCGCAGCACCGCCCAGCCATATTCGGGATGCTTCTTCATCAGGTCGTATTCTTCGGCGGTCAGTTTCGCGGGCTTGTTCAAGATGGCGTCGGAGATGCCGATCTTGCCGATGTCGTGCAGCAGCGCGGCGACTTCGATATCGCCCAGGTAGCTTTGATCCAGACCGAGTTCGCCGGCGACGTGGAGCGCCCACTCCGCGAGGCGCGTGCTGTGAACTCCGGTGTTCAGATCCTTCAAGTCGAGCAGCTGATTGAACGCACAAATCAAAGAGCTGCGCAGCGCGGCGATCTGTTCCTCCATCTGCTTCACATGGATACCGGCGGAAGCCCACGGCGCCACGATCTTCTCAAGCGCGCCGCGGGAGTAAGTGGCTAGCTCAGGCGCCGCCTTCCCGATTGGCGGAATCGGAATCACGGCGCCTGCGAGTTGTGCGTCGTTCAGCTGAATTGAAGTTTGCATTCGATCCTATTGCAGCAGGCCCAGGATGGGATTGAATGCTGACAGCGAGCCGTAAACATCCAGCCGTCCGTTGCCCATGTTCAGACCGATCCATTTGGCGTGAGCAATGGCCCAAGAAGCTTGATTCTCGCTCGTGCTGGATTGCATATTGACGAGCAGAGACGCTGTTCCGGCGACCATCGGCGAACTGAACGACGTGCCCCAGCCCGCGGCGTACGTCGCGAACGGATAAGTAGTGATGACGCCTTCGCCAGGGGCAGCGACCCAGACGATCTGATTGCCGTAATTAGAGAATGTGGAGCGCTGGTCTTCATTATTCGTCGAAGCCACGCCCATCACGTTCTGCAATCCGGCTGGATAAACCATTTCCTGCTTGCCGTCGTTGCCAGACGATGCTGCAAGAATAACGTTGTGGCTGTTGGCGTAGTTGATCGCGTCCGAAAGTTCGGTCGAGCTTGTGGTCAGATCGAAGCTCATGTTGATGACGCTCGCGTGATTCTGCACAGCGTAGTAAATCGCCGCGAGGATGTTCGAGAGCGAGCCATTTCCGTTTGCGCTGAAGGATTTCAGAGGCAGCAGTTGTGCTGTCGGTGCGACCAGGTGAATTACGCCCATCACCATGGTGCCGTGTCCAAACGCCGCGTACTGAGAGCCGTCCAACATCGCTGCCGTGTGCTGATCGAGCATCGCAGCGGTGTGCTGATTTACGTAAGCCGCGGCGCATGTCTCACAGGGCGGCGGCGCGGACATGGATATGTCGTTTAGTTCGGAGCCGCCCGGCTGGTTGCGCGTAAAGTCATAACCGGCAAGCAAAACACCCTGCAGAGCCGGATGATTGGGATCCACGCCTGTGTCAATGTCCGCGATAATTCCGGCACCGCTCACATTGAAGACGCTGTGCGCTTGAGCAACACGAATAATTTGAGCTGCCGGTTGATTCACATATCCATGCGTGACGGTTGTTCCGTAGTAGTTGACCGGCGCGTTGTCCCACAGCCCCTGCGGAGCGGTGGATGCAGTGGCCTGATTATTTACGTTCGGCGGAATGGTGAGAGTCTGGTCGGGTTCCGCGTCGAGAATTCCGTTCACAAGGTTCAGCACGTCCGCGAGCAGTTGCGGCAGCAGGCCCTGCGCGGGGCGCACCAGAAATACCTGGCCGACGTTTCCATCCAGATTGCCGACTACGGTGCAGCCGTTGGACAGGCAAACATTCTTCAGCCCCAGAAGGCCGAGGTTCGTGCGGACGATGACCCCCTGTTGCTGATTCTGACCGGAGAGCACTTGGCCGACGGTGCTGAGCAGGCCGCCGAGAAGCCCTTGCGCGCTTGCTGGTTGGCCCCAGCAGCCGACTGATATAAGGATAAAGATTCCGATTAGACGACGCATGATTGCCACTGCTCCTTTTGAGTGTCGGCAAGTAGTCCAGCTATTTGTCCGTACCATTTTGGTTCGTGCGACGAATTCCGAGCAATGGTACAGATGGATACTTTCCGCACTCTCCGCATCAATCCTTAGTTCTAGTACCTTTCTTCTTGATTCTCGATGTCTTCCTAACCTTATTATCATCAGCAACATAAGGAGAAGCGTCCCCCGATGTGAATAAGGGTTCGACGAGCTGTAGGCTCACCTCTTGCCGGTCGGACAGAGCAACGACGAGGCGGATGCCGCCTTGCAAGTCACACACGATCTGAAACTCGCCGAACTCACTTGTTACGGATTCGGCCAGTACCTTTTGGCCCTTCAGCAGGCTAACGGGCATCGCGGACAAGCGTTCGTCGGGATCGGCCGAATTAAGCACCTGGCCGATTAAGATCACTTTTTCTGAGTCCATCTGAGGCTCAATCCGAACATCAATCCGGTAATCGCCAAGACCGTAAAGCAATTGCTGTGAGGCGCTTCCGGACGACCTTACGCCGGCGAGCAACGGGCCGCGGAAGCTGTCGAACAGCAGCGAGGCAAGCTGGGTTTTCGCGTCACTCGACCGGCCGGTGGCCCGGTTGACGAATGTCGCGTTGACCGTGCGCACGGCGCCTTCGGACGGCGTGTAGGCCGGCTCGCGTCGTGCAACTTGTTGCAAACGCTGCCACATGCTCAGCTCCTTCGAGCACGCCGCGCAACCGGTTTCCAAGTGGCTTTGCATTTCCGCCTTTTCGTCCTCGTGAATAACGTTCCGTGCAAAATCAACCCACTTCTCCAGCGAATAGTGTCGCATCCCATTCCCCCGTACTCGATTTTTCAGCTTCGCCCAAATGACAGCCCCACTACCTACTACCACCACCAACTCATAAGGGTGGGCACCTGCTCAAAAAATATAGGGGCATCGAAAAAAGTTGCTGGCGGTCAGACGGGGGAGACTTTGCCGATAAGTGCAAACGGTGCCCAATGATAGGGGTGGGGGTAGGTTTCGCGTAGTTCGATCATCGCGCCGCGCAGCGCGGAGGCTTTGCCCGCGCCGTCCTGGAAGCGCCGGTAGAAACGCGCCATGAAATCTGATGTGCTTTGGTCATGCACGTCCCACAGGGTGAGGAGCAGGGAGTGCGCTCCAGCGTAGAGCAGCCCGCGGATCAGGCCGAGTAGTTCATCGCCTGGAGTGACGACGTTCATTCCGGTGGCGCAACCGCTCAGCGTAACCAGTTCCGCATTCAGCTTGAGCTGGTAGAGGTCGTAAAGATTAAGGTACGCGTCACCGAGGCGAATTCCGGAGAACATTGGATTGTCCTGCCGGAATTTGCCATGGGTGGCAATGTGGATCAGCCGGCTTTGGAGACCTTTCTCGCGCAAGACTTGCTCGTTGGCTTGGGCGCCTACAAACAATTCGGCATCGGGAACAATTTTCGCCACTGCGCGAACTTCTTCCAGAATCAGCGGAGCGCGGGCGTCGGGAATTCCCAGCACCAGAGACGGGCCGGCGGTGTGCTCTGGCTTTTCCTGGCAATGAGTGAAAATACTGGCGCTCGGGGCGTAAGAGACTCTGAAGGAATCGATCAGATAACCGGTGTCGTCCAGCAAAGCGTGGAACGGAAGATAGTGCAGCACGCCATGGGGCACGATGATCAGATGGCAGGCGGAGAGATGGACGCGAATCGGAGCGAATACCTCTTCGTACAACTGGCGCAGGTGCGCTTGTACAACGCCGAGCATGGACTTTTCAAACGTGCGCGCATAATCCGCGCCCAACTTGAATTTCGAAATCTGGAAATGCAACACGCGCAGCAGATTGATCACGCGAGATACCGGCGTGAGCGGGACAATTTTCAGGTCGTCGTGCGTCACGACCGCTGCAATGAATTGATCCTTCAGGCTGAAGTACTCGACGAGCGCGGATTCCGGAGGCAGACTCGCGCGAATCGTATCGAGCGACCTGATCGCGGGGCCGTGGGTCGCGCTTTCTGACTGACGCAAATCCCGCAGAACGTGCAGCAGTTCATTTTCGTGCGCCAGAGCCTCTTTCTGCAGTTTTTCGATGCGCTCGGGCGAGGGATCTTCCGCGCGCAACTGCTCAATTTCGATACGGCGGTAATACCAGTTTAATTCTTCGCGCATTTCGCGGATGCGGCGGACAAGGTCGCTCTGTCCCGCGTCAGCTGGGCGGATCGCCGGGCCGGAACGCATCAGAAGTTCCGCCAGGCTGCGCGATTTGGCCATTTCGATGTAGCCGAACGATTCCGCGGTTCCATCTGGCCTTTCCGCGCGCATCAGACAGAGTTCGACCAGGCTTTCGTAAACCTCCAAACGGTTTTTCATGAATGCGATCTTCAGTTCTTCGCCGTGCAAGCTGCTGCGCAGGGTCTCCAGTGATTCGCGCGCTTTCTGACAGGAGTCGTAAGCGCCGGCGAAATTTCCGGAAGCCTGCTGAATCTGCCCCATCAAAAAATGCGCCTGATAGTGGAGCACCGGAGCTTCCAAGCGGGCGAGGCGTGCGATCGCGCGAGCAGCCTCCGCCTGCGCCGCGGCCAATTCCCCGGTGCGTAGAGAGAGCCGCGCGAGAAGCAAGTGGCACAGGACGGCCTTGCTGGGCAGAAAAGAGCCGTCGAAAAATTGCGCCGCACCGGAACACAGCCTGCGCGCTTCAAACAAGCGACCTTCATTATAAAGAACCACGGCTTGGTACAAATCCATCAGCCACGGCCACACCAGGTTTTTTTCACCGACAAATTTCGCGCGGGCTTGCGCAAACAATTCCAGCGAGCCCAGCGCCTTTCCCAATTGGCTGGAAGCCATGGCTTCATACGCCTGGCATTTCGCTTCCTCGTACCCCATTCCCAGCTTCTGGAAACGCAGATAACCTTCGTGAGCGGTCTCCTTCGCTTCGCTGCTGAGATTCAATTCCAGATAAATTTCAGAGAGGTCCAGATAGCAGAGCGCCAGCACGTGCGCGTCGCCATTCTTTTCACATTCAATGCGCGTGGCGCGCAGCATCTCGATCGCGCGGCTGTATTCACCGCGGAGATAATAAAGGTAGGCAATGTTGTAGTCGCTTTGGGTTACCAGCAGCGTCATGCCGCGGCTGATGCACATTTCCCGAGCGCGCTGATAAGTGGCGAGCGCGCGCGGAAAATCATTCAGAGTGATCAGGCAGACGGCCATGTCGTAAAGCGCGACGGCGAGGCCTTCGGAATCGCGAAAAGGGAGCAGCATCTCGTAGGCGCGTTCGTAGCAGGCGAGGCCCTCCTCGAAACGGTCCTGCCGATGATATATGTTGCCGACATTGATCTCGACGTGGGCCCAGCGCTTGTCGTCGCCCGAGTTGCGGAAGATTTTCTTAGCGTCTTCGGCAGCGGCGAATGCTTGATCGTATTTTCCGAGCAGGATGAAAGGCTGAATGGAGGGAATGAGCGTGCGCGCTTCTTCTTCGTGATTGCCAATTTCGCGAAAGATGCGCAAAGCTTCGGCGTGGAAGTCCAGAGCGTGCTGATTTTCTCCGAGCATGTAGAGCGCATTGGCTTTGGAGCGGAGGCTGCGACCGAGCGCCTCTTCATTTTTCAGCTGGCGAGCAATGAACACGCTAGATTCCGCGAGAAAAAGGGCCTCGCGGGCGTTTTCGCGCAATTTGCCGCGCACTACTTCATTCAGCTGCTGCACCACGCCGTCTTTTAACAGTCGCGGATGAGACGCGATGAATTTGTTACGACTGGATTCCGTCGCGAGATTTGCCAGTTGGCGCAGCAACTTCTCGGACAGAGGAGGCTTTTTATTTTCTGGCTTCACGCGAATCCCGTTTCCAGCAGGCGTTTGCGCAGCTTTTCCAGGCATCGCTGCCGGATGAAGCCGATTGAGCCCACGGCAATCCCCAGAGTTGCGGCAATTTCCTGATAGGGCCGCACCGGCTCGTCGTAGAAAAGCATGTGGACGAGCTGGCGGCAGCGCGGCGGCAGCTCGGCCATCGCCTGGCGCAGAATTTGTTCATCTTCGGCTTCGCGCAAGATGTCTTCGGCGCGGGAAGGAGTGCTTTTGTCGAATTCTTTGGCGGCTGGGTCCAGAACGTCGGTGCGTTGTTGCTGCTGTTTACGGTGAAAACATTTATGCGCGGTAACCTGCATGATCCATTTCGGGAGCGCTTTCACTTTGCGCAGCTTGGGCAGTTCGGACAAGAGATCGAGGCACACGGCCTGGAAAATATCCGTCGAGTCGTCCGGGCTGAAGCCGTATTTTACGGGAATTGAAAAGATGAGGTTTTTATACTTGAAGATCAGCGCGCACCAAGCCTCTTCGCTGCCTGCAATACATTCGCGGACCAGCCGCGCGTCTGGCCACGCTACGCGCGCGTCGTCAAACGCCGGAAGTTTTGGGGCAGCGGTGCGGGTCGGGCTCATCATTTATTGCACGTAGAGCTCTTCGATATTCCATAGCGCGTAGGGCACCAGGATTGCCGGGCGGAAATTTCCCACGCGGTTGGCTGCACCCACCAGAATGTTGGGACTGACCAGGCAAATCACGGGTAGTTCTTCGGCAACAATTTCCTGCACGCGATCGTACAGGCGTTTTCGCTTGGAGTAGTCCAGGGTGACGAGCTGCTGTTGCATCAAGCGATCCATTTCAGATTCCCAGGGCGTCGCCGGCTTTTCCTGGCGCGGATGCCACAGATGAGTTTCGCCATTTGATAGCCATACGTTCATTTCCGATGTGGGGTCGGCGTCGCCGCTGACCAGGCCCATCACGGCGGCTTCATAATTGTGAGTGTTGAGCAGGCGCTCGACCATCGCGCGAAATTCCAGTGGCACGACTTGCACCGTCATTCCCAATTGGCTCAAATCGTCTTGGATGATCGTGGCGATTTTTGTGCGTTGCGCGTTCGAGGAGCTGGTGAGGATGGAGAACTCGACGTGATCGCCGTGCGGATCCACTAGGGAGCCATCGCTCTTCCAGGAAAAGCCCGCGGATTTCAGGAGTTCTCTCGCGCGATCCAGCGAGCGCGGCGGATGCGCGATGTTTTCGTCCAGCCATAGTTTATTTCCGGGCGTTACCTGATCCCAGATTGGTGTGGCGCGGCCGCTATAGACCAGGCGCACGATTCCTTCGCGGTCAATCGCCGCGGAAACGGCTTGGCGGAAGCGCAGATCCTGAAACCAGGCATGCTTTTTGGCAATTTCGGGGGGAACATTCGCGCCCGGGTCGTTCAGATTGAAGAAAAGGAAATTATATTCGAGGCCCGCGCCTAGATCGTCGAGGTGATAGCCCTTCTGCGATTGTTGTTTTTGGAGTACCGCGAAATTTTCGGCGCTGAAGCGGCTGAGCACGTCGGTGTCGCCGGACTGGAAGCGGATTACTTGCGCGTCTTCGCTGGGAACGAACAGGAACGTGACTTCGTTGAGATAGGGCAATTGGTTTCCGGCGCGGTCTGCTTTCCAATAATATGGATTGCGTTCGAGGACTACACGTTGGCCGGCGACATATTCCTTCAAGCGAAAAGGGCCGAGGCCGGCGAATTGATTGAGCGGCATGGAAAGGCTCCACGCTTGAGAAAAACTGCCGGCCTGGTAGGTGCTCTGCAGAAGGTGGCGCGGCAAAATCGCGATGCTGTCGAACAGGCGCTCGGCGGCTGCGTAGGGTTGCGCTAGTTCAAAGCGGACGATGTAGTCGTCCAGTTTGACGACGGTGATGGGCTTTCCGCCTACGACCAGCAGGTCTCGCTGAGAGGAGTCCACTTTTTCGTCGAGGTAAACCTGAAAGCTGAAGATGACGTCGTCCGCGTTGAACGGCTGGCCGTCGGAGAAGCGAACGCCGCGGCGGAGATGCAGCGTGTATTGGCGGCCGTCGCGTGAGACGTTCCATGATTTTGCGAGCGACGGTTCGGTCTTGAGCGAGCCGCGATTGATGTGGATTAAGTCAGCGGTTAGGCAGCGAATCACGTCGCGCGATGGTTCATCGAGGGCGAGGGCGGGGTTCAGGGTTTTCGGTTCCGAACGCAGGGCGACCACGAGGCGGCCGCCTGCGTGACCTGTGGCGGCGCCGGCGATCATTCGATCTTCGCCGGATTGCTGCGGTGGCAACGCGCGGGCGGCTGAGCAGGCGCAGTAAAACACTATGAAGACAAGGCAGGTCCGCCAGAGACGGAATTTCCCCATGTACTAACTCTTAACAGAGATTTCCCGGTTTTTACAGCGGGACGGATTTGTGAAGTTCCTGCAGAGCATCGGCGGCGGCGTAGAAGACGACGAAGAGAGGAATCAGGAGGAGCGCAGGGAGGAACATCCACCAGTAGGAAGAAAGGACTGAATATTGCTGCAAAGAAGAGAGCAGCGCGCCCCAGCTGGGCATGGGTTCGCCGACGCCGAGACCTAAAAATGTGAGGGTGACTTCGGCGAGAACGTATTGAGGGACGAGGAGCGTGATTTGCGTGAGCAGGACTGCGTACGTTTGCGGCAGCACGTGACGGCGGAGCAGGTAGGCGTCCGATGCGCCGAAGCCGCGGGCTGCGAGGACGAAATTGCGTTCTTTGGCGCTGAGGACTACGCCGCGAATCAGCCTGGCTGGACGCGCCCAGCCGATCAGGCCCATCACGGAGATGAGCAACAGGAAAACTTGCCATTGCGAAATGTGCAGGGGCAGGGCGGCGCGGACTGCGAATAAAAGGTAGAGCCAGGGCAGCGCTAGGAACAGCTCTCCGCCGCGCATGAGGATTCCGTCGAGCCAGCCGCCGTAATACCCGGCAATGCCGCCGGCGAGGATTCCGATCGAGACGGAGAGAATGGCCGCGATCAGGCCGGCGAGGAGCGAGATTTGGCCGCCGTAGAGGAAGCGGGAAAATTGGTCGCGGCCGTAGGCGTCTGAGCCCATCAGGAAGATTCGCGCGGGTTTTTCGACGCCGAACAAATGTGTGCGCGATGGGATGAGGCCGGCGATTGTGTAGGGCGTGCCGGGGACGAACCAGTGCAGCGGATAGGATCGTTCCGAGGCTACTTCATTTGTGGCTGTAGTTTGGTTGGAATCGCGCGGTGCGTACACAAACGGGTGAATGTGAAGCGTCCCACGAGCATCAACGAAATGAAGAGTTGTGGGAGACGCGAACGGAGTGTCGCGGTCTTGCGCTGCGAAATCGTAGGGAGCGAAAAAGCCGGCGAACAGGATGACGCAGGAGAAGGCCGCCAAGACCGCAGCTGAGCATGCGAGTTTTTGGCGGTGCGTCAATTTATTTGCTCCGTGCGAATTCGCGGATCCGTTGCGAACAGCAGCGCGTCTGCGACAAGATTGCCGGCCACGAGGAAAACAGAGGAGAGCATCACTGCGCCGACGACCACGTAAACGTCCTTTGCCAGAATTGCGTCCACCAGCAAGGGGCCGACGCCGGGCCAGCTGAGCACGACTTCGACAAGCAAGGACGCACTCAACATTCCGGCAATCGAATAGCCGAAAAGAGTGATCAGGGGATTGGCGGCGACGGGCAGCGCGTAACGAATCAGCACGCGATATTCAGGGATGCCATGGGCGCGCGCGGCACGGATGAAAGGAGAATCCAGGGCTTCGATCATGGCTGAGCGGATGTGGCGGACCAGCGGGGGCAGCGTCGCGAGGACCAGCCCGACAACCGGCAGAAAAAGATGAGCCGTCAGATCCTTAATTCTGCCGCTGATGCTCAGGTCGTCGAATCCCGTAGACATCATTCCACCTGTGGGAAACCATCCGGTGCGTACGGCGACCAGCAGCAGCGTTAGGAATAAGACCAAGTCCGGAACCGTGAGCAGCGAAGAAGTGAGAATTCCGCCGGCGCGGTCGCTCCATTTTCCGCGGCGCGCGGCGCTCCATATTCCGAACGGAATCGCCAGCAGCCAGGCGAGGAGCAACGAGGTTCCGGTGAGGAGCAGAGTGTTGCGCGCGCGGACGGCGAGAAGCGGGGCGACTGGCGAGCCGTAGGCGAAGGAGAGGCCGAGGTCGCCGCGGAAAACGGAATGGAGCCAATGCTCGTAACGAATGGGAAACGGTTTATCGAGGCCGTATTGCGAGCGGAGTGTGGCGACGGTGCGGGCTGAAATTTGCGGGTTCACACTCAGCGGAGTGAAGAAATCGCCGGGTGCGAGTTGCAAGATGGCGAACGAAAACATGGAAACGCCCAGGAGGAGAAGCGTCGAGTGAACTAGTCGGCGGGCGAGGTATCTCATGGCGACGGTCAGGCAGAGCGCTCGAGCACGATGGATTCCACGGAACGCACGCTGGCGAGAAGTTCCTTGGTATAGGAATGCTCGGGAGAAGCGAACAGTTTCCAGGTGCTTTTCGATTCAACGATGCGGCCCTGGTACATGACGGCGACATCGTCGGCGAATTCAGAGACAAGGCGCAAATCGTGGGAGATGTGCAGGAAACTCAGCGAATGGGCCGCTTGCAGATCCGCGAGCAATTTCAGGATCAGGGTCTGATTGGCGGCGTCGAGATTTGAAAGCGCTTCATCCAGGATCAGCAGGCGTGGGCCGAGCGCGAGGGCTCTGGCGATGGCCAATCGCTGGCGTTGGCCGCCGCTGAAGTCCAGCGGCGTTTTGCGCTCCCAGGCAGGATCGAGGCCCACTTGCTCCATCAATTGCAATGCGCGCGCGCGGCGCATCGATTTTGTTCCTTCGCGCTGAATCAGGAGCGGCTCCGCAATGATTTCGCAGGCGGTCAATCGTGGATTCAGCGCCGAAGACGGATCCTGAAAAATCATTTGGACTTCGCGGCGCAGCGGGAAAAGCTGCTCGCGATCGAGCACTAGCAAATTCTCGCCTGCAAGTTCGAGCTTTCCCGCGCTGGGACGTTCCAACAGAGCGATACAGCGTGCGAGGCTGGATTTGCCAGCGCCGGATTCGCCGACTAACGCCAGAGTGTTGCCGGGGTAGAGTGTCAGGGAAACGTCTTGAAACGCGTTGACAACAATTTTCTGGCGCGAGAAAAGGCGGCGCTGCACGTAGTGTTTACCCAGGCCGGAGACGCGGAGCAGCGGCTCGAATTTATTGCTGTTCGATTGCGGCTTTCCCAGTTTCATTCTCTGCCCTGATTGCTGTCGCAGCGCGGCGCGATCAACATCTACCTGACCATCTCCAAATTCAGCTCTTCAGCAGCGGTCGACGGCGTCGAGTTGCGCAGCATCGCGCGGGTGATGGAGTGCGACGGATTGCGATAGAGTTTCTCGAACGGTCCTTGTTCCACGATGCGGCCATTCGCCATCACCATCAGACGATCGGCGAGGCTTGCCTGCACTTCCGGCGCGTGGCTGATCAGCAGAATTGAAATACGCAATTTGCGTTGCAAGTCGCGCAACAGTGCCAGGAGTTCGCCCTGGCTGCGGGCGTCGAGGGAAGCCGCAGGCTCGTCTGCAATCAATAGAGCTGGGTTACACGCCAGAGCCTGCGCGAGGACCACGCGTTGCCGCTGCCCACCGCTTAATTGGTGCGGATATGAGGAAAAAATCCGCGGTGAGTCTGCGAGGCCCACGCGAGCGAGCGCCAATTCGGCTTCCGCGCGGCAGCGCTGCCATTTCCAATCGTTGTGGGCGTGAATTACTTCGGAAACTTGATCTCTTATTTTCATTACCGGACTCAGAGCTAGTTCTGGTTCCTGGAACACCAATGAAATTCCGGCGCCGCGGATTGCGCGCAGGGAATTGCGGTCCTTCGAGAGCAGCTCTTCACCGCGGAACTGAATGGAGCCTGAAATCTGAGCCTGTTCCTGCGAAAGCAAACCGAGCAGCGCCAACGCGATGCTCGTCTTTCCGCATCCGGACTCGCCCATCAGGCCGAGGACTTCGCCCTCGGCGATTTCAAAACTCACATCTTCGACCGCGTGATTCTGGCTCGAGTCGACGCCGCGATAGGAGACCTTCAGGTCTTTCACTTGAAGCAAAACTTGCATCGAATTCCTTCCTGCGGGAATGGCGCGAAGCTAAATATCGTTGCCATGAGCTCGAACGAGCGCGCTGGATGAGTTTCGCGCCGACACCCCGGCGCAAGCTGGTGGCGCGGAAGCCTGTAGCAGGCTTCACATATTAAGGTAGGGGCGAAGGACGCGGGTGTCGATGGGCCGCCGGCCGTTGATAGCCGTGTAAGTTACTGGTACTAAGGTACTAAGCTGGTACCGGCACGCGAAAAGGCACGCTGAGGGTGCCAGTAGTGATACGCCCGCGCAGTCTGCCGACCTTCTGCGGCAGGAAGTTCCCATATCATTGATAGGCACTCGTCGTCACTTGACGCTTGCCGTCCCTTGGCCGACGTACCGGTTAAGGATCTGATCCAGTTCTTCCGCGCGGATCGGTTTGGCCAGGTAGCCGTCCATGCCGCCGGCGAGGCAAAGTTCCTGATCGCCCTTCATGGCGTGCGCGGTGAGAGCGACGATGGGCTGATGTCCTCCTGTGATTTTTTCTTTCTCGCGAATTCTGGCGGTCGCTTCCATGCCGTTCATTTCCGGCATCTGGATGTCCATCAGCACCAGATCGTAGCTGTGAGTTTCCAGCGCAGCGAGAGCTTCATGGCCATCGGCTGCTAGAACCACACGATGGCCTCTCTTTTCGAGCAAGCGTGTCATCAAGCGCTGATTCACCAGGTTGTCTTCGGCCAGCAGGATGCGCAAAGTTTCGGAGGGGGCCTGGGGAGCCTGGACAGCGTAACGGGTGATCAACGGAAGCGCGTTCTGCTCGCCGCGCGCGCCGACGACACGGGAGATGGCCTCGCGCAATTCCGATTGCCGGATCGGCTTCAGCAAATGGGCGGAGACGCCCAGGGCCTTGCAACGCTCGGCGTCACCGCGAGATTCGGACGAGGTGAGCATCATGATGGTAGCGGTGGACAATTCCGGGATTTGCCGGATGCGCTCGACGAGCTTGAAACCGTCCATCCCCGGCATATGCATGTCGGTGAGAATCAACGCGTAGGGTTTGCCGACCCTCGCTGCGGCAGTGAGCTCCGCGAGAGCCAGCTGACCGCTTTCGACGGAACTCGTATTCATGTCCCAGCGATTTAGCATCGCCTCCAGAATCCGGCGATTCGTGGCATTGTCGTCGGCGACCAGCACTTTGATGCCGCGCAGAATTTCCGGCGGAGTGATTGTTTCGATGGGAGCGCTGCCGCCGACGTGCTTGAACCGCACCGTGAAGTGGAATTGGGTTCCGCGGCCAGGTTCACTTTCCAACCAGATCCGGCCATCCATCATATTCACCAGGCGTGAGGAGATGGTGAGGCCCAGTCCGGTACCGCCGTATTTCCGGGTGGTGGATGTATCGGCTTGCGTGAAGGGATCAAATATCATTTTTTGCTTTTCGGGAGGGATGCCGATCCCAGTGTCGGAGACGGTAAAGCGCAGGAGACGATTGTCGCCGCCTTCTACCTCCAGGCGGACGCTCAGTGCGACCTCGCCTTCATCCGTGAACTTGATCGCATTACCGATCAGGTTGACCAGGACCTGGCGGAGGCGGCCGGAATCGCCTTGGACTACCTCTGGAACTTCGGGCGCGATTTCACAGAGTAGCTCCAATCGCTTTTCGTCGGCGCGCAGCGCCAGGATCTTCAGGGTAGTTTCCAGGCAATCGCGCAAACTGAAATTGACGGCTTCCAAGTCAATCTTGCCCGCCTCGATCTTGGAGAAGTCCAGGATGTCATTGATGACATTCAGCAAGGAGTCCGACGACAACTTGACCGTCTCGAGATACTCGCGCTGCTCCGCGGTCAAGTCGGTGTCCAGCGCCAGGTCGGTCATGCCCATGATGCCGTTGAGTGGGGTGCGAATTTCGTGACTCATATTGGCGAGAAATTCGCTTTTGGCCCGGCTGGCTGCCTCCGCGGCTTCCCTGGCTTTCTGCATGGAGCGCTCGGCCTTCACGCGCGCAGTGATGTTCCGACCGACTCCGACGATGCCGGCTGCCTCGCCGCGGTTGTCAAGCAAGGGGACCTTGGTGGTCAGCAAGAAAATTTTGTCGCCCTTTTCGTTAGTGCATTCTTCTTCGCGATCGAAAAGCGGCTGTTTGGTGCGCATGACGGTCTGGTCGTCTTGAAAGTAGGCATTGGCCAGCTCTTGCGCGTAGAAATCGTGGTCCAGCTTTCCCAACAATTGTTCGTGGTTGTGCGCGCCCACGGAGCGCGCCAGGGAGGCATTGGCCAGCACGAAGCGACAGGCCGCGTCTTTCACGTACATGAAGTCCGGCACGTTGTCGATCAGCGCGCGCAACATGCCGCGTTCTTCGGATAGCGCATCCTCGGCGCGCAGCCTTTCGTTAACCTCGCCCTGCAATTCCCGCGTGCGATCTTTCACGCGGATTTCCAGCTGGCTATTGGAATCCTGCAACGCCGCGTCGCGGTCGCGAATGCGGTCGAGCATTTGATTAAACGCGTGGATCACTTGCGCGATTTCATCCGAGCCGCGTGGTATGGCGCGTAACGTGTAGCTTCCTTCCTGCGAGACCCTGGCGGCCACATCCGCCAGTTGCAACAAGGGTGCGGTGATCACGCGGAGAAAACGCGCGGAGATCAAGTAGGTTGCAAGAATAGAAAACAGCAACACCACGATGGCAATTGTGGCGAACTCCCGCATGGTGGCGCGGAATCCGTTCAAGTCCGAGACAATCGCGATGGAGCCGGTTTTCTCGCTGTTCAAGGAAACCGCCCGGTACAACGTAAAAGAATGTGGTCCGAAATATGAGCCGTCCGCGCGCGAGGAGGGCATCTGGTAATCGCGGCTCAGGTCGGCGCGCCGGAATTCTGCAAAGACATTCCCGTGGTTGTCGTAGAGGCACGCGCCCAAAATTTGGCGGTCTGTTTGCAGCGCTCTGAGCATATCCCGCGCGGTCTTCGGGTCGTCGAATGCCAGCGAGGCGGCGGTATTCGCGCCCAAAGTGTCGGCGAGAGTGGAGAGTTCCCTGGCGAGATCGGCGCGAAACCTGGCGCGTTCGTAGACTCCAAATCCAACTGCAGCCAGCACCAGCGCGAACAAGCTCGCGGAGAGCACCAGCAGAGCCAGTTTTCTTTGTATGGATGCGTTGTTGAAAAACATTCGCTTCCTCATTACCCGTGATTTCCGATTACCGATTTCGCCAGAAGCAGCAGCCGCGAACTGATCTTGAGATTGGCGCGTTCGGCTGCTTGCAGATTAATTTCGAAGCGGACCTTATTTTCCACGAGGAGGAATCCGATCATTCCCCCTTGCTGGACGAAGCCATCGGATTCGCCCACGGTCAAGACTGATCCGTCCTTCAGTTCCGCCAGCAGGCGGCCCAACCGAGCCGCGTCATGTTTGCCTACAAAAAGCACCTGGCATCCCTGAAAATCCTCCGCGGATTTCAGATGCCGGACGCGGAACGAGCGAGTTCCTATGGATTGCCCAGCTAGAGTGACCTCCAGATCGCCGTGAAATGGATCTTCGCCGATGGTGCAGACCGTGACCGGGGCTGCATCATTTCCCAATGAGCCTGCAGGCCAGTCAACCAACTGCACGAAATGAAAAAGAAAGGCAGCCTTCACGTGATACTCACTCGCCGGAGATTGCGCCCGCGTGGTACCGGAGTTTTCTGTTTGCGACGCGGCGAAAATGGCTGAAAAAATCAGGATCGACCAAACGCAACGCAGGGTTCGCCCCATCCGACCGGATTTCACAGCCGGGCGGTCAGCGCGTCGGATTCGATTTACGAAAACTTTACGAACCACTAAATTTCCTCGCTTAGAATCGCCACGTCAGCTTCACGTATCCGCTGCGCTTCACCTCGGTTTCAAGGCCGGTGCCGACGGAGTTCACGAACTCAAGATGGCGGTCGTTCTCCAGATTTTGCCCGACCAAACTGATGGAAAAGTGTTCGTGGTGCTGCCACGCCAATTGCGTGTCGAGCCTGGTGTAGGCCGGCACGCCGATCGCGGTCAGGCGGTCCACAAAGTTCGCGCTGGCATCCCACGAAAAATTGCCGGGTAGGTTGACGTGCGAATCGAGGCGAGCCCAGTGATGCGGGCTGTCGCCTTCGCCTGCCGCGACGGAGGTCGTGTCCAGGCTCGTAGGCGCCAGACGGAGGTGGATGCGTTCGAAGGCGCACGCGGGTGTGATTGTCCAGCGCGGTGCGATTTTCCATTTCGCCGAAATTTCCACTCCGTCCGTTTCTCCATGCATCAGGTTTTCTGCTACCACCGGCAAGACCAGATGAGAGGGCGCGGGCGCGGTCTCGAGGAAGGGCGCGCCGGGCTCTTCCGTTTGCAGTTGATTGTAGGAATTGTAGTAGGTGGCGATGTCCAGAGAGAATCGCGTGGAGAGCTGGGAGCGGTAACCTGCCTCATAGGCGATCAGCGTTTCGTCTTGAAAGTTGGGATTGCCAACAGTGCGGACTATAGCCGGCATGCCATTCGGCTCCAGGAAGCCCGTCGTGTCTATCTGCTCGGAAGCATCCAAGCTTGACGGCGTGCGCAGCGCCCGCGAAATCGCGGCCCACACCATTTGATGCTCGTCTAGATTCCATGACATCCGCGCAGTCGGCATTAGTCCGAACCCGGTGTAGTAGTTGTGTTCCAGCTTGGTCCCGACCGTCAGGAACAATCGGTCCGGGATGAGGCTGATCTCGTCCTGAATAAACGAACTGAACAACTGCGGATTCAAGTTCGCAGGGTCCAACGAAATAAACGGAGTTCCGTTCGTCTGCGATGACGAATAGCGATATCCCACTCCCCAGACGACGTCTTGTCTGGAGCCCCAGGCAAAGTGGTGCTGAAAGTCGACGCTCCAGGTGTGCCGGTCTTCGCGCAGGACATCGTTGCGCGCGTACGTGTCATAGGAAACTTGCAGATTGGTGTCTGATCGCTCGGAAAAGCGATGGAGCCAGTCCGTTTGGATGTCGCCGCCCGTCGCATTCACCGAGACGAAGCTCAGTTGCGGAACAGGCGAAGCGAACGAATTGACAAAGGAATTGAGGCTGCCGACTCGCGCGCTGTATAGATCTCCCTGGATCATCAACTCATCGTTAGCAGACAATTTACTGTCGCCGCGAAATCCTCCGCGCAGCGTGTGCCAGCCGTCACCGCCATCCGACCCAGCGGTGTTCGGCTGGTGATCCTGATTGAAATATTTTGCAAATACGCGGTAATCAGTGCTCTGGCCGAGGGTCCCTCCATACTGTGCGGTGCCAAAACCTTGATTTAGATTTCCGCCGCCCGCCACGATCAAGGCGCCGCGGCTTTCGGAAGCATTCTTGGTGATGATATTGATCAGGCCATCCACGGCGTTCGCTCCCCAGGTTGTTCCACCGGGGCCGCGGATCACTTCGATTCGAGCGATGTCCTCCAGCGGCACGTCCAGCACATCCCAGAACACGCCGGAGAAACTGGGCAAGTACACGCTGCGTCCATCCACCATCACCAGTAGCTTGTTGCTGAACTCTCCGTCGAAGCCGCGAATGCTGATGGCCCAAACGTTGGAATTGATCTGCGCGACATTTACGCCCGGCACCATGCGCAGCAAGTCGGGAATATTGTTGGCGCCCGAACGGCGAATGTCTTCCTGCGTGATTACGAAAATGGCCGCGGCGGTTTGCGAAACTTTCTGTTCTTTTTTTGAAACGGAGGTTACCTCGACGTTCATCAAGTCTTCGACGCTTAACTTGGAAAGGTCTTCGGGTGGGTTTTGTGCGTGGGTGGAGATGGCCAGCGATAGAGCGATCAGCAGCGCGACGCCGCCGCACGATGAGATTGTTCGCGCCGCCGATTCGAGGGCGCCGCTTGTGAAACGTTTGGCAGGCGCTGGGCGGGAACCTGGAACTGCGAGTTCCCTGCTTCTGGGGCCGTGGCGTGAATCTTTTGTTTTCATCAACGGTTGTCCTGGCACGCTCTGAGTGCGTGATTGAATCAACGGCAAAGCGGTCGCGGGTGCGAGACTCGCATTCGGTTAGCGACACTCTTCCGGGTGGCGCAGCACGCGGCTTGGCGCGCCGGAAGCGCGAATAACCGCTGTAAGAATGAATTTAGAGACACCATGCGCAGAGAGGGGCGCACGGATTCACAGATCGTCGAAGGGGTACCGCTTGGGATAATCGAGCGCCGTAGCAGGCCTATACAGCGCACCGAATCGAAGGTGATCCCAGGTACTGCTGCTGACAAGACTACTGGTTTGTTTTTATCACTTCCAGAAATCCACTGAGCCCGGAACTAGCGGAGCGGTGCCGTATGCGCCACGCCCCTGGCGGCAATCACTAAGTTCTCCGCCAGAGGAGCGTGAAGTCGTCGGCGGACTTCAGGGGAACCTCAACTCCGCCGTCATCCCACCTGATACTTACGAGTTCGTGGCCAGCTTGTGCCGCGACAACCGCAGTCACCGTCCCAGGCTGTTCCCAATCATTTTTGACGTAATCGCCGGTCTTAGGGGCTTCGCCACTCCGGTACGGCATGGTGTCCTCCGTTGCTCCAGTCGAAGTTTGTTGCGAGCCTGAATGTGAATCGGAAATCAAGAAAGGCGCGGCCAATCAGCACTGGGAGAAAACTCATACTCTTGAATCGACGCGCCGTCTCAACAGCTCGATTGCGTCTGGATACTCAGCGACTCAAATCCGATCGCGAAATGCCTGCTCCGTTTAGCGATCGACTTACTGGGCGACTTACCAGGCGACGAATCGAGTATTTATCGGAGGGAAACTGCGGTTGGCGGTGCGCGTCCTGCGGAAAAGAATAAGAACGTATCGGCTGGAACATTCGGGCCAGATGGGAGAATCAATCGAATGGGCGAGCGCTGATGTAGCGGAGCTATTTCTGCTTCGTCAATGCGGGCGCGCGACTGTGACGGCAAAGCAACCGCAACTGCCAAGAGATGCGTGCCAATAGCCCAAAGTGTTTTGGACTCGGTGAATGCCGCGGGGAATGCAGTTGGTTCGGCGCGCGAAAAGCTTCCGTGGCCATCATTCAGAAGAATCGCTACGGGCCGTCTGAACCATGCGGTGGTAAAAACCAGGTCAACGGCGTGATCTCCATTCACGTCGCGCGCCTCGATCCGCAGGCCGCCGGGAGGCGCGACAAGTTGAATGGATTGCTGCCCCGCGGTGGACAACTGGAAGTGAATCCAATAGGTGCTTGTGTCGGAGGTGCTGTGTCCGTCTTGGATGCTGGCGAGGTCCGGGCGAAGATCGCCGTCAAAATCAGCAATGGCGAATGTTAGACCCGGCCCGGCGGAAGCGGCGGCTCCGTTCTGGATTGCCGCGCCCTTTGCCACGCTGTTCGCCGCCGAAATTGACAGCGCCAACAATACGACCCAGAAAAGCGAGCTACGCGCCGGCCGCCAGGAGTCGCTAGTGTTGGTTTCGCTGTCGAATTTGCGAAATAATTTAGCCACCGCGCGCCCCCGAGCAGCGTTACGTTCGGGGACTATACCATTCCGGAAGTCGCCGGAAAAGGAGTGGGAAGGCAAGCGCACGGCTGCGCTGTGACTCCGCCGAGCCGCACACTTTGGTGGTCCTCCCGGCGATTCTAGTGATTCCGTCCTTGTGGTAACCTGACGCAATGGAAAAAGTCGAAGCCGATCGCGCCACGGCGTTGTTGCAAGCGCAGCAAAAAGCGGACCAACTTTTCAGGGCAGTTGAAAGCGAGGGGATCATTCGCGCCGGTGTTCTGGAAAGCCAGATCAACCAGGATATTTACGACCTGGCGGAACGGAAGTTTGGGATTTCGACCTACTGGCACAAGCGCATCGTTCGCGCCGGCCGCAACACACTCGCTCCGTACGACGAAAATCCTCCTGATCTGATGGTGGGAAAGGACGACATCATTTTTTTGGATTTAGGACCCGTGTTTGAAGAGTGGGAAGCAGATTTTGGAAGGACTTTCGTGATCGGTACCGACCCCGTGAAGCTGAAGCTGCGCGACGACATCGGCAAAGCATTTGCCGACGGAAAGAAATATTTCCAGGAGCATCCGGAAGTCACCGGCGTGGAGCTTTTCAAATACGCAGAGAAACTAGCCGAACGGTATGGCTGGGAATTTGGCGGTGCGATCGCCGGGCACCTGATCGGGCAATTTCCCCATGAACGGATTCCCGGAGATAAGGTCACACTCTACGTCCATCCGGACAATCCGCGGCGGATGCGCGGCCTCGACGCGAACGGCCAGGAGCGCCACTGGATTCTGGAGATTCACTTCGTTGATCGAGCGCGGCAAATTGGCGGATTTTACGAGGAATTGCTGACTGTCGACTGAGCCCTCGAGTCGCAATCGCTTCGAGTTTTCTTGTACGGCGTTTCTGGCAGCGCGGTCGTCCCGTGATCGTTTGGAAATACAAGTTCAGTCAACGCGAGGGATCAAATGAGTGCGGCTCCGAAAACGGCAGACCATGTACTTGCAGCGCTTCCTCCACAAAAACTTTTTATCGGCGGCAAGTGGGTGGACAGCGACAGCGCAGAGCTTCTGGAAGTTCGCAGCCCGTCCACCGGGAAACTTCTGGCGCAGGTTCCGCACGCATCGGCAACAGATGTTGATCGCGCGGTGGAATCGGCGCGCGGAGCGAGAGACGCATGGCGGCTGACGCCGCCTTTCGAACGCGCTGCTGCTTGCCATCGGATCGCCGACCGCATCGTCGCGCACAGGGAACAGATCGCTGCGATCATCTCGCTGGAACAAGGCAAACCTTACTTCGCGGAAGCGTTGCCGGAAGTTGATGAAACCGCTGAAAATTTTCGCATCGCGGCCGAAGATGTGAAACGGCTGGAAACTCCGATTATTCCCGCGCGCGATCCCAACAAACGATTGTTCACATTCAAAGTGGCCATTGGAACTTGGGGAATTATTACTCCCTGGAATTTTCCGACCGTGATCCCCTCGGAATATTTTGGTCCGGGCATCGCCGCGGGTAATACGATTGTATTCAAGCCGGCCGAGCAGACGCCACTCTCCGGCTTATTTCTGGCACAGTGCATGGCGGAAGCGGATCTGCCGCCGGGCGTCTTCAATCTGATTACTGGCTTGGGCCCTAGTACGGGTGATGCTCTCGTCAGTCATCCCGGGATTGACGGCATCGGATTGACCGGTGAAACGCATACCGGCGACACCATCCAGCGGCGGGCTGGAGTGAAAAAGCTTCTAATGGAACTCGGAGGCAACGGCCCGCAAATTGTTCTGGAGGATGCGGATCTCTCTCGCGCGGCGAAGGCTGCGGCGTTCGGTGCGTATTTCAACGCGGGGCAGGTATGCTGTGCGACGGAACGGGTACTGGTGGATCGCCGCGTGCACAAAGATTTTCTGGAGCTCGTGGTGCAGGAGGCAAAGCTGGTTCGGGTGGGCGATCCGTTTCAGGAAGGCGTCCTCATGGGCCCCATGAACAATCTTCCGGTGATCGAAAAAACCGAGCGTCATTTGGCGGATGCGCTGCAGAAAGGCGCGCGGGTAATCGTGGGCGGAAAGCGCCTGGCGAAACAACCCACGGATTACTTCTTCGAGCCGACTGTGATCGACAACGTGAGTCCCGAGATGTTGCTCAATAACGAAGAAACTTTTGGTCCCGTGGTTCCCGTCATCACCGTTGATGGCTACGAACAAGCTATCGAACTTGCCAATGCGACGGGCTACGGTTTACAGATGGCAATTTTTACGCAGGACATTGACAAGGCTTTCTATTTTGCGGATCGGCTGCGCAGCGGCAACGTGGTTATTAACGACACCACGGACTATTGGGAGGCGCATGAACCCTTTGGAGGAGGTGGTGGGACCAAGAGCGGCTATGGACGGCTTGGGGGCCGCTTTACTTTCGACGATATGACGCATCTCAAGACTGTCGCGCTGCACATTAACAACTTGACCCCGAAACACTAGCCGCGGAAGCTCGTGTCGGTTTCGGTTCGCGATTGTGCGGGCGGCGTTTCTAGCTCGCGAGCAACACGCTGGCAATTAACGCAAACACGATTCCGGCGCCCTGACGCGGCGTCAGTTTTTCGTGAAGAAAAGCGATGCTAAGCAGAATCGTCACGAGCGGATACAGCGCAGATAGCGTCACGACGGTTGATGCTTTGCCCTGATCAAGGGCCGCGAAGAATGTCAGGAAGCCGACGAAGGCAAGAAACCCACCCAATGCGGCCCAGCTGAACCCCGGCAGCGACCATTCAAAATGAAATTTTTCCATGAATAACACAACGGCGGCGAACGCCAATACTCCTGCCGTCTGAAACAGGAGCGCTTGCTTCGGTTTCGAATAGTTAGAAGCGAGCTTGCTGAAGACGCCCCACAATCCCCAAGTGACCACGGTCAACACGGAATACAAATACCAGGTTTTCAAAATCGCCTCCTGTGCCGGAACGTAAGCTTGACGGAACGAGTACCTGAAATAAATTCCAACTATGATTTGCGCTGATCTTCAAACAACGCCTGGGGATCGTGCGCCGACGCGCGTCCAGCCCATACCCATGCGTAGCGGCTGGAGACAGAGCCGACCAGGAAGCATATCGCCGCGGCGTGGCGGCCGTTGGGCGAGGCGTGCCAAAGGATGCGAATGAGTAATGCGATGGGGCCTTCGAGCGCGCCGGCGATGCGCATGGTCCAGCCAGATTTTCCGTCATGGAGCGGTGCGTGCACGCGGCCGTGGCGCAATTCGAGGATGACGCCGATGAGGGTTTCGATGGTGGTGGTGGCGAATCCCAGGATCTGCGTAGCGGGGACGAGAAAACCGAAGAGCTCCAGAATTGCGGCGGAACCGCCGAGGCCGGAGGTGAGAAAGTGGCCGGGAAGGAGGAGGCGGTTTTCGTGCCACACAGG
>Ga0209655_10000160_pt1 | contig 24868 bp, 17 predicted proteins | sample BogFormECP03_OM2_FD_188236 | JGI IMG/M metagenome (GOLD analysis project Ga0209655, IMG submission 188236) | Bog forest soil microbial communities from Calvert Island, British Columbia, Canada - ECP03_OM2 (SPAdes) (version 2) | ecosystem: Environmental > Aquatic > Freshwater > Wetlands > Bog ...
CGAGAGGCAGATCCAGCAGGTTCCAGAAATTGTAGCGGGCAAAAATGTGCTGCGTCGAGGTCAGGTTCTGGTCCACACGGCCTACATATTGATTAGCATTCCCGCCCGAGGCCCCGGCCGCGGTGAAGTTATTTACTTCGTTGGAGTTGGTCGGCAGCGCAATGAACTTCAGTTCTTCCAATGCAGCCGGATTAATTACGGGAATCGTGTTGTTGGCGAACTGCGTCCGTTGGCAACCTGTTCCCGTCGCGACACATCCAGCACTCACGCTCAGCGGATCGAAAATGGGAACGTCCGCCGGGAACACGCCGGCCCTCTCTCCAATGGTAGGCACCGTCGTAGTAAAAGTCGTGGATGCCCGCTGACGGTAACCATCCCACGCGAAGAAGAAGAACGTCTTGTCCTTGATGACCGGGCCACCAACCGTCGCGCCGTACTGGTTCTGCACATACGGAGGATTCGTGGCGTCGAAAAATGGCCGCGAATTGAGAACCTTGTTGCGGAAGTACTCGTACAATTCTCCGTGAAACTGGTTCGTCCCGCCCTTCGTGCTCAGGTTGACGACACCGCCAGCGAACTTGCCCCATTCCGGCCCGAGATTGTTGTACTGGACCTTGAATTCCGATATCGAGTCTTGGTCTGGGAGTAGAACGGGCAAGTTGATATAGCCGATGTTGACTGGCTGGCCGTCTAGGTACTCGGCGCTCTCGTTGCCAAAAGATCCCCCTACTTGGTAATTGCCCCAGCTGAACGGATTCGGTCCAACCTGCGACCCGCCGGTTGCGGAGCCCGAGCCGCTGCCCCCCGCGATGGCAGCTGGAGAAAGCGTGATGAGAGCGAAAACGTTGCGGCCATTGAGAGGAATCTCGTTGGTCTTGCGTTCGTCGATCACTTGGCCGAGCGACGTTGTGGTGGGCTGGAGCAGCGGAGTTTCGCCAGTCACTTCAACAGTTTGGGTTACGGCACCCACTTCTAGCGCCGGGTCAATGCGGACGGCCTGTTGCACTTGAACCGTTACGGGCTCGCGCTTGAAGTGCTTGAAGCCATCCTTCTGCACATCCACGCGATAGTCACCGGGATTCAAGTTAACGAAGGAATAAAGTCCGTCGCCGCCAGTCGTCACCGTCAAGGTCGCCGCCGTCGCGAGATTCGTCAGCGTGACCTGCGCATCGGGGATCGCGGAACCGGAGCTATCCACAACGGTTCCTGAAATCGAACCGAACGTAGATTGGGCTGACACAGGCGAGCCCATCATTATCGCAGCTAGAGAGAAACAAAACACAAGAGCGAGCGCCACGAAGGACCGTTCAAACGACTTGTTCATGACTCAAATTCCTCCCAAAGAAAACCGCGCAACACGACCCATCGGAATGGACCGCTCCATAGATAGATTCCATTGAGATTTTGGATACCACCCCGTGGGCAGCATTTAGCGTCAGGTGGCCATTCCGTGTCAAGCTAAAAATATCGATTTTCTAAAGACTTTTGACTGAGAGTTACAGATGAGCTATGATCCGCGGCAGATTTTACAATAATAAGCGCCGGGGCAGACGTGTCCCGTGGAGCGCTCGCATCGAGGACCTCAGGTACGTTTCTCCCTGAAGTTTAAAGAGACAGCCCAGTGGAAAATCGCAACAAGACCTCCGGCAACCGAAAGCTTCGGGTTGTCACGTTGAAATCCGTCGCTGAACACGTTGGACTCACGGCCAGCACAGTCTCGGCGGTGTTGAATAATTCCGCCGCGGCTCGCTCCGTTCCAGAACACACCAAGCAGCGCATCCTTGCGGCTTCGCGCGAGCTGAATTACCGGCCCAATTATCTGGCGCGCTCTCTTCGCGTGCAGCGTACCTACACAATCGGCGTAATCGCCCGGGACCTCGGCGACGCATACGCTGCGATGATCATCAGCGGGATCGAGCGTTATCTCCGACAGCAAAGCTTTTTTTTCCTGACCGTCGCCCACCATAACGATAAAAAGCTGCTGGACACTTATTCGCACATCCTTATGCAGCGAGGCGTGGAAGGACTTATCTCTGTCGATACTTTGCTCGGCGAGTCCTTGTCGCTTCCGACGATCGCCATTGCCGGCCACCGGCCGGTCGAAGGCGTGACCAACATTCTTTTGGATCATCGCCGGGCCGGCTTGCTCGCCCTGCAGCATTTGTTCGATCTCGGCCACCGCGAAATAGCTTTCATGAAGGGACCGCACTACAGCGCGGACTCGACCGATCGCTGGAAGGCGATCCTAGAGGTTGCGCGCGACCTTGGTATCAGTGTGCGGCCGGAACTCACAATTCAATTGGAAGGCGATCTATCGACTCCCGAAGTTGCTTATCCCGCCACAAAGGCATTCTTGCTCGGTCAAAAGAGGCGATTCACCGCTGTGTTCGCCTTTAATGACAATTCAGCTCTGGGTGCGATCAGCGCCCTGCAGGAGGCAGGTCTGCACGTGCCCAATGACGTTTCTGTTGTAGGGTTCGATGACATCAAAATGGCTCCCTACAGCAACCCACCCCTCACCACCGTTCGTCAGCCTCTTCTCAGAATGGGCGAGATTGCTGCCCGGTCACTGCTAAGTCAAATCAAGAATAGCGAGGAGTACGTCGCAGAAATATTGATTGAGCCTGAATTTGTTGTGCGTAAGTCGACAGCGAAAGCGCGCTAGCGCGCTTACTTTTCCTAGTGGTTCATCTGTGGTGCCCGGAATTGTTCTTCGCTTGCTTCTCAATTCGTGTACAGTGCTTCCCGCCGAGCGACGCATGCGCGACGTCCGAAGCTACTTTGTAATGCGCGAAGCTTAAACTCGGGCCCTTGCGTCGAGCGGAGCACGCAGGTTTGGATATGACCTCTGACCATTATTCAATCGGAGTTGATTTCGGAGGTACCAACCTGCGAATCGCTGCGTATACCCGAGCGGTTGGTTTTTTGGAAAACGTCCAAATACCTGCCCGCGTTCAAGCCGGACGAGATGTTGTGGTGGCAGATATGTGTTCCGCAATTCGTAAGCTCCGTGATCTTTACTCTTCGAAGTTTTCCTTGCGCGGTATTGCTGTGGGATCACCCGGACCTCTTGAACTTCCTGAGGGGCGGCTGAGAAATCCGCCGAATCTTCCTGGGTTTGACGGATTGGAATTGCGGGCGGAGGTGCAGCGAGGCGTGGGCGGCCGTGTGGTGGTGGAAAACGATGCAAATGTCGCGGCGCTCGCCGAATGTGTGGTCGGGCAGGGGAAGAAGTTGGGCGTCGATTCCTTGTGCATGCTGACGCTCGGCACCGGCGTCGGCGCGGGCATCATTTTGAACGGCAAGATTTGGGACGGAATGAATGGAATGGCGGGCGAAGCGGGGCACATCAATATATATATCGATGGGCCGCTTTGCGGATGCGGCAGCCGGGGCTGCCTCGAGGCGCTGGCGTCAGCGACCAGGGTGCGCAAGCGCGCAAAAGAATTGATTGAAACAGGCGCGTCACCAGGATTGGCGGCGCTGCAAAAAAGCTGCCCGGACTTCACGCCGCGCGAGATTTCTGAACTGGCACTCGCGGGCGATCCCGACGCCATGCTGATTTTCGTGGAAGTGGGCCGCGCGCTGGGCATTGGTTTGGCGGCGCTGGTCAATACATTAAACTTGCCGCTCTATGTTGTCGGCGGCGGCCTCGCGAATTCCTGGAATTTATTTTCGCCAACGCTGTTCGAAGTGCTGCGCTATCGCAGCTATGTCTATCGCATGACGGATCCGGAGCAGCCCGCCACGCCCGGAGGTTCCACCGCGCGAACGTACATCAAGCTGGCAGAGCTTGGCGCCGAGGCCGGATTGCTCGGTGCGTGCATACTTCCATTTACGGTGTTTCCTGATGGCAAATAGACGGAGCGATATTACCGAAAACGCGCCGCCGCAGAGTGCGCCGGAAACCTCGCGGTGGCTACGCCCATGAAACTGAACTCTTACCTGCTCAAAGCCAGCATCGTCGGCGCGCTCGGCGGGCTGCTATTCGGTTTCGACACGGCGGTAATCGCCGGCGCCACGAACTCGCTGCGGCACATTTTCAATCTCAGTCCTGCCGCCCTCGGATTCACCGTTTCGATTGCGCTGTGGGGCACCGTCGTCGGATCGTTGACTGCCGGTATCCTCGGTCAACGCATCGGCGGCCGCGATGCGCTGCGCATCATGGCGGTCTTGTATGTGGTGTCGTCACTGGGCAGCGCTTTCTCCTGGAGTTGGTCTGCGCTGGTTTTCTTCCGCTTCGTTGGAGGCCTCGGCATCGGCGGCTCATCGGTCCTGGCGCCGGTGTACATCGCGGAATTGGCGCCCGCGAAACTGCGCGGCCGACTGGTGGGGATGTTTCAAATCAACATCGTCCTCGGCATCTTGCTCGCCTACCTGTCGAATTATTGCGTGGCGCATTTTGATTTGGGCAATCTCGAATGGCGCTGGCAGTTGGGCATCGCCGCGGCGCCGGCTCTCGTGTTTCTCGTCATGCTCTTCGGGATTCCGCGCAGCCCGCGCTGGTTGGCCGTGCAAAAGCGCGTGGACGAAGCCGGCAGCGTTCTGCAAGCGCTCGGCTCGCCCGACTACAAGGCCGAACTTGCCGAAATCGTGGATTCGATCCATCTCGAGCAATCGTCCGGCATTGAGCCGCTTTTCTCGCGCAAATATCTCTTTCCGATTTTTCTAGCGGTTTCCATCGGCATGTTCAACCAGCTTTCCGGTATCAATGCCATTCTCTATTATCTGAACGACATTTTTGCCGCCGCCGGCTTCAATAAAATTTCGAGCGATTTGCAGGCCGTAGCCATCGGCGCCATGAATCTCTGCGCCACGCTGCTGGGCATGACGCTCATCGACAAGCTCGGCCGCAAAACTCTGCTGCTGATCGGCTCGGTCGGCACGGCCATTTGCCTCGCCGGCGTCGCGGCAATCTTCTTCACGCAACAGCACCAAAATCTGCTGGTCTGGCTGCTGGTGGGCTACATCGCCTTCTTTGCAGTATCGCAGGGCGCGGTCATTTGGGTTTATATCAGCGAAGTTTTTCCCAATAGCGTGCGCTCAAAAGGCCAGGGCGTGGGCAGCTCCGCTCACTGGATCATGAACGCGCTGATTTCCGGCATCTTTCCGTTGATGGCAAAAACTTCCGGCGCATACCCCTTCGTATTTTTCGCCGCGATGATGGTCGTGCAGTTCTTCGTCGTCCTCTTCGTTTACCCGGAAACCAAAGGATACACGCTCGAAGAAATGCAGCGCCGTCTCGGTATCGATTAACAACGGACGAAACGGGCAGCGGCACGGCACCGGCCCGGAAAAACGACGCCTGCTTGCCGAACGCAAATGGTCTAAGATGGGGCCCCGGAGATCGAGAATGGACGCGCGTAATCCCTCCAAAAGAAACCGCTGGATACTTGTCATCAGTGCGGTGATCGCAGTAGTTCTCCTGGCAGCAATTGCGTCAGCGTTTCTGATTGATGTAAACAGCTTTCGCCCGATGCTCGAATCGAGGGCCAGCCAGACGGTGGGCCGCACCGTAAAACTGGGCACGCTAAGCCTGTCAATATTTAAAGGGAAGCTAATTGCCAGCGACATCGAGGTCAGCGACGATCCCGCCTTCAGCAAATCAGCTTTTCTCACTGCCAAATCGGTTGAAATCGGCGTCGAGCTGATCCCGCTGATTTTCTCGAAGCGCCTGAATGTCACGGAAGTCGTGCTCGATCAGCCGCAGGTCACGTTGCTCGAATCGAGCAACGGCACGTTCAACTTTTCGAGTCTCGGCAAAGATGCGCAAAAGAACGGGGGCATCCCGGGTTCCATTGCTTCGGCGGCGCTGGTGAAAAAGTTCCGATTGACTGACGGCAAGGTGATGGTCGGCCGCACGGATTCCCCGAGTCCGAACCGGGTCTATGACGATTTCAGCGTTGAGGCGGACGACTTTTCGCTTACTTCCTCATTTCCATTCCAGCTGACGACGAATTTGCCCGGAGGAGGAAGCGCCAACCTCTCAGGCAATGCCGGGCCGATCAATGTTGCCGATATGCTCGCCACTCCATTCGAAGCCGCTGTTAAGGCCACCGGTGTAAACATCGCCGCCTTCGGAATCATCGACCCGGCGAGCGGCATCGCAGGAGTGGCCAGCGTGTACGATACCGTGAAATCGGACGGAAGCGTGGCCACGCTGAAGGGGACGTTGACCCTGGCTGGAGCGAAACTCTCTCCGGTGGGAACTCCAGCGCCGGGATCGGTCTCCGTCAAGCACAGTGCCGAGGTGGACCTGCGCCGACAGTCCGCGAAAATTACGCAAGCGGATATCGGCGTCGGCAAGGCGCAACTGGACATGACCGGGACGGTGCAGGGTCACGGTGAAGCGACCACCGTAAATCTTCAGTTGAGCGGAACCGACGTGCCGGTGGACGAGATCAAAGTGCTATTGCCGTCATTGGGCTTGAAACTTCCGGCGGGCTCGCACTTGCAAGGCGGCAGCCTGACGATGAAAGTCGCCGTCACTGGAACGCCGGCTTCACCGGTCATCGCTGGTTCTCTTCAGCTCGCCAACACCACTGTGGTCGGATTCAATCTCTCCGCGCATCTGACGTCCGGGGCCAGCTTCGGCGGGGCCGGAGCATCGGCGCCCGATCTGGTGCTGAGCAGCCTGGAGCTGAATCTAAAAGCCACGCGCGCGGGCGCACAAGTCGAGAACATTTCCATGAAGTCTCCCGCCGTCGGTGACGCCTCGGGTGCAGGTTCGGTCAGCCCGAATGACGCACTCGACTTCAACCTGCTTGCGCACCCGACGGGCGGCGTCGCGGGTGCGTTGACGAAGATGGCTTCGGTGGGCAGCGGTAACGGAGCAGCAGTGCCGGTCAAAATCGCAGGCACTCTGGAAAATCCCATCATTCAGCCAGATGCCGGCGCCGGCGCTCGCAGCATCGCCGGTCAAACCGCGAAGGGAGTTGCCTCAGTCCCGGGTCGCGCGATCGGCGGACTTTTCGGAAAGAAGAAAGACAAGAAAAATTAAGCGCAAGTGGCCGGGGCGAGTGGATGGCCATGGCTAGCTCATAACATACCCCGAGCTGTGCGCCAAGAAAACCGCAGACATCAATGCTTTCGTCCGGCGCCGCGGCTTCACTATCGCTTTCGGCGTTCCGATTCGGGCTGCGGCGCGGTATAAAGTAGCTGCGTGCTACCCAACAAATCCGACAATCCGGGCGAATGGCCTGTCACGCGAATACTTGTCGTTGACGATGACGTGGAACTTTGCGAACTCCTCGAGCAATATCTGAGCTCGCAGGGATTCCAGATCGATGCCGTCCACGATGGCTCCGCGGGAGTCGAGCGCGCTCTCTCGGGGATATATTCGCTGGTCGTTCTTGACGTCATGCTTCCGGGAATTCGCGGGTTTGAGGTGTTACGCCAAATTCGCGCCAAGTCCAGCCTGCCGGTCATCATGCTGACTGCGCACGGCGATGATGTAGATCGCATCGTAGGCCTCGAAATCGGCGCCGATGATTATCTACCCAAACCTTACAATCCCCGCGAGCTGGCCGCGCGCATCAACGCCGTGCTGCGCCGCACCGCCGCCAGTCCCGCGAAAGATGTTCTGACTCCAGTCACAATTCTTCTCGACGACGTGCGCCTGGATACCCGCGCACGCACCGCACGACACAATACTCGCGATGTCGAATTAACTTCCGCCGAATTCGAGCTCCTAGCCATGTTCTTCAAGTCCCCCGGGCAGGTTCTTTCGCGGGACGACTTGGTCAAAAGTGCCCTTGGCCGCGATCTCGAGCCTTCCGATCGCAGCCTGGACGTGCACGTCAGCAATCTTCGCAAAAAGCTGGGACCCTGCCCCGATGGCACGGAGCGAATCCGAGCCATTCGCAATGTCGGATACGTTTATGTGGTCACGGATGCATCGCAATAATCGCTAGCGGGTGAACGGAAGTGCGCAGCCTTTTTCTAAAAATATTTCTCACCTTCTGGCTGGCCATGGTGCTGGTCAGCGCGACGCTCATCGCCTCGGTAGTTACCACCCAGTCCCAATTCAATGCCATGCGCGCCGAAGAATTCGATCGCACGGTGATGCCGCTGATGGCCGCGCGCGCCGCGGATATCCTCGACGATCACGGCATGGGCGCACTCTCCGACTTCCTGAGTTCGCTGCAGACCAGTCTGGGCTGGCAAGCCTATCTTTTCGACGACGAAGGAAAAGAGATTCTGTCGCAGCCGACGACGGCGGGCGTCGACGCCATGGCGCAAGTTGCGCTGGCAACAAACGAAATAAAAATCCAGACATCCCACGGCACACTATTCGCCGCGACGCGCACGATCGGCGCAACAGGCACGCACTATGTGCTGGTGATCGGTACGCGTGTGGAATCCGTTGCGGATGTGTTGCGCGCTCCGATCCAAGTTCAGATCGTTCGCGCGGCGGCCGTATTTTTCATCGCGGGGTTCGTATGCTTCTGGCTGGCGCGCTATATCACTGCTCCGATCGTGCATCTTCGCGCGGCCACGCACCGGATCGCGACGGGGGACTTGAGCGCGCGGGTCGGCGCCGCCGCTGGAAATCGCGCCGATGAGTTGGCGGAATTAAGTCAGGATTTCGATCATATGGCGGAGCAAATTGAGTCGCTGATTTCCTCGCAACGGCGGCTAATTGCGGACATTTCGCACGAATTGCGGTCGCCATTGGCGCGCTTGACCGTGGCGCTCGGCCTTACACGCATGCACGCGAATCCCGAATGCGCCAGCGGGCTCGACCGCATCGAGCTGGAGGCAGAGCGGCTGAATACGCTGATCGGCAGCCTGTTGCGTCTGGCACGCCTCGAAAGCGGCAGCGAAGCTCTGGAGGGCGATCCAGTTCCGCTTAGTCGAGTGGTCCTCGATGTGGCCGCAGACGCGGATTTCGAAGCGCAAGCCCGCAACCGTCACGTTCACGTGACGCAAGCCGACGATTGCACCATTCTTGGAAACCGCCAGCTTCTGCGCAGCGCTATCGAGAATGTGATTCGCAATGCCGTCAGCTACACCGCCGAGGGGACCGCAGTGCAGATTGCTCTAAAGAAATTGTCCACGAATGGGATCGGCACTGCACTGATCAGCGTCCGCGACCATGGCAGCGGGGTCCCCGAGGAATCGCTCCGCGACATCTTCCTGCCCTTCTACCGCGTCGATGACGCCCGCGACCGCTTCTCCGGCGGCTCGGGGCTCGGCCTGTCTATCACCGAACGCGCCGTGCGCTTGCATGGTGGCACCGTGAAAGCGCAGAACTGCAAAGACGGCGGCCTGCTGGTAGAAATGCAATTACCCTTCGCCACAAAATAAATGCACGCGCGCAGCGGTGTAGCACAGCCACTCCTGGCTGTGTGGGATTTAAGGACGTGGCGTAGTGCAGCGCGGGAACTTACAAAAAGCCACAGGCAGGAGTGCCTGTGGTACTTAGTTGGAAATCAATCGCATCGTCTGAATTCGAAAACTGTCCGGGAACATCACCACCATCATCACCAGCACGAAAACCAGGGCCGGGATAAGGGTCAGGAAAAGACTTCGCTTTTCGTAACGGAGGTGCATGAAATACGCGATGATCAAAGCAGCCTTCACAATCGAAATTGCCATCAAAAGAAACAACATCACTTCCAAGCGGAGCTCCTCGTAAGTAAGAAAGACTTCGGCCCCGGTGAGCACCAGCAAGCATCCCCAGACTTTCATAAACCAGCTCATTCCCGCGCTGGCGTGCGCGTGCACCGCGACAGAACTCATAGTCTGGCTCCCTTTCCCGGAGAATCAGCGAAGTCGCGCCGAGATCAAATAAACCAGTGGAAAAATGAACATCCATACGAGATCGACGAAATGCCAATAAAGTCCGCTAATCTCGACATCATCCGCGCTGAATTTCTTCCGCCCAAAGCCAATCGCAACCACTGCCAAATAAATCACTCCCAGAGTGACGTGCGTCATGTGCAGACCGGTGAGGCTGAAGAAGGACGCGCCGAACAGCGGCGAGCCCCACGGATTCTGAAAGAGCCGCACGCCTTCGTGTATCAGGCCCAGCCATTCGCGAATGTGCAGAATATCGAACAGCACGCCGCCAAACATGGTGGCTGCCATCCATCCGACACACGCGCGAACGCGGCCTTCCTTCGCGGCTTGCACCGCCGCGACCATCGTAATGCTGCTCGAAAGCAGCACGAAGGTCATCACCGTAGCATTGATGATGCTTGGATTGAACTTAAACGGAATCGGCCAATCCGGACTGGCGACCCTCAAATACGCGTATGCCACCAGCATGGCCCCGAAGGTTATCGAGTCCGCGACGATGAACAGCCACATGCCCAGCTTCTTGGACGAGATGGCATAAGGCAGTGCGCCGCCCGACCAAGTCGATTCGGTCATCGCCACATCCGATTCGCTCACAGATCCTCCCGCGCTGGGGTTTCAATGGATTTTTATTCGACGCTCGAGCCGCTCAACTTTTCTACGCCTTGATTACCGGATCAGGCGTAAATTGCGGGATGAACTCCGCCGTGGCGCCCTCGACGTTGTATTCATAGGGCGGGCGGTAAACTACCGGATGTTGCCCGCCAAAATTATCAAACGGCGGAGGCGAAGGCGTGGACCACTCCAGCTCTGTCGCCTCCCACGGATTGGCCGACGCCAGCTTTCCCCGGAACATGCTCCAGAAAAGATTGAAGATGAAAATCAGCTGCACCGCTCCTGTCGTCAGCGCCGCAACGGTGATGAATTTGTGGACTGGAATTAACGGCAGCATGTAATCGTCCGTGAAGGCGGCATAGCGCCGCACGTTCCCGGCGAAACCGAGATAGTGCATCGGCATGAAGATGCAATAGACACCTATAAACGTCAGCCAGAAGTGAATTTTCCCCAGCGTCTCATTCATCATGCGCCCGAACATTTTCGGGAACCAAAAGTAGGTCCCGGTAAACATTCCGAAAATGGCGGCCACGCCCATCACGAAGTGAAAGTGGCCCACCACGAAGTAAGTGGCGTGCAGGTAAGTATCGATGGACGGTTGAGCCAGGAAGAATCCACTCAGGCCGCCGGTGAGGAACACCGAGATGAAGCCGATCGCGAACAGGCCGAATGTATTCAATCGCAGCTTGGCGCCATACACAGTTCCCAGCCAAATCAGGCAGACGATCGCCGCGGGAATGGTAATAAAGAGCGTGGGCACGGAGAACGTGAGGCCCGAATAAGGGCTCATACCGCTCAAAAACATGTGGTGGCCCCAAACCGTAAAACTAAGGAAGGCGATCGCGATCATGCAGCCTACCAGCACGCGATAACTCAGCAGCGGTTTGCGGCAAGTGCAAGCCAGGACATTCGAAACAATGCCCAGGCCAGGCACGATCGCGATGTACACCTCGGGGTGGCCAAAGAACCAGAACAAATGTTGCCACAGCAGCGGCGATCCGCCGGCGTGGGGCTGCAGCGCGTCACTAACGACCAACCCCGCGGGAATAAAGAAGCTGGTGCCGCCGATGTGATCGAGAATCAGCAGCACGCAGGCTGGTAGAAGCACGGCGAATGCCAGCAGGCTGAGAATCGCGGTGATAAACCACGCCCAGCACGTCAGCGGAAGGCGAGAGAGCGTCATCCCCTTTGCGCGCAGATCGATCGTGGTGGCGATAAAGTTCAGTGCGCCCAGCAGCGAGCCGACACAAAATGTCGCGATCGCCAATGCCCACAAAATTTGTCCGCGCCCCAGGCCGGGACCTCCCGCGGAACCAAGCGCGCTCAGAGGCGCATAAGCCGTCCAGCCCGAGATTGGCGGTCCATCGCTCACGAAGAGCGAGGAGACCAAGGTGACGAAACTGACGAAGGTCACCCAGAACGAAAGCATATTGAGCCGCGGGAATGCCATGTCTTCCGCGCCAATCTGGATTGGAAGGATGTAGTTGCCAAATCCCGCTTGCGGCGCGGTGGTGAGGACGAAGAACACCATGATCGTTCCATGCAGGGTCATCAGCGAGAGGTAATACTCGGGTGTCATCACCCCGCCGGGCGCGCCGTTGGGCGAGAGCTTATCCAACAGCGGGATCGCAGCCGTACCCCAGGCGAGATGCAGGCGCATCAGCCAGGAGAGCACCATCCCCGTGATCACCGCGAGCAGCGACAGGAAGTAGTACTGCTTGCCGATTACTTTGTGATCCAGGCTGAAGATGTACTTCCAGATGAAGCCTTGCGGCGGTGAGTGATGGTGAACCGCGGATGGCGCCGCCTCGTGATCCATTTGGCCTGCCCTCACATTCCCCAGCCGCCGCTGTGCTTCTCTCACGCGCAGGCGCAGCCGGGAAGAAATGCTATTGCGATTGGGTCTTCAACCACTCGTCAAACTTGTCTTGCGGCAACACCTCGAGAAAGGCACGCATGCTGTAATGCCCCAAACCGCAAAGCTGCGTGCAGACAATCTCGAACTTTCCAGTCTTGGTGGCCGTGAAATGTATCGGGATGTCGAGCCCCGGGACGATGTCTTGTTGAATACGCAGTTCGGGAACGTAAAAGGAATGAATCATGTCCTTCGAGTGCATGGTCAGCAAAATGGGCTTGTCCACCGGAATGGTGAGCGAGCCCACTACGATATCGTCGCGCGCGGCAACATCGTTGGCGGGATCGAGCCCGTAGTAATTGCCGTTTCCATCGCTGATCTTGTCCGGATGGATGGTTCCGAATTGGCCGTCGGGCCCCGCGTAACGGAACCAGAAGGCGAATTGTTCGGCCTGAAGATCAACGCGCAGCGAATTGGGATCCGGCGGCGTGAAATAGATCGAGGCCCACACTTTCGACCCGACGAAGGTGAGCGTCAAGATCTCAATTCCGACCAATATCACCGCGGAGAGCACCAGCGGCACCGGCCCGCCGGGAAACCGCTTAATCTTTCGCGGGCCTTTCTTGTCGGCAAAAAACACGAAGGCTGCGAGCAGAAGCTGCGAAAGGATGAAAAGGATGCCGGTGCCGAGCATCGTTTCTTCCAGCTGGCGGTCAACGCCCGGCCCGTGCACGGAAATATCCACGGGCATCCACCAGGTGTGCTCGACGACGAAGTAGGCCGAAACCAGAGTGATGATTACCATCACAACGGCAAACAATTTGCCCATGTTCTTTAAGCCTCGAAGATGTGGTGCGACCTGAAAAGCCAATCCATCGCGAACGAGCCGCCTATGAAGAGGCTATCGATCGCGTGACCTGCGCGAGACCCGAGTCGATCAGTACGGGAGGGCCTTGAATGAAAAATTAATGCTCTTGGTCTCGCCTGCGCCCAACGTGACTTCCTGAGTCTGCGGCGAATATTGCTCTTGCCACGCCGTGATCGTGTACTTGCCCGCCGGAACGTCCGTTATTTTGAAGCTGCCGTCATTCGCGGAAACCGCGTAGTGCGAGGTATTGAGAACCGCGAAATATCCGTGCATCCAGGGGTGGATGTTGCACTTCACGGCAATAAACTCGGGCTTTTCATACTTCGTATCGATCGGCGGCGAACCAGCGGGCTGCGATTTATTCCATTCCTGATTCACTTTCGCCAAGGGGTGAATGTTGTGCGAAGTCTGATCGTCGTTGAAGATCTGCAGTTGCTGGCCCACCTGCATCGGCAGCACGTGCGGAAGATATTGGCAGCCCTTCTGGTCGTACCGAACGCCTGAGGCCGGAGCCGAAGCGCCCGAGTCGCCCGCCGATATATAAACGACCACGTATTCAAGCGCGTTTCCCGGACCCGTCACTACGTTCTCAGTGGTGACCGGAGTCGCATGCTGTTTGGCGCACGAAGGCTCCTTGGACATATCGATGGGTTTCATCTTCGGCGGCGTGCCGGTATAGGTCACCTTGCCTGTAATCGTGCCGTTGCCCGCGGGCGGCTTTGCTGCTACCACCATCGCTGAACTCACAAGAACCACGGCTGCAAGCATCAAAAAGAACCTGGTCTTCATGCCCCACCCCCCTTTTGCATTTGGCAAATCCCGTTACTTCGAGCCGCCACTCCCTGCATCAGGACCGATCGGCTTGATTTCCGACTTGTGCGCGGCGGCGTATGCTTTCCACAGTGAGGCTTCCTGGGTATTTAGCGGCTGGAGCGTGCGCAGGAAATGCACCAGGTCCCAGGCGTCTTCCGGCTTCAAGCTGTCGGCGAAGGATGGCATCGGCGTGCCGTCCAAGCCGGTCATGAATATCTGGTAGAGATCGTGGTTCGTCTCGCCGCACTTGAAGCGCGTCCCGGTCGAGAAGTTGTACGGCCGAATCGGATTGTCTTTACTGTCGGTCAGCGTTGAAGCCGACGGGCCGTCGCCATGTCCGGCAGGCCCGTGGCATTTCCAGCATTCCATCTTCTGGAAGAGCGCGCGGCCGCGCAGAACGCTCTCGATGTTTATGGGAGTCTCGGCCGGAATTGTAATTGGCGTTCCCGCTTTTTCGTTCAGCCAGCGCGGTGAGAATGACTTCACCGCGGCCACCAAATTCGCCCGCTGCTGGTCCGTAAGCGGCCGCCACGCCGGCATATTCGTGGTATCGAAGCCGCGCGTCACTGACTTGTACAAATCGTCATCCGTAGGCAGCGTGCCCGTCGGCGTCGAGCGGCACTTGAAAACCGCCAGTGTGAAATCCCGCGGCTTCGGGTCGATCCACAACGCGTTCTCGCCCGTTCCATCTCCCGCGGGGCCGTGGCACCCCACGCAGAAGCGACGGTATAGCATCAGACCGCCCTGCTGCTCGCCTGAGGCGTGACCGGTCAGCCCGTCGATCTTGGCCTCGGCACTCGTGTTCACCGGCGTGAGGTGGTGGTCGATCTGCGCGTAGCAGGGACTCGCAGTCGTGAAGAATAGGAGGACCACGACGGGCAACATTGAGGCGATCGCACTTGCTAGCTTTCTCATCAGAGTCCTCCGTTCCTAGAAGTCAAAGTCGAACCCGACCATAAAGCTGCTGCTCCACACCGCATCGGTAAATGAGCCCGAAGCCGGTGGCCCTCCCGTGCCGCTCAACGGCGCGATGCCGATGTTCTTGGTGATGGCGTACTCCGTGTGCAGAGCAAGCCCGGCACGGCTGAACATAATCGGATACCAGCGGAATCCTACGGCGTATGCGTCGATGTTTCCGTAGTTGCTGGGATTCGCCGGATTGGCCTGCTGCTGCATGCGGATCGCCTCATAACGCCCGATAATCACCAGTTGCGGGGTCTGGTAGTACCCAAATTCCACGAATCCCGCATTCCACGTTGGGCTCTGCGCTCCCGAGGGAAGCGCCGACGGTAGATTGGAAGCCACGCCGTTGCCCAGGAAAACGTTATCGTGGCCGTGCATGTAGAACGGCATGATATTCAGCTTCCCGAAGTACAGATCGCCGGTGAACCCCACGCGATAGAACGGCTTGTTTCCGATTCCATACAGGTCTGTACCGCCGGAGGTCTGGTAGTAAGTCGGCCGCTCGCCGATGTAAGCGTAAGCACCGATTCTTTGTATGCCCAGACTGCCCACCTCGAACGCCTGGTCAAACGTTAAATAGGTGTCGTAGGTGCGGCCCGATGGCGTGCCAAAAGCCGATAGGAAATCCACATTGCCGTCATTGGGGCTCAGTACCGACACCGAATAGCGCGTGTAGTCGTTCTTCGAGTGGCCCATCAACTCCACGCCGATCTGATTGTCTCCCATTCCAAAATCGTTCGTATCTCCCGGTGGAACGAAGTGATAGCTCTGGTAGCTCCCGCCATTCGCCGAGAGGAACAGGAAGCGCTTCTCGGAGATCAGGTTATTCAGCTCAAATTTTCCAAACTTGAAATTGAACCACGAGCTGCCCTTCAAATTGTCGAATCGCACGAAGGCATTCTCGAAGTGGAACGAGGCGTTTTCATCCGACGACGGCAGCAGCGAGAAAGAAATATTGTTGTAGAGCGTTCCTGCCGTCCACAGGTCTATGCCGGAGAGATCGAACCCGTGCGTCGTCACTCCCGACGATCCGGTGGTCGCCGGATTGCCCGGCGTCGCGTCCACCGGCTGGTTGGTGTTGTGCTCCAGGTGCCAGTTCGGCGTTATGCGCATGGTGATCGGGAAATACGACGGGTTCTGATAGATAGGTGAGTCGCGATCATTCATGAGCTGGTAGCCGTTGTCGCGGAAGGTCATCCCAAAATTATTCAATTTGGGCCAAGCCGTATGGCACGCCGAGCACGGCAATCCGTACTTTCGCGCAAACGCGGGAATCGCCGTCACTTTGTGAATCGGAAGTGTGTAGGCCGCCGGCGTGTCCCCCAGAATTATCGCTACCGTCAAACACGCGAACATCAGAACCGAATTGAGCAACGACCAGCGCCTGACATTCAAGCTCTTCGGAGATTGCGTAGCCATGCGGCCTCCTATTTCGTTCGGCGCAAAACCGATCGGGATCTTTGAAAGTCTGAATCTAAAGCGGGAGCGAAGGACCCATCCGAAGAGGACGGTTGCTGAATCAGCGGCAGCTCTGGTGACGTCAGACATGTGTGGGTTTGAATTCCACCCCGCCGTAGCGAAAAACTGCACGGTCCGATTCAAAAAACGGATTGAAGCTACTCCCGTGACATCAGGAAAGCAAGAACAAAAATTAACAAAACTTAACTTTCGTTCGGATGTTGGTCCCCCATCCGACTCTTTGTGACTTTTTCGGCCGGAAGGCCGCGGCACACCCCGCCGCAGCCCCGGGGCAGCCGGGAGGCACGACCCGAGCCTGGAGGCCTGACCGTGGCCGATGGGAATGTCTGAGGCCTAGGACCAATTCTTGCGAGAGCTGAGCGGCTGGGCTCGGCGAACTACGGAATGCGGAAGAAGGCGGAGTTGATAACGGGCAGGCCAGTGGCGCATCGGAGTGGTACCGATGGCAGATCTAATTGATTTGTAAGGAGATAGTGGCGGATGAACTTGTAAGCCGCCGTCTGTTGAGCGCTTGCGCGCTCCAGCGATGATTCCTCTCGGTCACGGATCACTCCGGGACTCGAGCAACCAACTCCAGGGTCATGACGGCCCGGGCCGGCCCTTCCCGATTTTGGCCTTGCCCACGGGGGGTTTCCCTCGCCCGGGATGTCGCCATCCGGACCGTGGGCTCTGACCCCACCTTTTCACCCTTACCGGCGGTACGGCCCAAACAGGAGGCTGCTAAGGTTTCCCTTTGAGCCGCCGCAGAGGCTCGTTGCGCATCCTGTCAAACGCCGCCACATGCAACAGATCAAACCGATGCCGTCTGGCATTGATCTTTCCCGCGACGGACTTTGCCCAGCGGGCCTACGCGATTATGCGGGACGGTCCGAGCCCGCGCACCAGGCGTGGCACCGTGACCTCAAACGTCCGGCAGATGCGAAGCACTCTAATACTGATCGCAAAAGTCGCGTGAAGACTACTGAGGGTTAAGGGTTTTGAAGTGGTCGGGGCGAGTGGATTTGAACCACCGACCTCCTGGTCCCGAACCAGGCGCTCTAGCCAGGCTGAGCCACGCCCCGACCGTTGTTGCAGGACGTCAAGCGAGTTTACGATGGATTGGAGCGGCTCGCAACGGCTGGCTGTCGGGACGAGAATTCTGCGGCGCGGGCCGATTCGCTTCTGCGCGCTGCTCGATGTTATTATTGAATTTCCCGCCGCTTACTTGTTTTGCTGCGCGTGGATCGGAAAACGGAAATGGGCCAGTTGCCGATTTCATCTCTCCTTGATGTTCCCGCTCTCGAATGGGCGCATCCGCTCGTCCGCGAATGGTTCGTCGATAAATTCGGCACTCCTACTGAGCCGCAAGAGCAGGGTTGGCCGCAGATTTTGGCGCGGCGCAGCACATTGATCTGCGCGCCGACTGGCTCCGGAAAAACCTTGGCGGCGTTTCTGGCTTGCATTGACGGCCTGGTGCGCAAAGCCATCGCCGGCGATCTGCTGGACCAGACGGAAGTGCTTTACGTCTCGCCACTCAAGGCGCTTAGCAACGACATTCAGAAAAATCTGGACGCGCCGCTGGGGGAAATTCTGCAGTTGGCGCATCGGCGCGGCTATTTGATGCCGGAAATTCGTACCGCTGTGCGCACCGGCGATACGTTGATGCATCAGCGGCGCGCGATGATCGAGCGGCCGCCGCACATTCTCGTGACTACTCCCGAGTCGCTCTACATTTTACTCACTGCCGCGAAGAGCCGCGAAATTTTGCGGACCGTGCGCACGGTGATCGTGGACGAAATTCACGCGGTCGCTGACGACAATCGCGGCACGCATCTGGCACTGTCGCTCGAACGCCTCGAAGCGCTCACTTCGCAACCGCCTGTGCGCATCGGACTTTCTGCTACACAGAAGCCGATCGATCTCGTCGGGCGGTTTCTAGTTGGCAGCGATCGGCCCGCGCCGGTCATCGTCGAAGTCGCGCAGCGCCGGCATATCGATCTCGCCGTGGAAGTCCCGTCGAGCGAGCTTGGTCCCGTCGCTTCCAATGAAATGTGGGATGAAATCTACGCGCGCATCGCGAAGCTGGTGCAGGAGCATCGCTCCACTCTGATTTTTGTAAATACGCGCCGGTTGGCTGAGCGCGTCGGGCACAATCTCGCGGCGTTGCTCGGCGAAGATGCCGTCGCTTCGCACCATGGCAGCCTTTCGCGGCAGAGGCGGCTCGCTGTCGAAGCGAAATTGAAAGCCGGCGAGATTCGCGCGCTCGTCGCCACCGCTTCGCTCGAGCTCGGCATCGATATCGGAACGGTCGATCTGGTCTGCCAGATTGGCTCGCCGCGTTCCATCGCGGTTTCGTTGCAGCGCGCGGGACGATCGGGCCATTGGCGCGGCGCTGTGCCGAAATGCCGCTTCTTCGCCACCACGCGCGATGAACTGATCGAATGTGGCGCGCTGGTGCGCGGAATGCGCCGCGGCGAATTGGACCTCCTGCAAATTCCCGAAACGCCGCTCGACGTGCTTGCGCAGCAAATCGTGGCGGCCTGCGCCTCGGGTGATTGGCAGGAAGATGATTTATTCGCACTGGTGCGCCGCGCGTATCCGTATCGCAATTTGCAGCGCAAAGAATTCGATGAAATCGTCGCAATGCTTTCGGAAGGCATCGCCGCGCGCCGCGGACGATACGGCGCTTATCTCCATCGCGACCAAGTGAATCATCGCTTGCATGGCCGGCGCGGTGCGCGTCTCGCGGCAATCACCAGCGGCGGCGCAATTCCTGACAATGCGCTCTATACCGTCGTGGCCGAGCCGGAAGGTGTGGTGATTGGCACCGTCGATGAAGACTTCGCGGTCGAAAGCCTTCGCGGGGACATCATTCTTCTTGGAAATAGCTCCTGGCGGATTCGCCGCGTGCAAGCCGGATCCGTGCTGGTGGAGGATGCGAAGGGCGCGCCTCCCACGATTCCGTTCTGGCTCGGTGAAGCGCCGTCGCGCACGACTGAGCTTTCGCAGCAAGTCGCCGAAATCCGCGAGCGCGTCAATGTCCTAACGGCGACTGACGTTCCGTCGCAAATCTCCGGAAGCAGTTCTCCCGGAATCGCCGCGGCCATCGACTGGCTGCGCGACGAATGTGGCATGGATCGAGCCGGCGCCGAGCAAACCGTTGAATACATCATCGTCGGCCGCGCGGTTCTACGTGCCGTCCCCACGCAACAAACCATCATTGCCGAGCGTTTCTTCGATGAAAGCGGCGGAATGCAACTGGTGATTCACGCGCCGTTCGGAGGACGTATCAACAAAGCCTGGGGCCTGGCGCTGCGCAAACGCTTTTGCCGCTCTTTCAATTTCGAATTACAGGCCGCGGCCACGGAAAATGGAATTAACATTTCGCTTGGCGAACAGCACAGCTTTCCTCTCGCGGATGTTTTTCATTTTCTTCACGGCGAAAGCGTCGAGGAGCTGCTCGAGCAGGCGGTGATCGCCTCGCCGATTTTCGGCACGCGCTGGCGCTGGACCGCCGGGCGTTCTTTGGCGCTGCTGCGCTTCATGGGCGGCAAAAAAGTGCCGCCGCAAATTCAGCGCATGCGCTCGGACGATCTGCTCGCCGCGGTTTTTCCGGAAGCGGCGGCTTGCCAGGAAAATATCGAAGGCGACATTAAAATTCCCGACCACCCGCTAGCGCGCGAGACGATGAAGGACGCGCTGCGCGAGGCGATGGACGTGGACGGGCTCAAGCAGGTGCTCGCCGCAATCGCCTCCGGCGAAATTAAATGTCTCGCGGTTGATACGCCGGTTCCATCTCAGTTTTCGCACGAAATCCTCAACGCGAATCCGTATGCCTATCTCGATGATGCTCCTCTCGAGGAGCGACGCGCCCGAGCCGTCGAAATGCGCCGCGCGCTGCCCGAATCGGTGCTTTCCGAAATCGGCCGGCTCGATCCGGCAGCCATCGCCGAGGTCCGCGAAGAAGTTTGGCCCGACGTGCGCGACGCCGATGAACTTCACGACGCGCTGCTCGATCTGATTGCCTTGCCCGAATCGATGGGTTCGGTGCAGCCGAACGATGCGAGTGGAAACACTCGAGTATGGGCCGGGTATTTTTCCGCGCTGGTAGCCGCCCGGCGAGCCGAACGGGCGCGCGTTGACGCGCGGACTTATTGGGTGGCCGCCGAGAAAGCCGCGACCTTCGCTGCTATTTTTCCGCATGCGGTTTTCGACTCGCCGCTTCCATCGATCGAGCAATCCCAGCCCTCGCGGGAGGATGCGTTGCTCGCTTGTCTCACCGGCTGGTTCGCACATAGCGGCCCGACGACCGCGCATGCGCTGAGTGAGCTTCTCGGTATTGCAGCGAGCGACGTTGAAAACACAATTTTGCGGCTGGAAGCGAGCGGCGCGATCTTGCGCGGCTCCTTTACGGGAGAATCGGGCGGCGAAATCGAATGGTGCAACCGGCGCGTCCTCGCGCGCATTCACAAATTGACGCTGGGGACGCTGCGCAAGCAGATCGAGCCGGTGAATGCCGCGCAATTTATGCGTTGGCTGCTGCGCTGGCAGCATGTGGCGCCGAATACGCGGCTGCTCGGCGAGCACGGCACCCTCGAGATTCTGCAGCAACTGCAAGGATTCGAAGCGCCCGCGAACGCCTGGGAATCGCAGATCCTCGCGCGGCGCATTGCCGATTATGATCCCAAGGTTCTCGATAATCTCTGCCTCACCGGCGCGGTCGGGTGGGGCCGCCTCTCGCCGCATCCATCGACGCTCGGCGAACCGAGCGATGCGATTCGCCGCGTGATTCCCACGAGCGTCGCGCCGCTGACATTTTTCATTCGCGAAGACGCGGAGTGGATGATTCCGCGCCACGCGGAAGGCGATGCGAAGGAATCGATCGCACTGAGCCCGGCCGCGCGCGCCGTGCTGATGCATTTGCGGCAGCGCGGGGCATCGTTCTTCGCGGATATCGTGCGCGCCACTGGAAAACTAAAAGCCGAAGTCGAGACTGCGCTGTGGGAATTGGTGACCGCGGGAATGATCACCGCCGATGGATTCGATAATATCCGCGCGCTGATCGATCCGAAGCGCCGCTCGGGCCAGGGACGCGGACACAGCTCGCGGCCGCGTCACAGCGTGGGGCGTTGGTCGTTGCTTTATTCGAGCGAGGCGGCGGAGCGCGGGCGTGTCGCGGAAGCGACTTGTTGGATGCTGCTGCGGCGCTACGGCGTGGTATTTCGCGAAATGATCGCGCGGGAAACGATCGTGCCGCGCTGGCGCGAATTGCTTATCGCGTTTCGCAGGCTCGAAGATCAGGGGCAAATCCGCGGCGGGCGATTCGTCAGCGGATTCCTCGGCGAGCAATTCGGGCTTCCAGTAGCGGTGGAATCGCTGCGCGCCGGCGCGCGACAGCCGGCGTCCGGCGAGAGTGTGACGCTCTCGGCGGCCGATCCGCTGAATCTCGTCGGCATCATCATTCCCGGCGAGCGCGTGTCCTCTGCGTCGGGCAAGACGGTTACGCTAGTCGATGGCGTGCTAGCCGAAACGGAAGAATCAATCCGGCGATACGCCCTAATCTCGTAACGGCGCGTGGACCCGCGAACGCAGCTGCACCCTCGCCTTTTACAGCCGCGTTTCTTCCACTTCTACGATTGACCAACTCGATCGCGATAAATCTGCAAACTCCTCTAAGTCCCGCGTTGCGGCGATCCCTTCTGGCGAGCGCCACGCGGTGTCCATCGCTTCGCGTCCTTCGAAGTAGAGCTCGACGATCGCGTCCCATTGCGGATGTTGGCGCGTTGCATCTTCGGATGGGAAATTCACTACGTGGCGCAGTAATCCCGGAATTTTCAGAGCCAGCGGACGATGAACTTTGCGGAAGAATTCGCGAAATTTTTCTTCGGTGAAATCAGGGCGTTTATTTAGCACGACTACGAATTTGAGAACTGTCCCGGCCGTCATCGTGTTTCCATCGGCTCACTGGTCAGGATTTCGGCAACCATTCGGGCAGCCGCAGCAGGCGCGCTTCGGTGATCGAGGGAATTTCGCGAATGCGCGCGGCCACGGAATCGTCCACGTCGCCATCGAGGCGCACGATGGCTACGGCCTGCGCGCCTTGCGTCGGAGCGCTGCGCCCGAGAGCGAATGTAGCGATGTTCACGCCGAGTTTACCGAGCGCCGAGCCGATCGCGCCGATTACGCCGGGGACGTCGAGATTGCGCGTGAGCAACAGCGTGCCTTCGAGCGGGGCTTCCAGTTCGATTCCGTCGAAGCGCAGGATTCGCGGAGCTGCATTTTGCAGCACGGTGCCTTCGACGGCGAGTTCCTTAGCGCCGCCCAGGGCTACTTCGAGCGTGTTGGGAAATCCGCGCTCACGGCGTCGAGTGGTTTCTTCGACGACGATGCCACGGGCGGCGGCGGCGGCCCCGGCGTTCACCAGATTTACTTTTTCATCGAGGACGCGATTCAGAATTCCGGCCAGCACGGCGCTGCGCAGGACATGCGAACCTAGCTCCGCGGTTTCGCCGGCGTAGCGGATACGCACGCGATCCGAGCGGCCATCCACGGCTTGCGCGACGAGCGAGCCGAGCCGCTCGGCCAGTTCGAGATAAGGGCGCAAGCGGCGATATTGTTCGCCGGAGAGCGATGGCAGGTTCACCGCGTTGCGAATAATTCCTTCGGCGAGATAATCCTTCATCTGCAGCGCGATTTGGATTCCGACTTCTTCCTGTGCCTCGGCGGTCGAGCCGGCGATGTGCGGCGTGGCAATCACGTTGGGCAAGCCGATGAGCGGCGAATTTTTCGGCGGCTCCTGCGCGAAAGTATCCAGTGCGGCGCCGGCTACCTGGCCCGAGCGCAGCGCTTCGGCCAGCGCCGATTCGTCCACCAATTCGCCCCGCGCGCAATTAATCAGCCGGACGCCGCGCTTCATTTGCGCGATCGACGCGGCATTGATCATTTTCTCGGTGCTGGGGCTGAGCGCGGTGTGCAACGAGACGTAATCGCAGCGCGCGAAAAGATCGGCGAGCGGGACGAGCTCGACTTCGAGTTCCTCGGCTACTTGCTTGCTGACGTATGGATCGTGCGCGAGGACGGTCATCTCGAGCGCCTGCGCGCGGCGCGCCACTTCGGTGCCGACGCGGCCGAGACCAACCAGGCCCAGCGTCTTGCCGCGCACTTCGGTGCCCATGGCGCTCGATTTTTCCCAGCGTCCGGCGTGGATCGCGGCGTTGAACTGCGGTACGGAGCGCGCGAGCGCAAGCAGGAGCGCGAAGGTATGCTCGGCGACGCTCACGGCGTTGCCGCCGGGCGTGTTCATTACCAGCACACCGCGGCGCGTGGCCTCTTCGACGTCAACATTATCGATGCCCACGCCGGCGCGACCGACGACCTTTAGATCAGGGGCCTTCTCGAGCAGCTCGGAGGTTACGCGCGTGGCGCTGCGCACGATCAGGCCTTCGGCGTTTGCGAGTTCGGCGGTGAGTGCAGCTGCAGCGGGGGTAACCACATCCCAGCCGAGTTTGCGCAGCAGCTCGATTCCGCGCTCGCTGATTTTATCCGCCACGACAATTTTCATGCCGAAAAGCCTACGGGCGGCGCTGCGTTCTGTCAAATCCGGCCTCGCGGCGGCGCGTGTGGTATTCTGAATTTTCAAATTACCTTTGACGGAGGACGGCGGAATGCCGCTTGTGGACCAGATTCAGAAAGATATTGTTGCGGCGATGCGCGAGAAGTCGGAATTGCGCTTGAGCGTGTTGCGCATGGTGAAATCGGCGCTACATCTCAAGTCTGTCGAGAAGATGCGGCCGCTTGAAGATGCTGAATCGATGCAGATTTTGCAGACGCTGCTCAAACAGCGGCGCGAATCCGTTGAGCAATTCACCAAGGGCGGACGCCAGGAACTAGCGGACAAAGAAACGAAAGAGATCGCCATCATCGAAGAATATTTGCCGGCGGGCGCTAGCGATGCCGATATGGCCAAGGCCATCGAGGATGCGATCGTCGAAACCGGAGCAAATTCCCCAAAGCAGATGGGCGCGGTGATCAAGGCTGCTAAGGCGAAGCTCGAGGGCAAAACCGTGGATGGAAAGATTTTGAGCGACCGCGTGCGCGAGCGGCTCGCGAAGATGGCTTGAGCGCGTTTCCGTTGGACTGAATTCCTTTCTCGTTGCACCCTGCAGATGGCCCTTCCCGAAAATGTCGCGGTGCGTTACACCGAAGATGAAGCTGAATATTTGAGCTTGCGGCCGGTGGTGCGGCAGACATTTCGCATCGCCGAGCTGGTGGACATGATCGTGTCCGTCACCGCCCTCGATCGCGAGCGCGTGGCGCAAATTTTGCGATCGGGCGCCGTGGTCTATCACGGCTACCGATATTGGTGGACTGGGTTTGAGGCTTCGGCCTCCGATCTGGATGCGGCTCTGTCCGGTTATCCTGCGGCCGATCCGTCGCGGGCGTTCGATGTTGCGGCTTGCTCGGCCGTAATCTTCGCATCGAGTGGCAGCCCGTCG
>Ga0209655_10000161_pt1 | contig 24784 bp, 17 predicted proteins | sample BogFormECP03_OM2_FD_188236 | JGI IMG/M metagenome (GOLD analysis project Ga0209655, IMG submission 188236) | Bog forest soil microbial communities from Calvert Island, British Columbia, Canada - ECP03_OM2 (SPAdes) (version 2) | ecosystem: Environmental > Aquatic > Freshwater > Wetlands > Bog ...
TTTTATGTCATTTTGGAAACGGGCGGCTTTTTCAGGCGTTGAGGTACGGGGGAAAACAGGTACTAGCCAAGATTTCAGAGATGCGTGGTTTATTGGATATACTCCACAAGTTATCGCAGGTTTCTGGATGGGTAACCTTAATTATACTCCTATGGAGAGAGTGGTGGGAGTTGCCAGCGGAAGCCTGGCGGACAAATGGAAAATACAACACAAGCAGGAGATTAAATGGCTAAACTTTATTTTTATTATTCGGCTATGAACACGGGTAAAACAACCACCTTACTACAGTCAGCCCATAACTATATGGAGTGTGGCATGAAAATACTTCTCTTTACCCCTATTATTGATACTCGTTATAAGGCAGGTAGTTTGTTTTGGATTAAAGAATGTGAACATATTGCAAAATAAGGTGGATATTACTAAATCACCCTGAAAAAAGCTATATGTTGTCATGATTACAGTTCCCTCCCACACAATATATCTTACATTCTACATTTTAATTATAACATTTTTTCCTACTGGTAAAAAAAAACCATTAGTACAACAAGCTCGTATTGGTATCATAAAAACCGTGTTTGCCATAATCTTCTTTCTGTGTATGTTCAATTAGCAGTCTATTCTCTCTTCTCAACAGCATTTCCCTTTACGCAGGGATAAACATTACACGTTGGTCTCCTTCCTCTACAAGAGGTTCATATCACTTATTTTGCATAGTTTACTCCTCTTTCACATTTGAAAGCTCTGTTAATCTTTTAATATCACAAAGGTTTACTCCACATAGTATTTAGTTTACCGTGCTCACCTTTTATTACAACATACAAAGTTTCACCCAATGTTTTGGAACCTTGCGTAGTATACATACTCCTTTGTATAGAACTATATCGTAACGTAAGAATATCCCTTAAGTGGTTATCTGGGCTCTACATTGTAAACAAGCTTAAGGTTATTATTTAACCATTCGATATTACAAGAGTATCCATACAAATAATTACTTGTAAAATAGAAAACTCCTTGTCAAAAGCATAATCCTAGGAAAACAAGGAATATGTAAACAAATATTCTATACAAAAGGCATTTCCAGAACAAGAGAGGCTTCTACAAGTAATAATCTCCGTTACAACAATGTAGAAGATTAAATTTTGTATACCCTTCATTAATATCTTATCTATAAGCACACGTATTAAAAGTATGATTTTTAATGTTGTACAAGGAATAATACCAAACTTTAGAATTAGAGCTCCAAGCAGTAGGAGTGAATTCGTTTTTGTCTAGACCTTATCTTACTTTTTAGCATGTCTAATTGTTGGCAAAATACAGCTCTTTTTCTCTATCCGAAAACGGATATGAGAGTTTTGTTATTGTTATGGACAACCATTCCTTTGCATACGTCTACACCAAATCTCCTACCCTATAGCTATGGTTTATATGTTTCTTCCATTTGCAATGTTGTAGTTGAATTTTTGACTTTATTCGACAGTTTTATAAAAGATTACCCTTCTGCATATACTATTTACGTTATCTTATAACCGCTTAAAGCAAATGTTGTGCCTCTTTGATAGTGTCTTAACTATAAGTCGAATCAAATTCCATTAACAATAAATATCATAAGTTCTTTTTGAAATATCTTAAACGGGTAAGAGCATTAGTTATTCGACACCGTTTATGAGGTCATTGTCTAAGTCTTTGGTAAAGTAAAGTCTAGAAGGTGTGTTGTAATAATCGTCTCGTGGAGCCTGTATTGTATGGTTAATAACTTTACTACTGGCTTTCTTTGTTACGGCTAACGTGTAACCTTGTATAAACATGTTCTCCTCTTTTGTAGTATACCAAAACGTCGTTATTCTTATATTATCGATATACCCTTTGACTAAGCTTAATTTTGTTTTAATCCCTTTTTCAGTACATAACTTGCTAATAAACAGAACACTTTAAGCACAATTGGATGTCTCTAGAACAACAAATCTCAATGTCATTTCTATAGTTTCACTTGTATAAGGGCTTCCATGTTTTAAAAGTTTATAATACGATATATTTCCTGTACAAGATCAGTATAAACAAGTATATCATTTCAGCGGTAATTTTATATAAATAACATTTGTGGACCACACCTGATTAGCTCAAGCAATAACAAGAGCTTTAAGCAATAAGAGAAAAAGGGTATTTTAACTGTTTGTAGTCCCGAAAAAGTAGCTTTTGTTACTATCTCATTAATCTTTGTATCTTTTTGTTATATATACAATTGTCTGTGTTAAATACTAGATTTTCTACAACCACAGAGTAATTAGCATGAATTTCACTATATTGTTAATACTTTGGGTATCATAAAAATTCTCTTTAGGGCGATACAAATGTTGAATATTAACAGATCCGCGCTATATGATGGGCCGTAAGCTTATGGTTAAAGAATCAATTTTTCTTTCTGGATCAAGTGTATTGGATCTATGGGCACTTCTTGGAGCATCCGTATTGGCTTTATTTCCTCTTTCATTAAGTATAGAAGTAAGGAGTTAAACTAACAAAGTGTCAATATTTTTTTGACTGATATGTAATGAATAAATAAAAGGTTTACTAAACGGAGGCCTATTATTGGTATAAGAAGGTAACCAAACACCTATAGAGGTTTATATATCTTCTAAAGAATTATAGACTTTTTTACGGAAACACATATTGTAGCACTCATCTTGTATGATTTTATGGAAACGTTAATATTACCGTTAGTTTAAGGGCTATAAGCCTTAGTTTTGTATGGTCATATAGATCTCTTTTGAAACTAGCTATTTAAGACAAACTATAACAAAAGGTACATCGGAAGTAGCAGATGAAATACGAGCAGTTAAAAAATAGGAGAAGATCATTTTCGTAGATTAACAGGAGTAAAGAGAAGTATATTTATAAGAATCTAGAGATATTGAGATATGTAGATAAGAACAGCTTAGTTTGGAAGATCAACTATTCTTGGCATGGAAGATATAGAAGTATACAACGTATTTTCACATAGAAAGAATTATAGGTAGAAAGTTACACACATAACACCCAGAATTTATCCTACTTGAACAAAAGGTATTACGAAGAGTATATAGTAACTGATGTTGATAAATTCCATTGAAAGCCTATAGAACGCGCAAAAAAGACAGCACCGTTACTGTTTAGCCAAGAATAAAAGGTATCTTAACAAAAAAGATACGGGAAGCGCCATGATTTCATGTTATGTAAGGAGTCCAAGACTCAAATATACCCTGAGATTAAGGCCCTCACATACAGGTTATCAAGGATGTAGAGAAGATACACCATAAGTGCATATCCAAGAACTGAATAAAGAAAAACCCTCTCTAAAGCTGATAAAATTAACAAGTATATCTAAAAGCAATTTCTAAATGAAAAGATGACTGCTATGTTATTAGTGTTTCTAGTTATGGGTAAGAAGAGATGTTATACACACGTAAACAAGGCATTATCATATTTGGTGAAGGAGTATTCTATTCGGATTCCCTTTAAAAACACTTGAAACTAAGATATGTAAGATGGTATGAACGAAAGCTAACATTTTACTTTAGAGAAGTCTAAAAACAAACATGAAATAAAAGGCGAAATTGCGACCGAGTATTCCGGATATCTCGTATATGTTAGTAATGTCAACAGGGATTTGGTGCATCTATTAGTAAACGTTTATTGATACTTATTTTAGGGTATCTGTAGACGTATTCAGAAAAACCATGCACAGCAGTTGACTACTTTAAGGATCGTATTTTACCTTTTTTTTACAAAGGATCCCTACGGTTATGGTACAGCGTATTGGTAAATTAGAACAGCATGCTTATTAATTATATCTTATTATTGCGAATAAACCTCTCCCGAAACTCATGCTTTAATTTATAACTTGTGATTATGATATAAGATTGAACCTAAGAGCAAAGCTTTTCTGTGATTTCAATAAAGATCGACAATACTTTCAAATCTCTTGAGCATAGTAAGAGGTATTACACTCACGTAGAAGTAGAAAGTAAAGAGTATAATTGTATAAACGATTTATTAAGTACTCACCGAGAGAGTGGTAAAACTCTTGAAGTTAAGCACCGACAACAGAAGAAGATATACAACAACCTCTCTTTTATTGGAAACACGTTAAACACACAAACGAGGGTAACGTACAAAGTGTATGATTACGCGGTATTTTACTCTATTTTAAAATAGTATAAAATTTCCTGTTTAAAACACGTAAATGACTTGCTGTAGCTTATTAAAAATAATTTAAATTTACCATTTAAAACCCATAGAATAATGTCAATATGGATGGTGTACATAACGTTAAAATATCCTCTGAAAAGGAAAAGATTGTAATACAGTGTATAGAATATGTCTATATTCTAAGGTACAATACTAATATTTGGTAAAGTGTAAAATTCCAAGACTACCTCCACGTTACAAAAACTTAGTAGGAGGGCAATAAAAAGACTATATTTCTATTCTGATTAAATATAAAACCGCTTGTTTCCCCGGTCAAACTTCTTCGCCATTAGAAAATAAAGCGATATACGAAACAACATGTCTGCATTATACTATGCTCAATGTTACACATTACTTCTATACAAAACAAAATGTTGCCAGGTAATAATATTAGTTTGCATTGTATGTAAATAAAATTAATATGGTCACATTCTTGTTACACTGCTTTGCTAGATTATAAATATATATGACCGTACGGTGCCCAAAGTTAAACATAAGCACTTATTGTGGCTAAGGGAGCGTATACGATTGTGACGAAAAATACAAAAGGTATAAGAATAAAAGATAAGCTACGACTTAGAACAAACAAGTTGATGAACAATAAAATTCATATGTTTGTAGCCATTAAGAGTAAAAACAAAGAAAGGAAACAATATAAAAGCTAGAATTACCCAGTATCGTCATTTCACCATCTCTGTTACAAAAACATGCTTTGTAGGTATGATATTGATTTTTATTGTATACATAGCTTAAAAATATCCCCATACAGTACAAAAAACAAGTGTTGCTTGCGGTTAAGGGGGATATGGCTTATATACTGCTCAAGCTAAAATATAAAAACTACACTTTACTAATTTCACCGTATACAAAATAACAAGCTTTGGAGGACAATGAGATTATTATGCATACTGCGTTTAAGAGTAAAGATTTCCTTTTTATCGGTTGTAGCAGGTTCCAACCACCTTCGTATTATCATGGTTTTCTTTGTTAGTCATACATGTATACATTATTTAAAACCCATGCAAAATAATTAAGAAAATAGGAAGCCGTTGTAGAGAGAAGAGAGCGCCTCCTCTAAGAGACTAAGAGAGAGTTCTTCTATATCAGGCATTAGGAAATAGCCGTAAAACTCCTTTTCCATTTGGGGGAGAGACCTTGTGGTTAAACTCTGTACCAGTCTATTAGAAAATAGCTGTATAATTCATTTATCTCTGGGGGAGAGAGGGAGAGGAGAGGCAAGAGGGGGGTAGGGGGGAGATGGGTATGGTGAGGGTGAGTAGGGGTGTCCTATGCCCCCTTGGTTTCTCTACTTTACTATCATTCATTCTTGTACCATGATCAGCGTAGCAGATTGCTATACCTTACGATTAAACATATGGGCCTTTGATCTACCACCTGTAGGGCTCATAAGCTTATAACAAATAAGTGAAATGATCCTTATTATTAGAATAATCGAGAGTGTTTTATGATGACTCTGGGCATGCTACAAATATACATATTTTGACCAGGGTATAGCCTTTATTATAAACCACGATTTTAGTTATAACATTAAAAACGCTATCTATTTTTACCGAGTGTGAAGTGTACTGTGATTATAAAGCTATTCGTTGTCATATTATCATAAAAAATGGTTACAAAAGCAACAGAAGATATTAATATGATTGTAAAGCTATTCGTTAGTCATATTATTAGAACAATCGAGAGTATTAGAACACCCGTAGGAATAGTGATTATAGAACCATATATAGATTTCAATACATGAAAGAGAATAAAGTTAAAACTTCGTCTATATAGAAAACAAAGTAAAATCACGTTGCAAAGCAACAAAATATCTGAAATAAATGATAAACATTGTACAAATAAGTTACATAGCAACAAAGTTTCTCTTACACATGAAAAATCAGGTATTTGCGACAATAATAAAGTTTCCATTACATATGCAAATTCAGGTATTCCTCCCATAACAATAAAGTAACGAGGACTTGTTTCTTTTGTATTGTTTGTCGCCCATGGTTATATCAACAATCTCAGTAAATTTCTTACCTATCGTGAGAGCTCTTATTTACATGAAGAGACAGTATTTGCTTACTACAGCTAGAAATTATTTTAAAAACCTGAAAAAGTAAGTCTTTTTAAGATTCTATGTCCAAAATTAATCTGTAAAGAATTCTAGTTATTTAAGGTATTTATCAGCGTAAGACCTTAATAACCATAAAAACATTACACAAGATACACAACATTATAATCAACACGCCTTTTATTGAATATCCTATACATTTAAAAAGAACATATATATTTGACTAAGCGAGTTTTCTTACATAATTGTGACACCCCGTTGTATGTATATAGATAAACGCTCTTTAGATACTTACATGTGGTTTTTCGACAGTTAAAAAAAAGACTTAGGAAAACAAGTATAAAGTATACTTACAAAAAGAGCTCTGTGAGTGGATACTGTATTGCCAGAAACCCATACTCTCAAAATGGTTCTTCACAATGCGCAAAGATGCGAATATTGCTTTGTGTAACTCTATAAACACATGAGGAAAAACCATGGTTTAATTAAAGAGAGTCTACGTAAAAGGTATGTATGTTAAACCTTACAGAAAAGGTAAAAGTAACAAACAGTATGCTTGTTTACGGCCATCATCTATTTATTGTTCAAAGAAAGTACGTTGATTTTTTAATATAGCATAACTCGTTAATAGATACAAAACCCAAAAGACACTGTCACCCTATAATTTTAGATACGGTAATTCCTTTCACTAACCTTTTTAACGATATTGTTGTTTACTTATACTTTTTGTCAACATTGACTAACAGCTATGATAACGTCCAAAGGTCAACATGTGACTCTATACCTCTACAGTAGAAATATTCCTATACAGTTGTATTATGTATAACTGTTCCTCTGTACGACACAATTGCCTTATAATTTGAATCCAAGAGTATACATAACGTTATCTCTGGTGTACCTTTCAATGGCAGGTTATTCTCTTCCTTATGACTACGATGCTCCTTCAGTTACTGTTCTGTAAAATTAAGTATCTTTAATCTGTGTACAAAGACAAGTTCTACGGAGTCCCTTTTTGTTATACATACACTTTGCTTACACAAATTTAAATTATTCTTTGCAAGCTGTTTAAATGCCATAAAAGCGATTTTTGTTATCAATAAAAAGGACATCGTCGACTAACTTTTATAGTATCTCTATTTTGGAGGTCAATAATTATCTAGGTTTTTGTGTTATAACTGTTATCCCAAAAATAAGGTATATTTTTATTATTCTTGACAATATATCCTTTGTATACTTAAGCCTGTTTAATAAGACTGTCTACTCTTCTACGTATGCTAACAATGTATTTTAATATGTTATATTGTGTTATTATACCCTGTTGAAGTAATTCTTATGAACCACGATTACACTATACGTATTTCCCAATAAAAACTCTTTTTCTTAAATAAGCCGTAAATTAGTGTTTTTGTGAGACTTTGGTCCTGTGTAATATTGCTTATCTTTTTCCAGTTATTAACGTTATTTATTAAAACAAGCCTCTTGTTTGCTATACCATTGAAAATCGCTCAAGTATCCTGTTAGGGTATTAAACGACCTATGTAAGACTATATGTAATATGGTCATATTATCTAATTTAAAAGATGTTTTTATTTGTAAAGTCCATGATCAGTATATCAACGACAATTTGCTCTGTTTAGCTTTTTCCTATACATTGCCTATTGAGTTCACCGTATTTATCGTTAAAAATTATAGCTACATTATATTACCTCTTTTTTGTAAGCTGTACAAAAATTTCTTAACTACCCTATTTTATGACAATAAAAGAATACTTTTTATAAGAAAATCCATACAATAACTTTTTTGTTTATATAAACATTTTCATTAAAAGGCAGTGTTAAAGTAATAGACAGATAAAAAAATATATGCTTTGGTATATTTCAGATTGGACACAAAAATACACAGTGATTCCTTTGGATATAGAAAATAACATGTTAGTACATTGGCTGTATGACAAAAAGGTTTTTGCTTGACCTTTATTTTGTCATATGTTCTTACAATAAGTAGTTTTATTGTGTTTAGTGATATATTATCCTTTCTGCTCTTTTATTTTTATCTATCTGTTGTGTTTAATTGTACTATTTCTCTTTTTTTATCACAAAGGACAAATCTATAAATTATACACTATACTTACTACATAAGTTGCTTTTATAGTATTTTGTTGTTCTTTTTTTACAGGAACAGTGCAATATCAACGCTAAATACACAACAATAATTCCAATGAAACAAAGATTACAGACAATAGTGTTGAAAGGGTTTTTTGACTTGTTTCTTGTATTTCTTCTCCTTGTTATGTACTTTATATATATACTTATAAAAGGCTATTTTAAAGTAAGATAGAATTTCCTCTTGTTATTTTTATTTCAGGTATAGGCAGTATACTTATCTTAAATCTGATGATTTTTTGGTATGGTACTTTGGTATGAAATTTTTTCTTTTGTTTTTATGCTTTAACATGTTACGTAAAGAACCTTCATTTATGGCTTCAATGCAGCTATTACATACTTCTTTATGGTACTATTGCAGTGCATTTTATCTCTTTGGTGTTTCTGTTTTTTATTTGATAACAAATACAATGAGTATTTCTTCGTTGAGTCTCCTTCTGGCTTTTCATAGCGATGCATCTTTTACTGTGGGAATAAGCTTGTTTTTCATTATACTTGGACTGACAATAAAATTAGGGGTTGCTCCTCTGCATCATTGGGTTCCACACACGTATACCTATACGGAAATATAAGCACTTTTTTGTTTTTTGTCTTGCCGAAAACACCGCTGTTTTACATTTTATACAGAGTAATGTGTTTCACGAATATCCCGCAAGTAATACTAAGCATAACTATTTTTATTTCGTTATTCTTAGGTTCCTTTTTTGCATTAAGTTCTTCAAAATTCAAAACTTTTTTGGCTTATAGTTCTATCACAGATAATGCATTCTTTCTTGCGACCTTTATGGAATTATCCGTGTTTTCTACAAAAAGTTTACTCTTTTATTTATGGAGTTATAATATAGCAACAACATTAATATTTATACCTTTAATGTTTTTTAGAAGGGCAGATACAACGATTGTTTTATATAATGTGAGAGATTTTCTCCTTTTAAAAAAGGGTTTTTACCTCTCGAGTCTCATAATTACATTGCTGTTGGTAATCACATTTGGCTTGCCTCCCTTTATAGGTTTTTTTGCAAAGCTTTTTATTTTGAATGTTACTTTAACGTCAAATTATTTCCTTTATTGTAATTTGACTCTTTTCTTATTGATAATATCCTTTTATTATATACGTTTTTCTAAAATAGTGTTTTTTACAAAAACACTTAAACATCTGTATATACAGATATATCCCTCATCCCTGCAATTCTGTTAAGTAATCTTTGTTTTATTAGTCTAGCAATTATGTGGTTTCCTCATATAATCTTGGGTTTTATATAAGAGAATAACAAAAGGTGGTATAATATATTAACCCCTCCGTCTTAAAGTAAAGATACGGCAATTGTGTCTATTGTAAAAGAATTGTTTAGAGCTTGTTTACTTAGAGTACATGACGTAATTTTTGTATTCAGTCAATTTTGGTAATGTTTAAACAAAGTATATGTTCAACGGATAAGTTAAGTGTTATAGATATAAAAAAGGGTTTGTCAATAAAAGACATATTTTAAGTGAAGAAATTGTACACATACATACAACGAGGATACGTTTTGTGTATAAAGCTTATGGTTATCCACACATAAGATAAAGCCATATTTGTTTCTATTTTTCTCTGTAAACCGTGAATATACAGGAGCTTTTTTCGTTGTTAATAATATACACAAAAACTCAAATTCTTCAAAAGGACGTCTTGAGTAAATAGAAGGTTTTTTCATTATAAGGGCTATCTTTAAATATTATATAAAAAAGATACTTATACGGACAGGGTCACGGTAAGGTCGTAAGCATTAATTTACTTACATACTTTATTTAGGGCTACAAGTCGTTTAGGATTACACTGTAATCTATAAGGATTGTTTTATATACAAGAAATCTGGTTTTTTTATGCATCTTTAGAGTTGCAGGAAATTATTATGAATACCACATAAAAACTTCACTTCTTCTTTATACAGATATTGCTGTTAACATTCAGTAGTATTGGGGTTTGGTATAAAGGTTGCTTTACGAACGGCTTTTATTGTGGACAGCAAGGGGCTCAGGTGGCAATCCTAGCGCCTACCACTTTACTAGCGCATGCATTGTGAAGTATTTAAAAAGCGATTTCCGCCGTTCCCTTTATCTGGGATTAATTTCTCGCTTTCAAAGTGCCGAACAAATCAAAAATATACAGTAACATCTTGAAGACGGGACTATTCAGGTGATTATTGGCACCCATGCTTTTTTAACTTAAAGTAAAGATCAATAATTTAGAGTTGTTAATTATTGATGAATACAGCATTTGGGGTTAAATAAAAAGAAAACCATTGTCGGAGGCCGAGCTTTCAGGCAGTGTCATTCAAGGGGGAATTTGGTGATTTATTTGTTATAAGCTGCTTTGCCCCGTTATACCTTATTATTTTGGCCTATATCATCTTGCTTCTTGTTTTAGGATTCAGAGAGTTTATATTGAAAGTATATCCCGACTATGAAAAAGCTTGAAATTGCCGTCTTAATTCCCTGCTATAACGAAGCAGTGACTATTTATAATGTAGTGAAAGATTTTCATCACCATTTGCCCACCGCTGCAATTTATGTAGGCGACAATAATTCAACGGATATAAGGTTGCTCAGGCCAAAAAGGCAGGAACCATTGTCTTTCAAGAATCTTATAAGGATAAAGAAAACGTCATATATCGCTTATTTCGCCAAGTGCAGGCGGATATATATCTGATGGTAGATGGGGACGATACCTATGATGCACGTTTAGCCCCTAAAATGGTTCAAGATAATTCCTATGATATATTGTGGGTGTGCGTTCTATGGATAAAGATGCTTATCCTACGGGCTATATGATAGGAAATAAGCTATTTAATTGGGTACACTTATTTTTAATAGTCATTTTACGCATCTTTTCCGGCCGTATCTTCAGGCTTTGATATTGAAACAGCATTATCTATTCATGCCCTTGAAATGAAGAGCCCTATTTTCCAACGACTGTATTGTCGGGAAGTCTTGTGATTGTTTCTATGTTCAGCTTTGCTTGTAGATTGGTTTTAGAAAGTTTGCACAAGCGCGGCGAGTTTAAGAGGTTGTTTTATTTAAATGCGTAAACAGCGTATTGCTTTTTCTTTTATTTTTATCCTGCGGCCCTATGGGGATATGTTAATAGTATTCCCAAACCCTTGTCACATCTAAAGGTGAAACCTTCCAAATGGTCTCCTGCAAAATACAGAAATTAGCTTAAAAGGATATATTAGTATTCTGACAGATCTAAATACTACCAGTACATGTGGGATTTAAAGCTTGCCCATTCCTATGATAAAAAATACTTTTAATTGTTATTGGCCTATAGACCACTTTTGAAGACTTAAAAAAAGTAGGACTGAAGCCAACCATATGGGCATATGGTTTTTAATACACACAAAAGATATAAGAGGGACCCGGGGCGAAGGGTTAGGCACTGTTTTTGGCTGTGCTAATGAAATTCTTTGAGAATCAATTTGGGCATCAAGGGAAGGAAGTCATCGTACACCCCACGAATCTTTCTTTTAAAAAACTGCTGGCTAAGCTAGGCTTTAAAGCTGTGCTAGATGCTAAAGGGGCAGCCATTATTAAAATTTTCTGTGAATGGAATAATACGGAATATGTCGTTTATAAATATGTGCCTGCTTGATATAGCTCGTCCCTTATACTTAAATATCTGTAAGCTGAGAGCGTGTTAAAGGCTCAAAGATAACCTTAAAGTGTGAGGGATTTGTTTTTTCTAAAAGTTTAAATCCTCCGTCGGTAAGGGTTGCCTCCAGTTTGATTCCAGGAATATTTACAGAAAGAAAGAAAAAATTCTTTATTATTTTCTATAAAGCCTACTTCTTGAGCACATACTCTCTTTTTTTTAGTCTGGAGGTCTATATCCCAAATCTCAGCTACAAAGGTGGAAGCTCTCTGACCTTTAGGCTTTCTAGTAATATCAAATTTTTAGGAGAGAAAGCGTCTTGAATAGGCCATAAATTAAGCACCTGGGGGGAGTTGGAAGACAGGAGAGGATCCCGTAGAAAAAATTAAACTGACCGTAAAATAGCTGTTATAAGTAATGACTTTTTCATGATATTCCTTCCTCTATTTTTTATTGTAACAAGTTAAGATAGAAGAATCAACCTTTAAAATGACCTTCTGACGCTCAAATGAGCCACACACCCTTGAATAGAAGAGGACAAGGAAGAAATTTGAGGGGGTTACGTATTGAATATTTTATGAAATGACTTACACATGGCAGAAGTATAGGAAGCCTGAATATGAATCATGCGTGTAATGATGTGGGGTAAATGATGGAATCCCACTGACTGGATATGATAGGAGTAGGCCTATGTAAAAGGGGCGTGGTGTACCATATATGGGGAAGGGCTGCTTTAATGGCATTTGTTTCCTTGCGGGCACTATGACTGTAAAATAAGTCAGGATAAATACCGATTGAATAGCTGCTGAAAGCTCTTGGGTGCCGGCACTTTGAAATTGTACCGCATATAGCTTGCATAACTATTTAATTTAAAAGCCACCTGTTGCAGGTTAGTGTGTAGGGTCTGAGCATCTTGCGTATAGCTACCCACGGCTTGGGTGAGGGACAAAATATCGCCTGTGATCACCCCTGCTTGGCCTATTGCCCTGTACTACAAGAGGTTAAGAGCAATCCTAGTCCCAAAAAGGCAAATAGAGAACTTTTATTTTCATAATTGTTTTGATAGTAGCAAATAAAAAGTCCGCTGAAAACAGAAATTTTATCTTAAAGTACGGGTGGCCAGGTTATAGGCAAAATATATATAGGTACCCATAAGTTGATTAATCCAAACGCCCCCTTTATGGATCAAATGCTTTACATGTTTTTGAGAAGACGTACGGGTAATAAGCTATACGCTAAAGAAGAGTACTAATAAAACGCTATAAATACATTGAATGTAAAAAGGAGTATGAACGCTACTGGAGGTAAAAATGGAAATGAAAGCTAAAGAAGCTTGAGGATGCACAATATTGATCATAAACCCCCTGCGAAAGGCTTTTTTAGATGGGTAATTTATTTATTATCTGTGTTCCCCTAATTTCTTTTTGCTGAGGAACATTTTGATTGCTAGATAAACTAAACAAGCGCTGCCCGTATATTTTAAAGTATCAAAAAGTCACGAATGTTGAGCCATAATTTTCCCAAACGCTAAGATGGAGTAAGTTTTATGGATGAAGGTACACACACAATTCCAAAACCCGTATAAAGGCCCATTTTGCGGGATAAGTACTGAATCATAAGGACTGTTTCGGGCCCGGGGCTGGCCAGAGTCAAAAAATTCATCCCAAGGGCTAACCTGAGCTCATAAGCTTATGAGCTCCTTTTTTCTAATTAAACAATACTCTCTGGCATACTGTTTTTCTATTCGCATGGCTTATTACCTATTTAAGGTAATAAATCATAAATGTCGTAACTTTTTTACCATATAATAGGATCGATTAAAAGTAAAAAGAAAACCTTGGGTAAACACTAGAATACAGAATATACTCGTAGTAAGCTTACATATAGTAATTGTAACAAAGCACGAGTGATTTCTAGTTGACAAAGTAAAAATATAATAAAAACAATGGAATTACCACGCAACAGCTATATAGTAAAAAATGGACATAAAATAATATTTTTATTAAAAACCCAATGTAATTCTCATACAAAGGTTATTATAGTGAAAATATTAGTCATATTTTGTATATTAGATCTAATATACTATCTTGAGAGCTTACAAAACAGTAAATATTATAACAATTTAATTTCTGCATAGGTTTAACATTGAAATACGTTAATTATACACTCTGAATTATAAAAATATAATAAAACGCATGTAACTATAGAATAGTTATTACAATACAAAAATTGGCGATATATTTTATAACATAGATCTAAAACAATATCTGTGCTTAAAAAAACAACGAATAATTTTCTTGGTTTAACGTAGGAATACTGGTTTTCTATGTACAAATTATAAGAAATCACTCGTGCATCTAGTTGATAAAGTGTGTAATGAACGTCGTATAGGAATAGTGATCCATAACAAAATGAAAGACAAAAAGTTAAAACTTCTTATATTGTAGAGAACAATGTAAAATCAAAATTAGTATAAAGGCATTATTAAGATTTGTTATAGGTGGTTTTGCCATAGGTTCAAAAGGGTATAGGGCTTATACCTATATTACGTAATACTTTTTAAGAATATACCATCACTTCACATTAATTTTTCTCTTGGTATAAAGGTGGGCATTTCACTTGTTTGTCATAAGTTTATGAGCCGTAACTATTAGAATCTTATGACACAGAATTAAGCTCGTATACCAACAATACTTTCTGGTCATACTGTTTTTATATTCATACTCTTTTCCTTTAACTCCAAAAATAAGTAATATACACTAGTTTTAAAATATATATCTAGTATGTAAAATAATTCTATTTTAGTGATAAACCAATGTAAACCTATAGGAACATTTTCAGGGTTAATTTGATACATATAGGGCTCATTCGCAGCACAGTAAGAATGTCTATGTAAGAGCAATAATATCGTGCATATGAAGAATTTGGACGTTAATCCCATATTATGCGTAAATAAGTATTTTTATCTTTTATCTATAAGAATATCGTGACGATGTGCATTTTCTTCCTTATTATTTATATAAGACCGATAACCGCACTTTTTTATTCTTTTTGTTTATAGCTGTAATAATAGACTATAAGCTTTGTAGCATTTTATGCCTGATTGTGTGCTATATCATTATTTTCTACATGATAGCTGAAATAGAAAGAATTTCGACGTTGTCTACATGAGCAACATTTTGAGCTAATTTATGACGATTATTAACATAAGGATAAATGTGAACCATTAGAGCAATAAGATCATTATAAATATTTTCTTTAACATTTTCAAGACATGTGTATTGTATTTATATAGGTTATATTTTACTATTTTGTAAGACAAATATCTGTGTGTTAAATCTATAATATTTATGCATAATAGTGATACAGATCTAGAATAGCGATAATTTTGGTACTGTGAAAAAAAAGGTATATTGCAATAACACGAGGTTTAAATATTTTCTTATTTGCTAAGTACAAATAGCAGCATTCCTGTGTTATACCATACAGAATATTTTATGGTCTTAAATGCCAGAATAAGTAGTTTGATATAGATCCAGAATACCTATACTTTGGGTGTGAAAAAAAGGTATATAAAATTTACACTAGTTAAATATTTACTATTTTATACTATAAGAAAGTATTTTCCTATGTCAACCACAGCATCTTTTCTGTGTGTAAAAGCTATAAATAATATAAATCTAGATACAATTTATAAAGAAATAGATAATTTTTTTATTGTAAACAAGTGTATTTACTTTAGGTTTTCAATATTTTCCTATTTAGTAAGTATAAATAGCAGTATTACAATGATAACCCTATGACAATTGTCTATTTATATATGGATTTACATTAGTGTTCAATATTTTCTTGTTTGCTAAGTACAAATAGCAGTATTATAGTGTTAATCCAAGGTAAACTATTTATTTATAGTATAAAAAATGGTGCCACTTGTTCTATTGTAAAAAAGGGTAGATTACATTAGTTTTTACTCTGTATACATGTTAAACATGAAGAATATGCATTTCGATATAAGTTATCAAGAATATCTACAATTAGGGTACATGAAAAAAAGGTGTATTCGAATTATATGGGTTATTAATATATTCCTATTTGGTCTGTATATATGTTTTTTAGTGTTAAATTAATGAAGTATATTTTACATTGTACGATAACTTTTTGTATTTCTATGTTAAACTTGTGAAGAACATTTTATTTAAGTATGTATAAAATATCCCTATTTGCGATACATGAAAAAAGTGTATGGGATTTACATTAGTTTTGTAATATTATTGTATGTAACACCTATAACCATCAGTAATGCCGTGTTAACCCAATGAAGAAGATTTTCAATATAAGTTATAGAAATACCTATAATTTTAGTACTGTGAAAAAAAGTTTATTGTATTTACTTTGGATTATTAATATATTCCTGTTTGGTACTATAAAAGCTGTAATTCAATATTAACCCATAAGCATATTTTATGGTTTTTAAATGTCTACTTTTAAGGATAATTTCCGCTCTGTAAAAAAAGTGACTGATAATTGTAAGCGGTTTATTGTTTTTTGTCAGGCACATAGAATAATTGTATTTCAATGATAAATCAAGGAATAATATTGATAGAGATCCATAATGGTGCTAATTTGGGTACGTGAAAAAAGATATGTATTACTTTAGGTTTAAATATTTTGCTAGTATAAAAAGTTGTAAACTAAGGATAATTCCAATAAAGAATATTAATTTAGATATAATTTATACAAATAGCGATAATTTGGGTACATCATAAAAATTACATGGGTATACTTGGTATTCTAATTTTGTTACCATTTAGCAAGCAAAAAAACAGTATTTAAACAATAACCATGCAAAATATTTTATGGGTGTAAAAACTTTAAAAAGCTATATTACTATGATATCCAAGGAACAATATAAATCTAGATATAATTTATACCGCATATAGATAATTGGAGTACGGTGAAAAATATTGTAAAGTATCCAGAAATATCAGAGTTAAACAGAGGAGAAATATTTTCTGTTATTTTTTAGCACATATAGATATTATTTGGGGTCTAATAGATAAGCTACAATTTTAGTACTGTAACACCAATGGTATGAGAATTACATTGGTTTTTTCAATATATGTCTATTTTGTACCTATAAATAGCATATATGTGTTAATCATGAGGAATAGTTTACGCTTTGTACCGGTAAATATCGTATTACAATACCCGATATATATATTTTATTGTTAAGTATCTATAAAAAACTGCAATACTATGTAATACCAAGAACAATATTAGTGTGAATACTATTTACAAGGAATAGCGCTAATTGTTGCTATGAAAAAAGGTGTATTGCATTTACAGTAGAATTCCAATATATTAACAAGAACAATCCAATGATAAACCAATGGGAAATATTATTTGTATTTTTAGCCACAACGGATGTCAGTTTTGGTCTAAATTGTCCTAGATAATTTTGGTACGTGAAAAAAAGGTATATTTTATTTACAGTAGTTTTTTATTTTATATTATAAAAAGTAGTATTCCTGTGTAACCCATCTAATTATTTCTTTATATATAACTTTTCTGGTGTAAAAAAGGGTATAGTTATACATTAGGGTTTAATATATGCCTATTTGGAGCCATAACTATCATTGATCCAGGGTCAAACCACGGAGGAATTTTCGGTATATTTATAAACAAAATAGCGATAATTTTGGTATTGTGAAAAACCCTTGTATTCTACTTACACTAGTTTTAAAATATTTTACTAAATAGAGGTTAAAATAGCCTGTTTTTGTACAAATCAATGATAAAACAATTCACCATATTTTCTGATGTTTAAATCTATATTACTATGATAAAGCAATAAAACATATTCCTTGAGATAATTTGGGTACCGTGAAAAATAGTTTATTATATTTACTTTAGGTTATTTATATTTCCTCTTTGAAAACTATAACTATAGGAATCTAGTGTTAATTCAATGTAAAAGATTTATTTATATAAAAAGTATAATAAATATCTATATATAAAACAGAGTATTGGAATTATATTAGGTTTAAATATTTTACTAGTTGGTACCTATAAATATCATATACCGTGTTAAATCTAAATAAATAATTTATTTATATTAAATTATAACAAATAACGATAATTTATATATTGTAAACAAAGTAGATGGAAATTACATTGGTTTTAAATATTACTATGTAATACCATAATAGCAGTATTACAGTGTAACCCAATTCACAATATTTTCTGATGTTTGAATCTATAAAAATCCGTATTACCATGATAAAATCAAGGAATAATAGCGATAATTTTGGTATTGAAAAAAAAAAAATTGTATTGCAATAACATGAGGGTTTTAATATTTTACCCTCTATAAAAAGCAGTATTACTATGATAATCCAGAGAAGAATATTTGTATAGATATAGAATAGCGATAATTTGGGTCAATGAAAAAAAGGTATATAAAATTTACACTGTTTATATTTACTATTTTGTAAGTATAAATATCTGTATTCCTATGATAACCCTATGCAGAATATTTTATGGGTATAAAAGCTACAAAAACAAGTCTTCCAATAATAATCCAAGGAATATAATATATGTATCGAATATAGCTACTGGGTACAGTAAACAAAAGTATGTGATATTTACTCTGTATTTCAATATTTTACTACAGATGTATAAATATGCTGTTTTATAATAAACCAATATACACCAATACAAAACATTTTCTGGTGTTTAAATCACAGGTATCCTATACAGAATATTTTATGGTTTTAAAAGCTACAAAAAGCAGTATTATTATGTTTAAACAACAATAATATTATATAGATAATTTGGGTACTGTGAAAAAAGGTATATTTTACTATATATATGTATAAATATGCTATTTCTGTACCAAATCAATGTAAACTCAATGCACAATATTTTCTGGTGTTTGAATCTATAAAAAACAGTATGACAATGATAATCCAGGTAACAATTTTGATAGAGATACCGAATATAAATAATTGTGGTACTGTAAAAAAATTATATAATAATTACACGAGATTTAAATATTTTACTATTTTGTACTATAAGAAAGTACATTACAATGATAACCCTTTCTGGACTTTAAAGCTGTAAAAATTAGTATACCATTTATAAAGAATATATATAATTAAGGTACGTGAAAAAAGGTATATTTTACTAGATCATTAAAAAAGTACTTTCCTATGATAAACCTATGCAGAATATTTTCTGAGTATTAAAGCTCTATCAAGCAGTATTATAATTAGAGATATAATTTATACAAGACATCGCTCATTTTTCTATAGTAAACAAAAGTATGTGATATTTACTCTAGTATTTCAATATTTTCTTATTTTGTAAGTATAAATAGAAGTATTCTATGTTAAAACAATGCAAAATAGTTTTCTGGGTGTAAAAGCTACAAAAGCAGTATTATAAAGATAAAGCAATAAAGAATATTAATTTAGATATAATTATAACATATAGCGATAATTTGGGTACTGTGACAATAAGTATATTATCTTTACACTAGTTTTCAACATTTTCCTATTGGTAAGTATAAAAGACAGGAATTATTGTTAACCCAAGTAAACTAATTATTTATATTTAAAGTATACAAAATATCTATAAGTTGGACATTATAAAAAAGAGTATTAGAATTACATTAGTTTAATTTTTGAGACCCAAATGTCAGGAATCCCGTGTTAATTCCATGCAAATTCTTAATTTCGATATAAAAGCTCTATTATTGTTTTATTATAATAAAGAATATGGGAATACATTGTTTTAAATATTTTACATACCTAAAAGCTGTACGTAGTCAATGAAGAATATTTTGTTGTTAGAATCTTTATTTTTACCTTATGTATTTTATTTGTAAAATACTCTTTAATTATCTTTTTATACACGATGTCAAGCTTATTTCATAAGAGTTATAATTGTTTATCCTTTATATGACCTCACCATATATTGGGGAAAAAAAGGTTTATTATTACGTTTATATTTAATATCCTTGGAATATTGTATACTATTTACATTATTTTTTTATTGTGTGTTGTAACCTCATACCGTGTGGAGATTTCTAAGCAATATCCTATGAACTACAATACATACATATTTAATAAGATTTGTACTATTTTCTCTTGTATTAATCTTACCACATAGTGTGAATATAATCTCTAATTAATTTAATCTACATGCCAAGCATTTACACACTATATATAACGGTTTATCTTCTATTATAACCTTACATAGTATGTGAGTAAACAGAGGTCTAATCAGTGTTATATGAAAACATGCCTGGAACATTTAATACGTTTTACACTGTCTCATAAATCATACTGAGAGAAAGCTCTATAATAAATTTTATATGTATAAAATGCGTCGAAATTACATAGAATTTACACCTTGTTTTCTTATATTATAACTGATCACAATGTGTGGGAATAGGGTCTATTATTAATTTTACATGTATACCAAGACTATTACTGTGTGTTATAACCTTATGATATAGAAGGAGATTATATTCTCTAATAACTTTTATCTCAACTAAAATGCCTAATATCTTTAGTATATATATAACGGTTTTTCTTACGTATGCCCTCACGACATATGTGGGAAAAAATATCTACAATCAAATTTATGTTTACATGCTTGAAATAATGCATAAAATTTAATCTTGTTTTCTTGTGTTATAATCTCACTATATGTAAAGTAAAAATACCTATAATTAGGTCATGCTCTGGAATATTAAATACGTTTTACACTGTTCAATGTAACAACCTCACTATCTTTTATGGAAAAAAGCGTTTACAATCACATTTATGTTTAACTACCAGAAATAGGTAATACTATATCTGTGGAAATAACGTTGAAACCTTAACCATATTATCAATTACCCTTTTTTGTATATATATACAGCGATTGTACACGGACATTTTTAAATATTACAACTTTACACAACATGGGTCAATTTTTAAGAATAAAAGTACGCCTATTTTCCACACACACAAACAATTCTAAGGATAAAAAGAAAGAGAATTTACCATATGTACTATAAAGGTCAATTCCAAGGGTAAAAGACAAGAGTTTTTCCTACACACACACATACAAGTTTAAAAATAAAAAGTATGACATGATAATATTTTATATACGTGGAAAAGAGTTCAACATTACATATCTAACAAAGCTTTATTATTGTTTTACACAGGAGAAATTGCATGGTATTTTGAATACTATTTTTAAGCTTTCTATTACACCGTAATTTCACTATGGGATGAAGGTAAAGTATCTATTAGTATTTTTATATTGTAATATGCGGGGAATATTTTGTCCTATATACAGAAGATCAATATATTAAAATATCTCTTGTTCTACATAACTCCATGGAACAAGGTATTTACATTGGTTTTATATTAGAATAGCAAAAAGAGAACTTAACCACCTCCTGTGTGGAGAGTTCTATATACCTAAAATATCTTTTTTTATACGTAATAAAAATGGAAAGAATATAATTTAAATAGTGAGCACCTACAACAAGCGAACAATAACATAACCCTTCTTTACGATTAAGCATTTCAAACTGCTATTGAATACGCTCCAGAAACAAAAAAATCATGAAATGGTGTAAAAACATGTGCAGTGAGTACCCTATATTAAAAACTATATAAAAGATACATCATATATATTAAAAACAAAAAACCTACGAAAACGTATATGTTGTAACATATGAATAAAAGCCCAGCCAGGAATAAAATAGTAAATATGTACAAAATGAAGGATAAACCCTTCATACTTCCGCTTTTTCTAACATAGAAGAGCGTATTTATTGTATTCCATGTTTTGTTAAGTATAATTCTTACGGTATCTATCAGAACTATGTACAAAGTGTAAGCCACCTTTATTTGGTAAAAACACGCTATGATATATAATAATAACAAAGGTTTTATCATGGCATAAGATTATTTGTGAAAGAAATCTCATAGAGCACTACAATACACTTTAGAAATAAACCCGGAGAAATACGTATAAAAACTATAGGGATAATAAAATAGTAATAAAGTAAATACACTGTACATGCTCAAAGAGATATTGGTAAAATACTCTCTTTCACTAATGGTTCTGAGCTAGAATCAGTGAAATGAACCATCTCTGGGCGAGACGCTTATGCAAAATAAGCAAGCGAGCTCCTTCCATACGCAAAAAGGTGTGGATAAAGGACAATATACTACGAAAACCGCGTGTTAGCATATTAAATAAATGACGGTAACAATGCTATACAATGTATGTGTAGTTCCTTCGCTTGTTCAGCTTATGAACGTTTCACTACCACATAGTGGTGTTTTGTTTGGGGGCGAGTGAGATAGTGGTAAAACTATCGATACGAACCCCCTCCATATACAAAAAGAGATAAAATACGATATTAGAGCTATAAAGCTTACGAAAACAGGGATAAAGAACGAGATTAATGTTAAGCATACGAAAACTGAGATTACGATATACGCTATACAATATATGGGTAGATTCACTTGCTTATGCAGCTCCTGAACCATATAAACAGCAAAATGGGTCTTATAGCTAATCATAAAACCCTATATACATAAACCGATAAAATACGATAATAATTCTGTAAAGCAAAAGCAAACTGGGATCATTCTCGATACTACCACGTTATCTACTAGGAAAAATGAGAGAATTCTCTATAAATATGTAGTAGATTCACTCGTTTATTATAAGCTCCTGAACCGTTTAACTAGCACACTCTAGTAGAGCTCTGTGTGGGCGAGAGCCTATGTCAAGTAGGCTAAATGAGCACCATCTATATATGAACAGTAATATAAAACCCTGTGGAAGAATTTGCATATAAAAGGCATAAATATACTAATATATACTGGAAATAATAAATACGTATGCATAAACTAGTAAGAATTAAAGAGTAAATCATGTACACAATGAAAGACTATGTGCGAATGAGATTATGGATGAAGAATCTTTTACAGCGGTGCCCCCAGAAACACCTGCTCCCCTTGACTCCCCTAAGCCAAATACAACGCGTTCCGTTCTAGATATTTTACAGCCTGTTCTATCAACTCATCCATATTTGATGCGTTGTTTGTTCCCCCGTCACCATGGCCACACTTTGACCTGCCATTAAGGATCCCTGCTCCACATCTCTCTCTATAACGGCGCAACGTAACGCCCCTGCCCAGAAATGTTCAATTTCCAGCTGGGCTTCTTTTTGAGAAAATTCTTCCCTGTTGAAACGATCAATGGTTTGATGTTGAAATGCCAAAAAGGCTTTCACTCCTTTATTGGCCAGCGGCCGCACAGGAATAATGGGGAAGCGGGCATCTAATTGGGGAGATATGGTCGCGTCTCACGAATTGGCCCGTATAACAGCTTCCTTAAATTTGGGATGAGCCCGTGATTTCTGAACACACACAAAATGGGGACCCATTCTTAAATAAGAAACCATAGTTTCCTCCGCCCAATGCCGCCAGTCACAAAGATCGGCACTTCATCTTGAAGGTGGGGAAGAATTTCTTGAGCTAACACAGTGGTAGAAACTGGTCCAATGTGCCCCCCTGCTTCCATGCCCTCAAGTACCAAGGCATCCGCCCCCCATTCGAATAAGCTTTCGGCCTATAATTAAACCAGGGGCAAAACAAATAACCTTAATACCCGCATTCTTCAGGGTAGAAATAGAGGACCCTTGAGGTAAGCCCCCTGCCAATACCACATGGGATACCCTTTCTTGAATACATACTTGAATTAATTCTTCTAACCGCGGGTGCAACGTAATTAAATTTACCTCAAAAGGTTTGTGGGTAAGGGTACGGGTTACTTGAATCTCTTGCGCTAATATTTCAGGGCCTGACGCCAAAACCCCAAATCCCCCTGTGTTAGAAATGGCTGAAACTAAATACCTGTCTATAGCCAGGTCATAGAACCCCCATAATTGTATAAGGGGTTCCTAAAAATGCCGTACCACGCTGCATAATTTTTGTAAAATCTGTTGCATTTTAATCCATAATGTAAATAAGGATTTGAAATAATAGGGCTATGTAGCACAATTAATAATAAAAAAAAGGTATTTTAATGATTCAGCAACATACATTAAATCAGGAAGAAGTTGAACAATGCAGTAAACTAGCTTCCCAATGGTGGGATGAAAATGGTCCTTTCATCGCTTTAATCCCCTCCGGGTTCAATTTATTACCGAAACCATCCTACAAAATTTTGGTCAAAAAAAAAGTCACCATTTGAAAAATTTAAGAATCTTGGATATTGGGTGTGGGGGATTAACAGTCATCGGGTTACCTTATGAATTAAATCAACGGCTGTGCGGGGATTAGATTACTACTGTATACGGCCTTTGAATTTACGACTATCCTTCTGGGGGCCCAAAACGCCATATTGGCGGGGGCTAATATCTCTTATTTGTAATAAGCTCATTAGCCATATCGAAGTATGAATGATAAGTATCTTCTCCTCCTGCAGCTTAAAGAAAAAGAGAGAAAAATGCAGTTAAACATAATCTAGCTTTGTGTACCTTCTACGCAAAGAGCTTCTTCACCTCTTCTGCCAAGTGTTATAACCGACCCCCTTTTTGCCGTTAAACCTTTTCAGGTATACGTCTAGCTCTAGCGTCTACATCGTGTCAATAGTACCCCCAGTTAAACA
>Ga0209655_10000162_pt1 | contig 24687 bp, 18 predicted proteins | sample BogFormECP03_OM2_FD_188236 | JGI IMG/M metagenome (GOLD analysis project Ga0209655, IMG submission 188236) | Bog forest soil microbial communities from Calvert Island, British Columbia, Canada - ECP03_OM2 (SPAdes) (version 2) | ecosystem: Environmental > Aquatic > Freshwater > Wetlands > Bog ...
AAACTGCTCGCCGAAGATGACGTGCTGGTCGATTCGATGCGGGGCAGATCGTCCAGCTGGACGCGAATTCGAATCAACCTGCGCAGTGTGCCCGAAGAACTACGGCCGCTGAATGAACCGCCCGATCCTGATGACGATCCAACTCGCGAATGGCGCAAAATGCATGCGTCGAAGAAATCTATTTGAGCCGGGTACCGCCCCGGATGTCTCCCGCGAAAATCGCTTTCAGCTCGTGCGGCGGAACGACCTCAAGCTGCGAGTACGTGCAATCGCGCGGCTGCTTGTCGGTCCGCCATTTCCGGAACTGCGCCATATGACGGAATCGCGTCCCCTGCATATGCTCGTATGCAACTTCGACTACCAGCTCGGGTCGGAGCGGCTCCCACGACAGATCCTTGCCGTGGCTCCAACGGCTCTGACCTCCCGGCATCCGATGCGATGCGTCATTTGACGCCTCCGCCCACGACTTCCACGGATGATCGGCGAGAGCGTCGCGCCGGTAGGGAGCCAGAAACTTCACCAGTTCCTGCCGCCTGCTTTGCGTGAAGCTCGCGCAAACGCCGACGTGTTGCAGGCCGCCTGAGTCGTCATACAGGCCGAGCAGAAGCGAACCCACCGCAGTGCCCTCGCCTCCTTTGTGCCATCGAAAGCCCGCCACGACGCAATCGCAGTCGCGCTCATGCTTAATCTTGAACATCACGCGCTTGTCAGGTTGATAGGTGCCGGAAATCGGCTTGGCGATAACGCCGTCGAGGCCCGCGCCTTCAAAACGCCGGAACCAATCCGACGCGACATTCGCTTCACGAGTTGCCGGTGTCAGATGGATTGGCGGCGTCGTACGAGCCAGCAACGACTCCAACTTTTCGCGCCGCCGCTCGAACGGTTCGCTCCGCCAATCGCGATCGCCGTCGCACAGCAGATCGAAAAAGACGATCGAAGCCGGACTCTGTTGCGACAGCATCTTCACGCGCGAGGCCGCCGGATGAATCCGCAGCTGCAATTCCTCGAAGTCGAGCCCGTCGTTCTTTGCGACCACGATTTCGCCGTCGAGCACACAGCGGGCAGGCAGCTGCGAGCAGAGCGTCTCGATTAACTCCGGGAAGTATCGATTCAGCGATTTCGTATCGCGGCTCTGGACGAGGATTTCGTCGCCGTCGCGAAAGATCAACGCGCGAAACCCATCCCACTTCGGTTCGAAGATCCAGCTCTGGCCTGCCGGCAACGCATCAATCCGCTTCGCGAGCATCGGCAGCAACGGCGGTTTGACCGGAAGATTCACGCTCCCAAGCTATTACTGCGATGCAAACGAAGTCTACGCCGGATCGGTCGAAAGACGAACGCGACCTCCAGACTTTACTAACTACCTGGTTCTTCGATAAGCGCCTTCGCATCCTTCAGGTCAGCGGTGTCGAAGCCCTCGGTGAACCAGTTGTAGATGTCGGCGAGTGTCGCGCGCGCCTGGTCGCGCCGATTGGTGTCGCGCAGCAATCGCGCGAGGCTAACGGTCGCGCGCAGTTCCAGCATCTTCGCGCCCGACTTTTGTGCCCGCGAGATTGCTTCGCGAAAGTCGGCCTCCGCATTGGCGCGTTGTTTAAGGGCGAGCCGGACCTCACCGCGGACTCGATACAGCTCCGGCCTGAGGCTCTCGTCGTGATTCCCTGGCGTAAGCGCCTCTTCGATCGTCTCCATCGCGTCGTCGTACATTCCCGCCAACGCCTGCACCTCGCAATAAGCGATAAGATTGTTGAAGAAGATATTTCCCGTTCTGGTCACGCGCCCCGCGACATCACCGGAAAAGAGGGCCATACCTGCGGCAGGCTGGTCGAGATGCGCGACTGCCCACCCCTTGAGTGCCGGGACGCCCGTCGCCAATCGCGCAGAGCCGTCTTCGCTGAGCGCGATGCATTGAGATGCGGCAGTCATGACACGCTCCGGGTCTCGGAGGAGGCGGTACAGCGAGGCCTCCATCCACCTGGCAATCATGATGCCGAACGGCTCGTTGAACGCAATCGCGGAAGCGGTCGCTTCGTCCATTCGTTCGCGTGCCAGATCGGCCCGTCCCAGTATCCATGCACATAACGCAGCACTTCCCAGGACGATGGTTTTTCCTTCTCGAAGTGCTGTCGCTCCAGCCGCGTCCTGATATTTCCGCCAAAGCACCAATTGCTCTTCAGATTCAGCGAAATTTCCCTCGTAGAGGCGCGCCTGCAGCGTGGCGTGGTAGGCGTGGGAAAAGCTGACTGCGCCGCCTTCTCGCTCGGCGAGTTTCAGCAAATGGTCTGCTATTGCAGAAGAATGCGCAAACTCCCCGCTGCGCGAGAGCAGGACTCGTTGCAGATTGAGGTGTTTGATTTGTTCAGCAACGTTTCCCGTCTTCTCCGCCAGCCGGATGCCGCGCTCGATTGCCTCTGCAGTATCGGGTACGTCAAGGCTTACTCGCCACATAGCGTCGCTCAGTGCGCCGGCTAGCTCGAATTCGCGCATGTCGCGATCGCGCGACTCCGGCAGCTTCTCGATATGTCGCAGACCTTCGCTCAGTTGCGCGGCGGCTTCCGCGTAGGCATATCGCCCCAGCGACTGCACGCCCGCCAGCAACAGGTACTTGACGGCCTTGTCGCTCTTCGCCGCGCGGGAAAAGTGATGCGCGAGCTCGGGCAGGTGATCGTTCAAGGAATCGGCGTAAAGCTGCTCAATCGCGGCGCCGATCCGCTCATGCATCTGCTTGCGGCGTTCGATCAGGACTGAGTTGTACGAGACCTCCTGAGTCAACGCATGCTTGAAGACATACTCGCTGTCGCCGACCGCGGGTTGCTCGTAAATGAATTCGCCTAGCTGCAGATCGTTCAGCATTCGATCGAGTTCCTCGGCAGGCGGCGCGACGACGGCGCGAATCAGCGACATCGGAAATTCGCGGCCGATCACCGACAACGTCTGCAGCAAATCTTTGGCATCAGCAGGCAACCGGTCGATGCGCGCCGCGAGGATTCCTTGCACGGTAGGCGGGATCTTCAACTCGCCAATCGGCTTGGTCAGTTTGACTATCGCGTCGTCGCGCACCAGCGCGCCCTCGTCGAGCAGCACCTGCACCGTCTCTTCCATGAAGAACGGGTTGCCCTCGGTCCGCTCGATGATCGTCTGCTTGAGCGCCGCCAGTTGTGGATTGTCGCCGAGCAGCGCGGACAGCATCTCGTCCGCCGATTCCTTGCCCAGTGGATCGAGTCTGAGCTGAGTGTAGTAGGTCCTCGATCCCCACTGATGCGAATACTGCGGGCGGTAGTTCACCAGCAGCAGAATCTTCGCGTTGGCGATCGCGTCGGCGAGGAGATTCAGAAGTTCCTGGGTCTGCTCATCGATCCAGTGCAGGTCCTCGAACATCACCATCAGCGGTTGATTGAGCGACTCGCGCAGCAGGATGCGCTTGATCGCGTCGAGCGTGCGACGTTTCTTGACCTGCCCGTCCATCTGCGCGAGCGGATCGTCGCCCTCAACAATCCCGAGCAACACGAAAAGATACGGCAGCGCATCTTCGAATGTTCGATCCAATGCCAGCACGCGTCCGGTAACTTTCTCTCGCCGCGCGCGAGCGTCGTCGTCAGCGGTGATCTTGAAGTATGTGTGAAGCAGGTCGAGCACCGGCAGGTATGCCGATGCTTTGCCGTGCGAGACTGAGAAGGCCTCGAGCACCATCCAGCCCGATTGGCTCTTGGCCTTGAACTCGAAGAACAGGCGCGACTTGCCGGTGCCGGCATCGGCAATCGCCGCGACGATTTGTCCGTGACCGACCTTCGCCTGCTCGGCGGCGCGAGCGATTGCCGTCATCTCGGCGTCGCGCCCGACGAACTTCGTCAGTCCGCGCCCCGCCGAGCGCTGCAAGCGCGTGCGCAACGGTCCCAGCCCGATGACCTCGAACACATTGACCGGTTCCGACAGGCCTTTGACTCTCGTCGGTCCCATCGGCTTGAGTGCGAAGTAGCCCTCGCACAACTTGCGCGTCGGTTCGGCAACCGCGATCGATCCAATCGGCGCGACTGCCTGCATGCGCGATGCGAGGTTGGTGGTATGGCCGATGGGAGTGTACTCGGTATGTCCGCCGCCAGTTGCGATCGAGCGCACCACGACTTCGCCAGTATTCACGCCCACGCGGCATTGCAGGGGATTGCCGCCGTCGGCCACCAGCTTGGTCGAGTAGCGGCGCAGTTCTTCCTGCATCCTGAGAGCCGAATAGAGCGCGCGCTGCGGATGGTCCTCGTGCGCGACGGGCGCACCAAACAGCGCGAAGATGCCGTCGCCGGTGCTCTGCACCACGTAGCCGTCGTAGCGCTGGACCGCGTCGATCATCAGCTTCAATGCCGGATCGACAATCGCGCGCGCTTCCTCGGGATCGAGATCCTGCTCTAGCTCAGTGGAACCCTTGATATCGGCGAACAACGCCGTGACTGTCTTGCGCTCGCCTTCGAGATTTTCGCCGAGCGGTGTATCAGTTTCGCGAGTCGGAGCTGAGGCGGGCTGCCTGGTTGCTGGCGAAGTTCCGAGTGCCGTGCCGCATTCGCCGCAGAACCTTTTGCCCGCTGGATTTTCTGCGCCGCACTTGCGACAAAGATTCGCTAGCGGCGTCCCGCAATCGCCGCAAAATTTCTTGCCTGCAGGATTTTCAATTCCGCATTTCGAGCAGAGCACTTGCCTCTCCCACGCTCCGTACGAAATGAGCAGTATCGTGGCAAACCGGCATGCCTCGCAAGTGCGAGGTACTCGCCTGGCTGTTGGCAGTTGGCCTGACTCAGACTATTCATACGAGACGCGGCCGCCGAGCAGGCGAACCTCAGAACGGAACGGAGAGAAAACATGAATAAACTCGAAAAGAAGGTTGCAGTTATCACCGGTGCGGCGAGCGGAATCGGCCGCGCTACGGCGATACGGTTCGCAGGCGAAGGCGCCGCCATCGTCATCGCCGATCTGAATCGCGAAGGTGGCGAGAGTGCGGTACGCGACTGCAAAGAGAACGGCGGCAACGCAGTTTTCCAGCTCACCGACGTCTCGAGCGAAGAAAATATCAAGAGCGCGGTCGATCGCGCGGTCAAGGAATTCGGACACCTCGACATCATCTACAACAACGCCGGTCTCGGTGGTGCGGTCGGACCGCTCGAAAAGACCAGTGCGGAAAACTGGGACCGCAGCTTCTCGATTCTGCTGCGCGCGGTATTTCTCGGCATCAAGCACGCGGTGCCGGAACTGCGCAAGTCAGGCGGCGGTTCGATCATCTCGACCGCCTCGATCGCCGGACTGCGCGGCGCGGCTGGCTTGCACGCATACTGCGCTGCGAAGGCAGGAGTGATCAGCCTTACCCGCTCGGCTTCGATCGAACTGGCCAAGGACAAGATTCGCGTCAATTGCATCTGTCCGGGACTGATCGCGACTCCGCTTACTTACAACCGCATCCCGGGCGGCGAACAGACTGCTACGCAACTGTTTGCGGCCTTCCAACCGTGGCCGCGCGCGGGACGCCCCGAAGACATTGCGGCGATGGCGCTGTTCCTGGCCAGCGACGACTCGGAGTTCGTCAGCGGGCAGGCGATGGTGGTTGATGGCGCGGTGACATCGGGGATGAGTTCCGGCAACCTGGCCGCCGCAGGATCTCAAGCTTCGACTCCGTCGATCCTCGATGACGAATGGTCGGGCCCTTCATTTCAGATGAAGCGCCCGTCGTAGGTGCGTCACCGACAAGAGCAGGCGTAGTGCGCCATCTGGGATTGCGTGTGCCATAACTTTTTTCCTCGGCTAGCATCGCCGTCGAATGGCGATACTTGCAACCGGCGCGATCGACTCCACGATGCTCGGCTCGATTCTAAATCGGGTGCGCGCGCAGGCGGCGGCCGACCCGCTCAGCAATCCGATCCTGCTGTTTGCGTTGGATCTGACGCTGCGGATGGACCGCGGCGAGATCGATATCGACGGCCTCGAGCGCATCGTGCAGCAACTGACGGCCGAGGCCTTTGCCGATCGCGCCGACCGGCTGAAGAACTACCTGGGCGAGACCGCAATCGCGGCGAACGATCGAGCGCTGCGAGATCTAATCGAGAAAAAAGCGCGCGAGCGTGGCTTCGAGGAATTTCGCACGGCGCTGGCGCGCAGCGTCTTCGGAGTCGTCTTCACGGCCCATCCGACGTTTTCGATTTCGCTCGAGTTAGCCCGCATCCTGGCCGAACTGGCGACCGGCAACACGGTCGACGGCGTGACGCTCGACCAGGCGGGACGTGACGAGCGGATAGAAACGGCAGCGCGCGTCGAGCATCGGCCGCCAGATCAATTGTCGCTCGAGGTCGAGCACGCGTGGGTGACGGAGGCGCTCAACCATGCGCATGACGCGGTCGAGAGCGCGCATCGAACGGCGTTGCGGGTGGCGCGCGAGCACTGGCCGGAACAGTGGACCAAGCTGGAGCCGCGACTGGTCACTTTGGCGTCATGGGTGGGGTACGACCAGGACGGCCGCACCGATATAACGTGGACGCGGACTATTGCGGCGCGCCTGGCCGACAAACTCGCGATGATCGAACGCTACGTGAAAAAAGTTGAGACGCTCGAGCGGTCGGCCGACGGTGATTTCCTCGCGACATTGCAGCCGCTCCGTTCGATGCTCGCGCTGGGGAGTGCAACTGTCGCCAATCAGATTGAATTGATTGCGGCTGCCGAGCGCGATCAAACGGCGACGGCCGCATTTGGCCGTGCGATGGTGTCGGGACGCTCGGATGCACTGGTCGAGACGGCGCCGATCGCCGCTTTACTCGACGCCGCAATGCGGGCGGCGCCGGATGACGAACGGCGCGAGGCGATCGCGGTCATGCAGGCCAGCCTGAGGACTCACGGCCTCGCGCTTGCACATATTCATGTGCGTCTCAACGCGTCGCAATTGCACAACGCGGCGCGGCGGCTGGTAGGACTCGAGACGGAGCCGAACGATCCGGCGAATCGGCGGTCATACTTCACGACCATCAATGACTTGCTCGGGCGCGTGCGCCCGGTGGCGATCAGCTTCGAATCGATGATGACCGAGCGCGCGTCAGCCAAGCGCCTGATGATGACGGTGGCGCAGATCGTCAAGTTTATCGACGCCGAGACGCCCATCCGTTTTCTGATCGCGGAAACAACCACGGGGTTCACGCTGCTGACGGCGCTCTACTACGCGCGCATGTTCGGGGTGGAAGATCGAATCGAGATTTCGCCGCTGTTCGAAACCGAGGACGCCTTCGAGCGCGGCGAACGCGTGATCGAAGAGGCGCTGAAGAGCCCGCACTATCGCGCGTACCTGGGCCGGCAGGGGCGGCTGGCGGTGCAATTCGGATTCTCGGATTCGGGGCGATTCATCGGGCAGATGGCGGCCACCTTTCGAATCGAGCGGCTGCGTTTGCGAATCGCGCGGCTGCTGGAACAATACGGACTGAGCAAGCTCGAGGTGATTCTCTTCAACACGCACGGCGAATCGATCGGCCGCGGCGGGCATCCGTCGACCTTGGCCGATCGCCTGCGCTATGCGGCGCCGCCGAACAGCCGCGCGGAGTTCGAACGGCGGGGAGTGCGCGTGAAGGAGGAGATAAGTTTTCAGGGCGGCGACGGCTACCTGCTTTTTCTCACTCCGGCCGCGGCGCACGCGAGCATCCGGCAGATTTTGGATTTCGCTTTCGACGTGAGCGGCGAGACCGGCAACGATCCTATTTATGCGGCGCCCGACTACAGCGCGGAATTCTTCGCGACGGTGCAGCAGGAGTTCAGCAACCTGGTCGATGACCCCGACTACGCGGCGTTGCTGGGTATGTTCGGCGCCAATCTGCTTTATCGGACCGGCTCGCGGCCGGTCGCGAGAGAGATCGAAGAATGGGGACGGCCGTCCCGGATCGAGCATCCCTCGCAATTGCGGGCGATACCGAACAACGCGATTCTGCAGCAGCTCGGCTTCATGGCGATCACGCTTTACGGGATTGGACGCGCTGTTTCGAAAGACCCGGAACTTTTCCAGGCGATGCGCCAACGGTCGGCCCGCTTTGGCCGCGCCGTGCGGATGGTGGCGGCGGCGCTCGATCGCACCGACCTCGACGTGCTGCGCGCGTACGTGAATACGCTCAACCCCGCCATGTGGTTGAACGGGGCGGGACGCGCGCGACGGCCGGCGCGGACCAAAGCGTTGCGCGAGCTGGCGCGCGTTACAGGACAGCTCGATCAACATGACCGTCTCGCGCGCCTCGTGCGGCGACTGCAGGCGGATCAACTGTGGCTGCTCGATGCGATCGAGCCGGCCGAGACGGTGCAACGTCGGCGCCTGATACTGCTGCATGGAATCCGCGTCGCCGTGATCCAGCGCATCTGCCTGCTGGCGACGGAAATTCCGAATTTCAGCCCGCAGCTGGGCGTGACGCGCGACGACATCCTGGCGCGAATCCTCGAGCTGGACGTCCCGAGCGCGGTCGAGCGCCTGCGGCGGATTTTTCCTCATGAGGAGAGTGCGGCGATTGCGCCCGATGACTTCGGGGAAAAATCGCAATACCGGCCTGAGTCCGCACTATCCTACGAGGTCGAGCACAACACCGTATTCGATCCGATGCTGAAGCTGTTTGATCTGGCCCGCCGAATCGGGACGGCGATCACTCACGAGATTGGCGCCGTCGGCTGACGTCTCTCCAGTCTTGCTCATAACGACCCCTCGTCCTTACGTCAGCTAGCGCGCTTATGATTTGATCTCGCGTGGTCAGCCTGCTGGAAACCTGCTGACCCGAGATCTTTTCGGCGCTCGAGGTGGCACATGGCGAAGATGCTCGATGATCGGATGCTGGGCCTGGTCGACGCTTACTGGCGCGCTTCGAACTATCTGACGGTTGGTCAGATCTACCTCCGCGATAATCCTCTTCTGCGCGAACCGCTGCGGGCGGAGCATATCAAGCCGCGTCTGCTGGGCCATTGGGGAACTTCGCCCGGACAGAACTTCATTTACGTCCACCTGAACCGTCTCATTTGTGAGTATGACGCCGACGTGCTTTATATCTCCGGCCCCGGCCACGGGGGTCCGTCGCTCACCTCGCACACCTGGCTCGAAGGCTCGTACACGGAGGTTAACCCCAAGGTCTCGCAAGACATTCGCGGGATGACCCGGCTGTTCAGACAATTTTCATCGCCGGGCGGCGTGCCGAGTCACGCCGGTCCGCATGTTCCGGGATCGATTCACGAAGGTGGCGAGCTCGGTTATTCGCTGGTGCATGCGTTCGGTGCGGCGTTCGATAATCCGAAGCTGCTGGTCGCGTGCGTGATTGGCGATGGCGAGGCGGAAACCGGCCCGCTCGAAGGCGGATGGAAGGGGGTCAAGTTCCTCAACCCGGTGCGCGACGGCGCCGTGCTGCCGATCCTGCATCTCAACGGCTACAAGATTGCCGGTCCAACGGTGCTGGGCCGCTGCAAGGACGAGGACATCCGCAAACTGCTCGAGGGTCACGGCTACGAAGTTTATTTTCTGACCGGCGACGAGCCGACGATGATGCATCGGGAGTTCGCCGCGATACTCGATCAATGTTACGGGGCGATTCGCTCGATCCAGGACAAAGCCCGCAGCGACGGGCTGCATGAATTTCCGCGCTGGCCAGCGATTGTGCTGCGCACGCCCAAAGGATGGACCGGGCCCAAGATTGTCGACGAAGTGAAGATCGAAGGAACCTTCCGCGCGCATCAGGTGCCGCTGTCGGGTGTGCGAGAGGTTCCCGATCATCTGCGGCTCCTCGAGGAATGGATGCATAGCTATCATCCCGAGGAGTTGTTTGACGAAAACGGCCGGCTGGTCGAGGAGTTGCGCGCGATCGCTCCCAAAGGCCGGCGCCGGATGGGCGCCAATCCTCACGCCAACGGCGGTCTCGTTACGATCTCGCTCGACATACCGTCATTTGCCGACTACGCAATCCCACTGAAAGCGCCGGGTTCCGAACAGGTTGAATCGACCCGGCCGCTGGGGAAGATGCTGCGCGACATTTTCAAACGCAACGCGCGACAAGGTAATTTCCGGTTGTTCTGCCCCGACGAGACCAATTCGAATCGGCTGGGCGACGTCTTCGAAGTCGAGAATCGTTGCCTGGTCAGCAACCTGCTGCCCGAAGACGATCACGTCTCGCACGACGGACGCGTGATGGAAGTGCTGAGCGAGCATTCGCAGCAGGGGTGGCTCGAAGGCTACACGCTGACCGGCCGCCACGGACTGTTTGCGACCTACGAGGCGTTCGCGATGATCGTCGACTCGATGGTCACCCAGCACGCGAAATGGCTGAAGACCTGCGTTACCGAACTGCCATGGCGAAAGCCCATCCCGTCACTCAATTACCTGCTCACTTCCACTTGTTGGCGCAACGATCATAACGGCTTCAGCCATCAAGGCCCCGGCTTCATCGACACCTTGGTCACCAAGCAGGGTGTGATCTCGCGCATCTATCTCCCGCCCGATGCCAACTGCCTGCTGTCGGTCGCCGATCATTGTTTGCGCAGCAAGAATTACATCAACCTGATTGTGATCGATAAGCAGCTTCACCCCGTGTGGCTCGATATCGACGCGGCGCGCGAGCATTGCTCGATGGGCGCGACGAACTGGCGCTGGGCAGGCACCGAGGACGGCAAGGAGCCGGACGTCATCCTGTGCTCGGCGGGCGATGTCGCGACCGAGGAGACGATCGCGGCGGCGTGGCTGCTGCGCAGAGACATCCCGGAGTTGCGCGTGAGGGTCGTCAACCTGGTCGATCTGATGCGCTTGTGGCCGCCGGATATGCATCCACACGGAATGACCAAAGCCTACTTCGAGGAGCTCTTCACCCTGGACAAGCACGTGGTCTTTGCATTCCATGGCTATCCCGGCGCGATCCACCAGCTTCTCCACGGCCGTCCAAATCCTCACCGCTTCCATGTGCGCGGCTTTGTCGAAGAGGGCACGACCACGACGCCATTCGACATGCTCGTGCTCAACCGGACCAGCCGCTACCACTTGTGCATAGAAGCGCTGCGCCGCCAGGCCAGGATCACCGACAAGGCGCTCACCGACAAAGCGCACGAGCTTACCGCTTTCTACCACGAGGCGCTCGATAAGCACCGCAAGCATGTGGTGGAACATCTCGAAGACGTTCCCGAAGTGCGCAACTGGAAATGGGCTCAAACCTAGCGGCCGCGCGCTCGATCTGACCGGGGTAGATCGTCTTCCCGACCTTCGCATTTCTGCCTAAGGCCGTATTTGGCAGTCCGTTGCAAGGTCGGTGGTGTCACAAATTTTTCCTGGTAGGTTTGGCAGACGAACGGTTTCTATGTCGCCAGGTAAGTTACCTTTTTGGCCACAGTAATAAGTAGTACTACCAGGCACTACCACCCGCCGCGTGATTGTCTGAATTGATTGATTGGTTTCGAGTTGGACTTTGGCGCGTTCGGAGCTTCTAATACAGTGGCGTTGACCTAAACTGACGCTCAGCGGAGGAATTGCAAAATGGCATCAACGGGTTTGAGGAATCTGGGTCGGTCGGGACTACGCGTGTCACCGCTGTGCCTGGGAGCTATGAACTTCGGCAACGAGCAGTTTGGCTGCGACGAGAAGGCGTCACTTCCGATAATCGATGCGTACCTTAATGCCGGACACAACTTTATCGACACCGCGAACGTGTACTCTGGCACAAAATCGGAAACGATCGTCGGCAAGGCGGTGAAGAACCGGCGCGATGCCGTCGTGATCGCGACCAAGGCGTCGTCACCGCTAGGACCAGGTGCGTTTGATTCAGGATCAAGCCGCAAGCACCTCATGAAGGCATGCGAGGACAGTCTGCGCAGACTCGACACCGATTACATCGATCTTTATCAGATGCATCGATACGACGAGACCACGCCGGTCGAGGAAACACTCAGCACGCTCAACGATCTGGTCCGCCAGGGCAAGGTGCGTTACATCGGCGTGTCTAACTGGACCGCGTCGCAGATCGTCGAAGCCTGCTCGATCATCGCTGCGAATGGCTGGGAGCCGCTGGTGAGCATGCAGCCGCAGTACAGCATTCTGAGCCGCGACATCGAAGTCGAGATCCTGCCCGCCTGCCGGAAGTTCGGACTAGGTGTGATTCCTTGGAGTCCGCTGGCTGGCGGCATGCTCACCGGCAAGTACAGGGCCGGCGAAGAACCGCAGCAGGGCACGCGATTCGCCGCCCCAGGACCGTTTCAGCGCATATGGCGGACGCGCGCGCTCAACGAGCGCAATCATGCCATAGTTTCGTTGGTGCTCGAGGAAGCCGCCAAGCTCGAGGTTTCGCCCATCGCACTGGCACTCGCCTGGAACTTGGCGCGTCCGGGTATCGTCTCGCCGATCATTGGGCCGAAGTCCGAACGACAACTGAAGGATAACCTGGCTGCGCTCGACGTGGTGCTACCCAACGAGACCGTTGAGCGGATAGACGCGGCCAGCGAACCGTATCTGCCCTATCCACATGACTTCATGCGGATGGCACGGCAGCTTACTGCGATGCTGGTCCAGCAGAATTCGCCGGCGAAGAGTTAGCCGAACACTGGAGTACATCTCGCCGATCCGCGTATGCGTTGCGCCTACTGTTTGTGGCGAATTTCAATTTCAAGCCGCATGAATTGGAATTCGCCACAGACGCGTTTTGAGGTTCAGTCTCGACGATATCCATTCATGGGGCGCCCGCCTTCCACCAGCGTTTCCTCGTCGTCACCCACCATCACGTTGACCGTATACATTTCGTTCGCAGAGGCGTCCTTGAACTTTTCCACGCGCACGGAGCGACGGCCCGGCTTGAATTTGATCAAATTCTCCGACTCCAAAAGTCGCTCCATCTCTTCTTTGGAGATACTCTCCAGACCAATTATCGAAAAAAAGAACGTGATCATTGAAATCTGATCCTGACACCAAAATTCGCCCTTAAATGGCCGCCCGTCGCTCAAAACGCCCTCTTGCCAACCCAAGTCCAGGACCTCGTTTTCGGGAGTCTTCGACAAATGGGGCTTGAAATCCGATCGATCTGGCTCAGGGTAAGTGGAGTCCATGTCCTGACAGACTTTCGCCGCATCGGCTTAGTTCACCGGCTGATTCGAACGGATGGTATCACAAGTGCTGGCCGCGCAGGTACGAGACGAGTTGAACCTTTCACTGCGGGCGAAACCCTTGGTCAACCGATCTTTCATTTGTAGCCAGCTCGGTCACAACTTGACGCTTAGTTCTCTGGTGAGCTAAGCATCGGACGTTTGGAAAGCTAAAGAAGGTAACTCGGGGTTACATTCAAAAGGACATCTATGCCGTACGCCCAAGGCCGCACTTTCTACGACGCCGACAGTCACCTCATGGAACTGAGCGAATGGCTCCCGAAGTACGCCGACCCCGGCGTGCGCGAGCGGATTCGACCGCTCTACCTGGGAGGAGCGGGAGCCAAAGCCGCCGAGCTTATCGCGCAGGCCAAGGCGCGTGCCGCCAACGCGGGCGCGACGATCAAACTCGAAGAGAATGTGATGACGGCGAAGGGATGGCTCGCGCTGGGCGCATTCGATCCGGCCGAGCGCAGCCGCGCGCTCGATCTGATCGGGGTGGATCGACAGCTCGTCTTCCCGACCTTTGCATTTTCCCAGTTTCTCGGCAGCGATGCCGATCTTCTGTGGGGCGGTACGCGTGCGCTCAACCGTGCGATCGCGGATTTCTGCTCGGCTGACCGCCGTCTGATAGCAGTCGGCTCGGTACCCTGGGGCGAGCGCACCTGCGCCGAGGCTGAAGCGGCGCTCGACGCCGGATGCGGCGCGATGCTGGTGAACTCGATGCCAGGCGCGAAGTCGCCCACGCATCCTGATTTCCATCCGCTGTGGGCGATGCTGCAGGAACGGGGCATCCCTTTCATGCTGCATATCGGCGGAGGCGGCCGCGCGCTACGGCGCGCATTCAACGAAAATGGACTCGCGCCGACCACCGACTGGCTCGGCGGCGGCGAGAATGTCCGCTCGAAGGATTACATGGTGATCCATCAGACGCCGGAACAGTTCCTGGCCTGCATGGTGCTCGACGGAATCTTCGAAAAGTTTCCCACGCTGCGCGGCGGCGTGATCGAGCAGGGCGCGATGTATCTGCCTGCCCTGCTGCGGCGCCTCGATATCTGCCAGCAGAGCTTCCGCAAGACGGAGCCGTCGCTGAATCTGCCGCTCAAAGCCTCCGACTATCTGCGCCGCCAGGTGAAGTTCACCCCTTTCCCGAACGAGCCGGTCGGCTGGATCATCGAGAACTCGGGGCCCGAGATGCTGCTGTTTTCGACCGACTATCCGCATCCCGAGGGGACCAAGGATCCGATCGGACGCTTCGAGGCGACGATGGGCCAGGTCAGCGAGCAAGCGAAGGAGCGATTCTACAGCCGTAACTTCGCCGAGATGATGGGTGACGCCGCCTGAAGACGGCGGACTTCTCTACTCTTCCTTGAGACGCGGATCGTCCGTGGAAACGCACTGCGAGCTGGTCCTTGCGAGATCGGCCTGACACGAGTTCGCCTGCGAGCGATCTGAAAGGCAATCATACTGCGCCTGAGTGAAGGCGTCGTTCTTCAACGCCATCAAGTCCGCGTCACAATTCTCGGCAGAGTCGTAGCTGGTGGAGAGGGTCCATTCCGAAAACGGCGCAGCAACCAGGACAGCACTCGGGCTGGTCGACGGAATCATCAAGTGCCAAACCACGACCCCGAACGCGGCGGCATAATGAGTCTTCATGACACACTCTTAGCCGAGAAGCTCGCGCGACTGAAAGTTATCGCTAACCACTCTCACGGATGCCGGTGCTCCTTTTAGCTGCGACCGGCGAAAACTGTGATCCCTGGGAACTTTATCCGAGCGCTACGCCCACTCCTTCGGCACCGCCTGCGCCCGCTGATGGGTTAGCATCGTGTGCCGACGTGCCTGCTCCTCGGGCGTGACGGTCGCAGGGTCTTCGCGATATTCGGGTCCGGCGGCCATCGCCTTTATCACGGCCGGCCGCGCGCCGATCTCATCGAGCCAGCGCTTGACGTTGGGAAATTCGGCGAGGTCGATGTTGCGATTCTGCCAGGTGGTCGCCCACGGATAGCAAATCATATCGGCGATCGTGTATTCGCCCGCTGCAAGATATTTCTTCTTGTGCAGTCCGAGATTCATCACTCCGTAGATGCGATGGACCTCGTTGTCGAAGCGCAGCAACGCGTAGGCTTGATCGCCGTTTTTCCCGGCGTTGGCTGTGCGCCGAAAATGGCCCTGCTCGCCCATCTTCGGCCCCTGGTTCGCCATCTGCCAGTAGAGCCATTGCGAGACTTCGTACTTCTTATGCAGTTCCTGCGGCCAGAACTTCCCGCTCTTCTCGGCCAGGTACTCCATGATGGCGCCGGACTCGAAAATCGTGACTGGTGCGCCGCCGCCCTTGGGCTCGCGATCGACGATGGCCGGCATCCGGCCGTTGGGTGAGATCTTCAGAAAGTCGGCCGTCAGCTGATCGCCGCGTCCGATATTGACCGCCTTGATGGTGTAAGGGAGGCCGGCTTCCTCGAGCAGGATGGTGACCTTTTTCCCGTTTGGTGTTGGCCAGAAATAGACATCGATCATCTCAATTCTCCTTGCGCTACTTCGCCAGACCTTCGGCCTTCAAGGTTTCGTACACCTTCGGGCGTCCGCCAACGCGAGCCTGGTAAGCCGCGACATTCGGATAGGCTTTGAGATCAATCCCGACGAAGTTCGTCCAGTTTATTATGGTGAAGGCGTAAGCGTCGGCAACCGTGAAGTTGCTTCCCACCAGGAACTCGCGATTAGCCAACTGCTCGTTGACGTACGCCAACCGCTTGTTGATGTTGGTCTTCGCCGTATTCTTAACCTCGTCCGACGAGGCCTTGTTGAACAGCGGCCCGAAGCTCTTGTGAAGCTCGGTGCCGATGAAGGTGAGCCACTCCTGCAGCCGATAGCGCTCGATCGTCCCGGCCTTCGGCGCGAGTCCGCTCGCCGGATTCTGATCCGCCAGGTACTGAACGATGGCCGGACCCTCGGTGAGAACGCTGCCGTCGTCGAGACGCAGCGCGGGAACGTAGCCCTTCGGATTCACCTTGAAGTAATCCGCGCCGGATTCCGTCTTGTGCTCGGCGAGGTTTACCTTTTCCAGTTCGACCGGAATGCCGGCCTCGGTGGCCACGATGTGAGGTGAAAGCGAGCATGCGCCCGGTGAGTAATAAAGTTTCATCTGAATCTCCTTGTCGCTTTGATTGTTTGTTGCGAATTGCGGCTTGTGCAGCTTCGTGACCGTACCAATATTTTTTATGAATGATCAAACTTGACTCCGCCAAATATCTCCTTGCCGTAAAACGGCAGGGGATCTATGAGTGGCGGTTATGCGCGGTGTCGCCAAACCCTCTCGCCGACCGGCCCAATGATGCTAGTGTGTCGGCGTCATCGGGGGCCGGCGATGGTCGGCTGTTAAGTTCCGCGCATTCGGTTCAGGAGGCCTAAATGTATTTCCCGCGTCTTTTCGTGTCTGCAATCCTGTTGGCGCTCGCCGTAGTGCCAATGTCGGCCCTGGCCGCCGGCGAGGTCACCACGCCCAGCGGCCTGCGCATCATCGACACCAAGCCCGGCACTGGACCGACGCCGCAGGCCGGCCAGACCGTGACGGTCAATTACACTGGATGGCTATTCGTCGACGGCAAGAAGGGTAAGAAGTTCGACAGCTCGCTCGACCGGGGCGAACCGTTTTCCTTCACGATCGGCCAAGGCCAAGTCATCAAGGGCTGGGACGAAGGCGTCGCCACCATGCATGTCGGCGGCCAGCGCACGCTGATCATTCCCCCGGACCTGGGCTACGGCGCGAGCGGCGCCGGCGCCGACATCCCGCCGGGCGCCACGCTGATCTTCGAGGTCGATCTGATCAGCGCGAAGTAACGGCGCTCGACCGTAGATCGGTCTTCGTCCGGCTCTCGTCGAAGCGAGGCGGCGCGGACGAAGACAGTTCGCCGACGCTCGCGCGCGCGTCGGTAGTGCGGGTGAATCGCTGAAGTATACCCATCCAGGCAACGACCGCCGCGATCCAGATCGCGCGGCCTGGGGCTAATGAAGTCGATCCTTTCCAGTTGACTCTGGCCACACTCAAGTATTGGGCAACTTCTGTGCCTGGCAAGGGCCTGATTTTGCACATATTTAAAAGAGATGCTCTGAATGTGATGGAAAGGTGCCATCAGCGACAGCTCCGAATGAAGTACCCCGAAAGATTCCCGTGAAGCACGGCCTTCGCGCTGTATTTGACCGGTCAATCTGAGACATCTGCCCATTCCGACACACTTTTCTCGATCGTCTTAACTCTCCTGCGCCGTTCGGTTCGCTTGCGTCGACCCCGGTCACGCACGCGGATCGGCATGAGTCTTGGAGTATGAGAATCGGGAACCTCTTGAGGAGCGGCGGTGAAAAGTGCGGTCTCTAAGCAAAGTTAAGATTCAAAAACTGGGTGGCCGACGGGAATCGGCACGCGTCACCGAACTACAAAGAACCGAAGAGAAGTTCCGCACGCTGCTCGAGTCCGCCCCGGACGCGATGGTCATCGTAGGCACGGACGGACGCATCACTTTGGTCAATGTACAGACCGAAAAGCTCTTCGGATTCGCGCGCGCTGAGTTACTTGGAAATACGGTCGAGATGTTGATGCCGGCGCGCTTCCGCGACAAGCATCCGGCGCATCGCACCACGTACTTCGCCGACCCCAAGGTGCGTGCGATGGGTTCCGCTCTGGAGCTCTATGGTTTGCGCAAGGATGGCACTGAATTCCCCATCGAGATCAGTCTGAGCCCTATCGAGACTGGGGAAGAAACGCTTGTTTGCAGCGCGATCCGCGACGTTACTGCGCGCAAGCTGGCGGAAGAAAAAATGTTGCAGAGCGAGGAACGCTTTCGACTGCTGGTCCAGGGCGTCAAGGACTATGCGATCTTGATGTTAGATCCGGAGGGCCGGGTCGTAAGCTGGAACGAGGGTGCGCAACGTATCAAGGGATACACTGCCGCAGAAATCATCGGTCAACACTACGCTTGCTTTTTTACGCCCGAAAATATCGAGGCAGGCGAGCCTGCCCACGAGCTGGAAATGGCGAGGAAGAATGGCCGCTTCGAGAGCGAAGGGTGGCGGGTGCGCAAGGACGGTTCCCAGTTTTGGGCTGACGTGATCCTCACGGCGATATACGGCGCCAACGGCGAGCTGCGCGGTTTCAGCAAGGTCGCCCGCGACATTACTGAGCGCAAGAAGGCCGAGGAAGAAGTTCGGGCGCTCAACCAATCTGAGCGTCAGCACGCGCTGGAACTCGAAGCCGCCAACAAGGAATTGGAAGCTTTCTCCTATTCGGTGTCGCATGACCTGCGCGCGCCGCTACGCAGCATCGATGGTTTCAGTCTGGCTCTGATGGAGGACTATGCCGACACGCTCGACGCGGAGGCGAGAGGCCACCTTGAACGCATCCGGGCGGCCACTCAGCGCATGGCTCAACTGATCGACGATCTCCTGAAGCTCGCCCGTGTCACGCGCAGCGAAATGCGCAACGAAACGGTGGACCTTACTGCTATGGCCAAGGTCATCTTTGCGGAGTTCGAGGCGTTGGAGCCGGAGCGCCGCGTGGAATGCGTTGTCCAGGATGGAGTCGTCGGCAGCGGCGATCCTGAGTTGCTACGAGTGGTGCTTGAGAATCTGCTCGGCAACGCCTGGAAGTTCACGATGAAGAAACCGAGAGCAAAGATCGAGCTCGGAATGTTTCAACGCGATGGACGGCAGGTCTACTTTGTCCGCGACGACGGTCAGGGCTTCGACCCGGCCTATGTCAGCAAGCTATTCGGCACCTTCCAACGACTTCACGCAACGACGGAATTCCCCGGCACCGGGATCGGCCTGGCATCCGTTCGAAGGATTATTCATCGCCATGGCGGAAGAACCTGGGCTGAAGGTCTCAAGCAGAAGGGCGCGACGTTTTTCTTTACCTTGCACGACAATGAGGCAAATTCCAATGGAAGATAGATTGATCCTGCTGGTGGAAGACAACCCTGACGATGTGGCGCTGACTTTCCGCGCGCTCAAGAAAAATAGCATCGGCAACAAGATCGTGGTGGCTTCCGACGGCGTTGAAGCGCTCGATTACCTCTTCGGGACGGGACCGCATGCCGGCCATGACATCGTTCAGCCTCAGCTCATTCTCCTGGACCTGAAGCTACCCAAGCTGGACGGTTTCGAGGTATTGAAAAAGCTGCGCGCGGACCCACGCACCAGGTTCCTGCCGGTGGTCATACTGACCTCCTCCAAAGAGCAGCAGGACATCGTCGACGGCTATGGCTTGGGCGCCAACAGCTACATTCGCAAGCCGGTCGACTTCCAGCAGTTCGTCGAAGCAGTGCGGCAACTCGGCATGTACTGGTTGGTCCTGAACGAGAAGCCACGCGGCGCTTCGGAGCGATGTTGATGAGCGCACCGTTGCGCATCCTGATGGTCGAAGATTCGGCACACGACGCCGAGCTCACGGCGCGGGCGCTCCGGCGCAGCGGCTATGAGTTGACCTTCGAACGTGTCGAAAGCCCCGAGGCGATGCGTGCCGCATTGCTGAGGGAAAAGTGGGACCTGGTGATCGCGGACTATTCAATGCCTCATTTCAACGGGCTCGCGGCACTGAAGCTGCTGCAGGAGCAGGGGCTTGACCTTCCCTTCATCCTGGTCTCGGGCACCGTCGGCGAGCACGTGGCCGTCGAGGCGATGAAATCCGGCGCCGGCGACTACGTACTGAAGAACAACCTCGTGCGGCTGCCACTCGCCGTCGAACGCGAGCTACGCGACTTTGAGATGCGCGGCGCGCGCAAGCGCGCCGAGGAAGAGGCCAATCGTGCACGTGATCGAGTGCGAGACCTTGCGCTGGAAACAGCCCGCCTGCGGTCGGACTTTCTAGCCAGTATGAGCCACGAGATTCGGACGCCGCTTGCTGGAATCATCGGGACGGGGGAGCTGCTGTCGCTTTCCGATTTGACCCCAGAGCAGCGCCGCCAGACGGAGATCATTCGATCCAGCGGCGAGCTTCTGCTGACAGTCGTCAATGACATACTCGACTTTTCGAAGCTCTCAGCTGGCCAGATCACGCTCGAGAAACTCGATTTCGACCTCGTCGAACTGACGGAAAATCTAGTCGATTCTTTCGCGGCGGTTGCTCATGCCAAAGGAATCGAGATTGCCCTGCATGTAGACGTGAATATGCCGACTGGTTTGCGAGGTGATCCGAGCAGGGTGCGCCAAATTCTTAACAATCTGGTATCGAACGCGATCAAGTTCACCCAGCAGGGCGAGGTGATGGTCCGGGTAAGCGGTACAGAAGAAGCGGACAACGATGTGCTGGTCCGCTTCGAAGTCACCGACACCGGGATTGGGATCAGCTCGGAAGCGCAAGAACGCTTGTTTCAGCCGTTTGTTCAGGCCGAAGTATCGACGAGCAGACGCTTCGGCGGTACCGGACTTGGGTTGGTCATCGCGGCGAAGCTGATCAATCAGATGGGCGGCGAAGTCGGATTTGAAAGCGCGCCTGGGAAAGGATCTAACTTTCATTTCACCGTACGACTGGAGAAGGGACTCAAGATCTTTCGTCCGTGGATGATTGCGACCGCCGGCTCATGCTTGAGCGGAGTGAAGGCTCTGATAGTCGACGGTGCTCCAAACAATCACCATGGCATCCCTGAATATCTATCCTCCTGGGGAATCGAGAATGCAGCAGTTGGCGACGAGGCCAAAACGCTGGATTTCCTCAAGCGGGCGCGGGATGGCGACGAGAAGCAGGTGGTTATTCTCATCGATGAGCAGGCCTCCGGCGTAGACGCGCTCCGCCTCGCGCGTGCAATCAAGGACCAATGCGATATCAACCATAACAAGATCATCATGTTCAGCGCGGAAAGCGCTGTGCAGAACAGGACCGGGGTGGTGGATGCATGGATTACAAAGCCGGTACGTCCTTCGCACCTGTTCAGCTGTCTCTTGAAGCTCTATGGAAACGCCGAGCCGATCGGCGTCAAGACAATCGCGGCCGAACCAAACATTGCGGTTAGCGATGAGCGGCCGCAATGGCGCAAGGCAGTACGAGTGCTGTTGATCGACGACAATTCCGTCAATCGAACTATTGGGGCGAAGCAGCTTTCCGTCCTCGGCTATACGGCGGAAGCTGTCGATGGTGCACGTCGAGGGTTGGAAGTCGTGCAGAGCGGGAGATCAGATATTGTCTTGATGGACTGCGAGATGCCTGAGATAGACGGCTACACAGCAGTCGCGGAGATTAGGCGGCGAGAAGGAACCTCTCGGCACACCGTGGTAATCGCCCTTACTGCACACGTGACAGAAGACGAGCGCAGAAAATGCCTCGACGCGGGAATGGACGACTATCTTAGCAAACCCGTGAAGCTGCAGAGCCTTGGCGAAATGCTGGACGGCTGGGTGCACCGCAAGTTCGACCGTGCCGCGGAGTCAGCGAATGTATAGCCCGATGCTCGGAAGGGATTTCACAGCCGGAAACATAAAGTTCTCCCACTAGGAGATAGTACTTTCGCTCGGCCGCTCAAGGCCAGGTGGGAAGCGGATTCGGTCATCGCACTCTTGGAGACCGCCGGTGGGATCGGCAGGTTGTGGGATGGGTGCGGGATATTCCGGGACTCAAATCTCCAGCGGCGCCGGCGTCGACATTCCGCCGGGCGCCACGCTGATCTTCGAGATCGATCTGATCAGCGCGAAGTAACGGCGCTCGTCGGTCGCCGACCTATCTGCGGATCGGTGAGGAACGACGCGATCTCGCGCTGTGCGCGGGGAGACTCGTGGGCTGCGAAGTGTCCGACGCCGGGGATGACGAGGACCGTTGAGTTGGGAAGCGTTTGTGCTGCGATTTGTCCCCAGCCTGGCGGCGTGATGGCGTCGAAGCTGCCCGACAGGATGAGAGTTGGAATGTTGCTGCGGGTAGCCGAGCGTTGTGCGACGAGCCCCTTGTTCACCTTCCAGCCGCGGCAGTCATCGTACACATAGGTGAAGTGCACGGCGGGCGTCAGGACGGAGTCCGGAAAATCCGGGAAAGCGCGCCGCCCCTGCATCAGCACGTCGGATTCGCTCTCGTACGGCACCCACTCACCGCAGATGACGCCGTACGTCAGGCCGTAGCCGATATATCCTTCGGGAGTCGCCAACACCGGCTGTGCGATGGACAAGGCGATTTTCTCCGGATGCCCGTTGGCGAGCTCACCGATCCACTCGGGCACATGCGGGTAGTCTGCGGTCGCGAAGGACATGTCGACGAGCCAGTTCACCAGCTTGCCGCCGTCGATCACCACTTTGACTGGTGGCTTGCCCTTTTCCGGCATCACGCTGGTGGTTACCGGATGAGATTCAAGCTCGCGTACCAGGCGGGTGAAGGTCTCGCTGAGGCCAGCTTGACCGCTCCAGCAGCCGGGCTTTTGCGCGCACGCGCGGAACAAGTTGTCGAATCCCTCGCGAGCGTTGCCCCAGAACCTTCCCACGTTTACGACCGACGGCGGTTCCACCGAGTCGAGGATAACGCTGCGGATACCCGCCGGATGCTCGCGCATGAGCGTGAGCGCCAGGTTGGTGCCGTAAGAAGTTCCGAACACGTTCCAATCGCTGATCCCGAGCACGCTGCGTAAGTCGGCGAAATCTGTGGCGTTCTCGGTCGTGTTATATGCGCTGAGGTTACGACCGGTTGCCGCCCAGCGAAGGTAGCAGGCTCGCGCCGCCGCCGCGTGCAGGCGTTGGGTAGAAGCGTCGTCCAACGCGAGGCCGAGGCTGCGCACGAAGAACTGGTCAACCTCCGGGCAGGTCAGCGCCGGCTCGGAGTACAGAGTTCCTCGCTGATCCATGAGGATAAGATTCCGATCGCGGTTGAGGCCGATAGCGACGGCCAGGTCCGCCTCATTGAGGGCAATCCCGCCCGGGCCGCCCGCCAGGTAGACGACTGGATCGGGCCTCGGCCGCGCCGAGCGGGCGGGGACGATCGCGACTATGAGTCGAACTGTGGCGCCGCGCGGCTGGCTCCGATCTTCGGGAACTACCAGGTAGCCACAGCGAGTGTTGGCCAGCGCCTTTGCAGGAATAGCCGGGCAGGCCGCGGGTTCGAAGCGTGGCACCGTGGGAACGCCTGCGGCGGCTGATTGTCGGACCGAAGCGACCGAGACCAACAACAACGTCGAGAGCGCAAGAGTTATGCTGAAGCGGCACACACTCTACTCTTGCCGCGTCGTTCCGATCGGCGTCATCGAGCGCGAGGCCTTCCCATCACCTGACCTTCGCCGCGCGTTCGAGCGTAGGCGCCAGCCGCCGCACGATCTCCAGCGTCTTCCCAGCCGCCATCTTGATCGCATCGCCCTGCGAAAACAGCACAAGCCGATGTGCCCCCGCCTCGCGATAGAGCTTGAGGTCTTCCAGCGCGATCCCGTCCTCGGCCGGCGCGACGAAGGCGCTGATATTCAAAGTGTCCGGATTGCGCCCGCGCTCGCCGGCGACTTGCCTGAGCGCATCGACGTCGCGCTTGAAGCTGGCGGGCCTGCCCGCGATCGGCACCCATCCATCGTAGGTGCGCACGACGCGCTCGAGCGCCTTGGGTCCGCGCGCGCCGAGCAATATCGGAGGGCCGGGTTTCTGGATCGGCTTGGGATCGCATCGGACCGCGGGAAACTTCACCAGCTCGCCTTGATAGCTGGGCTCCGGCTGAGTCCATAGCACTCGAATCGCTTCGACGGTTTCGCGCAAGCGCTTCCAGCGGGTTCCAAAACTCGTCCCCAGCGCCTCCGTCTCTTCGCGCAGCCAGCCGCCGCCGACGCCCAGGATGACGCGTCCGCCCGAGACGACGTCGAGCGTGGCGATGGTCTTGGCGGTGACGATTGGTTCGCGCTCCGGCAGCAGGCAGATTCCGGTGCCGAGCTTGACGCGCCGGGTAACCGCCGCGGCAACGCTGAGCGCGACGAACGGATCCATCCAGCGCCCGTAGTGCTCGGGCAGTGTGCCTGCGCCGCCGCCCGGCAGCGGAGTCTTGAATCCGATCGGAATCACGGGATGCTCGGGAATGAAGAACGACTCGTAGCCGAGATTTTCGACTTCGCGCGCGATTTCCGCGATATCTCCGGACTCCGCGGTCGCTGCGATCATAATGCCAATGTCCATAGTTCCGGCTCCTGCTTATTTCTGGCGAGTGTTATCACGCGGCGCGCGCAATCTCGAACGGCGGACCAATATGCCGCGGTCGCCTCTAGTTCAATGAATAAGTCTCGTCCCCCGTCCTCTTAGCCAGCAAAGCCAATCTCTGCTCGTGATTCATCGGCTCCCACGGGACAAGTTTCTCGGCCAGCACATTCATTCTTCGAAGGAGGGTCAACTCGAAAAAAAGTCCCAGAAAATCCAGGTCGCGAAACACCAGGGAGCCGGACTCTCTCATCCTTTCACGAATCCGCTCGAGCTGGACCGGCATCTCGGTCCAGTGCAGGCCAGCTCGGTGGTGATGACACAGGTGGTATCCTTCGTTCATGAAGTTGACCTCATCAAGAACGGTCACGGTATGCGCAAAGTAGTCCTCGGGCTGTTCCGAGTCGTAGAAGGCGTGCTGGACCCATGCGATTATTGCCGAGATGAAGTTCATGCAGAGAAGAGGAACGAACACGAACAGGA
>Ga0209655_10000166_pt1 | contig 24307 bp, 21 predicted proteins | sample BogFormECP03_OM2_FD_188236 | JGI IMG/M metagenome (GOLD analysis project Ga0209655, IMG submission 188236) | Bog forest soil microbial communities from Calvert Island, British Columbia, Canada - ECP03_OM2 (SPAdes) (version 2) | ecosystem: Environmental > Aquatic > Freshwater > Wetlands > Bog ...
GGACAAGTAGACGCGCCTGAAGAATCAGCAAGCGAGAAAAAATGACAATGCCAGAGATTATTTGGCGCTGCGACCAGCACTCCTTTTCGGCGAGGCGAAAATGTTATTCCCGCCCTTTCCCGGACCGTGGCCCTCACACTGTTGGGGTGAACACCGAACAGTCTACTCGGGCCGTCGCGAGGCCGGCGTCGTTATCGCATCAATCGGGACTTGATCCACTCGCATCCCGCATATTGTAAGATGGGTTCATGAAAGCTGCCGGCAACGAAACAATACTGTTTGACATGATTGAGCCAAAGTTGACGGCGGACGACGACCCGGCGTTCTGGCGGGCTGCGCTCCTCGTACTTGGCGATGAGTTCGCGAAGCGACACGCAGAGGAATCGCGGCGCGGTGTTTGGGCCATGGTGGTGGGCGCATGCTCACACTGGGTCAGGCCGCACAATAGCCGATGGAATGCGGCAGGTGGTTTCGTGTACCCAGATGGCCATAAAGATTCCCTTCCGGATCTGGATTGGTCAGTGATTTTTGTGTTTCGGAACCGCCAGTGGGAATTGGCCGAGAAACTACCCGGAAAGCGAATTAAGATATTCCGGGTTGCGATCCCTGCGCGCACTGCGCGTCACAAACACGCAGCCATTCATGCACGGTGGACACCGAACGGAGAAACCGTTCTTTACGGATTCCGAAAGATGTCGGAAAAATGGAAATGCGTCGCTGCTTCCGACGAACGGTTGAGAGGCGGTATTAGCCTCAATGCCTGATTAGTCGTGCGGGTTCAAACGGTCCGCGCAACACTTGCGCGAAGTTTACTCGCCGGCGTCGCCATCGAGCTGACATGGAAATGGTCATACCGCCTTCGAGCTAAACGTATCCTGACAAGAGCATCTCGATGCACTTCTGCGAAGGAGCCATGCAGGCGTTCCGAATCCTGCGATATTCTCCCTTGGCGATTCCCAGAACCAGCCAAATATCCCACCCGTACTCTAACCGTGAGCAGCTTTGCGTTTTTGGAATGCCTTGCACTGACAGAATACACGGTCGGTTTTCTTGGGGTCTGGATTGGGATGCGAGCCGTTGCAGCCGTAAGTTCTGTGCAGCGACTGCGGGTGTCCGCAAACGCAAATTTCATCGTGCACCATGTGACCCTCGCGGCAAGTGTATGCCGGCAAGGGTACCGTGCACACGGGTTTTCTACCTAAATAAACTTACGTTGCAGTTAGGTTAGTTCGAGGGTACGACTTCGAGTGATTCTGGTTCACAAGGCTCGGTTCCACAGCGCCTGCTTCCTGTTGATTCTAGTGGACTGAAGTTTCTCAGCTGGTGTTTGTGCATCTGTTTGCACACTGTCGGAAATGCCCTTGCCCTACGCCCTGATTCTTCGTCTGGAAGGTAACGGCCCACTCTGACCATATCCTTGCGCACTTGTGGGACTTGGCGTGCACAGCAAGATTTGGTTCCTTAATTGCGAGTAACCGGGTTGCGGGCTATAACCGGCAGACAACCCGCCCCCACCACGGGCGGCAACCTCTGGGGACTCCCAGAACCACCCGAATAGCCCGCCCACGCTCCACCTATCCAACATTCGGTTGGACCATGACTGACCGTTTCTCTCGATGTAAAAACGAAACAACTACAGCGCTGGGTTTAACTCGATCAGATGGGATATAATGCAACCAATCAAAACGCGTCCTGAAATCAAAGCTTTGTTGCGATGGGCTCGGAGGGCCCAGCTATGGGCCTCCAAATCTCTCTCCGTCATGTCGCCGATGTAGTCGTAGTTGACCTGCAGGGTAAAGCGACGATCGGTCATGCTAACGATATCTTGAACAAACAATTGCGACAGCTGATTGACGGTGGAACCGACAAGATATTGGTCAATCTGACCGATGTAACGCAGCTCGATTCTTCGAGTATCAGTACCATCGTGCGGGCGTTTGTGTCCCTCCAGCACCGAGGCGCGAGTCTCAAATTGCTGCGACCGCGTGGAAATGTGAGGTTGGTTCTGGAGACGTTGCACTTGCTGGACGCAATCCCTAGTGCTGAAGACGAGGCCCAGGCGATTGCCAGTTTCCGTTGAACCGCAACGTCTACGCCCAAAGTTCAGAGTCGGTGTAGAATGCCTCAACGTAGTTAGCCTCTGCACAACGGAGGACGCCATGCACGCCCGCGTTTGGCAACTCCAGATTCGCTCGGGTAAGCTGCAAGATTTCCAGAATATTCTCTCTTCTGTTATCGACTTGGCCCGCCAGCAGGAAGGATATCGCGGTGGCGTCGCTTTGGCCTCCGGAAAATCGGAATCACCGGAGGTAACACTGGTCGCTCTCTGGGATTCCTTAGAGGCGATTCGCGCCAGCGAAAACAATCTATTTCTCACGCAGGCCATCTCGCGCTTTCTGGCTTGCTGTGAGGGCCTGCCGCACATCTCCGAGCAGGAAGTCCTTGCGAGCGACTTCATCGCGACTAGCGCCCGGGCGAAAGCGTGACCCATAAAGCTTTTCCTTGTCACGGACTATCACGTCGACACTACCACGCAGGATGACAGCACATCAAGATATCGGACGAGTGGGCTGTGGTAGACTCCGCCCATGCGTTACAATCTGCTCCCGCCTTTATTAATCCTCCTCCTGGCGCTCACGAGTTGGTACAGGCGGAAGGCTGCGAACAAGCAAGAGGCTGCTCAAAGTTCTTCAGGGAGCACTCGTGAAAGCTGACCACCGATTACCAGCAAGCGGCATGGCCCCGCCGCGCCCGCATAATGCACAATGCCTAGCGACATAGTTACTTCAACCTCGCGTACTCAGACTTCGCAACGATGAGAATGGGAATGCCCGGGTCGGCGTCTTTCCAGAGCGGCCGGAAATCTTCGTAGGCGGCGAGCACCCGGACGCGGGCGGGCGTTCGTTCTCGGCTCCGCCTCCCCTTTAACTCCCATACGTGGTTGCGCTTCAGCAACTTCTAGGCTGCGCAGAGGCAACGACAGAATCAATCCCGCATGAAATGCTGACACTGGAGCACTGGGCCAGCTTTAGTGTCCACTAACCTCGCCTTGAATGCTAAGCAGGAGGCGGTTAGCTGAATTCGCCGTCCCTTGACCTCCTCAGGAGTCCGAAAATTGAAACCTTTCGTTCGGCGTCAAGATCAATGCCGGACCTTGCAGACAAGACCGCGCAATTGCCGGCGAATCCATTGCAAGCGGAAATCTGAGCTAATCATCATATTTTTCGGGTCCGTCGTCGGTTTCGCAGTCCTGATCGCATTGATTTATTACATCAACTCCCTCTGGCAGGATTGGTCGACAATTGCTCATTAATCTCTGGACACTCGAAGGGCGCCAGTGATTTATCTCAAGCTCTATAGGATTCAAGGAGCAACGTCCAAGGGAGTATGTAACTTGCTTTAAGTGGGGAACACAATTGTTCTTGCGGTCAGGTGCGCACACCTGTCCGTTATTTGTACGCTTGACCAGTACTCTCTAGCAAAAAGCCTATGACACGATTGAGTTATGTGCATGGATTGTCTGGGGAAGGACACAATCCGGTCGAGTCGCCGAGGGTTTTCGCAAACGACTGAAACCACCGGGACGTCGTCTCTCTCGATCATCGCTCTAACGCTGGGAATCATCATGCAGATGGGCTGTGCTGGCATCACCTCCAAGCCGGGCACTTCGACCTCCCTCGGCCCTGCCACGATGTCGTTGACACCTCCCTCCATCAATTTTCCATCCGTCGTAGTAGGCAACACCGATTCCCAGGCCATAATTGTGACAAACACGGGCATTGATACCCTGACCGTGACACAAGCTGCCCTGACCGGCACGCAATTCAGTGTCAGTCCGGCTTCGCTCCCCGTTAATCTCAGCCCGGGCCAGCAGACCACCGTCACAGTTTCCTTTTCCCCGACGGCGGCTGGTAGTGCGTCAGGCAGTATCTCCATCATAAGCAGCGCCTCAAGTACGCCGGTAAACGTCGCGCTGAGCGGGACGGGGGTAGCCCCAACTCATCTGCTTGCAGCAAGTCCCACCAGCTTAAGCTTTGGGAATGTGAATGAGGGAAGCAGCAGCACATTGAGCGTGACCTTGACCAACAACGGAAACTCGAACGTCACGATTGCGAGTGTGGCGCCCACTGGTGCAGCTTTCAGCACCAATGGCCTCAGTGCTGGTACATCCTTGACGCCGAACCAATCGGCTACGCTGAACGTCGTCTTTGCCCCAACCGGAGCCGGGGGCGCTTCGGGCAGCATTAGTGTCGCGAGCAACGCTACGAACTCCCCCGTCTCGATTTCTCTGTCCGGCGGCGGCGTTCAATCGACTTCTTATTCCGTGACTTTGTCCTGGACCGCGAGTACATCATCCGGAGTCGTTGGCTACGATGTGTACCGGGGAACTTCGCCTGGATCGTACTCGAAGATTACGTCGTCGGTCTCGGGAACGACATACACCGATTCGACGGTTCAGTCCGGTAAAAACATCACCTACGACTACGTGGTGACAGCCGTAAACTCAAGTGGGGTCGAGAGCACGGATTCGAATCAGGCGAGCGTCACGATCCCGTAAGGTATTCTGCTTTGATCCAGGAAGCCCCCACAAAAAGCGCAAAAACGGCGTTTTGCGCCTCTCTAAGCGATTTTGGAGCGCATTTTTGACGCTTAGCGCTTTATTTGTTCCCAGGACTACTCGGACGAATCAAAGAAGGGTAGACATGCCAGAAGTCGCCACCGTGGTTTGTAAATTCGACGCCAATTTCTGTTTTCCCCCACAGTTTTGATTCGACGTACACAACACGACACTCACGCTCTTCTTCCGTTATCGAGTTAACCAGCAGCACGGTCTGGCCCCGCTTTACCTTCGCAGCCAATGCCAGCAATCCCCCGTGAACGCTCACCGCGTTTGTCTCGGTAACGTCGCGAAATGGCCGGTTTTTTGTGGTGCGCCCATAAACACGCACCGGAATGGACAAAGGCAGTCGTCTACTCCGCCGTTGTCTTCCAAGTTTCTTCACCGTTTGTCTCCTTGGCCGACAACGGATTTGTCTGAACCAAGACTAGTTTCGGGCTTTGATTCCGCCAATAGTACTTGTGTCCAGACTGCACGGATTGCTAACTAAAGTGGAAGACCGTACTGGAGGTGGAAAACTCGCTCGCGCCCGTGCGGCCAATTCGGATTCGTCGTGCTCTTCCAGAAGTTGGCGAGGCCCCGCGCAGGGCGTGTCAATATGCGAAGAGGTTTACGCCCGCGTCACGCAGCGCGCCGAGAACGGGGTCTCCGACCTTGTTGAGAATCGATGCCGAGCAGTGCTGCACCACGCGAATCTCTTCTGTTGTGACGTCCTGCTTTCGCAAACCTCGCGTTCATGGCCCAGTGGAGGCAGTATTGGCAAACCTCCCGCAGAGAAACGAAAACGACAACTAAGAGCACTCCCACCGCCAATAGAACGGCGACCGTGAGCAATCCTGCGAACACTTCTTGCAAAACGTAGAACGTGGTTGCGAGCAACAGCCCAACAATCCCTGAAACGAGCGAAACTGCAACGACAACGCGCATGGTCCACGCTATTCCGAGCCCCAGCGACCCCTGGATTTCCTGCCGAATAAGCCACGCTCCGTCATTCACCCGAGAAGAGCAGTTCTGTTTCTGGCACCGGAGTATTGGAGAGGGCACGCGCCAGTCGGTGACGAAACTCTTCAGGGTCACAACCGGTTGACGTGGCGTGTGGGCCAGTCCGTTTTCTGTGCGAAAGAATCTCTGCCAGTGACATTGCGAGGACAGCCACTGCAACGACAGCCATCATCCCTTCACGCGACTCCGCTTTTGCAACCACTGAATTGGCGAGCGTTTTCATCTGCCCCGAAAACTTTCTCATTGTTCTCTCCTATCCTCGCTAGATTGGATGCACGGGAATGCCCAAAAGGGGCAGAGCAAAAGTAGTTGAACGCCAACGAGAGCAGGGAAATTACGTCGTTTTCCTTCGATGAGGAATGACAGGTTTTGGACGCTCTTGCCAATCCGCTGACAGCGCTGCTCCCGTGGAAGCCGACGTAGGCTCTGCCTATCACCAGATGGCTGATGGCGGGGGTCACAAAGGCACTCGGAGCCTCCGGACTAGAGGGATAGGGCTGTGGCATTTGGCGGCTGTGGAAGGCTGGGAATCCATTCGATTTCTTGGAACAGAGTTGGAACGCATGACCTTGGGCCATAGACATCACCTTTGAACAGAAGTTTTAAATTAGATGGTGTTGCGTCGACCCATTTAGACCATCGCGGTGATCGGACATTGGGAGCATGCGGCCGAAAACTGCTACACTAGCGCCTCGCACCACCAAAAGGGGAGGAGCTATGGCCACCAGCGAAACCAAGAAATGCGCACATCCGGTTTGTACGTGTCAGGTCACTTCGGAGAAGTATTGCAGCCCGCAGTGCGAGGCGATGGAAGAAGTCCCGGACGTAGATTGCAAGTGCCCTCACTCGGTCTGCAAGGGCAGAACGGAATACGCGGCCCACGCATAGTTGCAACTATTGAGATTTGAAACGCTACGATTTTGCGCGGAGACTCGTCTGTTCGGACATTTTCCGGGCCATGAATACCAGTAGCCTCCGGTCGCTCTCGCTAATGCGCTTCAGAAGCCTGCGGAAGGCGCTTAGCGTGCGCGCGTCCTTGCCGGAATCGCCCCAGGACACATCCTCGCCCTTCTTGCGCAGTGGCAATTCCGGCAGCTTGGGGGGTTCCTCACCATCATAGAAAAGCTGATAGAGCGGAATCTCCAGAGCCCGAGCCATCTTTTCCAGCGTTTCAACGGCGGGGACCGTGTGGCCGTTCTCGACGCGTGAAATATAGCAGCGAAGCAATCCAGTGCGTTTCTCGATGTCTCCCTGCGAAAGATTCTTTTGTTCCCTGAGGGTACGTAATCTGTCACCAATGATCATGTTGATCTCCTTCCCTGGGCGCCGGCACGCCACCCGCGGGTATGTTCTAATCAGACGATGCGGCTGTTCGACGAGATCCCTTCATTTCCAACTCAATCTGCAGAGCCTCGACGGTTTCCTGCAGCACGCGAATTTCGCCTTCTTTCACGTCTTTAAGAACGCAGTACATGCCCAAGGCATCTCTTGTTGCGTTTTTCTGTTCCGCGCATGCCGCCGCGACCGTCAAAGTGATGGCAGTGCCCACCGCCAGAAATCCGCCGACGAAGAGTGGCAGGCCGATCGGGTTGCCAAAGGGCCCGAGTCCATGCAGGGACCCCCACTTCGCAAACCCGCCCATGACCAGTGTCGCCCCGGCCGCTTCGAGAGGGCAAAAACGCAGGGCTGACCAAGCCAAGAAGGGAGCGCAAAGAAACAACAGCCCGTTTTGCGGAATCCAGGACATCGGCTGATGCCCGAAGTTCAACACGCATGTAATACTCAGTCCCGCAATCAAAGCAGTAACTTCAAGAGGCTCTCCAAGCCCTATGGAGTGGTGTTTGTGCCCTAACAGCAGTACCAGAAACGGGGTCAGAAACAGCACACCCAGCATGTCCCCTACCCACCAAACGAACCAGACCGCCGGGAAGTCAGCCACGCGAGCAATACCCCCCATGCAGAGCACGCCCACTCCCAAGGTAGCGCACAGTGCGGGGGCGAACATCGCCGCAAAGATGACAAAACGCAAAAAGTCCCGCGTTCGAAAGAAGGCGTTGATGCCGTTGGCATATTTGTTGACCAGGTAAGCTGCTATCAAAACCTCCAGTGTGTTGGCACCTGCAAGACCCACTGAAATTAATATCGAGTGCCGGATTGCAACGCTGAGAAGAAACGCCCCAAGAAGATGACCGGGCCACACGCGATAGCCTCGTAACAGGAAGGCTGCCAAGGAAATCCCCGCTGGCAACCAAATCGCGGTCACAGAATGATTCGGCGTAGCCGGCCGTATTCCGATCTCCCCAACGAAGAAGTAGCACAACGCCAAGAAGGCAATGGTCGCCAGATTGCCCGGTTCGACGTAGGGACGAAGCTTGTTCTCGAGTGTTCGTAGGATTTCGCTCATATGACCCTGACGGACATACGCGCGCGAAATGCTCATTGCTTCCTCCGGTTTCACGTAGCGCGGGGAACGCGGTCCCCTAACGGAATGTCCTAACAATCGATAACTCGCTGAACTTAATAGTCTCTAGGCTTTTCATTGTCAAGGGAATGATAACTACAGCCTGTCTCAGTACGCAACTTTCTGGCGGCGGAGTGCGACGGTTAGTGAATTGTGATGCGCAGTTGCTTTCGCACTTTCGTCATTTTCGAGCTGAGTGTAAATCACGTATCCAACGCAGTTTTGGAAGTCGCCAGGGAAACAGTGAACCCTGGCTCGGGTCGGCAGTTGCGCTGGAGCGTTGGGGGTCTACTCGTACCGCAGGCAATCGATGGGGTCGAGGTTGGCCGCCATGCTAGCCGGATAATAGCCAAAGAAAACGCCCACAGCGGCGGAGATTGCGAAACCGATCGCCACCCACAGATACGAAAGCGTCGCGGGAATCGAAGGCACCAGAGCGCGGACCAATGCGGAAACTCCGGCGCCGATCAAGATCCCGATTGTGCCGCCGACCAGGGTGAGCACCACGGCTTCCAGCAGGAACTGCAAACGTATATCCGCGCGGCGGGCGCCGATCGCCTTGCGCACGCCAATTTCCTGCGTGCGCTCCGTCACGGAGATGAGCATGATGTTCATGACGCCGATGCCGCCTACCAGCAAACCGATGGAGCTGATCACCGTTGTCAGGATTACCAGTGCGCCGGTGAGCTGATTCCACAGATTGCTCAGAAAATCCGGCGAGCTCAGTTCGAAATCATTTTCCTTCTCGGGCGACACGTGGCGTAAGCGGCGCATCGCCTGAATCACTTCGTCTTGCGCCACTTCGATATTTGCATTCTTGGGAACCGTGAATGCCATCACCAATTCTCTAGACCCTGGGTATTCTTTTCTGAAATTACTCAGCGGGATGATGGCGAAGATGTCCACTCCCGGACCAAGAAACAATCCCTGGTCGTGCTCGAAAACGCCGATGACTTCGTACAAGCCGCCGTTGATGCGCACCGTCTTGCCCAGCGCGTCCGTATCGGGGAAGAGCGATTCGCTGATAGCAGCGCCCAGCACCACCACGGGGCGCGCGTGCTCTTCGTCATAGGTGCTGATGAAGCGACCGCGCTCGACGGCAAACAGTGGAATCGCCTCCGTGTACTCCGGCTCGGCGCCGCGCACGATGACTTTCTCGACGCTGTGATCGCCGCTGGTGATCAGATTGCTATCTCCGAAGAAAAAGCCGCGCGTGCCGATGGTGGTGACGATCTGCACATCAGGAGCGGCCTGGCGGATGTAATCGGCATAGCTGTATTCAATATATCGGCGCGTGCGGATGCGTTCTGGCATGCGCGCCGGATCCATTGCCGGCGGAAATCTTGTCAGAAAGTAGGTGCGCGAGCCCAGCGATTCCACCTTGTCCTGCACGAACTTGTTCAGGCCTTGAATGATGGCCGCCATGGAGATCACCGAGGACACACCGATGACGATGCCCAGCACGGTGAGCGCCGAGCGCACTTTCGAGGAGCGCAACGTGTCCATTGCGGCGAGAAAATTCTCCCGAGCCTGCGCCAGAGTCATGAGCGCCATCAGTCGGACCTCAAGGCCACTACCGGATCCAGCTGCGATGCGCGCACTGCTGGATAGATTCCGAAAAATAATCCGACCGCGGAACTAAGGAACACACCCATTACCGCCACCCAGCCCCGAACCGAAGCAGGGAACGGCGTATAGGTCCGCAGTGCCAGCGCGACCAGAAACCCCAGAGTCACGCCGGCAACGCCTCCCACAATACATTGCATCACGCTTTCCACTATGAACTGCCGCAGGATGTCGTGCTTGGTCGCGCCCACCGCGCGCCGCACGCCAATCTCTCGCCGCCGCAGAGTTACGCTCACCAGCATCACGTTCATGATCACGATGCCACCAATGACCACTGAAATCGCGCTCACCATGATGAACACCGCAAAGAACGCCGAGCTGATGCTGCGCCAAAGGGCCATGTAACTTTCTTTGGTGCCGATGAAAAAATCATCGTCCCGATCGCCCAGCAGATGCCGCCTCGAGCGCAGAATCAAATGGGCCTGGTCCTGCGCCATCTCAAAGTTCCGCGCGCTGGTTTTGACATTGATCGTGATGCTGGAGTGCGTGCCCTGAACACGAAGGAAAACCGGCAGCGGAATGATGACGAAGTTGTCCTGGTCCTGCCCAAGGACGCTGCCGATCTTTTCCATCACCCCGATCACCAGGAATTCATCGTTGCCGATGCGCACGGATCTTCCGATGGGATCCACGCCGAGAAATAATTCCCGCACCAGCGTGTCTCCGATCAAACAAATATCGGCCTTATGCTCGGCTTCAGATGCTGTGAAGTAGCGGCCAAATTCCACCGCACGCGAGTCGATTTCCGCCATGTTTGCGGAATTGCCATAAAGATTTACGTCCTGCAGCTCTTTGTCGCCAGATCGTGCGCGCACGCTGGCGCTGGCGCTGCCGCCCACTTGTTCACAAGCAGTGCATTCCGCGGCAATCGCGGCCATGTCCTCCACTTCGATTTTTCTGTACTTTAGCGCTTTGATGATTATGGTGAAGTCCGTTACCGCGAAGGGCGTGCGCGCGATTTGGAACACGTTGGTACCCAGGTTGGCGATCTTCTGTTCCACATAGAGGTTTGCGCCCTGCACGATGGTCATGACGGTGATGAGCGTGGCCACGCCCATCGTCAGGCCCAGAGCTGTAAGCGAAGCGCGTAGCTTATGCTCGCGCAAAGCGCTGAAGCACTGTGCAAGATTGTCGCTGACGGCAAGCATGGCGGCTGAGTAGAGTTCTCAAGTTATCTTATCAACTCTTCAGCGATTGCGCAGGGTTGGGCGGCCGCAGAAGCAGGAGCCATTTTTAGGCGAACGGGCAGCAAGCGCGGCGGCTGTGGCTGCCGGAGGAGGCGATGGCGCTGAAGTTTTGCGGATGTAGCAGGCTATTCGATGCGGAGGATTTCCAGGATGTCGAGTCGCGCAATGCGGCGGGTGCCGGCCCAAATACTTGCTGAGGCAACTAGAGCGATCAACACAATCGAAAAAATAAGAGTCGTGAGGTCCACGGACTTCGCTCCCTCGACAAGGCTTTCCAGAAAGCGTCCGCTGAAAATTGTGCCGGCGATTCCGAAAATCGCTCCCGTCGCAACCGTGAGCAAGCCCTGCCGTACAAGCGTTCCGCGAAGCTCGACGGGCGTAGCGCCGAGCGCCAGGCGCACGCCCATTTCATGTGTGCGCAGCGCAACGGCATAGGAAACGACGCTGTAAATGCCAATCACCGCCAGAAATAACGCAAAGCCCGCGAAGAGGAGAATCGCAGTGCGATAAAATTTCGGGCGCGCGACGGCTTCCGCCATGCGCTGCTCCATCGTCTTCACTCCGAATACGGGAACCTGCGTGTCTACGGCGCGGATCGTATCGCGAATGACCGGCAGAGAATCTTCGGCGCGGCCATCCACCCGCGCCACGAATGTCGAAACGAAACCGCCTGGCGAATGCGCTGGAATGAAGATCTGATTGGAGTGTGCGGTATCCATCGTGCCCGTCATATAGTCCATTCCTGTGACGACGCCGATTATTTTCCGCGGCGTGCTTTTCCCGATGGTGACCTCGTGCTCCAACGCATCTGCAGCTGAACCAAACTCCTTCGCGAATCGCTCGTTGACGACAACAACCTGGGCGTCCGAACGTACTTCCGCATCCGTAAACTCGCGCCCGTAGAGAATTCCTCCTCCCATCGTTTTGAAATAGTCGGACAATACCGGGACCATCGTGGAATTGTGTTTGGCGGCGCGCCCGTCGATTCCGAACGACCCTCCCACAAATCCCGTCGCGTCGAGCGGCAGAAATTCCGTTTCGCTGGCGCTACGAACGCCCGGAAGCCGCCGGATACGATCGAGTACCTCCTCGAAAAAGGGAAGTTGGTGCCCGACGACGCCACGCGTTGTCCCGTCCAGCGACACGCTCACCGTGACCAGGCCCTTCGTAGCGAAGCCGCGGTCGGTTTTCATCAGGCTGACGAACGCGCGCCCGACCGAGACCGAAGCCGTCAGCAAAATAATCGTGAGCATCACTTGCGCGGCGACCAGCGATTCGCGAATCAGTCGCGCGCCGCGGGTGCTGCTCGCTCCGCGCGCACTGAATGCATGAATGCGGCCGGCGTAGAGCGAAGGCAGCGCGCCAAAAACCACGCTGCTGGCAATAGCCAACGCAATGGCGAAACCCAGCACGCGTCCATCGAGGATTGAATAAGACTGCGTGGAGAGTGGCGCCGGCTGAACCTTCGTTGCGAGCGAAGTCGTCCACAACGCGACGAGCAGCCCGGCGATGGAGGCAGCGAAAGAAAGCAGCAGGCATTCCGTCATTAATTGCTGCGTGATTCTCGCGCGGCTTGCTCCCAGCGCAGAGCGTATGGAAAGCTCTGTGGCGCGGTCCGCGGTGCGTGCGAGCAAGAGATTCGCAACATTGCAGCACGCGATGAGCAGGATCAGCACCACGCCGGCCATTAACATGAGTGAGGCGTTCTTTACAGGGCCCGCCAGTTCATCTTGCAGCGAAATCATTCGCGGATAATGCTCGGAATTCCCAAGCTCGTCTCGCCGCGGCCAGAGGCGGTCCGCTTCCACTGCAAATGCGGCGCGCGCTTGCGACCACGTGATGCCTGATTGTAACCGCGCGATCGTTTGCCAGCCGTTATTTCCCGGAGAATAATTTGCAGCGTACCAAAGGTTGCTGTTGTTCGGATAGTTGAATCCGGCGGGCGCCACTCCAACCACGGTCAGCGGTGTCCCATTGACGCGGAGAGTGGAACCAAGAACCCGCCGGTCGTCTGCAAAAAACTGTTGCCAAAGTCCGTAGCTGATTACCGCGACAGCATGTTTCCCCGGCGCATCCTCGCCGTCGCGGAACCACCGACCGAGCACCGGCTGTGTCCCAAGGACCGCGAAGAAATTCCAGGACGTGTAGGAGAGATGCGCTCGCACCGGATTTTGCACTGCGCCTAGGTTGACGTCGAATTGCTCGATGAGCGCGACATCCGCGAGATATGCACGTTGCTGCTGCCGCCATTCATGAAATTCCTTTGCGCTGCCGTGCGGCGGAAAGAATGCTCCCAGCGAGGCCAGACGGCTGGGGTCGTGGAAGGGCAACGAGCGCAGGAGCAGCGCGTTCACCACACTGAAAATGCCGGTGTTTGCGCCTATGCCGATGGCCAACGCCACGATCGCGAACCCGGTTTGTCCCGGGCGCTTCGCCCAAAGCCGCAAGGTGTGCCGCGCATCCTGCCATAACTCACGCGAGAACTGCAGTGGCAGCGATAACGCCAAATCGGAAAGTAGACGAACCCAAAGTTTCGCGAGCGCGAACGGGCCGCTCGATTCCGCAAGTTCGTCGCGGAACTCGCGCTCCATCGGCCCCGCATAATCGTCGTGAAAACCCGCCGGGTAGAGCTTCAGCAAGAACCGGTACAGCTTCAGCGAGAAAGGCGTGCTAGGCATGTTTCGGCAAACCGAATGTCGCTGTCGCGAGCTGCGCCAGTTCGCGCATGCGAGCTGCTTCCGCCTGTGCCACTTTGCGGCCGTAATTCGTGATCCGGTAATAGCGGCGCCTCTCGTCGTCGAGATGCGCATCGGGCCGGTCGCCCGACTCCTCGATCAATCCCAGCGCCAGCATCTTATTGATGGACCCGTACAGCATGCCTGGCCCCAGCGTCAGCTTGCCGTTCGTGCGACGAGAGATTTCGCGTTTGAGGGCGTAGCCATGTCGTTCGCCCTCGCCGAGCGACAACAGGATGTGGAAGAAGGCTGGAGAGAGTGGTGTGAGCTCGTTTGCGGCCTGTCGCTCGTTGCTAGGCATAGTAGTACGGAAACGGGCATAGTATTTCTTCGCGAGACCATTTTGTCAAGCGCGCAGTGTTCGGCGGAGGCGCCTGGGAGGGATCGCCGACGGGAGCGCGCTTCTGCTTGCTCTTGCGTGGTCGCAACGCCGGTATGCCGCGAAGAGGCGAGTGCACTTATGACGATGCCGGAACGGTCGGATCAACTGCTGCCTCGCCTGTCTTGCGCAGGGCGCGGTAGCCTAGATCGAAGGGGTGCCAGTCCAGAGCTGCATGCAAGAGCATCGCCGGCATCAGCGAACCGGCCGCCAGCACGATGGCGGCGAAAAAACGCCCGCAATGGCGGTCACCCCCACCTGCCGGACGCCAACATAAATATGCGCGAAGCCGAAAAGTAACGCGCTGATTATCACGGCGAACACCAGACCGATCCGTGCTTCTGGCCAGAACGCCAGGAAGTACCACGTCACGTAGCTGCGAAAGAGAATTTCCTCGCAGACGCCGGCGGTGAGCGCGACCAGAATCATTCCCCGATACTCGCCGGTCGTGCGCGGCAAAAAAGGATCGACGCGACCGAACCAGCGGCGCACCAGCTCCGTCCAGTTCGGCCGTGCGAAGAGCGCCCGCCGCTGCACGATTATCGGTCCGAGAATCAGCGCGGCCAGTGCAAACGTGATTCCTAGACGTAGGGGCGTGCTGGGTCCAAGCAGCAACGCCGCCCACGGGCGACCGCGAAACGCCCACAGTTCCAAGATGCAAGCGCTGAACACTCACTGCGGCACGACGCAGTTGCGGTATAGCCTCGCTCGCGCGTCGTTCGCCGTTTGCGTGAGCAAGCTCTGTATGTTGATCAATCTTACCGCCCAATCATTACCTGGACGAAATTAGTAGCACTCTGGTACATTCCCGGTCGCTAACTCTGGAATGGTCGGTCGGAAAGCCTTGCGTGCATTCCCCTCGAGGAGCAGACTCCATGCCAAACATTTTCGTTACTTCGAGAAATTCCGTAAGGCTATCACGCGGAGTACGAGGCGTTGTGTGCGTGGCTCTTATTGTGTTGGGATGCGGTTTCGTTGTTCGCGCCCAGAATCAGGCTCCTCAGTTGCTGCGTAATCCTACCCTAAGCCGAACACAAATTGCTTTCAGCTACGCCGGCAGTATCTGGATTGCGAATCGCAACGGAAGCGACGTCCGGCGATTGACAACCGGAGGTCACGAGGGCAACCCGAGTTTCTCGCCCGATGGCTCGGAGATCGCATTCACCGGCGACTATGACGGTACTCGGGGTATTTACGTCGTCGCCACGGCCGGCGGCGTCCCCCGCCAACTGACGTATCACCCCGCTGACGGCTCGGCCATCGGCTGGACGCCCGACGGAAGGCAAATCTTATTCACTTCCGCACGTGCAGCCTTTGCGGACGGCGTCGTGCAACTCTTCACGGTTCCTGTGAGTGGTGGATTTGCGACTCCCGTCCCACTGGTCCGTGCGTCGGAAGGCTCCTATTCCCAGGACGGATCCCACATCGCTTACGTTCCGAACGTCCAGTGGCAAGCAGCCTGGAAACGATATCGGGGCGGCCAAACGCGTCCCATCTGGATCGCGAAGCTATCCGATTCGAGCGTCGAAGCGACCATTCCGCGTGACAATTCGAATGACTTCAATCCGATGTGGGTGGGCGACACGATCTACTTCCTGTCAGACCGCAGCGGGCCAGTTACTCTCTTCGCTTATGACACCCGATCGCACGAAGTGAAAGAGCTGGTGAAGAATGACGGCTTGGATATCAAGTCCGCTTCAGCGGCCACGGACGCAATCGTTTACGAACAGTTTGGCTCGCTTCATTTGTTCGATTTACAATCCGGCGAAAATCGCCCGCTCGACATACACATTGCTGCTGATCTCGCTGAGGTCCGCCCTCATTTCCAGAAAATCGAACCGCAACGTATCCGCTCTGCCAGCATTTCGCCGACCGGAGCCCGAGCCGTCATTGCCGCGCGCGGCGAGATACTGACGGCTCCCGCAGAAAAGGGCGACATTCGCAACTTGACGCGTACGACCGACGTAGTTGAACGCGATCCCGCGTGGTCGCCCGATGGAAAATCGATTGCCTACTTTTCAGACGAGTCGGGCGAATGGGCGCTTCATGTGCGTGATCAAAATGGCCTCGGTGAGGTGCGCAAAATCGACCTCGGTACTCCGCCGACCTTTTACTATTCACCCGTATGGTCGCCGGATTCAAAGAAGATTGCATATACGGACAAGCGTTTGAACGTTTGGTACGTCGATCGCGAAAAGAAAACGCCGGTACGCGTGGATACCGATACGTACGCGGGTCCGTTCAACTCGCTCGATCCGTCTTGGTCGCCAGACAGCCGCTGGATTGCATATACGAAACAACTTCATAACTATCTACACGCCGTGTTCGCATATTCGCTGGAGCAGGGAGAAACATATCAACTGACGGACGGTATGAGCGATGCGGTTCATGCCGCTTTCGATAAGGAAGGCAAATATCTGTACTTCACGGCTAGCACGAACACAGCATTGAGCACGGGTTGGCTGGACATGACCAGCCTTCAGCATCCGGTGACGCGAAGTGTCTATGTGATGGTGCTCAAGAATGACGTGGCCTCGCCTCTCGCGCCAGAGAGCGACGAAGAGAAAGCCAAGGAAGAGGCGAAGAGCGACAAAGACAAACAAACGGAAGCGGAGAAGCAGACGACCAAGGCCAAGGACGGCGATCAAGACAAGAACGATGAGGAGAACAAAGGCAACGCTAAAACCAAAGAGGAAAAGCCGGTGAAGGTGGGGATCGATCTGGACAATCTCGGACAGCGCATTCTCGCCGTGCCAATTCCCGCCCGTAACTATGTAGGGCTCGCCGCTGGCAAGCCAGGCGTGCTCTACGTGCTCGAAGGCCCGCCCGTCGATCCCATCGACTTCGAAGATGGACCACCCACTATGAAGGTGTACAAGTTTGATTTTAAGACGCGCAAAACCGACCAGATTCTGGAGGACGTGACATCGTTTGATCTTTCTTTCAACGGCGAAAAAATGCTCTACGCTAAGCACGATCAGTGGACCATCGGCCCCGCAGAAAAACCAGCTGATGGTCCTCCTCAGCCTGGCAAGGGTGGGCCGCTGAAACTCGATCAGATGGAGGTTTACGTTGACCCACGCGCAGAATGGAAGCACATGTATTACCAAGTGTGGCGAGACGAGCGCGACTTCCTCTACGATCCGGGTCTTCACGGCCTGAATCTCGCGGCCATCCAGAAAAAGTACGAACCGTATCTCACAAATATGTCCAGTCGCGATGACTTGAACTATCTCTTCGCGGAAATGCTCGGCGAGATCACCATCGGCCACATGTTCGTGGGCGGTGGTGACATTCCCAAGCCCAAGCGCGTTAAGACCGGCCTGCTCGGGGCGGATTACAAGGTTGAAAACGGCCGCTACGTATTTGCACGAATCTACAACGGCGAAAACTGGAACCCCAAGTTGCGCGCCCCGCTAACCCAGCCTGGAGTGAACGTGAAGACCGGCGAATATCTCTTCGCGGTGAACGGTCGCGACGTGCGGCCTCCGGCGGACGTTTACAGTTTCTTCGAGGAAACCGCGGACCAGCAGGTAGTAATAAAGGTCGGTGCGAATCCTGATGGCAGCGGTGCGCGTGAACTCACGGTTGTGCCAATTGATACTGAGAGAGCTCTGCGCAACTATGCATGGATCGAAGACAATCGTCGTAAAGTGGATGAAATGACCGGTGGCCGCGTCGCTTATGTCTATTTGCCGGACACCTATGCGGGCGGCTATACGAATTTCAACCGCTACTATTTTGCACAGGTCGGCAAGGATGCGGCAATCATCGACGAACGCTACAACGGCGGGGGTGACATCGCCGATTACATCATCGAATATCTTCGACGCCCGCTCCTGAGCTACTGGTCACTGCGCGAAGGTTCAGACATTACCACACCGATCGAGGCCATTTTCGGCCCGAAGGTGATGATCATCAACGAAATGGCCGGGTCGGGCGGCGACGCAATGCCGTGGATGTTCCGCAAGACGGGCATTGGCCCGCTCGTCGGCAAGCGCACGTGGGGCGGCCTCGTCGGGCACTATACAAATCCTGGAGACCTGATGGACGGAGGTTTCACTGGCACGCCCAACCTCGCGTTCTACACTCCAAATGGCACGTGGGAGGTCGAAAACCACGGCGTCCCACCAGACGTGGACGTGGAATACGATCCGAAGTCGGTGCGCGAAGGCCACGATCCGCAGCTCGAAAAGGCGGTCGCAGTTGTATTGGACCTATTGCAAAAGAATCCGCCGCCCCCTCCGCCCCACCATCCTCCCTATCCGAATTACCATACGACCGTCCAGTGATCCCGGGCGAGTGCCGTACTAGGATTCGGAATCTCCGGTTAGCGCTGCTGGTTCACATGGTCGGCGCAACACTAGCGCGATCATCAGCCAGAGGATCTGGTCGCGCAGCGCACGCGACTCAGTGATGAGCGCCTCTTGAGAATGGGGCGGCCGCCGAGGCCGCGAATCATACGTTATGGCGAGCGTAGCAATTCAGCGGAGTTTGTCCAGTGGATTAGATTGCTTCTTTGCGTGGATTCGGTGATTCCAGCGTGTCCCGATTGGATCCCTGCGTAAATCCTGCCACGTTGCCGGCGCCCGCTACGTTAGTCGCGCGTTCGCGCAGCATCTGCGCCAGGCCATCGAAAACTTTCGAGCAGGAATCGCGCAGCGCCTGATCCGCCGAGCGCAGCAGCGATTCGATTCCGTTCTGCCCGTGCTCGTTGAGCCGCCGCACCGAAGCCATGACCCAGGAATCGGCCGTGGTCTGCAAGCGATCTTGAAATTTTCCGGCAGCTTCGCCGCTCACGCGCTCCAGTTGTGCACACCATTCGTTCTGGTGCGCGTCGCGCTCCGCGCGAAAACCCTCGAGCGCCGACGCAAATTCCGCGCCTAACGCCGCGCGCCCTTCGCCGACGCTCGTATCCCACTGCGATGCCATCTGCGCGCGGAAGCGTTCGACTGAAGAAAAAGCGTTCACGTCCAGTTGATGCAGCAGCTCTTGCGTGGCGTGGTCAAATTCCTCCGCGCGCTCGCGCCGTGTGGTGGCGGTGGTCGCGGCGAACTGCGTAGTTTCGCGATCGGATACCTCGTGCAGCAATTGTCCGAAAGAAGCCGCCGCAGCTTCCGCCGCGCGGTCCAGGTCCGTCCGCGTGCGCGCCACCACTTCCGCGGCGACGCCTTCTACCTGCGCCCAGATTTGCCCCAGGTGCGCCGCGGACTGCGCGGCAAGCTGCGTTTCGAATTTCTGCCCCGCGTCCTCGCTTTTTTGTCCTAGTCCTGCCTCGGCAGTCACAAACGATTGCTCCACCAGCGCCTGCAAACGCGCCCGCGCCTCCTGCTGCAGCCATTCCGAAGTGTGCCCGATAGACTCCGCCGCCGCATGCGACGCGCGCACGCCGCTTGTTTCCAACTCTTCGGACCACTTCGCCAGCACATCCTTGCGCGCCGCTTCAAAATCGGCGTGCAAGCTCGCCAGTGTCGTGGCAGTCTGCGCGGCAACCTCGCGCTGATTATTTTCGGAAACCTGGCGCAAGCGCTCGCGATGCAGGCGCAGGCTATCTTCCAGCTGCACCTCGCGCGCCGCGAGTTCGTGCAGCAGCGTCGGCACGCGCTCCAAATGCGGCGCGAGTTTGGCCTCGGCTTCAGCTACGGCGCGCTCCTGGAATTGGTGGCTGAGCGAATCCAGCACCGGAACCGCCCGCTGCGCGACATCCGCCGAGAGGTGTTCCATGCGGCGATGCATTTCCGCCGTCTGCGCATCCAGAATTCTTTCCAGGCGCCGGTGCAGCTCGTTCACCGTGTCCTGGCTTGCCGCTTCCAACTGCGCTGAAAATTCCTCCGTACGGCTGGCCACTTGCTTCACTTCCGCCAGCGAGCTGCGCGCCTTCAGCACTTCCTGCTCCAGCGCGGACTGAATCCCCGAAAAAGTCTCGCGGGCCTCCGCGGCCGCTTGCGCAAATGGCTGGCGCAATTCGCCCAGCCGCTCCGTCATTTTCTGCTCGGCGTTGCGCAGCACCTCCTGCGAACGTTCCCCCAGCTGCTCGACCATGCGCCGCAGATTATTATCCAGCGACGATTGCAGCAGCTCGTTCCATTGTCCCTGCGCCACCGCCATTTCCGATTCCAGGCGCTGCCGCCAGTCGGCCAACGCGCCCTCCTGCGCCGCGATTTCTTCCTTCGACGGCCCCGCCTCTTTGCTCGTGCGCGCTGCGTCCACCCCTTCCAGTTGCAGCAGCGCCCGCGCCATCTGGGTGGTGGCTTCCTGCGCGTTGCCGCTTTCGGCGCGCAGCGCTTCGGCCTGGCGAGCGATCTCGCCCAGCAGCTCGCGAGCCTGCCCGAATTTCTCCTCGAATCCCGAGTTCAGCGTGCCGAGCGCCTCTTCCTGCTTCGCAGCCACCTGCGCGAAAAATTCCTCGCGCGCTCCGGCCTGCATTTTCTCGACCTCGCTCTTCCACTTCGCGAAAAGTTCTTCGGCACTGCTCGTCCGCTCGCGCGCAGTTGCCGCCGCGGTCTGCAAGACTTCCTCGCGGGCCTGCTCTGCCGCGGCTAGCACGGCGTCCTTGGCCTGGCGATCCAGCTCCGCGCGAAGTTCTCGCAGTAGAGGACTATCGGCGGCCGGCACAGCCTCCGGCTGTTGCACCGCTTCACGCGCGGGCTCGTGCGCAGGAGCAGGTGCAGCCGTCGCCTCAGGTTCTCGCGAATCAAATTTCGCTTCCGTTTTGAAATGGTCCATGGAGTTCCCAATGTTCCCCGCCGTATTATTCGTCTCCGGCCGTTCGCTGAAGCGTGGGATCGATCTTGCAGATAAATTTGCGGTTTCAGGGCTCGCCGCGGCTACGCCATTCCATTCAGCAGCGTCGGTCCCCCAGATATTCGCCGGGCTTTCCAGCTCCACGGCAATCTGAAAAAAATCGCGAATCGAGTGCGGCCGCTGCACCCAGGCGACGCGTGCGCGCAAGGTGGTCCGCGAATCTCCCGTCGGGTCCGCGCCGCTATTCGCCGCTGCGTTTGCTTGCGCCGCTCCCTGAGGCAGTCCCTGAGCCACTCCCTGCGGAAGATCCAGCGTCACCCACGTATTGCGCGGCAAATGGTGCTTGGAAGTGTAGCGGCATCCATGCAGGTTGAAGGCCAGCGTGGTCGTGCGTTCCTCAAACGGTTGTCCGAGCAGGTCAATCCCGCGCACGATTAACGGCAAAGATTCCAAAAGTCGTTCGCTGCGGCGTCGTTCTGTGCTGGGTTGGTTCAAATCCACTTCTCCACCGGTTTCCCCTGAGGGTCTCCGCGACGTGCTGCCCCACTCTTAACGCATGGCGTCGAATGAAGCGTTACGCGAAGCGATGAGCGAGAGAATAGCACTCCTGGCCGGACGAATCGAGAAAAGAAAGCGTACCAAAATGGGAATTCCGGAAAGGGGAAATCGCAATCGCCGGCCGTGCCAACGCACAGCCGCCCACCTGCCCATAAATGCCCTATTTCTTCTTGTTTTTACCCACCGACGTGGCCTGCCCCCCGCTCATCGCGTTCAATCCGTCCAGCGCGTCCTTGCACAGCTTGCCCGTGGCGTTATCCGCACCCGCATCAATACACTTCTGATAGGCTTCGGTGGTTCCCGGCGGAATGATGTAAGTCATTTTGTCGCCTTCCTGCTTGGTGTCAATCGTCGCAGTCAGCGCGCTTCCCAACATATACCAGGTAATCTGATCCTTGGGGTCGGCTTGCGCGGCTTTCTGCAGCGGCGTGACTGCTTCCTTCATGCGGCCCTTGTTGCTTAACACAATACCCAGATTTTTCCAGCAGGTGGCGCCCGCCGCAGGATCCAGCGCGACCGCTTTCTCGCAGGCGGCGCTGGCGTCCGTGAATTTCGTCTCGGCATCTTTCGGATCTGTAGAGGACGCTCCCGCGTTTGCCAGATTTGTCGCCAGTCCCGTGTAGTATCCGGCGATCGGTTTCGTGTCAATCGCCTTCTGAAACGCGTCCGCGGCATCCTGATATTTTCCAGCGCATTCGTTCGCGGCTCCCAGGTTGCCCAGGATCATCGCGCGGTTGTTGACCTCTTTCTCTCCCAGGTTTTGCACCGCTTGCGAGAATTCAGTGGCCGCCGTCGTGCAGTCGGTCACGCGCTGCGCTTGCAAAGACGACCTCTGGTCCGCCGGCGCCGCCTTGATCTGCGCTTTCAAATCGTTCCCGGCCCCCAGCGCCGTCACTCCAGCGTCGAAATGCTGCTTCATCATCTTGAATTTATCTTCGGTTTCTTCCTTCTTCTTGATTTCTTCGGGATGCGCGGCCGCGGTCGCCGCCGCCAGAGCCTTCAGGTCCAGCTTGTAATTGTTCTCTTGCCCATCGTTGATCTGAAATTTTTCGGAATAATTCAGACTGGTCAAGGTGATGACGTACACCCCGCTGCGCATCCCCAGCTGTATAAATTTCCCGTTCTTGTCTGTCTTCACGGTGTAGGTCTGGCCCGTCTCAGGGAGCTTGATGGTCACCGTCTGGTCCGGATAGGGCTTTCCGTTCTGGTCCAAAACTTCGCCGTTCAGTCTGCCGGTGCCTTGCGCCAGCGCCGTCGCGGCCAACATCGCCGCCAGCACCCAGGCTCCCAGGATGGAAATCACTTTTCGCATGTGCATGGCTCCTCCGCCAGTGAATTGCCGCGGCCTATTATTTTTCAACCCGCGCTCCCGCGCGAACGGCTGAGTGCGGTGCCGGGGAAAATCCCTGCGCGCGCAACCGGCCACTATCGCATATTCCGTTCCAGGATTTTAAGAATTTTCAGCGGCGGCCATCGCGCTTCACGAAATTTTATCGCCCAGGCTCCCGGCCGCCCGCCCCGGGATTTTGCGACGCATTCTGCCGCCGCGCGGCGTAAATGACGGCCCCCACGCCGATCGCAATCTCCAGGCCACCGCCAATCACCGCGGTGTGCCAGCCCCATCCCAGCGTCAGCCAAAAGATGGAAACCAGAAAAGCTGGAATAGCGATGATCAGAAATCCTCGGTTCATTTTTCGCTGCGTTCCCTGTCGCGCTTTCGCCCACTGCTACGGCCGGTACGTCGCCGCCGTCAAATCCGATTCCCATACCGTGATGCTCGAAATCGCCGCGCCGTTCGCGGTCGTGCGCATCTGTTTCGCGGTCTCGTCGTAGATATGCCGCGCGATATTTTCCGCTGAAGGATTCAGCACGTCAAACGGCTTTAGCTCGTTTAAATATTTATGATCCAGCGATCGAATCACGCCCTGGATCACCTGCTTCAAATGCACGAAATCATACAGCAGCCCCGTCGCATCCAGTTCCGGACCGGCCAGCGTCACGCGCACCTTGTAATTGTGCCCGTGCAAGTCCTCGCATTTTCCCTTGTAATTCCGCAGATTGTGCGCCGCGGCAAACGTCTCGTCCACACTCACTTCGTACATCGGCCTTCCTTAGTCCGGATGGTTTTCCATGAATCGCGCGACTTCGGCGATATCCTGCGTGGTTGTGTAATCAGGCAGGGACTCGAGAAAAATTCTACCATACTGCATTCGCGAGATGCGGTTATCCAGAATCGCCAGAATCCCACGGTCCGTCTTAGAGCGGATCAATCTCCCGAATCCCTGCTTCAGCGCCAGCACCGCTTCCGGCACCTGGTATTCCGCGAAGGGATTGCGCCCGTCTTCCTGCAAAGCCCGCACCCGCGCCGCGACGATCGGATCGCTCGGGACAGCGAACGGCAGCTTATCAATGATGACGCAGGAGAGCTGCGTCCCCGGAACATCCACGCCCTGCCAAAAGCTTGCGGTTGCAAAAAGCACCGCATTCGGCGTCGCACGAAAGCGTTCTAGCAGAATTGATTTCGGCGCCGTGCCCTGCAGCAGCATCGGAAATGGCAAGCGCCCAGACACCAGCTGGTGCACTGCGCGCATCTGCGCGTAACTCGTGAACAGGCAGAACGCCCGGCCCTTGGAAATCTCCAGCAGCTTGGTGATTTCCTGTGCCGCGCGCCGTGAAAACGATTCATGCCGTACATCGGGCATATCTGACGGGATATAGAGCAGCGCCTGGTCGTGGAAATCGAATTCCTGCGGCAGCACTTTTTCTTTCGCAGGCTGCAGCCCCAGCCGCTGCTTCAGAAAATCGAATCGTCCACCCACCGCCAGTGTTGCGGACGTCAGCACTACGGTGTCGAACTGCTCGAACAGCTTTTCACGCAGGATTTCGCTCACGTCAATCGGCGTCGCCGTCAGCACGATGCCCTTGCCGCGCCGTTCGTACCAATAGACGTAACTTTTTTCCTCGCTCTCCAGCAAAAATTCGAATTCGCGCCGCAAA
>Ga0209655_10000167_pt1 | contig 24239 bp, 17 predicted proteins | sample BogFormECP03_OM2_FD_188236 | JGI IMG/M metagenome (GOLD analysis project Ga0209655, IMG submission 188236) | Bog forest soil microbial communities from Calvert Island, British Columbia, Canada - ECP03_OM2 (SPAdes) (version 2) | ecosystem: Environmental > Aquatic > Freshwater > Wetlands > Bog ...
GACGTGACTCTGGCGGCGTATCTGACGGATTCCTCGACGGGGCGCACCGAGCAACGGCGATTCAAGATCAGGCTGACGGCGCAGCCGGTTCATTTATATGTGGACACGCCGGGCGTCACCTCCAGCGCCGAGCCCGTTGTCCTGTACGCGATGAGTTCCTATGCGGATGGAGTGCCGGCTTCCGTTGACGGAAAGATTTATGCGACGCAGCCGAGTAATGCGGACAAATCGGAAGATGGGTTCGACCTGAGCCGCCGCGAGCAGGTGGGAACTTTTCATACGAATCGCTACGGTGTTGGGCGCGTGGAGATTTCGCCTTTGCCGGAGAGCGATCTGCGGCTGCCGCGGTGGTATGCGGGGCAGAATTACTATTACTCCGATTACATTGACGAACTGGAGGGGCCGCCGGCGGATCGGGCGGCGCTGTTGCAATTCGAAGCGGCCGACGTAAAGGGGCTCGCGGGAACGGACAAAGAGGAAATTTCGATTGCGGCGAACGGTGATTACCTGCGCGTGAAAACGGATCACACGCTTTACCATCCGGGCGACGCGATCAATGTCAGCGTGGTATCTAGCGCGATGCAGCAGGAATTGATTCTGAATGTGTGGAACGCGACCGGATTGCTGACATCGCAGGTGGCGCGCTTGAGTCATGGGAAGGCGAACGCGATTGTGCCATTCGACCCGCGTTTTCGTGGGGATATTTATGTGACCGCTTACTGCATGTCTCCCTCCGGAGATGAGGAGAATGGGCTGAGCGGTTGGACGCAAGTGATTTACCCGGCAAAAGAAGAGCTGGATGTGAAGCTGAAGATGGCGCAAACCGTTTTTCGGCCGGGCGAGGAAGTCGCGACGGATTTGCATGTGCTCACGCCAGCGGGCGAGTCTACGGAGAGCGCGCTGAGCGTGCTGGTGTTCGATCGTGCAGTGGCGGAACGCGTGCGCACGGATGAAGATTTCGGGCGCGAGTACGGATATTCCATTTTTGATTATTTTAATTCCGACTACGGGCAAAGCATCGGAGGAGTGAGCTATCGCGATCTGCGTGATCTGGACGCGAGCAAGCCATTTCCTGATGGGATTGATTTAGTTGCCGAAGGCATGGTGCATGGAGGAAACGCGCCGTGGATGACGCGCGATGTTTTTGCTGACGGCGGATGGGATCCCTTGGCTGCTGCCGTCACATTCGCCAAATGGCTGGAGCAGGAAATCAAGACAGCGCGCAAGGCGCTGGACGACTGGGACGCGGCGAAGGGTGAGTATCCCAACAGCGAGGCAGAGGTGCGCGCGGCGCTGCAGGCTGCGAAAATCGATTTCGACACTCTGCGCGATCCCTGGGGTGAACGGTTTCGCTTGGAATTTTCGTTCAAGCGGGCGGATCGTGTGCTGCGCGTGGTGAGCAGCGGCGTGGACAAACAGTTTGGAACGGCGGATGACTTTACCGTCGCGACAATTCGCTGGCGATATTTCACCCAGACCGGGATGCAAATCGATCGCGCGGCGTACGAATATCTTTCGCGCACGGGGAAATACATTCGCGATTACTCCACGCTGCGCGATGCCATGAAATTGCAGGGGATCGATCTGGATGCACTGCGCGATCCGTGGGGCCATGCGTATTCTTTCACCTTCGATATTACTGGCGCGTACTTCCGAATACTCGTGGCCAGCGCCGGCAAGGACGGAGTGTTCGACAGCAAGGAGCATCCCTCGTGGGACGACGTACACGAATGGACTTCGAGCGTCCACTATTTTGCGCACGAGAATAGCGACCTGGGCTCCGCGATCGCCGCTGGCTTTGCAACTACGGGTGCGTTTCCGCAAAACGAGGAGCAACTGAAGCCGGTTCTGGCGCTGGCCAAGTTGGGCCCGGATCGCTTGCTGGATCCGTGGGGACATCCTTATCGGTTTGCATTCAGCGCACAGAGCCGCTACGGGGACAGCGTTACGGTGCGCGACGTTCGTTCGTATTCCGACGACGCGGCGACGCCGACGCGCAAGGCAACAGAAGTGACGCCGGTGACGCAGCAGGTGGCGTTTCTCTACGTGGTGAGTGACGGACCGGATAACGATCCGAATCACGAATTTCCGGTGGCGGAGTACAGCCGCGTGATCGCCGAGCAAACCAGCAAGCAGAAGGAAGCGATCGCGAACAAGACGCAGAATCCTGTGCAGGGCGGATTCGGCGGCTTGCATGGAATTGTTACCGATCCTACCGGCGCGGTGGTGAGCAATGCCGTCGTTGCCGCGACTTCCGTGGACACGCTGCAGGTCTTCAGGACGCTGGCGGATTATGCCGGAGAGTACGCGTTTGCGAGTTTGCCAGCAGGTTTTTATCAGATTGAATGTATATCGCCGGGATTCGTGCACAGCGTGGTGCAGCGCGTGCCGATTCAGCCGGGGATTTCGACGCAAGTCGATTTCCGCTTGAGTGTTGGCGGGGTGTCCGAGACCGTCGCGGTGACGGCAGAGACGGACACGGTGCAAACGGAGTCGGCATCCGTGAGTTCGCGGGTGGCTGACGCCGGGAGCAGCTCGATTGAGAAGCCGCTCTTCACACCGAGGCTGCGAACATATTTTCCCGAGACGCTAGTGTGGCGGCCGGAAGTGATTACGGACAAGCACGGGCGCGCGCACATCACCTTTCCGATGGCGGACAGTGTTACGGCGTGGAAAATGTCGGTGCTGGCGTCGAATGAAGCGGGCGAGGTGGGGATCGCGGAAAAGGAACTGCGCAGCTTCCAGCCATTCTTCATCGAGCTGGATCCGCCGAAGATTTTGACCGAAGGGGACCAGATCAGTTTGCCGGTGGTGCTGCGGAACTATACGGAGCAGGCGCAGACGGTTACGGCGGAGATGCAGCCCGAGCCGTGGATGAGCATTTTGTCCGCGGCGCAGCAAAGCGTGACGATCGCGGCAGGCGGCGACGCCAGTTCTGTGTTCAGTTTTCGCGCGAGCAAAAGTGCGCAGGCTGCGACCCAACGTGTGACGGCTCGCAATGCCGTTGCCGGCGATGCCGTGGAGCGCGAGCTTGCGGTGCATCCGAACGGACAGGAAATCTCCTTTGGCACCAGCCGCGTGCTGGCGGGCGGGCAAGATTCGATCGAGTTGCAGGTACCGCAGACCGCGATTCGCGGATCGGTGGATGCGGAGCTGCGGATTTATCCGAATTTGACGGCGCATGTGCTGGATGCGATGCGTGGGATCGGAGCGACTCCGGCGGGATGCGGCGAGCAAATCGCTTCCACGGCGTATGTGAGCCTGATGGCGCTGCAGCTGCTGAAAAAAGCGGCGCAAGATAAGCTCGACGCTACGAATCCGCGTTCGGCGATCGCGAGGCAGGCGCGGCGGACGTTGCAGGCAGCCTACGATCAATTAGTGGACTTGCAAAATGCAGACGGCGGATTTCGCTATTGGCATACGATGGCTTCGAGTGATGCGCTTACGGCCTACGCGCTGCGCTTTTTGAACGCCGCGCGGGGATTCATCGACGTGGATGCCGGCGTTGCGCGCCGGGCGCGCGATTATCTGGTGGCTCAGCAGACGAAGACGGGTGCATGGACTTCCTTGCGATGGGATCTTCAGAAGCAGGTGGAGGTTGAGGAGGAGGATCCGAATTTGACGGCTTACATTGCGCGCGCTTTGGCGCAGGCTGAGACGGATTCCGGCGCGAAAGACGCGGAGAAGCGGAAAAAAGCCGCGGTGGCGCTGAAGATGGCGCTGGATTATCTGGAGGCGCGAATTGATTCGTGGAGCGACGCGTACCTTGCTGGAAATTATGCGATCGCGGCGATTGCGAGCGGCCGCGACGAGCACATCGAAAACGCGCAAGCGCTTTTGACGACGTTGGCGCACCGCGAGGGCGACGCGACCTATTGGAACCTGGAAGCCAACACCACTCCTTTTTACGGTTGGGGCCAGGCCGGACGCATCGAAACTACCGCGCTGGCTGTGGAAGCATTGGCGGAGTTACAGGCTCGTCGTCCCGCGCCGGATACGGTGGACAGCCTTAGCCGCGGGCTGCAATATTTGCTGACGCACAAGGATCGTTACGCGATGTGGTATTCGACGCAGGCCACGCAAAATGTGTTGGAGGCGCTGATTGCGGCGATTCCTGTGGCGGCGGAAAACTCCGGCGCATCCGAGGCTTCGATTTTGGTGAATGGCCGCGCGGTTCGCAGGATTCATTTGCCGAACGCGCAGGACGCAGTAGGACCGGTCACTATCGAACTGGCGGATGAAGTGACGAAAGGCGCGAACAAGATTGAGGTCGCGCGGCCGGGCGGTGCGGCGGCAATGAATGCATCGGTGATTACCACCTACTATCTGCCTTGGGCGGAGTCCGAAGCTACGGCGCAAGAAAATTTCAAGACGGGAGAGAAGCGCGCGCTGCGGCTGAAAGTTTCCTACGATCACAACGATGTACACGTGGGTGAACGCGTGCATTGCAGCGTGGAGGCCGAGCGGATCGGATTTCACGGTTACGGGATGATGCTGGCGGAAGTCGGGCTGCCTCCGGGCGCGGAGGTGGACCGCGCTTCGCTGGAACAAGCGGAAGCGGCGCCGGGAGTTTCCGGCTACGAAATTCAGCCGGATCGCGTAGTGTTTTATTTGTGGCCGACGGCGGGAGGCAGCAGTTTTGGTTTCGATTTTCGGATGCGTTATCGCGTCGAAGCGATGAGCGCGCCTTCGCTGGTGTACGACTATTATAATCCGGAGGCGAACGCTTCCGTCGCCCCGGTGCTCTTTCAAGTGCGTTAAGCGAGGACCGGCAAACTTTCTAGCCGCCAGAGGCCGCCGGTTTTGCCGGTTCGCGCTGAGGCTTGGCCATTTCGGTTAGCAGAAACAAGTCCGTGAGCAGTGCGCGGAGATGAATGGAAGCGTTCAGATTGTCAATCAACTGAGAGCTGATGGCGGGTTGGGCGAGGACCAGTTCGATCGCGGCGAGCGAGTCGTTCGCGTCGCGGACCAGGACCTGAAAAAACGCGTGATATCGTTCGGCCGGCTCGAGGCGTTCCTGTTGCAGCGCTTTCGTGCAGCTTTCCGCAAGGCCACACATCGCATTTGCGGCGCGTCGCAAATACTCGCGGATTTGTCCGCCGGACTGGCTGCCTGAATCGGTGGGAAGGCCTTGCGCCGCGTAGGCCAGCATGAACTCGTACGATTCTTCGATGGTGTTGCAGCGCTCCGCGATATCAGCGAGCATCCGTTAATCCTTCCGCTTCTGCTCCCCGGGCGCTCGGCGGCGGTGAAGTGGAATTGGCGACTGGCCAACGCGCCGGATCGTGCTCCTTCAGATAAAATTCGCGGCTCATCCAGCCGAAGATCATGGATTTGGTGATAGCGCGCTTTTCCGGCCGCAGCCCGAAATACACGTGCACCATAATCAATGCTATCAGTCCGACGCCCGCGAGGCCGTGCAGGACGTACATCATGCCCCAGGTCATATCGCCGAACAGATACGGATTGCGCTGAAAAAAGATCGTGCGCACGCGAAACATCATGAACACGCCAGTGATAATCGCGGACAGGCCCGCGGCGATGATGGCGCCATGGTACAGCTTGTTCTCCAGTGGATATTTGGCGAAGCGGTCCGGCGGCGGAGCGGGCTTGCCGAGAAAGCGCCGGATTCTTCGCGCGGCGTCGCGCAGGTCGATGCTGTCTGGCCAGATGGACCAGAAATCCATGAAGAAGGAAGCGTGAATGATGTGAAAGATGATCGAGACCGTCAGGACAGCGCCTGCGATCCAATGATACGTGACCCAATCGAATTGCACGGCGATTTTCGGAAGGAACGCGGTGAACAGCAACGTGAGCATCGCAGCGGCCATGATCCAGTGGAATAGGCGCGCGGTAAGCGAATGTCTGGGGACACGTTCTGGAATGCGCGCGCCGATCAGCGGTGAATCGCTGCCGGCAAATTCCTTGTGTTTGGCGAAATAGCGGACGTAGGTGGCGTGAACCATCAGGAAAAGCAGTCCGGCAATCGTCGCGACCCAGATCAAGAACCAGGCGATGTGAATCGGGACGCGCTGGCCCCACGGACTTGTGGCCCACTCTAGGAAGCCCATGTTGGCTCCTCCACGCCGCCGATGGCGCGCTTCACTAAATTTCTCATCAGCGGAATTTTGTACGCGTTGAATTGCAGCGGCACAGCTCCCTGCACTGCTAGTTTCCCGGCCATTTCTCCGGTGGCAGCGTTCGCCGGTTTGCCGCGTACTGAGTCTTCGACGGATTTCAGGCGCAGAGGACGTGCTGCTGCGCCATTCACCGCGATACGCATGCGTTCGATGGTGCCATTCGCTACGAACATGGCCGAAGCTACGTTGAGCAGCGGAAAATCCCAGACGTTGCGGTCGCGCACTTTCTCAAAATAAAATTGCGCGCCGGCCCAGGTGGAGGGAATGCGAATGGACGTGAGCAAATCGCCTGGCTGCAGGATGTGCAGGCGGGTGATGTCAATTTCAGGGCCGATGAAATAGTTTTCGGCGTCCACGACGCGTTCGCCCTTGGGAGTGCGCAGAACGAATTTCGCATCGAGCGCGATCAGCGCCGGGGCCGAATCCGACGGGTTTACGGCGACGCAGCGATCTGCGTGAAGAATTGCGTGCTCGCGGTTGCGTCCTTCGGGAGTATCGGCGTAACAGATGTTGCCGCCGGCGCGGTAGCACGGCCAGCCCGCGCGGTAATACCAGCAGCGCGCGTCCTGCGTGACGTTGCCACCAATGGTGCCCTGATTGCGGATTTGCGGCGACGCTGCGAGCTCCGCGCCTTGCGCCAACAGGCCGTAATGTTGTTTGACCAGCTGATTGTTGACGACTTCGGTGAGCGTGGTCATCGCGCCAATCTCAATGCCTTCGCTCGTGGCGCGCACACCTTTGAGTTCCTCGATACCGCTGAGATCCACCAGAACTTTTGGCCGCTTGATGCGATCCTTGAGCCAATCGAAGCTATCGAGGCCTCCAGCCATGACCCAAGCATCGGCGCCGTGCTGCTGCAAAAGTTTCTGCGCATCGGCAATGGAGCCGGGCTGAAGCAAATCGAAAGCCGGCATGACGTCTCGTATTACGGCCATGGCTCTCTCCCTTTACATTTGCAACGAAATCAAATGTGCGCCACCAACGGATGTTGCATCGGGCGGCCTGCTTCGACCGAAGTGAGAATCGTGTCCGCGTTTACGGGAGCGCGCTGAAAGATTTCGTCGCCCAGCGCGTCGGAAAGCGCATTTAAAATCGAAGCGCAGCCGCCGCCCACCGGAGGTTCGCCGATGCCGCGCGCGCCTGCGGGCGTTTCCGGGTCAGGAATATCGAGCGCCTCCCATTGCATGTCCACGGGCACGTCCAGAATGGTCGGAGGCTTGGTGTAATAAAATCGCTTCGAAACCATGACGCCATAGTGAGGATCGAAGACCCACTTCTGTCCGATGGCGTGGCCGATGCCTAGCGTCGAACGGCCCAGGATTTGGCCGCCGAGCGCGGCTGGATGAATCACGCTGCCGACGTCGGCGTACGCAAGAAAATCAACAATGTGGTAATGGCCGGTTTCAACGTCCACTTCGACTTCGGCGAAACTCGCGACGTAGGAATGCGTGACTCCGTCGCGTGGATAGTTGTCGCGGGCCGCCGCCACCAGGCCTTGGCCCGCCAGAGCTGCGAGCGATGTTTTTGTGAATTTGTTGACGTCCGCGGGCGCTTCGTGGCCATCGTAAATTCCACCGAGCTTGATGGCGTGCTGAGCCACCTGCGCAAACGTCATTCCCGCGCCGCCGCCCTTGCGATAAACGCGCTCGCCTCCGACTTCATAATTTTCCGGCTTGCCGCCGAGCGTCTTCGCGGCGATTTGCTGCATTTTGCTTTTCGCATCCATCGCCACTGCATACGAAGCTCGCGTCATCGCGTGTGTGGTCTGGCTGCCTCCCGAAACACAGGTGTAGGGAAAGTTCAACGAGGTATTGCCCCACACCACATCGCATTTCTCCCAGGGCACGCCGAGAATTTCCGCGCCGACGCGATGAACATCCATCACCGATTCCGTTCCCAGGTTGCCAATTCCCGATTGAAAGCGGACGCGGCCCTCGGGCGTGATGACTAGCAGCCCGTCAAACCCGATGGTGCCGCCTACGTAGCAGCTGAGCGATACGCCGACGCCGCGGACCTTCGAACCGATGCGCTTCGGCCGGCGCGCCACTCTTTCCTGCCAGCGGAATTGTTCCGCGCCGCGGTCGAGCGCATCTTTTAGAAACGCGCTGGTGGCATGCAGCCGCTTGCCGTTCACCACCGGGCCGAATTCCGCCTTGCCTTCCGGACAATTGATGCGGCGGATGGCCACTTGATCGAGTCCCAGCTTGCGCGCGGCTTTGGCGATGATCGGTTCGATGATGACGATTCCTTGCAGGCCTCCCGGCGAACTCTGCGCGCTGCGTGGCGGCGTGTTGGTCAGCACCGTCACTCCGCGCCAACGCATCGCCTGCGGCTGATACAGCAAGGAAACGATGCGGCCCGAAGAAAATGCATCGCCCACCGAATCGTAGGGACCGTTGTCGCAGATGACGAACATGTCGAGCGCCATGATTCGCCCATCGCTGCCGAAGCCGACTTTCATGCGGCCCTGAAAAGCGGGGCGCGCGCGCCCGATGAAAGTTTCTTCCTCGCGGCTGACGCGCATCATCACGGGCGCGTTGGTTTTCTTCGCCAGCAGCGCGGGAATAATCATCGAGACGCCGCCGGTGATCTTGCTGCCGAATCCGCCGCCGGTATATTCGCTGATGAAAACAATATTGCTTGGGTCCATGTTCAGCCAGCGCGCGATCGCCGGCAGAGTTTGCGCGGTGCTTTGCGTGCCGGTGTGCATGAACAACTTGCCGTTCTGCCAGTAAGCCATCGCGCTGCGCGGTTCCAGAGTTTCGTGGCTCGTGTCTGGCGTGGCGAACGATTCATCGAGAATCAGTGCGGCGTTCTTGAAGCCGGCATCGCGATCGCCATACGTCCATTCGTCCGGCGCCTTGCCCATGGGCAGGCGGTTTTCTTTCACGCCGGCAAAGTCAGCATCCGCCCACTTCAGCGTCGTGACCTGCGGCTGGCCTTGAGCCGGCGGCGCGGGCCGGGTCCACACGTTGCCGTCGGTGCGAGGATTGGGACCGCCGGGGCGAAGCGTATCGAGTGGGTCGACCACGAACGGAAGCGGCTCGAAATCAATTTTGATTTTTTCGATGGCGTCCGCGGCGGTTACTTCGTCCACCGCGGCGACGGCGAGAATCGGTTCGCCTTGATACAGGGGTTCCATAGTGAGGCCGCGTTCGCCCCACTTGCTGGCTTTGATCACCGTGCCGTTGTCGGTCAACGTATCAGCGGGAGCCGGCAGATCGTTCGCGGTGAGAATCGCGCGAACGCCGGGCATCGCGAGCGCTTCACTTGCGTCAATGTGCCTTACGCGCGCGTGGGGCATGGGGCTGAGCAGCAGTTTGCAGAACAGCATGCCTTCAGCGCGAAAGTCTTCCGCATATTTCGCCGCGCCGGTGACTTTGGCATAGAGATCGGGCGTCGGATAATTTTTGCCGACCAGTTTGTGGCCGACGCCGTATTGCCGCTCGGCGCTCTTGGCAGGCTTTTCGGCATCAGGCATGGTTGGCGGCCCTCCTGAGATTTTCCGCGCCGCGCATCATCGCGTCGAGAATCTTGTTGTAATCCTGGCAGCGACAAAGATTTCCCGAAATGCCATGCGCCAGTTGTTGCCGCGTGGGATTGGGATTTGTTTTCAGGAATCCGACCGTGGCTATCATGAATCCGGACATGCAGAACGCGCACTGGAAGCCCTGCTCGTCAATCACGCCTTGTTGGACGGGATGAAGCGTGCCGTCGGCCGCGGCCAAGCCTTCGATGGTGACGACTTTTCGGGCGCGCACCGTGTGCGTGAGCACGGAGCAGGAATAAACGGGTACATCGTCAACGAGGACGGTGCAGGCGCCACATTCGGCGCGATCGCAACCGAGTTTCGTGCCGGTGAGACCGAGCTTGTAACGCAACGTCCATGCGAGCGTTTCCTGCTTCAGAACGTCCACGCGCCGCTGTTGGCCGTTCACATTAATGGTGATCAGGCGTTCGGTTGCGCTGGCGCCGGGCGTCTGGCCGAACAGCGTGACGGCGCGGAACAAATAATTTGCCGAGGAAACGGCTGCGCCGCTGGCGATCACTCCTTTGATGAAGTTGCGCCGGGAAACTTCTTTCGCGATTCCCTCGACCGGCTTTATGTCAGTAGCCTCTGACATGGATCCCTCTCCTCACCCGAATCTTAGCTCGCCTGCCGCTCCGATGCACAAAAAACGCTGTCGGTCCGATCCGTCTATTGAATAGACGCTTGGGAGCGCTTCCGGTTGCGGATAAGGGCACCGCGACTTGAAATCCATTTCGACGGCGCATTCGAATGCGAAAGCGGAACTCGAAAGAGGGCTTGATTGCTGATTAGAGCGAAGTGTGGCCTTGCTTCAAGTTCCAAATCGCGGAGACCAGGGTGTCTATTTCTTCGCAGGTGTTGTACAGCGCGAGCGAAGGCCGCACGGTGCTCTCGACGCCGAAGCGGTGAAGAATGGGTTGCGCGCAATGATGTCCAGCGCGCACGGCAATTCCCTGCCGGTTGAGCGCTGCGCCAACCTCCTCCGTTCGGAAACCATCCAGCACGAATGACAAGACGCCGGCTTTCTCACGTGCCGTGCCGATCAAGCGAAGTCCCGGAATGCGTCGCAGTTTGTCCGTGGCATAAAGCAACAAATCGTGTTCGTAGCGCGAAATATTCACCATGCCCACACGCTCGAGGTAATCGATCGCGGCACCCAGGCCAACCGCGTCGGCGATATTGCCGGTGCCCGCTTCGAAACGGCCCGGCGCGGGCTGGTAGGTCGTCTTTTCAAACGTGACGTCCTGAATCATGTTGCCGCCGCCGTGCCAGGGCTGGGTGTTCTCCAGAATATCCAGCTTGCCGAAGACGACGCCGATGCCCGTGGGCGCGAACATTTTGTGGCCGGAAAAAACGTAGAAGTCGCAGTCGAAGCTTTGCACGTCGGTTTGCATATGCGATACGGCTTGCGCGCCGTCGAGCAGCACCTTGGCGCCGTAGCGCTGCGCCATCTCAATCATTTCCTGTGCGGGTGTTACGGTGCCGAGCGCGTTGGAAACCTGCGCGAAGGCGACCAGCCGTGTTCGTTGCCCCAGAAGTTTCTGATATTCGTCCAGAATCACCTGGCCCGAATCATCCACGGGGGCAACGCGCAATCGCGCGCCCTTCTCGGCGCACAGCATTTGCCACGGCACGATGTTGGCATGGTGTTCCAGCCAGGTTACGACGATCTCATCGTCCTTTTGAATATTCTGGCGGCCCCAGCTCTGCGCTACCAGGTTGATTCCTTCGGTGGCGCCGCGGACGAAAATGATTTCACGCACGGAAGAGGCATTCACGAAGCGGCGGACTTTTTCACGCGCAGCTTCGTAAGCGTCGGTGGCTCGCGCGGCAAGCTCGTGCGCGGCGCGGTGGATGTTGGAGTTTTCGCGAGAATAGAAATGGCTGAGCCGGTCAATAACGCTTTGCGGCTTTTGCGTCGTCGCCGCGTTGTCCAGCCAGATGAGAGGCTTTCCGTGGACGCGCTCCTGAAGTATCGGAAAATCGCGGCGGATGGTTTGCACGTCGAATGGCTGTGACGACAACGAAAGTGCGGGAAGCGCATTTGTCGCGATTGGCGCAGGGATCGCACCTGCGGGTACGAGTTGGCGAATTTCGTTCAGGAATGAATAGCCAACGGACTGTTCCGAGCTGGACGGTTGCGCGGCTACACCCGAGACCTGCGGTGCGGCGAGGTCAATCGTGGACTGCGGGAATCCTGGCACCGTCGAGGAGGAAAAACTGCTGGCGATCGCGCGAAGCTCGGTTTCGGTTGGGATCTGGATGGTTGCTGGGTAATCCGAGACGGGCAGCGGCGCTGCGGAATAGGAAAAGAGCGGCCTGATATCTTCAAGAAAGGAAAGAGAGGCGGGTCCCGTGAAATGCCTGGCGTCCCAACCACCGGGAAATCCGGGTGACAGCGCGTTTGAGCCTGCTGGAATTTGCGAATAAGCGTCGCCGGCGGAAAGTGCAGATGGCCGAGCGCGCAGCTGCGCTTCGGATGGAAGCGACGCCGTGGGACTCGTGGCCGGTTCCGCGAGATTTATTCCTGCCTTCGATGCTTCCGCGACGCGCGTGGCTTCTGCGGAGTACGGCACGGCCGGAACTGCGGTAGGAGCAACAGGAAGAGCGGTGAAAAACTCGTTCGCCATGCGGGCGAGCACCTCTGGATCGGGTAGACCGGCAGGAAGCGGTTGCAGATTGCCCGGCAGGCCCAGCCCAATTCCGTCATTCACGAAGCGCCGCGCGCTTTTCTCGTTTTCACTTGTACTCATGGTAGTGTCCGACTTCGACATCTTCCAGCGCGGCAATGGCATCGTCTACGAGCACGGCCGCGGAGCAGTAGAGCGAAATCAGGTAGGAAGCCAGAGCTTTGCTGCTGATTCCCATGAAGCGCACGGAGAGACCCGGGGTTTGTTCGCCGGGCAATCCTGGCTGGAACAAACCAATCACGCCCTGTTTCTTTTCTCCGACGCGCAGCAGAAGAATATTCGTCTTTCCGCCCGCTTCTTTGCTCTTGGTGGCGCTGTCCACTTGCAGCTTGTCGGTCGGGATCAATGGAACTCCGCGCCAGGTAACGAACGGAGTGCCGAAGAGAGTGATGGTAGGCGGTGGTACGCCGCGGCGCGTGCATTCGCGGCCGAACGCAGCGATCGCGCGCGGATGGGCGAGAAAGAACGAGGGCTCTTTCCAAACCTTGGTCAGCAGTTCATCGAGATCGTCCGGAGTCGGGCCGCCCTTGCGCGCCTGGATCCGCTGATTCGCCGGAACATTTTTCAGAAGGCCATAGTCGGTGTTGTTGATCAGCTCGCTTTCCTGGCGTTCCTTGACGTTTTCAATCATCAGGCGAAGCTGTTCGCGAACCTGGTCGTAAGGATTGCTGTAAAGATCGGAGACACGCGTTTGCACATCGAGCACGGCGGAAATGGCGCTCAACGTGTATTCGCGCGGCTTTTCTTCGTACTCGACGTACGTCTCGGGCAGCGCTTTCTCGTCCTTTTGCCCGCAGACGACCTCCACGGCCTTGCCATCCACCACGCGATTCACGCGCAAGGTGCCCGCCTCGAGAGGCTTCCAGTCCAGCAGACGGACCAGCCATCGCGGAGTGATTGCGCCGTACTGCGGCGGGGTCTTGGTTACATTGGCAAGCTGAAATGCCGCGCGATCGCCCAACGCGTGGTGAGATACGTTTTCGGCCACGAAAGTTTCTCCTTTGCGGAATCGATCCTGGTGATGATGCAGAGAACGTGGTACGACTGGCGCAACAAATGGATGGCGGGAAAAATGCGAAAGTGAGAGAAACTTCCCCGACTGTGCTGCCATCCCCGCAGAGATTTTACCGTCTTCGCCGCAAAACGCATACCGGAAAACCTGTCAGGGGCCGTGCTCGCGTGCGGGCTGGGAGCGAATCAAACCGGTCAGCGCGCTTCGCAGGCGACGCGCGGGTGCTATTTGATGTAACGATGCAGAATTTCCACCAGGCTTTCGGCCGCTTTGGTTTCGCGCGAGCCGGCTTTGGCATCCTTACTCAGCACGTGAAATTTGATTTCGCCTTCCACAATCTCCACTAACAGGCCATTCACCGCGCCGCGGCAGGCGGCAATCTGCTGCAGAACGTCGCCGCACTCCTTCTCTTGCTCGATCGCCTCGCGAATGCTTTGCAGCTGTCCTTGAATACGGTTGACGCGAACGAGGAGCTTTTTTTTCTCATCGGCGGTGTGGGCCATGCGGGAAGCCTCCTTGACATACTATACCCAGTATAGTATCACAGTCGAGTTGTCACAAGCCGTTCATGTTCCTGCGCTCTAATTCGCCCGCGCTTCCTTTTCCGGGAGTCGGACAGCCCCGAGCGTACCAGATTCCCGGACGGTTCCGAGCGGCCGCGAATTCCGGGCTGCGGCGGCCCATTCATGGGAAGCAGCGGACGGGGTTCGGCAGGCCCGCGCGCGTTGCGATTGGATCACTGCCCTGCCGTAAAAAACAGCCGGGATGCAAGCGGGATGTCGTCCTCGCGCGCGGGAGCGTTTGGCTTGGCGTGTCGTGGACGGTTCGCGCCTGAAAAGCAGTGAAGAGCGACAAGGAGGAGTAATGCGGCACGCCTTAGTGCCTCTGTGCCTGATCTGGGGTGTGGCTGCGGCTTTCGCGGCGGGCGCTGCTGCGCAAAAGGCGCTCACCTGGCAGGAGGTTCGCGCAAAATTTGAGGCGGCGAACCCGACTTTGCAAGCGGGACAAATTGGCGTGGATGAGATTCGCGCTGAGGAAATCACTGCGTACTTGCGTCCAAATCCCACGCTGAATTTGCTCGCGGATCAGATTGATCCGTTCCGGGGAGGCCCCCCTCATAGCACCTTCGGTTTCCTTGAGCCGGTGGCGACGGTGAATTACTTGCACGAACGCCAGCATAAGCGCGAGCTGCGTCTGGAAAGCGCTCAGAAAGCCACCGGGATTGCCGTGTCAAGCCAGACGGACTTGGGCAGGACGCTCATTTTCACCTTGCGGATGGCATCTGTTCAGGCACTTCAAGAGAAGGCAGTTCTCGACCTTGCGAAGGAAAACCTTGCCTATTACGACCACGTCCTGGACGTGAATCGGGAACGCTACCAAGCGGGCGACATCGCCCAGGTGGACTTGGACCGGTTAGAAATACAGCGCGTGCAGTACGAATCCGATTTGCAAACGGCGGAAGTAGATCTGCGCACGGCGAAGATTCAGCTGCTGGCGCTTTTGAACGACAGGACTCCGATTGACCAATTTGACGTGACCGGGCCGTTTGATTTCTCGACCCAGCTCGTTCCGCTGGACGATATTCGCCAGACGGCGCTGGATACGCGGCCCGACTTGAAAGCGGCGATGCAGGCCGTGGACAAGGCCACGACCGAGCACAAGCTCGCCGTTGCTAACGGCTCTACCGATCCCACTTTCGGATTCGATGTGGGGCGCGATCCACCCATCGATCAATATTTCGGATTCAGCGTGAACATTCCATTGCGCATCTTCGACCGCAACCAGGGCGAAAAGCAGCGCACCGAATTGGACATCGGCCGCAACCGAAGATTGGCGGATGCCGCGCGCGCACAAGTCTTCAGCGATGTGGATTCCGCGTCCGCGATGGTCAACAGCAACATCATCCTTCTGCAGCCGTACAAAGACCGTTATCTGAAACAAGCCGAAAGAATTCGGGACACGATTTCGTTTTCATACCAGCAAGGCGCCGCTTCCCTGCTGGATTTTCTGAACGCGCAGGCGGACTACCGCAGCGTGCAGTTGAACTATCTGAACCTGGTTGCTTCCTATTTGAGCGCGGCAGGGCAATTGAATCTTGCGGTGGGACGGGAGGTCATCCCATGATTTGCCGGAAATGCGCAGTGATCGCAATTTTATTGAGCGTGTTTGTCGCGGGGTGCAGCGAGCCCAAGCCCGACGTTCAGGCGGAAGCGCCGCCACCGCTGAAACTGGAGAAGGTCGAGGACCGCAATCTGTTTAAAGTGGATCATCCCGACCAGTTCGCGCTCACCGCAGCCGTGGCGCACGTCGCCACCTCGCAGCTGCGAGCGACTGGCACGGTGAGTCCGGACGTTGCGCGCACCGTGCCGGTGATTTCCATCGCCACGGGGCGCATCGTGCAAATTGGCGCACGGTTGGGCGACACGGTAAAGAAGGGCCAGGTGCTGCTGCGGGTGCAAAGCGCGGACATTGCCGCCGCTTACTCCGATTATCAGAAGGCGGTGGCGGACGAACAACTCACGCGCACCCAATTCGAACGCGCGCAGCTGCTCTATGATAAAGGCGCCATCTCGCTGAACGATCTGCAGATCGCGCAGGACACCGACGCAAAAGCCAAAGTGGATGTGAAGACCACTGCGGAAAAACTGCGCGTCCTGGGAAGTCCGAATCTGGATCAGCCCACGGGAATCGTGGATATTTTCGCGCCCGTCTCCGGCGTCATCACCGATCAGCAGGTTACGAACGCCGCAGGCGTGGCGGGCTTGGGTTCGCCGAACCCCTTCACGATTTCCGATCTCAGCACCGTCTGGATTCTCTGCGATGTGTATGAAAACGATCTCGCGAACGTGCACATCGGAGAAAAGGCCGACATCGTCCTGAAAGCGTATCCGGAAAAAGTATTCAGCGGCGTGATCAGCAACATCGGTCCAGTGCTGGATCCCAACATTCGCACGGCGAAGGTGCGCATTGAGGTGAGCAATCCGGGGCTGATGCGTCCGGGCATGTTCGTCACCGCCACATTTCACGGGCTAAAGCAAGAGACGCGCGCTGCGCTTCCGACGACGGCAATTCTGCATCTGCACGATCGCGATTGGGTTTACGTCCCGGAAAAGGACAAACAGTTCCGGCGCGTAGCGGTGGTCGCGGGAGACATGCTTCCCGGCGCAATGCAGGAAATCGTTTCGGGCGTCGCGCCGGGCCAGCAAGTGGTGCTGAACGCCTTGGAATTTCAAAACACGGTGGAACAATAATGATCCGCAGGCTCGTTGATTTCTCACTCAACAACCGCTTCGTCGTCTTGAGCCTCATGATGCTGCTTTTCATCTGGGGCGCAATCGCGTTCAAGACGCTGCCGGTGGAGGCCTATCCCGACGTTGCTAACACCTGGGTGCAGGTGATCACGCAGTGGCCGGGCCGCGCCGCGGAAGAAGTGGAACAGCAGGTTACCGTCCCTATCGAAATTCAGATGAACGGCATGCCGCACCTGCAGCACGTGCGCTCGGCGTCGTTGTCTGGACTCTCCGTGGTGAATCTGATCTTCGATGACGATTCGGACAACGACAAGGATCGCCAAAAAGTGCTGGAGCATCTGGCGCAGGTGACGCTACCGCCGAACGTCAACGCCAGCATCGGCCCTGATTTCAGCCCGATTGGCTCGATCTATTGGTACACGGTGCAAAGCAGCAATCCGGCTTACGACGTGATGGAGTTGAAGTCTATTCAGGATTGGGTGATCAGCAAGTACCTGAAATCGGTGCCGGATGTGGTGGATGATTCCTCGTTCGGCGGCATCACGCGCGAATACCAGATTCGCGTGGACCCAGAAAAATTAATCTCCTACGGTTTGAGTTTGGCGCAGGTGGAACAGCAGCTTACAAACGCGAACGCCAACGCCGGCGGAAGTTTTATCGAACAAGGATCGCAGCAGATTAACGTGCGCGCGGTGGGGTTGGTGCGCAACGTCGCGGATATCCAGAAGACCGTAATCAAAACGCAGAACGGCACGGCGCTGCGGATCAAAGATATCGCCGTGGTTGCGCAGGGCCCCAAAATTCGGCTGGGTCAAATCGGCAAAGCCATCCATCGCGCAGACGGCGTGGTGGTGGACGATGACGACGTGGTGGAAGGAATCGTATTTCTGCGCAAGGGCGCGGATACTGCCACGACGCTGGACTCCATTCACGCCATGGTTCGCCGGTTGAATGAATACATCTTGCCGAAGGGCGTGAAAATCGTTCCCTACCTGGACCGCGATGATCTGGTCCATTACACCACGCATACGGTGCTGCACAATTTGGCGGAAGGTATGATTTTGGTCGTCATCATTCTCTTTATATTTCTCGGTAATGTTCGCGGGGCAATTATCGTCGCGCTGACCATTCCTTTCGCGTTGCTCTTTGCGTCCATTTGCCTGGACTTGCGGCATATTTCGGCAAACCTGCTCTCCTTGGGCGCGCTGGACTTCGGCATGGTGGTGGATGGCTCGGTGGTGATGGTGGAAAACATCGTGAGGCACCTGCACCGCCGCGAGGAGGGGACGCGCACGCTGCTGGAGAAAATTCGCAGCGCGGCGCACGAAGTGCAGCGGCCGGTTTTCTATGCGATCGCCATCATCATTACGGCCTATCTGCCGATTTTCACGCTGCAAAGAGTGGAAGGGAAATTGTTCCAGCCGATGGCTTGGACCGTGGCGTTCGCATTGCTTGGCGCCTTGCTCTTCTCGATGCTTTTTGCGCCGGCCCTTGCGAGCTTCCTGTTCCGCGGCGACGTGAAACAATGGGAAAACCCGGTGATGAAGTTCCTGGCGACCCGCTACAGGAAGAACGTTGCCTTGGCGGTGCGCAATCGCTGGGTGACGGTGGGCGTCGCCGTCGCTGCGTTTCTTTGTGCCATCTACCTGGCGTTCAGCGGCGTAATCGGCTCGGAATTTCTGCCGCATCTAGATGAAGGCGCGATCTGGGTGCGCGGAACTCTGGCCCCCAGCACCGGCCCGACGGAAAGCGCGCGAGTGGCGGAGCGGGCGCGCCAGGTCCTCGCTTCGTTTCCCGAAGTTCCGCAAGTGGTGGACCAGATCGGGCGTCCCGACGACGGCACAGACACCACCGGCTTCTTCAACACGGAATATTTCGTGGACCTGCTGCCCAAGGAAAAATGGCGGCCGGTCTTCCATCAGGACAAGGAACGCCTGATCGCCGCTATGAATCGCGAGCTGGAAAAGATTCCAGGAGTCATCTGGAATTTCTCGCAGCCCATCTCCGACAATCTGGAAGAAGCGGTGAGCGGCGTGAAAGGCGCGCTGGCGGTGAAAATCTATGGCGACGATCTGAAAACTCTGGAGGCCAAGGGCGACGAGATCGTCAAGGTCATGAAAAATGTTCGCGGGGTTGAGGATCTGGGCCTGTTTCGCGTTCTAGGCCAGCCCAACCTCGATTTTTCCGTAGACCGCGATGAGGCAGCGCGTTACGGGATCAATGTGTCAGACGTGCAGGACGCGATTCAGACGGCCGTCGGCGGCAATGCGCTCACGCAAGTGCTGGTGGGGGAACAACGCTACGACCTGGTCTTGCGCTATTTGCCCCAGTACCGCGACACGCGCGAAGCCATTGAAAATATTCGTCTGCTCGCGCCAACTGGCGAGCGCGTTTCTCTGGCCCAACTAACCAAAGCGAGCGTGTCCGACGGAGGTTCGGAAATATACCGCGAGGCGAATTCGCGTTACATTGCGGTGAAGTACAGCGTGCGTGGCAGAGATTTGGGAAGCACGGTGGAAGAGGCGATTAAAAAGGTGAACGCCGGCGTAAAATTACCACCGGGGTATACCATTGATTGGGCTGGCGAATACGAAAGCCAGCAACGCTCGCAGCGACGCCTATTGCTAGTGCTGCCCATCACCATTCTTTTAATTTTCATCATTCTGTACTCGATGTTCCGGTCGATGAAATGGGCTTTTCTGATTCTCACTAACGTGGCCATGGCTAGGATAGGCGGGCTGCTCGCGCTGCTGGTCACCCACACAAACTTCAGCGTTTCTTCCGGCGTAGGATTTCTCGCGCTGTTTGGCGTTTCGGTGCAGACCGGAGTCATCATGGTGGAATACATCAATCAACTTCGCGCGAGGGGGTACGCTATTGAAGAGGCCGCGGTGGAAGGTGCGGTGCTGCGGCTGCGGCCCATTATGATGACGATGCTGGTGGCGACTTTGGGACTGCTGCCCGCGGCGCTGTCGCACGGGATCGGCTCGGATTCGCAGCGCCCGTTCGCAATCGTGATTGTCGGAGGATTGATTTCCGATCTGGTGATGAGCATCTTTCTTTTGCCCACGCTTTATGCGTGGTTTGCGCGCACGGGGGATCAGCTTCCGGTGGCCGAGGCTGAAGAAACATGATGAGATCGAGTGCGCTTGCCGAATCGAGTTGTTTATGCGCGTCCCAAGATAGAATGGCAAGGCGCGGTATTTAGGATTTTCTGCGAATGAACCAAAGGAAACCTGCAAATGGACAAAGCCGAAGTTTGCGCTCTCATCACGGAGCTAGCCATAATCCCCGCGATTCGCGTTTCTTCCGCCGAAGACGCGCATTTCGCCGCTGAAGCGATCACCCAGGGCTGCATTCCGATCGTGGAAATTACCATGACGGTGCCGGGAGCGATGGACTTGATTTCTCACCTGATTCGTTTCCATCCCAAAGTGATGGTCGGCGCTGGAACCGTGCTGGATATCGAAACCGCGCGGCAATGCATCGGCGCGGGCGCGCATTTCATCACTGCACCGGGATTCGACCGCGAGATTGTGGAATTCACGACGAAGCAAAATGTCGCCGTCCTGCCCGGCGCGCAAACGCCCACGGAAGTGCTCACCGCGTGGAGAGCGGGCGGCGATTTCGTGAAAGTTTTTCCCTGCGCGCTGGTGGGAGGAGAGAAGTACATCAAGGCGTTGAACTCGGCCATGCCGCAGATACCATTGATAGCCGCCGGAGGCGTCACTCAGCAGACGGCGTTGGGTTACATGCTCGCAGGAGCCACGGCAATTGGCGTGGGCACGGATTTGATTCCGGTGGAGGCCATCGAGCGGCGGCAGGCTGCGCGAATTCGCGAGCTGGCGCTGCGTTTTGCGGGTTACGTGAAAGAAGCGCGCGCGCGGATGGAACCGGTGAAGGAAAAAAGGGCTGCGAGCGCGAAGTTCACCGGAACACAAAACTGCGAGAAGCCATAAGCGGATTGTGTTCGGCGGGAAGTTCGCGTGGCTCGCGCTTGGCCGATTCGGAATTTGATGTGTACGATCGTCTTACGGGAGGTTTAAGCGCATGAGAGCGGACATCACAGTGGGCGCAGTGTTTCCCGATTATGAGCTGAGCGATCACACCGGCACGCGCCGCAAACTTTCCGATTTGCAGGGACAAGATCCCATGATCGTGGTGCTCAGCCGCGGGGGATTTTGCCCGAAGGATCGGCGCCAAGCCGAGGCGCTGTTGCAGCTGCACCACGAGATGGAAGTCGGTTATTGCCGGCTGGTGACGATCAGCACCGACAACATTGTCGAGACGAATGAGTACCGCACGGGAGTTGGCGCGCATTGGACTTTCTTGTCCGATCCGGGCCGCAAAGTGCAAAAGGATCTGGACATCGCCGAGTACACGGACGCCGAACATGATCCGATGATCCCGCATGTCGTCGTGCTCGAACCGGGCCTGGTCGTGTTCAGGATTTACAACGGCTACTGGTTTTTTGGCCGGCCGACCAACGAAGAGCTGCGGCAAGACTTGCGCGCGGTGCTGAAGAAATGCCGTCCGGATTGGGACATCACCAATCCCGAACTGAAAGCCTCGTGGGAGCGGGGCGAACATCAGCGCTTTTATCCCTACGGCAAGACTTACGGGAAAGTGTTTCGCGAGCAAGAGTGAACGGAACGATCGAATAGTCGCGGGCATGACCACCCGGCGCGAAAATCCTCATGAAAATGTTGCAAAAGTACCGCGCCCATCTGCAGACTGATCAACATGCCTGAGCTGCCGGATATTGCTGCCTACATCAGCGCGCTGGAACCTCGCATCGTGGGCCAGCCGCTCGTGCGCGTGCGGCTCGCGAGCGCTTTTCTGTTGCGCACCGTGCAACCGGCGATCACGGATGTGGAAGGCCGCACTGTGCGTGAATCACGACGAATTGGCAAACGCATCGCCATCGGCGTGGATGGCGAACTGTGGTTAGTGCTGCATCTGATGATTGCCGGCCGGTTGCACTGGCGTCCGGCGGGGGCAAAGCTTTCCGGGCGGCAGAATCTGGCAGCATTCGATTTTCCCAACGGTTCGCTGGTTCTTACGGAAGCCGGCACGAAGCGCCGCGCGTCGTTGCATGTGTTGAACGGAGAAGAAGCTCTGCGCGCGATTGATCCCGGAGGCATCGACGTCTTCGCGAGCGATTTCAGTTTGTTTCGCGTCACGCTTTCGGCTGTAAACCGCACGTTGAAGAGGGCCCTGACGGATCCGCGGCTGCTCAGCGGCATCGGCAACGCGTATTCGGATGAGATTCTGCACGCGGCGCAACTTTCGCCGATTGCGCAGACTCACAAGCTACAGCCGCAAGAGTGGGAGCGGCTGTTTGACGCGACGCGAAATACCCTGAGGCTTTGGATGGACCGGCTGCGCGCCGAGGCGTCGGCCGGATTCCCCGAAAAGGTGACTGCGTTTCGCAAAGGTATGGCAGTTCACGGCCGCTATGGAGAACCTTGCCCCAGATGTGGAGAAAAAATTCTGCGGATTCGCTACGCGGACAACGAGACGAACTACTGCGCGCGTTGCCAAACGGGCGGAAAAGTTCTCGCGGATCGCGGCCTGTCGCGACTACTGGGATCGGACTGGCCGCGCACGCTCGATGAACTCGAGGCCCTCACCCGCCGCTAGCAGCGCTGAACGCCTCACAGATTCCCTGCGCAGACCTACTTGACGATTTGTCTCATCGCCCGGGCGGCCTCCGCTATTGCGGCAAGCGCGGGTCGCACTTCTTCCCAGCGAGGTGTCTTCAAACCGCAATCGGGATTGACCCAGAGTTGGACGAGTGACAACACCTTGGAAGCTTTTTTCAGAAGACTCTCCATTTCTTCTTGCGCAGGAATGCGCGGCGAATGGATGTCGTAGATGCTTGGACCGATTTCGTTCGGGTAGTGGTATGCAGCGAACGTGCTCAACAATTCCATCTGAGAACGCGACATTTCGATGGAGATCACGTCAGCGTCCATCTGTACAACGGCTTCAATGATGTCCTGAAATTCCGCCGACTCACTCAATTCTCAGCCGAGCATTTTTAGCACCATGCGGATCAACTGATCGACCGGTGTGACCATGAGCACTATTGGCACCACTGGCGATAGAGCTGCGAGCGCAAGTAGGATAAGAGTTTGCCTATCGATCGGCACAATTCGCATGTCTCGTATCAACTGGAAGCTGCTAGCGAGGTCAATTAATGACGACGCATCTTGGTTTCCTAAGAGTACCGCGCCGACCGGAGGCTTCCTGTTAATCCATTTCGTCTCAAACAACTGATCATGCGCTGTCACCAACGAACCATATTTAAGCAGTCCTTGTTTTTTGACTTTGCGTCGGAGAGCTCCGACAACCAGAAGAGGCGCGACGAGGATAACCATCGCCGTGAAGCCGTAGGCGATCATCGGAGCTTTCAAGGACGAGAGCGTCTCGCCCTCATAGGCGATTGCATTTCCTATCTGCGCAGCGATCACTGCTCCGCCCGCAAATACGATGGGACCGAATGCCTTCTGTCCCGAAGTCAGAAAACCAAGGCCCGCAGCTTTGTCTGCGTGTGTGGTGACCAGCTGCAAATTGACCTGTGAGACGTGCCACATGAACCAGGCCCAGAGGAACATCCTCCAAAACCATCGAAATAACAGGAAACGGAAGATCGGCAGGCTCACAAAGTTGAACCATCAACCTGCCAGACTGAGTGCGTCAGGTCGCACACTGAGCGTGTGCCAGTTTGAAACGCCATTCATCAATAGCTCAGTGTTGCCGATGAAGAAAGACGGGAGTAATGCGACGATCAATATCAGGACCTCCGGCAGCACCCGATCTCGCAGACGCGTGATTCTTTGGATCGCGTCTTCAAAAGAGTGAAGTTCTTTCTCATCCACCAATCCAGACCTAAGGAATTGAAGGACAAGGATGCGCCATCTGTGATCAATCGATGATTCGGCCAAAACCAGGATTGGAAGAGCGATCAAGAAACGCACGTTCACAGCGAAGTCGCAGAAGAATGGAATTTTGATTTGTGAGCTGTAGGCTAGTCCTTGTACTGCTGCGAAAATGGCGAGCGGAAGCCACGTAACAAGGACGGCAAGCAAAGCCCTGACGATAACTTGTCGGCGTTCGGGTGCCGCGCGGCTCAGACGAAATAGAAACCGATGAGCCGGACCGTTCCGAATCAGGGAGAAATTTTCTGCTAATGGGGAACTTAACTCGCTCATTGTCGGTGCCTCGCGCGCCTGCTAGTTAGCCCCCCCTGGAATCGCGTAAAATTCGCGACCGATCCTAGTTTGGCCAATTGGAATCAATTGCCAGGCTTGGACTGCAATTGCTCTAAAGCCTTACTTCGTTCTTCTTCCTGCTCCGCCACTAGTTTGTAGGCGATGTAATATTTGTAGATATTGGCGACGTAAGTGACGGTCTCCATCCCTATGCGGGCGGCAGCGATCATCTCCACGTTGTCTACCCACACATTTGGATCAAGCCCCTTCTGTGCGGCTTCCACGCGCAAGGCGTGAACGCGCCCCGGACCAGCGTTATAGGCTGCAAAGGCGAAAAGCAGTTTATTTGTGTCGGTCATCGGCTCGTTGGCGTAATACTTGTCCATCATGAAGCGAATGT
>Ga0209655_10000168_pt1 | contig 24099 bp, 17 predicted proteins | sample BogFormECP03_OM2_FD_188236 | JGI IMG/M metagenome (GOLD analysis project Ga0209655, IMG submission 188236) | Bog forest soil microbial communities from Calvert Island, British Columbia, Canada - ECP03_OM2 (SPAdes) (version 2) | ecosystem: Environmental > Aquatic > Freshwater > Wetlands > Bog ...
GCTGGCCAGCAATGAGCAGGGACTGCTTGGCGGTCTGGACGCACGCTTGTTTCTTCGCGTCTTTCTGATCTTGTGGGGCGTCGGCGATGTCCTGCACACAGGTTTGAAGGTCAAACAGGCCTTTCATATAGGCGTTGTTGGCCTGCTGAAGATAAATCTGCTGCGAGTTGCAGCCGTGAGCGACAACCTGTTGCGGGGCGGAGAAGGCTTTCTTGATGTTGTCGGAAGCGACGAAGGTGTTTTCGGAGACGTCGCAAACCAGTTCGAGAAGGGGAGAAGAGTTCGAGGAGAGTTTCCTGAGCTTGCCGGCGGCGTCGGCGTCGTCGTGGTAGCCCAGGACACTGGAAGTGTTCAAGAACGCGCGCCATTGCGTGATGAAGTCCTTTTCGTAAAGGGCGCGAAGCTGAGAGCTGAGTTCCGAGGTGGAAAGATTGGAACTCGCGGCTGAGCCGAGAACCCAAGTCTCACCCTGCACATTTTTGGGATTTTGGATGGATTGGTCCATGACCTTCCAGCCGTCGGCAGTGAAGGGGGCGTCCACGTCGGTGCCGCCGTGCATGGCGGCAAGGCCGTCGGGATGCGAGGCGGCGAATCGATAGCTTTTGGCTTTCTGGCGGGCGTCGTTGAGCATGCTGGTGTAAAGGCGCTGCACGCCGGAGAAGCCATTCAGATAGGCGCGGACTTGATCGACGAGAAGGGTGTCGTTGATTTTCGAAAAAGGGTTGTCCTGGGAAAGCTCGGAGCTGTAAAAGGCGAATTGCTGGGCGGCGAGTTCGGTACGATCCTGATCCAGGTCTGCAAAATCGCGTTTCCAATCCTTCATTAAGAAGTCTTGCAGGAATTCACCGGTGGCGGAATTGCGCTGATATTCGGAGGTGGTGAGGAGATAGGCTTTGAGCGAGTTGTAGGGAGCGTTTGAATCGGCGTCGGCTTGCGGAACGCCGCGGTAAGTTCGCAGGTCGGCGAGGAGATTCTGCTTCGTATGCTGTAAAAGGACCTGGTCGAAGGCATGGAAATAGATGGCGCGGGCGTCGGGGGTGAGGGGATCACCGCCAGCGTACAGGCCCCAGCGGAGATGAAGGGGAGTGTTCTGGTCGTCTTCGCGAAGCTCCAGGAGAGCTTTGCGTAGATTATCGAGGCGGCGCAAAGAGTCCGTTGTTGGCGGCAGGGCGCCGGTATTCTGCACAGCGGAAAGATCCTGGCCTGCGGCGCGGATTTGGGAGATGAGACGCTGGTTTCCTGCGAAGGAGACTGCGGTGATGATGATCCAAATAAAGCAGAGTGCGGCGAGCGAGGCGAACAGGATGCGGCGGCCAAAGTCGCCGCGGGAGCTTGTGCCGCTGGCGCCGAGCGCGGCGCGATCCTGCAACAAGACGTGGCTGAAGACGTGGCTTAGAAAAACACGCTGGATGGAACGGTGGGATTCCATGCCGGCGCCGATGGAAGTGCCAGTGGACCAGGAGGACTTGGCGGAAGCGTCTTGCGCGCTGAGCAGGCTGGTGGCGGCGGGATTGAAGCCGCCGGGGGCTTTCTGCATTGCCGACTGCGTGCCGAGCATAGTGCCAGCGGCGCCGCCGCCGCCGGAAACGGTTACGACGCGCTGGCCTACGAAATAAAAGCCGCGAAGAAATGGGCCGGTGCGGAGATGGCCGGGACGGCAGAGGTCGACGAGGAATTGGACCAGGGGTTTGCTGAGTTTGCCGAATTCGCGTGGGAATTCGTAGATGCCGGCCTGGCGATCGCTGTTGCGTTCGCGGCCAAGGAGGCCGGGACGGCACTCGGCGAGATTAAAAAAGATGGCTTGGAAGGCGGCGGTGAGGCGCTTGGTTTCCTGCTCGGCGTAAACCCCAGAGCTCGTGGCGCCCGTGAGCGGGAGAGTGGCGCCGAGGACCTGCGAGGTTTCCTGGTCGCTGAAAGTGCCGGCAAATTCTTCGAAATAGGGGACGCGGTCCGAGCGGTTGAAGAGGACGTAAACCGGGAGGCTGACTCCCATGTGATAGGAAAGCTCTTCGAGGCGCGACCGCACTTTGCGGGCCTGGGCTACGATTTTGTCGAGAGCGGCTTCGCGGACGAGTTTTTCGCAATCCACGCAGACGACGGCGGCGCGAGGCGCGCTGCTGCCGCCGCCAAAGACGGAGCGAAGGCTGCCGGGGATGAAATGTTTGACGAGGCGCACCCAGGAGCCAGCGTCGTCCATGAGCGGACCGCCGGCTTCGACGAAAACGGTTTTGCGAGCGAACCAGATGTTGGCGACGCGAGTGGGGACGATGCTGCTTTCCTGAAAGACCTGGCCGGCGAGGAGTTCGGCATCGAGGCCGCTTTGATCCATCGCGCTGGTCTTGCCGCCGCCCGTTTCTCCCAGGAGAAAAACCGTTGGAAGGGAATAGAGTTGGGCGCCGGCGGCCAGGCGCGCGGAAGCGACTTTGGTGGAAGCTTCACGAACGAGGAGGTCGATATCCTGCGAAGAGCCGGAGGTTCCCGCGCCTCCTGCCATGCTTACCGACATGCCGCCCGGAGCGGAAAACTGCGGTGTGGGGACTGAGGGCGAATCCACTTCCGGCATGGGAGGACGCGCGGAGCGAGCCCACAGAAGCAAACCAATGATGGCAATGACGCCGAGGAGCAGAATGCCTGCGCGCAAGACGAGGGCGTTGGTGCCGACCACGTGAAAAATCGGTCCGGCAAACCACGTCAGCATCAGGACGAGGATGGCCGCTGCACCAGCGACGAGATATTCCCAGTGAAATCGCATCTCCACTCCCTATGGGTGGTTTAGAGGTGCCAGTGCGTGAACGCTTGAAACGCCTGCAATCAAACGCCACTTGAAAAGGAATATAAGAATAATACCGAGCATTAAAAAGCCCAGGGCGGTAAAGGCCAGACGGCCGACCCAGGGATCGCGCTTTACGACAACGGCTCCGCCTTCGGGAACGGCCCAGTTCGGGGAGAGGGCTGTGAGTGGGCCGCGAATGCGGCGGATTTTTTCCACGGTGGCGTCAATGACGGGGCGAGTGGCGTCGCCGCCGGAGAGACCGTAGCGTCCTTTGTAGCCCATCAGAAGACAGAGCGCATAGACTTCGAGGACGTCGGCGACGTCGTGGGAATCGGAGCGGGACAATAGCTTTTCGAGATTATCGAAAAAGGTGTCTCCGGCGACGTTGTGGCCGAACATTTCTTCCTGAAGAGGCATGCTGTGCCAGGAGCTGAAGACGGAGCTGCTGGAAGTGAGGACGGACTCGTCGAGAAAAGCGACCACGGCGAGAGTGGCGTTGCGGATGTCGTCGGGGGCGTAGGCCTTTTTTACGGCGTCTTTTTCGGCGGAACGGAGAACGGACTGAATATTCGCGCGAAAGGTGTTGGCGTCAGAAAAAGACTGGCGATTCTGTCGCAAGCGGACGATGACTGTAAGAATCTGCTGATAGATGAAGGCGAGATTTTCCGTGCGCCGCTTGGTGGAGACTTCGCGGGGCTGCATGCTTGTGGCCCCAAACATTGTGGCTCCCACGGTGACCTCCTAAGAATCAAACTTAAGACTGCAAAACTTTAAGACTCCAAAACAATGAGCAGTTCGAGCTCCGCGCCGGGGATGTCGTCGGGAACATAGACGCCGACTTTGCGAGTCTGCACGATGTGTTCCCAGGAATTGCCGGTGCGGCTGATGCCGAAATACTGAAACTCGACTTTGGGTGCAATGGCCGAGGGCGGAATCGGGAGATGAACGAGGCCCAAGCCAGGAAGCGCTGTTTTTACCAGTTCGGGCAGCAAATCCTTCGAGCAAATTTTCACGAGGCGCGGGGTCTTGGAGATAATCTCCGCCTCTCCCGTATCTGCTCGGACGGCCAGAATCCATCGGGCACGATCAAGGCAGCGCTGATCCAAAACGTCGCCATTGCGGAAATTTTTGCCCGCCATAACGAGGGGAATCTGCACGCAATTCGAGGGCACGACGAGCTCGAGATGTGCGCGGATGTGGGCATTCAGCGGACCGAAACACTTCTCCAGATTATAGTGATCGTAAGCTGGAAGCGTTTCAGGGTGGGAGTCCAGCCCGAAGGTGCAGAGGGCTCCTGCCAGGCGCGACATTTCCATGTACAGCTGCTCGGGATGGCCGCGCTCGGAGACCGTCAGGTGGCGGAGGACGGAGAGGCTTTCATTGACGGTGTGAACGAACCAGAAACTGGCGATTTCTTCAGAGGAATAACCGGCGCGGCCCTGGGCGGTGGCGCGGCGTGCGCGGGAAAGAGAGGCGCTCTTTTCGTCGAGGATGTCTACGAGCGTGCGAGCGATTACGGAGAGGCGCTCGCTGGCGCTGACGTGCAGGCATGGTGGGATGAAGCTGGGATCGAAAATGAAACGGCCGGCGCCATCGCGCAGGACCCGGGCGACGGGGAGGGTGACGAGACCCTGAGTGTTCTGGGTTTCCAGGACGAAGCGGATGTTTTTGCGGCCAATCTGAATCTGTTTTTCGTCGCGGCCGGTATTCTCATCGGGAAGCGTGCGCATTTCGGCCTGGTAGCGCACTTCCACGGGGTACGGCTCGGAATCGAGGAGGCAATTGGGGCCCTCGGGATGGCGCTCCGGCACGGCGAGCAGCACGAGGAGAGATTCGCGCGTGGAGGAGAAGAGATCGCTGATGTCGAAGACCGGAGGGGGAGCATCGGCGTCGGGAATTTGAAAAGCGAGGCCGTCGGGGAAGAGTCCGCGGGCGTGAACGAGGGAGAGCACGCCGTTTTTTAGGGCGTCCTCGTCGAGCTTGCAGCTGATGACACCGAAGGGAGCGAACCAAAGAGTGGACGTCGAGAAATGGATAAGGTCTTCAAACGTTTGGGATTGAACCTGGAAGTGATGGGGGCCTAGGTACATCCCCTCGTGCCACACCACCTTGGAAAGATGCTTCATTGTTCAGTAGATGACGGCGGGCTTGCGCCGAAGTGCCGCGACCCGGCCAGCGCGAACCAGCTCTCCTATGACAACGTGCAAAAATCGTTGCTCAACACTCGACTGGCGAAGCATCTCCAGGCTCGATAGAGGCGCCAGTTGCGGCTCATTTTCCGAGCTCTGGCCTGAAGAAAAAGCCGGGAAAGCCGCTAACTGCTTGAAACCACTCGAATCGAGCCTAACTATGGCGTTTGATTAGATGGATGTCAAGACATTCACCCGGCGTTGAGAGTATTTGGTATCATGCGCGCGCTGTCAGCGGGGAAGGCTCATGTTTCATCTGCGTATGGTGGGGTCGGAGCAGTTTGCGGCGATTCGCGAGCATCTTTCTGACTCGGGGTTTAATGAACAGACCGTTCGCGAAAGGTTCGCCTTTAAGCCGGATGAGCCGCTGAACCTGATTCCCATTTGCACTAAGCCTAATCCTAAGGAAAAGATCGAGAACAGCCTCGACGCGGCCTTGCAGCTGTTTATGGTTGGGGAGACGTTGCCCACGGCGGAAACGCAGGCGTTGTTTCCGGCGAAGGTCTGGGAAGCGCTGATTCAAACGGAACTGATTTTGGTGGAGTCCACGGATGCATCGCGGTGTTTGGGGAGCGTGGCGCTGTTTCCGGTACGAGGGTTGTATTGCGTGGCGGATAGGTGGACGAATATAGATCATTCGGTGCGGCAGCCGTTTCCGGACATCGTTTATCCGCCGATGACGAAGTCGGTGAAGGAATTTCTTGATTACACTTCGTTCGAGGCTTGCGAGGATTTTCTGGAGGTTTGTGCCGGGACCGCGCCAGCGGCGTTGCTTGCGGCCAAGAATGCGAAGAACGTTTGGGCGACGGACATCACCGAGAGGTCGTTGGCGTTCGCGGAGTTCAACGCGGCGCTGAACGGAATCCAGAACGTGAAATTTGGCCGGGGCGATCTGTATCAGGCGGTTGCGGGGGTGAAATTTGACCGCATTGCGGCTCACCCGCCTTACATGCCTGTGCTGAGGCCGGCGGAAATTTTCGCGGGCGGAGGAGAGCTCGGCGAGCATTTCACGAAGAGAATTGTCAGCGAGCTTCCGGCGATGTTGAAACCCGGGGGGCGATTGTATTGCCGGACTTTGGGGCTTGACCGAATCGAGAAGAGCTTTGAACAGACCGTGCGGGAATGGCTGGGCGAGAAGCAGGCGGAATTCGACGCGGCGGTGTTTGTGATTGGCACGGTGACGGCTACGCGGTTCGCGCTGGAAGACGCTCTACGGCATGACGCTGGGACGGACGGGGCCAAGGAATGGGACAAACTATTCGAGTCGAACGGCGTCAGGGAACTCCTGAATTGCGAACTGGTGATTCAGTACAACGCGGGGAAGCGGGCGCCCTTCACGCTGCGGCGCGTGATGCCCAACAATACACCGGCGGCGACGATGGAATGGTTTTTGTGGTGGGAAGCGGAAACGCGCTTGAAGAGCACGCTGGAATCGATGCTGGGGTCGAAGCCTTTCGCTGCTTCGGGGATGGAAATCACGATGCGGCACGTGCTGCGGGACGGCGAGCTTGTGCCGGAGGAATTCAAAGTGTCGCTAAAGCGGCCGTTTGAAGTGGATTTCAAGGTGCAGCCGTGGATGACGCTGTTGTTGACGAGCTGCGACGGTAAAAAAACCGTCATCGAGCTTCATGAACTGAGCCAGCAAAATGAGTGGATCGCGCCGCAGACGCCGGTGATGGAATTTTGCGGCTTGCTGGCGACGTTTATCAGCGCGGGATTTTTGCAGACCGAGAAAATCAAATGGCCTGAGGCAGCAGGATGAGAAGTTCGAGCTGCGGGTCGGGGATGTCGCTGGGGACGAACGCGGCGAGGCTGCGGCCCTTCATCACGGTTTCCCACGCCATGCCGGACTGATTCAAACTGAAATACTGATAGTTGAGTTTCACGGGAATCGAGGCTGGGGGCCTCACGGCGTGCGTGAGCTGCATGCCGGGGAGCGCCTGGCGGACGAGTTGCTCGATCTGCGCCGCGGAGCAGACTTTGATGAGCGGTGGGGCTTTCTTGATGAGATCGCCCTGATTCATGGTGGAGCTGACGGCGAGGAAGAATTTCGTTCCGGTGAGGTAGCGGTCGTCGTCAATGTTTGTGGAATAGATGGATTGCTTGACGTACTTGAGGGGGAGCGCGACGAAATTGCTGGGGACAACTGTTTCGAGGAGTTCGCGAAGCTTTTCGTCGAGGTCGGTGAAGCAGGCGCCAAGGTTATCGTGATCGTAGAGGGGCAGATCGCGCGGCTGAATTTTTAGAGAGAAGGTGCTCAGGGCTCCCGCGAGGGAAGTGAGCAGGCGGAAGAGAACATCGGGATGGCCGTGGCGGACGTCGTGAATGTGGCGGAGAGCGGGGAAGTGGCCGTTGACGGTGTAGAGAAGCCAGAAGCTGGCGATGTCGGCGGCTGTGAAATCAGCGAGCCCGGCGCTGCGCTGGCGGCGGCCTCCCGCTAGAATGCTGCTTTTTGCGGCGAGAATCTCGACGAGGCGGCGCGCGATGCCCATCAGGTAATCGTTGGCGGCGATATCGAGCAGCGGCGGAATGTACTGCGGATCGAGGCGGAAGGTGCCGGCGGAAGTGCGCTGAACGCGGGCGATTTGCAGAGCGTTGCAGCCTTCACGGGATTCGCCCTCGAAAAGGAAGCGCAGATTTTTGCGGGCGATCTGCACCGGCTTTTCCGTCAGGCCGGAGTTTTCGTCCTTGAGATTGACGATTTCGGAGAGATAGCGAACGTCGGCGCCCTTCTGGGCAATCGAGACGTTCAGGCCATGGAGGCGGTATTCGGGAATCGCCAGGTAGACGTCGAGCGAAGCCTGTTCGGCTTCGAAAAAGAGGCCTAGGGGCTTGGGAGCCGGAGCAGGGTCGGATTCCGGAATCTCGAAAGGAAGGCCATCAGCGAAGAGGCCCGAGGCGCGCGTGAGAGCAAAGTTGCCTTCGGTTAGCGCCTCTTGATTTATCTGCAAGTCGAAGAATCCCCAAGGGCGGAAATTGAGGCCTTCCAGCCGGAATTGGAGACAGCTATCGACATAGCGGTCGCGCGTCTGAAGGTGCTGCGGCGTGAGGAAGGTGCCCTTTGACCAGATGACAGGTTGAAGCTGGCGCATGGCTTGCGGCTAAAGCTAGCAGGTGCAGAGAGGGAAAGTCAAAAGAGATTCGTTTGTTTTCGTTTGTTGTTGTTGTGGCTAAAGAGGGAGAGGCTTGGCGCTGTTTTCAGTATCTCGTAAATCCCGTATTTTCGGGCAGTTCGCGGTTCACCCGGAGACTCTTTTCAGTTCACCCCCCGTGCATTGTTAACGCCCGGGAATCGCGCGATAGTGCACACCATGATGAACGTGATGAACGCATGGAGAGTGGCAATGAAGGGGACGCGAACGAGCCAAGAAGGCGACCGAGATCGGTCCAATCGTCGCGTCCTCGCAGGCGGAGGGCTCTCGGCGGTCCTCTGGGGACCTGGACCGGGGGTGGATTGTAAATGGCTTCAGAGTCAGTATCTTAGCCCGGTGGACCTGATGTCAAAGGGTAGTTCTAGGACTTTAGAACCAATTGACGGGCATCAGGAATCGTGATAAACCATGCGCGAGCTACCGGGTGTCCCACCTTGCAGAAACGAATTTCACTCCCGAAGCACTACCCACAACGAAAGGGAGATCTAAGAGGAACACATGGCAAAAGAAAGCGTCCAAAAGAAGCTTGAGCGCGTAAGACCACCGAGAGTGCATATCACCTATGACGTCGAAGTTGGCGACGCCATTGAGGTTAAGGAGCTGCCATTCGTCATGGGCATCTTCGCCGACCTCAGCGGCCAGCCGACGGATCCTCTACCAAAGCTGAAAGACCGTCGCTTTGTGGAGATCAACCCGGACAACTTCGATGGCGTGCTGGAAAGTTTCAAGCCACACCTGTCACTCGAAGTGGACAACAAGCTGAGCGACGAGGCGGACGCCGGGAAGATGAAGGTGGACCTGGACTTCAAGAGTCTTGACGATTTCGATCCGGCCAATGTGGCAAAAAATGTCAAACCACTGAAGCAACTTCTTGATCTTCGCGAGAAGCTGGGCAGCTTGCGCGGTGCTCTGCAAGGGAACGACAAATTCGATGACCTTTTGATGGAAGCCGTCGGCAACACGCAGAAGGCGGACCAGTTGAAGAAAGAGATGGAAAAAGAAAAGCCTGCGGGAGGCTCAGATGAGTAAGGCGGAGAAGGCGTCGGCTTCGGCCGCAGAAGCCAAAACCACAGAAGGAAGCCTGCTCGATCAGATCGTGACCTCTGGGCGGTTTGGCGCTGAGCAGTCCGCGCGGGAACGCGGACGGGATATGGTGAAAGAGTTCGTCGCGCAGGTTCTGGAAGGCGAGATGAAGCTCTCGCGCGACGCGGATGCCACCATCAATGCGCGTATCGCGCAGATCGACCACCTCATTTCGCTGCAATTGAATGAAGTGCTGCATCACCCCGCGTTTCAGAAGCTGGAAGCGAGCTGGCGCGGCATCAAGTACCTGATGGATCAGAGCGAAACGGGAACGATGCTGAAGCTGCGAGTGTTCAACGCCAACAAAAAGGAACTGCTGCGAGATTTGCAGCGCGCTCCGGAATTTGACCAGAGCCAGGTGTTCAAGAAAGTCTATGAAGATGAATTCGGGATCTTCGGCGGCGAGCCCTTCTCGGCGCTCCTCGGCGACTACGAATTCAGCAAACACCCGGAGGACATGGAGTTTCTTGAGAGGATTTCACAAGTGGCGGCGGGCGCGCACGCACCTTTCTTGACGGCGGCCGCTCCGGAACTGCTGAATCTGGATAGCTTCGCGCAGTTGGGCGATCCGCGGGACATCGCCAAGATTTTTGACACCGTGGAATACGCGAAATGGAAGTCTTTCCGAGCGAGCGATGACTCCCGCTACGTCGGCTTGGCTATGCCGCGAGTGCTGATGAGGCTTCCCTACGGCAAAGAAACCAAGGCCGTTGAGGAATTCAACTTTGAAGAGGGCGTGGACGGCACGGATCACTCCAAGTACCTGTGGGGCAACGCGGCTTATGCTTTGGGCGCGCGCCTGACGCAGGCATTTGCGAAATTCGGATGGTGCGCGGCAATCCGCGGAGTGGAAGGCGGAGGGTTGGTCGAGGGACTTCCGGCTCATACGTTCCGCACCGATGAAGGGGACGTTGCTCTGAAGTGCCCCACGGAAATCGCCATCACAGACCGCCGCGAAAAGGAGCTTGCCGACCAGGGGCTGATCCCTCTTGTTCACTGCAAGGGAACGGATTACGCGGCGTTCTTTAGCGTGCAATCCGCCAACAAGCCGAAGAAGTACGACAAGCCGGAAGCCAATGCGAACGCGCGGCTCTCCGCTCAAATGCCCTACATTCTGGCGATCTCGCGCTTCGCGCACTTCCTGAAAGCGATCATGAGAGACAAAATCGGCAGCTTCATGTCCCGTAAGGATTGCGAACAATTCCTGAACCGGTGGATCAGCCAGTATGTGGTCCTGGATGACACGGCATCCGCCGCGGCGAAGTCTCAATACCCGCTTCGAGAGGCACGCGTGGACGTGGAAGAAGTTCCGGGCAAACCCGGCGTCTATCGCGCGATTGCTTTCCTCAGGCCCCACTTTCAGCTGGATGAGCTCACTGTTTCGTTGCGGCTGGTGGCTGAGCTTCCGAAGTCATCCCGAGGGTAATTTTTGGTAGCGGAGATTTCGCTGCCCGACTGGCGGAACTCTTCGCTTTCCAAGTTTTAAATAACACGATTGAAGGAGGAAAAATCGATGGCATTCGATGCATATTTGAAGCTGGATGGAGTAGAAGGCGAGTCTCAGAAGGAAGGCCACACGAAAGAGATCGAGCTCACGAGCTGGAACTGGGGCGGGAGCAACAGCGGTAGCTTCGCCCACGGCAGCGGCGGCGGCACGGGAAAGTATTCGACCAACGATCTTTCTTGTTCGGCTTACTTGAGCAAGGCGTCTTCCAAGCTCTTTCAGGCTTGCACGAAGGGAACCCATATTGACAAGGGAGTTGTCGCCGTTCGCAAGACGGGTGGCGATGCCAAACCGTACGACTATCTCAAGGTAACGCTCGAGCATTGCCTGGTTTCTTCCTACTCGACCGGCGGCGGATCCGGAGGTGAGGAAATGGGCACGGAACAGTTCAGCCTGAACTTCTCGAAGATCACGTTCGAGTACTTCGTTCAGGACGCCTCGAAGGGCACTGTGTCCTCCACCGGCGCCGTCAGCTACGACCTGGCAAAAGCACAGGCTGCCTAAACGACGAAGAGTCCGTCGAATCCTATCTGGGTCGCGCCCGGCCTTCGCAAAGAGGTCCGGGCGCTACTCATCCGCGTTTCACCGCGGTTGCGAGACGCGCGCTTGAGAGGAACGTCTGATGACCGCTCAACAGTTATTGCAAGCCGGCAAGCTCGACGAAGCCATCCAAGCCATAAGCGCCGAAGTCAGGGATAACCCGCAGGACGTCAAACGGCGCACCTTTTTGTTTGAGCTTTTGTGTTTCGCCGGGGATTACGACCGTGCTGAAAAGCATCTGGATCTCGCTGCGCAGGGGAGCCAGACGGCCGAGATGGGCGCGCTGCTCTATCGCGCGGCGCTGCACGCGGAAAGAGCGCGCCACGACCTTTTCGCGAAGAAGCAGTATCCCCTGCCGAAAAGCACCGTAGGGCTCGGCGAAATCTCCGTCAGCATCAATGGTAAAAAATATCTTTCCCTGAGCGATGCCGACCCGCGCATCGGCTCAAACCTCGAAGTTTTTGCCGGCGGAAGCTATATGTGGGTTCCCTTTGCGCTGCTCACGTCCGTTGAGATTGCGCCCCCCAAGCGGCTGAGAGATTTGTTGTGGCTTCCGGCAAAAGTGCGCACTTCGGATGAATTTGAGGAGCGAGAGCTGGGAGAAGTCCTGCTCCCCGTGCTTACTCCGTTCGCAGGGCAGCACGCGGATCAGAATGTACGTTTGGGCCGCGCGACGTTGTGGGAAGAAACTCCCGAAGGGGAAACCATTCCTATCGGCCAGAAAATGCTGCTTGCAGACGACGAGGAGTGGCCGATTCTCGAAATTCGCAATCTCCAAATTGCGATGGCGCAAGCGGCCTCGTAACACCCATGCCCCTTCCTGAAGGCCTCCTGAACCCCATCCCCGGCGAAAATCCGAGCGGAAAGAATCTTCGATACGATCCGGTATACGACAAAATCCGCGAAGCGCGCCGCGAAGAAGAAGCTTTGGAGCAGGGGGACTGGTCTTACGCCATCAAGAAGGCGGATTACCCGCTCGTCATAAAGTTAGCCACCGACGTTCTTTCCACGAAAAGTAAGGATCTGCAGATTGCAGCGTGGCTAACGGAAGCAGCGCTGTTCCGCGATCACGTTGCCGGTCTGCGCGAAGGCCTCGATCTTTTGAAGGGCATGCTCGATACTTTTTGGGAATCGATGTATCCCGAACTCGAGGAGGATGACCTGGAGATTCGAGCCGCTCCTCTTTCTTGGGTGGGTTCCAAACTCGACACAGCTGTGCGGCGCCAGCCGCTGACCAAGAATAAGCTCGATTTGTTCAAGTACGCGGAATCGCGGCGAGTTGGTTACGAAAAGGATTGCGAAGGCAATGACGCCAAGACGGCCGCGAGAAATCTAGCCATTGAAGAGAAGAAATGCACCGCCGAGGAATTTGATGAAGGCGTGCGGGGCATGGGTGACGCTTACTACGAAAAGCTGGGCGTCAACCTCGTTGCTGCGTTGGTATCGCTGGAGGCGCTAGCAGCGCTGAGCGACGAGAAATTCGGCCGTGACGCGCCTAACTTCGCCAACCTGCGCACTGCTTTGGAAGAAATGCAGGACATGGTCAAGCAGTATTACAAGCCGGTCGTTGAGGAGCCGGAAGCTGCTGCGGCAGAGCAGACGGAGGAAGTGCAAGAAGCGTCATCGGAGGCGCCGGCCCCTGGTGCTCCTGCTGCCAAAAAGCGTACGCTGACTTCCGAGCCCGTTGACCGCGAGGATGCTATGCAGCGCGTGTCTGCAGTGGCTGGATTTTTGCGGCGCGAGAGCCCGCAGAACCCTGTTCCGTATTTGTTGCTGAGAGCCGCGCGCTGGGGAGAACTCCGAGCGGGGGGCTCTTCGCTCGATCCTGCGATTCTGGAAGCTCCGCCGACGGAGAAGCGGACGCACATCAAGAAGATGGCGCTGGAAGGGAACTGGGCGGAAGTTCTCGAAGGGGCCGAGAGCGCCATGAGCCTGCCGTGCGGGCGTGGATGGCTTGACTTGCAGCGTTACGCGGTGCGCGCTTGCGAATCGCTTGGATCGGATTATGAGCCGGCTGCGGCGGCGATTCGTTCTGACCTGAAAGCGCTGCTCACCGACTATCCGGATTTGCTGAATGCGTCGCTCATGGACGATACTCCGGCCGCTAATGCCGAGACTCTGGCGTGGCTGAAAGAAAGCATTGTGCCGCCGCCACCGGAACCTCCTGCTCCACCACCGCCTCCTGCCGAGCCTGAATATGTGCCGCCCGCACCTTCCGCGCAGGCATCGGAAAGCGCCAATGGAGAAAAAGGTCCGGACGCTATCGAGTTGGCGATGAAAGCGGCGCGCGCGGGAAAGGTGCAGGAAGCCATCGGCCTGGTCACTCGCGAAATGAACAATGAGCGCACTGGCCGCGGGCGCTTCCAGAGGCACATTCAACTGGCCAATATTTTTCTGACGACCAAGCACGAGTCGATCGCTTACCCCATACTTGTCGAACTGGCCGATGAAATCGAGCGGCGCAAACTCGAGGAATGGGAAGATCCGGCTATGGTTGCCCAGCCGCTGGCTTTGCTGTATCGCTGCGCGGAAAAGCTGGGCCGCGACGATGCGGAAAAACAAAAAATTTATCAGAAGCTTTGCCGGCTTGATCCCGGCCAGGCGCTGGCGCTGAGGTAGGTGATGGCAGAATACGATTCCAACGCACCGTTGCGGCTGCCGCTCCTCGACCGCCTCCTGGACGACGAGCCCAAGGTTAAGACGGAAGCGCCGTTGACGCGGACTGCTTCGCTTGCAAGGCTCAAGGTCGCCGTGAGGCGCGACCTGGAAAACCTGCTGAACACGCGGCGCACTGCGGACATCATTCCCGAGGGATCCGTCGAAGTTCTGCGGTCCGTGTACTGCTATGGGCTGCCCGATATCACCTCGCTGCCTGCCAATTTTCTTTACGAGCGCTCGAAATTGCTGCAAGCGATTGAAACGGCGGTGAAAACGTTTGAGGGAAGACTGGATGGCGTACGAGTTTCGCTTGTTCCGGTCGGTGGCGTCGAGCGCGTCCTGCGCTTTGCCATTGACGGAATGCTCAGGATCGATCCGCTTCCCGAACACGTGGTCTACGACGCGTCCATGGAATTAACCAGTCTCGAGGTCCAGATTTCCGGAGACGACCGTGCGTGACGAACTGCTCGAATACTACGAGCGCGAGTTGACCTACATTCGCCAGTTGGGCGCGGAGTTTTCCGAAAAGTATCCGAAAGTCGCTTCGCGCTTGCTGCTCGAACCAAACCGTTGCGAAGATCCGCACGTCGAGCGGCTGATCGAATCATTCGCCTTCCTGGCGGCGCGCGTTCACCTGAAAATCGACGACGAATTTCCGGAAATCACGGAAGCTCTGCTCAGCGTTCTCTATCCGCACTACATTCGCCCAATACCGTCTTCCACTATCGTGCAGTTTCATCTCGATCCGGAGCAGGGAAAGCTCACTACCGGTCTTCCCATTCCCGGCGGCTCGATGCTGTACTCCCAGCCAGTTGACGGCAATCCCTGCAAATTCAAAACATGCTCCGACACGACGCTCTGGCCACTGAAAATTACCGCCGCACAATGGGTCACCCCGGACCGCCTGCGTCCCGCGGTGAAATCGCAGGACGCTGTGGCGGCGCTGCGCCTCGAGGTCGAGTGCTTCCCGGATGTGACCTTCGACAAATTGGAATTGAGCTCGCTGCGCTTCTACCTCAACGGCGAAAGCAGCTTGATTCACTCGCTCTACGAATTGCTTTGCAATAACTGCTCGCAAATTCTGCTGCGCGACCGCACGCCGAGCACGCGGAAGCATCCCATTACTTTTCCCGGCACGCAGCTTCAGCCCGCCGGGTTCCGCGACTCCGAAGCGCTCTTGCCTTATCCTCGGCGCTCTTTCTCCGGATACCGCCTTCTGCAGGAGTATTTTCATTTTCCCGAGAAGTTCTTTTTTGTGGATTTGAACGGCCTCGAGCCGCTCCGCAGTTCCGGTTTTGGTCCGCGCATCGAGATCGTTATTCTGATTTCACGCTTTGAACGCGGCGAACGGCAGCAGACTCTTGAGCTGAACGTTTCCGAAGAAACGCTCCGCCTGGGCTGTGCGCCCGCAATCAATCTCTTCCCCCACACAGCGGAGCCCATCCGTCTCGACCAAACGCACACCGAATATCTCATCACGCCCGATGTGCGCCGCCGCCGCTCGATGGAGATTTTCTCGATCGAAGAAGTTATCTCGCCCCACCCTCAGACGCACGAAGTCATCAAGTTCGAACCTTTCTACCGTTTCCGGCACACCGTTTCTCGCCATGGCGAGCGGCCCAAGGGTTTCTGGCATTCGCGTCGGCAGGCATCGACGCGCCGCGACGACGAAGGCACGGACGTCTACCTTTCGTTCCTCGATCTGAGCGGCCGCCCGCTGCATCCGGAGACGGACACTGCGACCGTTCATTGCATTTGCTCGAATCGCGATTTGCCTCATCGCCTTCCGATGGGAAATGATCGCGGCGATTTTGAGGCCGAAGGTCTCAACGCGATCAAGCGCATCGTCGCCCTGCGCAAACCTTCCGCTTCCGTGCGCCCTCCCACCGGCAAAGGAATGCTCTGGCGCCTTATCTCGCATCTTTCGCTCAACTATCTTTCCATCGTCGAAGAAGGCAAGGAATCGCTCCAGGAAATTCTGCGCCTTTACACCTTCGGCGAATCCGGTTACAACGAGCGGCAAGTCGCCGGATTGACCAATCTCTCCAGTACGCGCCATTTCGCGCGCGTCATTTCGGAAAATGGCATCGGCTTCGTCCGCGGCCACCGCGTGGAAATGACCTTCGACGAAGAGCAATTCGTCGGCGGCGGCGTTTTTCTTTTCGCCAGCGTTCTCGAATACTTTCTGGGGCACTACGCTTCGCTGAACAGTTTCAGCCAGCTTGCCGTGCGTACCCAGCAAAGAAAGGAGGTTCTGCGCCAATGGCCACCCAGGGCGGGGGAAGTGATTCTCCTGTAGACCCATCGCCAACTGCCGATCTTTCGGAAGTCGAAGAGCAGCTTCGCAAAGAGCCGTATCGCTTCGAATTCTTCCAGGCGATCCGTCTGCTGGAACGGATGATGCCGGACCGCAAACCTCTCGGGCGATTCGTGAATCCGTCCGATGAGATCGCGCGCGTCGGCACGTATCCATCTCTCTCGTTCCCCGCGAGCGAAATTCAAACCATTGACTGGCCAGAAGGCAAGGCGCCCTCTCTCGCGGTGAATTTCATGGGCACCACTGGCGTTCAGGGGCCGCTGCCGCACTTTTATACGACGCTCATCACCGCGCGCCTGCGTTCAGGCGACCGGACGCTGCGGGATTTCCTTGACCTCTTTCATCACCGCATGCTTTCGTTTTTCTATCAGGCCTGGGAAAAATACCGCTTTGCCGTTTCTTACGAGCGCGGCGAACGCGACCGTTTCTCGCACCATCTTCTCGACCTGATTGGTCTTGGGACGCTGGGTTTGCAGGAACGCCTTGCCGTTCCCGATGATGCGTTTCTCTTTTTCGCCGGCATCATCGGCCAGCGCCCGCACTCCGCGCACGCTCTCGAACTGCTCCTCAATGACTACTTTGAAGTGCCCGTCGAAGTAATTCAGTTGGTTGGCAGCTGGTTTCGTCTGGACGAAGCCACGGAATGCTGCATCGGCGAGCGTTCGACTCCCTCCGAACAACTCGGCATGGGCGCCGTTGTTGGCGATGAAGTCTGGAACCAGCAGGCCAGCGCGCGCGTCCGCATCGGGCCGCTAAGCCTGGAAAATTATCTCGACTTTCTGCCGAACGGCTCCGCCTACGAGCCGCTCCGCGCTCTCCTGCGTTTCTGGACCAACGAAGAGATCGATTTCGAAGTCCAGCTCATTCTCGAACGCGAAGAAGTTCCGCAGTGCCAGCTTGGCGGCGAAGGCGATGGCGCGCCGCAGCTCGGCTGGGTCACCTGGATGAAATCAAAGCCCATGGATCGCCATCCGGAAGAAACCATTTTCAACGTTTAGCGAAGCGAGGTCGTCATGACGACAAATTTGAAAGGTCTGATCGGGAAACTCAACGACACCACTCGGAATACTCTCGAGGCCGCCGCGGGTTTTTGCCTGGCGCGCACACACTATGACATCGAGCTTGAGCATTTTCTGTTGAAACTTCTCGATGCCACGGACAGCGATTTGCCGCGCATCCTCAAGCAATTCGGCGTGGACAAATCTCGCCTCACCGGCGACCTGACGCGCAGCCTCGACAAACTAAAATCCGGGAACGCGCGCACTCCCGCTTTCAGCCCGTCCCTCACGGACATGCTTTCGGATGCCTGGACTGTCGGCTCGCTCGATTTTGGCGCCGCACAGGTTCGCACCGGTTTCTGCATTCTGGCGATTGCCAGTTCGGGAGATCTTTCGCGGCTCATGCGCGAAGTCACTCGCGAATTCCAGAAAATCAGCGCCGAAGCGCTTCATAAGGATTTCTGGAATATCGTCGCTGGGTCCGTGGAGGATCAGGAAACCGCGCAGGCAGTTCCCCTCGGCGAAGCTTTGCCTCAAGCGAGTGGTATTCCGGCCACGGGCAAGACGCAAAATCTAAATCAGTTCACGATCGACCTCACCGCAAACGCCAAAGCCGGGAAAATTGACGCCGTCCTCGGCCGCGACCACGAGATTCGCCAGATTATTGACATTCTCACGCGCCGCCGTCAGAACAATCCCATTCTGACCGGCGAAGCGGGAGTCGGCAAAACCGCCGTCGTCGAAGGATTCGCTTTGCGCGTGGCCGCAGGCGATGTGCCGCCGCCTCTAAAGAACGTGACCATCCGTACGCTCGATCTCGCGCTCTTGCAGGCCGGCGCAGGCGTTAAAGGCGAATTTGAGAACCGGCTGAAAGGTTTAATCGAGGAAGTTAAGTCTTCTCCGTCCCCTATCATTCTTTTTATTGATGAAGCGCATACGATGATCGGCGCTGGCGGCCCCGCGGGACAAGGTGACGCCGCCAATCTCCTCAAACCCGCTTTGGCTCGCGGCGAACTCCGCACTATCGCTGCGACGACCTGGTCCGAATACAAAAAGTTTTTTGAGAAAGATGCCGCACTGGCCCGTCGCTTTCAGGTCGTCAAAGTCGAAGAGCCTACCGAAGCGCAATGCATGGTCATGCTGCGGGGTATCGTAAGCTCTCTCGAAAAGCATCACAAAGTGCGCATCCTCGACGAAGCCGTACAAGCCGCCACGCGCTTCTCCCATCGCTATCTTGCAGGCCGTCAGTTGCCCGACAAGGCCGTCAGCGTGATGGACACCGCGTGTGCTCGGCTGGCTCTGGGACAAAACGCCACTCCGCCTTTGATTGAGGACGCCACTCGTCAGGTGGACGACTTGGATGTTCAACAGCGTGTACTCGAACGCGAAGTCGCCGTCGGCGTGGATCATTCGGAAAGACTCGCGGAAATCGCCAAGCAGAGGGAAGAAGTTTCCGCTCGTCTCAAGTCTCTTAACGAACGACGCGACAAGGAAGTGTCTCTCGTCACGCGCATTCGCGACGTACGTACACAGCTCGAAGCCGCGGCCGCGCCGCGTGCTTCCACGGGTGCCAGCGCAGGCACCGCCGCGCAACCCGCCGTCGATTCCGCCGCTCTCCGCGCCGAACTTGAAAAATTGAACACCGAGCTGGACACCTTACAGGGTGATTCGCCGCTCATGCGCGTTTGCGTGGACACGCAAATCGTCGGCGAAGTGATTTCCGCCTGGACCGGCATACCCGTCGGCAAAATGCAGCAAGACGAAATCAACACTGTTCTTAAACTAAAGGATCTCATGGCCGCCCGCGTTATCGGCCAAAACCACGCGCTTGAAGCCATCGCCCAGCGCATCTCGACCTCCCGCGCGGGCATGGACGATCCCGTCAAGCCTGTCGGCGTTTTCATGCTGGTCGGTCCCAGCGGCGTCGGCAAAACAGAAACCGCTCTGGCTCTCGCCGATCTCCTCTACGGCGGCGAGCGTAATCTCGTCACCATTAATATGTCCGAGTATCAGGAAGCCCACACGGTATCAAGCCTGAAAGGTTCACCTCCAGGTTACGTGGGCTACGGTGAAGGAGGCGTACTCACCGAAGCGGTGCGCCGACGCCCCTATTCGGTCGTGCTGCTTGACGAATGCGAGAAAGCCCATCCGGACGTTCTCGAACTCTTCTATCAGGTCTTCGATAAGGGCAATATGGAAGACGGCGAAGGCCGCGAGATCGATTTCAAGAACACCATCATCATCCTCACCTCCAACGCCTGCACAGATCTGCTCATGAAGCTGACCGCCGATCCCGAGACAACTCCCAGCGCCGATGGTCTGGCCAAAGCCCTGAAGCCGGAGCTGAACAAAATCTTCAAGCCTGCGTTTATGGGGCGACTCGTGACCGTTCCATATTTCCCGCTGCGAGATGAAGCCATGCGCAACATCGTTGCGCTCAAGCTCGCCAAAATCCAGCGCCGCATCCGCGAAAACCATAAGATCGAGCTGACCTACGATCCGTCCGTCATCGCCGAAGTCGCCAAGCGCTGCACCGAAGTCGAGTCCGGCGCCCGCAACGTGGACAACATCCTGACGAATACCATGCTCCCCGACGTCTCACGCTATCTCCTGACGCGCATGGCCGAAAAACAGAAACCGTCGGCCATCCATGTTTCCGTCGGCGAAAACGGATCGTTCACCTATGCCTAGTGGAAGCTTAAGGAAGACTTAATAGATCTCGTTTCTTGGAGTGAGGCTTACAAGCAGGAATACTTTCGTTCCTATATTGTTTTGACCAGATAAGTCCGGACCTAGTTTTTATGCGGAGCCTCTGAATATGGCCTATACCCAGGATCACCGTCTGATCGCCATTACCACTCCCCTTGGCAAGGACGTTTTGCTTCTCCAGGGTTTCAGCGGTCGCGAGTCGATTTCTCGCATGTTTCACTTCACCGCTGACCTTCTCTCGGAAAATCACTCCATCGCGTCCAAGGACATTGTCGGCAAGCGTGTGACCATCTGTCTGGGCGTTCCTCACGACGGCCAGCGCTACTGGAACGGCTTCATCAGCCGCTTCGCGTTCGTGGGCCGCGACGAACGCTTTAGCCGCTACCGCGCCGAAATTGTCCCCTGGTCTTGGTTTCTCACGCGCACCGCCGATTGCGAAATCTTCCAGCAAAAGACCATTCCCGACATCCTGAAAAAAGTATTTGGCGATTTCAGCTTTAACGATTTTCAGAACAAGACCCAGGCTACCTACACCCAGCGCGAATACGTGGTCCAGTATCGCGAAACCTCCTTCAATTTCGTTTCCCGCCTTATGGAGGAGTACGGCATCTTCTATTTCTTTGACCACGACAAGAGCAGCCACAAATTGATCTTCGCGGACAAGCCCAGCGTCCACAAAAGCTGTGCCCCGCAGTCAACGCTTCGCTTCAATGTTGCTGCCGGCGCCAATCTCCAGGACGAGGACTACATCTTCAGTTGGGACGCCGAGGAAGAGCTTCGCCCGGGCAAATACGCCCTGACCGATTACAACTTCGAAACTCCCAGCACCTCTCTCTTGTCCCAGGTAACCACCGTTGACAAGGTCGCCGATAACACCAACTTCGAAGTCTTCGACTATCCCGGCATCTTCCTGAAAAAAGATCAGGGCAGCGACATGGTGAACGTCCGCATGGAGGAGGAAGAAACTTCCTTTCAAATCATGACCGGGTCGAGCAATGCCCGCAGCTTCTCTCCCGGCTCCAAGTTCACTCTCAGCGAACACATTCGCAAGGAAATGGACGGCGACTACCTCCTTACCGACGTGTCACATTCCGCCACGGTCGGTCAGGGGTACTACAGCGGCGAGGCCGGCAACCAGGAAGTCTACAGCAATCATTTCACCTGCATTCCCTTCGCGACTCCCTTCCGTCCGCCGCGCATTACGCCAAAACCTATTGTGCAGGGCCCGCAAACCGCCGTCGTTGTCGGCCCCAAGGACGAAGAAATTTATCCCGATAAATACGGCCGCGTAAAAGTGCAGTTTTTCTGGGATCGTCTCGGCAAGAAGAACGAAAACAGTTCCTGCTGGATACGTGTCTCACAGCCATGGGCAGGCAAGAACTGGGGCGCCATCAACATCCCCCGCATCGGCCAGGAAGTGATTGTCGAATTTCTCGAAGGCGACCCCGACCGTCCCATCATCACCGGCCGCGTCTACAACGCGGATCAAATGCCGCCTTACGCTCTACCCGATAACATGACCCGCACCACATTTCTTTCCCGCAGCTCGAAGAAGGGTACTTCCAGCAATTTCAACGAACTCCGCTTCGAAGACAAAAAAGAGGACGAGCAAATCTTTATGAACGCCGAGAAAGACATGGACTGGCGCGTCGAAAAAGAATCTCGCGAGTTCGTCGGCGCCAATCGCCACATGATCGTCAAGTCCAGCCAGTTCGAGGAGGTCGATGGCGACAAACAAACTCAAGTGAAGGGCAAACACATCGAAAGCATCACCGGCGACACTTCCATCCACATCGCCGCTAAGCACATGGAGAAAGTTGACTCCGACGAATCGATTACCATCGGCGGCAATCGCAAGGAACAAGTTACAAACAACGAATCGATTGCCATCGGCCAGAGCCGCAAAGTTCAAATTGGCCAGAACGATTCCATCACCATCGGCCAAAATAGAAACTCGCAAATCGGCGGAAACGACGTAACCTCCGCAACGCAAGCCGTCTATATCACCGGCGGCATGAACGTTGTCATTCAGGCCGGCATGCAACTTTCCTTGGTCGGCCCCGGCGGCTTCATTGATATCGGCCCGGCAGGCGTTTCCATTCAAGGCACTATGGTTCTCATCAATAGCGGCGGCGCACCCGGCAGCGCGCAATCGGCCAGCCCCGATTCTCCCGATAGCCCCGACACCCCAGCCGATCCAAAAGTTCCCGACACCGCCGACGACGGCACGAAGGGAGGAAAGCTCAACCAGTAGCCGCGTGTTCGCACACCAATGCGCGCACGAACGCGCGAGCGAAATCCAGCGCCACTCAGGAGCCAAAACAATGCCTCCAGCCGCACGCATCACCGACCTCACCACCCACGGCACGCCCCTGGCACCAGGCCCCGGCAGTGTCAACGTTCTCATTGGCGGCCTACCCGCCTGGCGCGCCATGATTGACCAACACGCCTGTCCCATGGTCAACATCACCGGACCCGATGGGGTCGGCATGGTCATGATGGGCAGCCCCACGGTTCTCATTAACAACATGATGGCCTGCCGCATGGGCGACATCGTCATGGAAATTCCCGGCCTCTGTCTCGGCCCCGCAAATCCCATCGTTCTCGGCGAGATGACCGTCATGATCGGCGAAGTCGGCATGGGCTCGCCCGCAGTCGTTCCTCCGGTCCCGCCTCTCGTCTTGCTCGCGCAAGCCATGAGCGGCAGTGGCACCACCGGACCCTCTTCTTCCTCCGGCAGTCCTGGCACCTCCACGGCAGGCCAGGCGCTGGCGAACGCCGCGCAAAGCGGTATCCCGTTCATTAAACCCTGTCAAGGTTGCGAGGCTCTATCGAACGCGTCAGGCGCGCCCCCAAAATCCCCAACCGGCCATTGGGTCGAAATCGAGTTGCTCGATCAAGCTGGCAAGCCTGTCCCAGGGGAAGCCTATCGTATCGAGTTGCCGGATGGTTCGATCAAGGAAGGCAATCTGGATTCACAGGGCCAGGCGCGCGTCGATGGCATCGACCCCGGCAATTGCAAAATCACATTTCCAAACATCGACAAGAAGTCCTGGCACAAGAAATAAATTGGTGACGGGACTAGGAATTTCTTTATGGTGAAGGAAACTGATCGAGGCAGTGCCAATGAGTGAGTATTACACCGTCGAGCAAGGCGATCATCTCTCGAGCATCGCCAAGGATTACGGCTTCACGGATTACACGGTGATCTGGGATCATCCCAATAACGCCGACCTGAAAAATAAAAGGAAGAATCCTAATATCCTGCTTCCCGGCGACGAAATCTTCATTCCCGACATGGAAGAAAAAAACGAGTCCGGCGCCACCGACAAGCGCCACACCTTCAAAGTCGACAAAAAAACTCTGAAACTCCGCCTGGTGCTGGAAGACATCTACGAAAAACCAATCGCCGGCGCACAATGCGCGCTCCTCGTTGATGGCCAAGTATTCCAACTGACCACCGATGGCCACGGCAAGCTAGAACAAGACATTCCTCTCGACGCCAAAGAAGGCGTCCTCACCATCCGCGGCGACCAAACTCCTTTCGCCAACGAGGTGATTCCCATCAAGATCGGGCATCTCGATCCCATCGATGAACCCTCCGGCCAAGTCGGCCGCCTGAACAACCTCGGCTATTCGGCGGGTCCCCTCGATGGTTCCGATGACGACGCCTTTAATTCCGCCGTGGAAGAGTTTCAGTGTGACAACGGCCTAACCGTCGACGGCATCTGCGGCCCACAAACCCAATCCAAACTCAAACAGGTTTATGGCTGCTAATTCGTCGGAGGTTATCCTGGGCTTCAAGGATCGAGCGACCAACAACAATTTCTTGAGTTAATCGACAATGCCTCCACGCGACAATCCGGGCTCCGTCCACACTTCGTCCGAAGGCGGTACGGTTGGAAGCTATCCCGGCTCCGATTCCTCGGAATTCTCTGTTGCTCCGGCGACTTCCGGCGAATCCAACGCCCTCAACCTCAATCTCTTCTTGGCCGCCTACGCATGTGTCACGGACATGCGCTTCAAGTTCGATTCCTCCTTCGTCCTTCCAGGCGTGCAGGCCGAGATGAGCGCCCTCGCCAGCCTCCGCAAAAGCAATCCGCTAATCATGGGCGCGCCTATTTCCATCTTCGGCCATGCCGATCCTTCCTTTCAGGGCAATTTCGAAGTCGGCTC
>Ga0209655_10000169_pt1 | contig 24044 bp, 22 predicted proteins | sample BogFormECP03_OM2_FD_188236 | JGI IMG/M metagenome (GOLD analysis project Ga0209655, IMG submission 188236) | Bog forest soil microbial communities from Calvert Island, British Columbia, Canada - ECP03_OM2 (SPAdes) (version 2) | ecosystem: Environmental > Aquatic > Freshwater > Wetlands > Bog ...
CTGGAACAGTTGGGCAGCGGTGGGATGGGCGTGGTTTATAAGGCTGAGGACACGCAGCTGCGGCGTTTTGTGGCTTTGAAGTTTCTCTCCGAAGATTCCGCTACAGATTTGCAATCCATCGAACGGCTGCTGCGCGAAGCGCGGGCGGCTTCGGCTTTGAATCATCCGAATATTTGCACGATTTACGAGATTGGGCAGGATGGGGACCGCCCGTTTCTGGCGATGGAGTTTCTGGAGGGGCAGACGCTGAAGGAGCGGATTGCGCGCGGCGGTTTTTCGTCCGCGGAATTGCTGGATTTTGCGATTCAAGTGGCCGGCGCGCTGGAGGCGGCACACTCCAAGGGGATTATTCACCGCGACATCAAGCCGGCAAATATTTTTGTGGCGAGCACGGGGCAAGCGAAGGTGCTGGATTTCGGCTTGGCGAAGCGGGCGGGCGTGGTGGGTGAAGGAGTGGAGCACACGCAGAGCCTGCCGACGCGGAGCGTGGAACCGCTGCAGAGCGCGGCTGGTTCGGTGGCGGGGACGGTGACGTATATGTCGCCGGAGCAAGTGCGCGGCGAACAGCTGGACGCCCGCAGCGATTTATTTTCATTTGGCGCGGTGCTGTACGAGATGAGCACGGGGAAGACGCCATTCCCGGGCGATACCACGGGCGTGATTTTTGACGCGATTCTGAATCGCACGCCGGTGATGCCGAGCCGACTGAATCCGCAGGTGCTGCCGAAGTTCGAAGAGATCATCCACAAGGCGCTGGAGAAGGATCGCGAGCTGCGGTACCAGTCTGCGGGGGAAATGCGGACGGATCTGCGGCGGCTGAAGCGCGATTCGGAATCGGGGAACACGGCGCCGATGATGGGAGTGGCGGCGGCAGGCAAAGTGCGTCAGGGACGGCTGCTGATTTATTCGCTGGTGGCGATCGCGATGCTGCTGGCTGCCGGTGGCGGAATCTGGTGGTATCGCACGGCGCGGCCTGCGGTTCCGGCGAGCACGAGTTGGCAGCAGCTTACGTTTTTCACTGACTCGGCGGTGTATCCGGCGCTCTCGCCCGATGGACGCATGCTGGCGTTCATTCGCGGAGCCGACACATTTTTCGGCCCGGGACAGATTTACGTGAAGCTGCTGCCGGACGGCGCGCCGGTGGCGTTGACGCACGATGCGACAACGAAGATGACTCCGGCGTTTTCGCCGGATGGATCGGTGATCGCGTATGGGACGTCCATACCGTTCGACACGTGGGAAGTTCCGGTGCTGGGCGGCGAGGCGCGATTGATGCTGCCGAATGCGTCGTCCCTGACATGGATAGACGGCGGGAAGCGGCTACTGTTCTCCGAAATCAAAGAAGGAATTCATATGATCGTGGTGAGCACGGATCTGGCGCGCGGGCAGAGCCGCGAAGTGTACGTTCCCTCCGGCGAGCGAAGCATGGCGCACCACGCATATCTTTCGCCCGATGGGAAATCGATCCTGGTGGTGGAAATGGATAGTCAGGCGAATTTCACACCGTGCCATGTGATGCCGTACGCGGGAGGCGGGCCGTCGCAAGAGGTCGGACCGCCGAAGAGTGTCTGCACGTCGGGCGCGTGGTCGTCGGATGGCAAGTCGGTGTATCTGACGCTATACGTGGACGGCAAGTTTCACATTTGGCGGCAACGATTTCCCGACGGGCAGCCGGAGCAGGTGACGTCTGGGCCGACCGCGGAAGAAGGGATCGCGATGGCGGCGGACGGCAAGTCGCTGATCACTTCGGTGGGGACGCAGACGGGAACAGTGTGGATTCACGACGGGAACGGCGAGCAACAAATCTCGTCGGAGGGAGATGCGAACGGGGCTCTCTTCTCGGTGGATGGGAAAAAATTGTATTACATGATGGATAACGGCCAAACGCAGGGGTACGAATTGTGGGAGCGGGACATTACCAGCGGTTCAACCGAGCGGGTGCTTCCCGGTTATTCAATGCACGACTACTCTGTTTCCACGGACGAAAAGGAACTGGCGTTTTCGCGGCCGGATGAGAACGGCCAATCGAGAATTTGGGTGGCGCCGCTGAACCGGCGCTCGTCACCGCAGCGCATCTCGTCAACGACGATTGACGATTCCGTGGCATTTCTGCCAGACGGAGATTTGCTGTTCCGCACGATCGAGGGGGAGACGAACTTTCTGGAGCGCATGCACGCCGATGGAACGGGCCGGCGGAAAGTGAGCCCTTTACATATTTTTGATCTGATCAATGAGTCGCCGGACGGGAAATGGGCTTTGGTGCAGGCGCGCGGCGCGGGCGATGAGAATCCCGCGTCGATTATTGCTGTGCCCGTCGAGGGTGGCGAGCCGGTGCAGGTTTGCCTGAGCTTCTGCGTACCAGACTGGAGTGTGCGGGGCGACATCATGTTGATGCATTTTTTCGTTTCGACGGATCAGAACACTTATGTCCTGCGGCTGCGGCAACCGAGCGCGCTGGCCGATTTGCCCACGAATGGGGAGTTGAACGGAGAGATATTAAAGAAGGTCAAGCCGTTGTTGGTGATTCCGCACACTGTGGATTCCGCGGTGAGCACATCGTTGTACGCATATACGGTGAGGAGCACGCGACGAAATCTGTATCGCATTCCGCTGCAGTGAGAGGGCTACCGCGATGCGCGGCGTCCGAGAGATTCCGGACGCGACGCACCGCGCGGGATATTCCACGTTCTTGCGTGCTGTGATTTTAGTCGTGGCCGAAGAGGAGCGGGGCGCCTAGTTTGGCCGTGTAGTTCGGGCGATAGCGCTCCGTGTTGTACAGCGTGGCGACGTCTACTCTGCGCGCGCCGGCCGAGGATGCGGGCAGCGGCGCGGAGGCGTAGCAGCCATTTTGCACGCCGACCATGCGACCGGTGACACCGTCGCGGATCAGATCGAGCGCGATGTTGGCATAGGTGATGGCGACAATCTGATCAATGGCGTCCGGCTCCCCGCTGCGCAGGTCGTAGGTTAGATCGCTCTCGATAGTTTCCTCGCTGGTTCTTCGCTGCAGCTCATCTGCCAGGGCGTGACCGATGTCCACTTTTTTTCTGTGGCCGTAGGCGTCGGCTTCGCCGTACTCGTCGACGACGCGGTTGGTCCAGGTGGCGCCTTCAGAAACGATCACCAGGGAGTAATGACTCGAATTCTTGCGCTTGTCTTCCACCAGGAGCTTGCAGACGCTATCGAGATCAAAGGGAACTTCCGGGATTAAGCAACGCGCGGAAGTGATGTACGAAGTGTAGAGCGCCGTGAAGCCGGCATCGCGGCCGAAAATGCGGAAGACGCCGATGCGTTCGTGGGAACCAAGGGTGGTGCGCTGGCGATTGATGGCATCTTTGGCGCGCGTGATGGCGGTGGAAAATCCGATGCAGTATTCGGTGCCATGGACATCGTTGTCCATGGTTTTGGGAATGCCGATGACGGGAAATCCTTTGCTGGAGAGGATAGAGGCAAAGCTGAGAGTGTCGTCGCCACCGATGGCGATGAGGCAATCGATGCCGAGTCGCTGGAGATTTTCGAGGACGATGGGAGTGAAGTCGTAAACTTTGCCGTCGAAGGAAAGTTTTTTGAGCTGATCGGCGGAGATGTGTGCGGGAACTTTGTTGGCGGCGACTTTGCGGGGGTTGGTGCGGGAAGTGTGCAGCCAGGTGCCGCCGCTGCGGTCAATGGTGCGGGTATTCTCGCGGGTCAGCTGGCGATCGAGGCGGTCGTCGCCGGTATCGGATTGATTCATGTTGGTGAGACCCTTCCAGCCTTTACGAATGCCGGTGACGGTGTGACCCATTTCGCTGGCGCGGTAAACAACGGATTTGATTACGGAATTCAGGCCGGGGACGTCGCCGCCGCCGGTTAATATGCCGATATTCTTGCCTTTCGCCATCGAGTTGTTGCTCCTTGGGATGCCGGTGGGGCCGGTGAACACGTGTATCCGCTGGGTTGAGGCGGCTGCTTTGCGGATGCAGAGACCGGGCGCCGGGTGATGTCGTAGTGCCACGACTACGATTTAGATTGTCAGTGCAATTCTACTAGTACACTAAAAACGCAAAAAGATGAATGGGGAAAGGGAAGGAAATGTGCGGGAGTGGTAGAAATATGGAGAGCGCGGCTAGCCGCACTCGTCATACGGGCCACAGTTTTAGCGCGACATAAATATGGCCATGGTATAATGACTATAGTCGTAATGGAGTTTCCAAATGAAGAAGATGGCGGCAGGTTCTTTCAAGACCAATTGCCTGGCGGTGATGGACGAAGTGCAGTCCAAACGTGAGACCGTGATCATCACGAAGCACGGCAAGCCAGTAGCGAAGCTCGTCCCAGTGAATGAGGAAACGGACGAAATCTTCAACTGCCTTGCGGACAGGGGCAGGATTGTAGGTGACGTCGTGGCGCCCGCGATTTCGTCCAAGGAGTGGGGCGACCTCAAGTGATTCTGGTTGATACGCACGTAGTGGTCTGGCTGGTGTTGGACGCAGAGCGAGTATCTGCGAAAGCAAGGAGCGCCATCAGCGAAGCGCGTAAGAGCGCGAATGGTTTGGCGATCTCCGGTATCAGCCTTTTGGAACTGGCGACGCTGGCGAGCAAGGGCCGGATCCAACTGAACACAAGCCTCGAATCGTTTCTACAAGAGATTGAGTCACGGTTCATTGTTCTGCCAATCAGTGGCCGCGTATGCGCTCGCGCCATGGCGCTTCCGGCCACGTACCCCAAAGATCCAGCGGATCGCATTATCGGTGCTACGGCATTAGTCGAGGGCCTGTCTCTGGTTACCGCCGATCGTGAGATCCGAAGGTCGCGAGCGCTGCAGACGATCTGGTGAAAGCACTCGCGGTCAAATGACCTGCGAAACGGCGGATTTCACCGAGGTAAACGGTCGCGCGGCGCGGCTAGAATTTGATGACGATTCCGGCTTGGACGCGGAGATTGCTTTGGGTGCTATTGCCGATTACGACGGGATTGCCGAAGCTGGTATGAACGTAAGCAACGTCCACGGGGCGGAAGGCGATGTGCTCGTGGAAGGGGATGTCGAAGCCGCCGCCGAGGACGAAGTCGAAGGCGTTGTTGTTCGGCAACCTGCTGAGGTTGATACACTCGCCCTGCGCCGCGCAGCTATTGAAGATATTCGCGTAAATATTGTTGTGAGCTCCGCCGAACATAAACTGCGCAAACGGCAGGACGCGCTTGAAGTGGAAGCGGATGACCGGGCCAACCGTGTAAGTGAACAAGTTGCCGTGAACAGGTAGAACGCAATTGGACGGGCTATTGCAGCCCTGGGTGAGCGCCGGGACGGTAACGAGCTGGGCGTAGCTGCCATAGTCCGTAAACTCGGCTTTGAGACCGACGTGTTTGAAGAAGAAATAGGCAAGGGATGCACCGCCGCCGTTGAAAGAGGAGCCGGGGACGAAGCTGTCTTGCGGAGTGTGGAGATAGGAATAATTCACAGCGACTTGCAGCTTCGGTGCGTCTTGGGCGAAGGCCGCGGCAGCGAAGAAGATAGCCAACGCGAGCAAAAGCAATTTCTTCATTTCGAAGGCTCCCGGAAATCCAGTCAAGGGACGGCTGCGGCGCGGCGGCGGTTACACGGGATAAAGGCTTGCGGATGCCACGGCGGCGCGCGCTGTTATTTTAGCAGGAGTTTGATTCGTGGGACTGGGCAACGCGCAAAAGAAATGAAGGCGGCGAGAGAGCGGCGAAATGACGGATGGATGAAGGCTGTGGTAAACGGCGCGCGCTTGCGCTTCCGAGGGAAAACGAGAAGTGCGGAGCGCCTGAGGGATAATTTTGGAACTTTCCTCATTGTTATGGCGGCAACCTAGCCGCGGATTCACTTCACCGGTGAGCTGGGCCTCTCTTGAGACATCTCCGAGATACATTGAAGACAAGAGCTTTACACCCATTTCTGTCACCCGCCGGTGCATCGCCGCGTCCAATCCACGTAAGCGGCGCATAGCGCGCCCAACTCTCGTACTCGGCGGCCCCAATAAAATGAAGGAAGCGAATCTGAGCCCGGGATATGAAACCGTGTTCACGGTGATGGACTATTCTGGCTGGCCGCACAAAGGAATTGCAAATTATCAGGGCACGCCACATCTCTACGAATGGGTTTCGAACGGAGCGAAGGACCCCGATCCAAAGCTTTTTCGACTGATGCCCCTGAGCGCAGAGATATTTCGGTTGGCCATGGAGGATTGGGAGATTTGGCGACGGTGGTTGGTTGCCTTCTACGAACAGAAGACCGACATCAGCACGCGTCCCGCGCTTCCCAGCGACATCACCAGGCATGTGGAATTGAAGCGAATCTTAGACGAAGCTCTGATCTTTGATTCCCGGAAAGCCGTTATGCGGGTGGGTCAATTCGAGGTTCTCGCCGAGCCGAGTTTTCCGGAGCGCGTGATTCGTCAACTGCAAGTCAAATGGATTCAGCCCATTTAGTCAGCCAAGTGGTTCCGTCCGCGACCGCGTCGCCAGTGATAGAATAGTACTTGACTGCAGTGCAACTAAATGGGAGACTCCGCTCCCATCGGTATCATAGCTCCAGACAATCGCAGCTTACCCCAGTCCTTCTGCTGCAAAAAAGCTAAACGAAGTGAAATGCCGGACCAGACGCAGAGGTGTGTCCGTGAATTACACCGAAGCATTCTGCCTGGATTTCGCACGTGCTTTTTGCTGTAGCAAGACGATTCTCACTTTCCTTGCAACGTAAGAAAGATTCGACGCACTAAAGCACTGCCGGCTGCAGACTCCCATGCCGGCGCTGCTCGCAAGGATGTTTCGAGCATGGCCGTTGGTTTCTTGCCCGGGAATATGAGTAGGAACGGGCGAATGGAGGTTAATAGCTCGAAAAAATCTAAGAGCAGCGTTCATTCAATCGCCAGCTGCACAGGCCGAGATCCTCAATGCCGGACGAAACTTGGCATCGTCCTTCTCAGCTGAGAGGAGTGAGTAATGAGTGTACTGAATCAAGTAGAGCACAGAGAGTACATGGAGAAGATCGCGCAAAGGGTGGAGTCCGGTGCGCCGTGTACCATGCGCGATCTCGCGCGTGAATTCGGTCTGAGCCCCTCGCGACTCCAGCATTTGTTCAAAGAACGGACCGGGGCCCGCCTGGGCCGGTGGTTAGTGGAACTCAGGCTGCAGCGAGCGGCCCATCTGCTGGCCGAGAGCAACATGAGCGTGAAGGAAGTTGCCTGGGCCGTTGGATACAGCCACACCTCAAGCTTCGTGCGAGCGTTCGAACGCGTGTTTCATCAGGCGCCAGGACGATTCCAGCGAGAAAAGCTAAAGAAAAGCGTTTTTAGCTAACCACTTCCGCTTGAACTGCGGCGCGACGAATTGTATAAGCTCTCGCAGCGATTGATTTTCTGAGGTTCCCAGCGGCACAGCCATTCTCGTTGTGGGTAGGGGTGTGTCGCGACGATTGATTTTCTGAGGTTCCCAGCCAAAGAGAAACAATCTTTTTCTGAATCAGTAGGGGTTTTTCGCGACGAATAACCAGGCCGCATGGTCCGTAGCGGCGTGATCGATTCGTGCTTGGAAGTGTGCCAAAGGGGTCGTGGTGGTGTGCTTTGCAAGGAGGTCAGGAATGAAGACGATTAAGCTCGCTTCGGTGCTAGTGTTCATTGCTGTGTTATTTTTTTCGGGATCGGCATTTGGCCAGGCCGATCCAGGCGTTCGGCCCGGAGCGATAAACGGGCAGGCGGCTGCTACACCTACCAACCCTCTTCCACTCGCGTCCGTATCCGCAGACAGTCCAACAGGCGCGCTGGAATTCTTCGAGAACGGTCTCGCCCGCTTTCAGGAGGTGGAGGTCGTATCGAACGGCGCCAATAATGGCTTGGGACCGCGGTTTAACCTCAACCAGTGCTCCGCGTGCCACGGGCAGCCGACAATCGGCGGTACAAGTGCGGCGAGTAACCCCCAATTCCAAGTGATCGCCAACGGCATTGTCAGGGGATCAACCAACACTATTCCGTCGTTCATCACCGCCAATGGTCCTACGCGCGAGGCTCGCTTCCCTTTCTTCTTCAACTCGAATGGCAGCCCCAATACAAACGCCCCCAACGGAGGAGTCGAAGACCTCTTTACAGTCTCCGGCCGATCTGACGCGGGCAGTTGCAGCTTGCCGCAGCCCAGTTTCAGCGCCGCTGAATCGACCAACGATATAATCTTCCGGATTCCTACGCCGGTCTTTGGCGCGGGCTTGATCGAGAATATCGACGACTCGACGCTGATCGAGAACCAAACGGCGCAGGCCAGCAACAATCTGGGGATTAGCGGCACGTTCAATCACAATGGCAACGACGGCACCATCTCCCGCTTCGGCTGGAAGGCGCAAAATAAATCTCTGTTGCTGTTTGCAGGCGAGGCCTACAACGTGGAAATGGGCATCACCAACGAAATCTTTGGACAAGACCGGCCGTTGCCGGGCGAGGATCAGCAGGGCAGTGGGCTTCCCGCGAGTTGCTTGAACCTTTCCGGAACGGGATACCCAGAAGACGCAACCAACTTCACGGTTGCGTCAAATTCAAACCCCTCGGCACAGAATGCTCAGGTTCCCTCGGACATCGTTTTGTTCGCGGAGTTTATGCGTCTGCTGGCACCGCCAACGCCTTCGGCGACCACTCCTGGCGGTGCGTCCTCGATCGCCGCAGGTGCTGCGCTTTTTAAGTCCATCGGCTGTGCCACTTGCCACACGCCAACGCTTAGCTCGACGCAACCTTCGAATATCACCTCCTCGCTGGGCAGTACGCCTGTGAGCGCGTTCTCTGACATTGAGATCCATCACATGGGTAACGGCCTAGCAGACAATGTTTCCCAAGGCGGCGCCGGGGGCGACCAGTTCCGCACGGCACCCTTGTGGGGACTGGGTCAGCGGATTTTTTTCTTGCACGATGGCCGAACTACGAACCTCCTGACAGCCATCGCGGCTCATGCCAGCAGTGGGTCGGAAGCAACACAGGTGGAGGAGAACTTTGCCTCCCTCTCAGAGGCCCAGAAGCAGGAGATTCTGAACTTCCTGCGCTCGTTGTAACGCCCTGCTTCCGCTTCAGGGGCGGGATACAAACGTGTCCCGCCCGGTTTTTCTCTTCATGGACTCCAGCGTGCCGCGAGAGCGAATCCTAATTCAAGGAAGGAATATGCCTTCAGCATTCTGGCGTTTTTCTCAGCTTTTTGGATTTTCTCTATTCCTGGTCGCCGTGGCCCAGGGCGCGCCTCAGAGCGGGGGCGACTTTTCGAGCAACCCGAACCCAAGAAAGCTCCCAACAGAAACCATTCTGGTCAAGGGTGCCTGGTCGAGCGCCAGCGATTCCGTGACTCCCGTTCCGGAAGGCGGAAGACTGGCCAATAATATCTACAGCAACTCGTACTTCGGCCTGACGTATGCGCTATCTCCGGGTTGGATTGAAAAGTACAGCGGCCCTCCGCCCTCGGATAGCGGCTACTACGTCCTTGCGCAGATCAGACCCGCGGACACATCGCCGGGGACAATCCGAGGCAGCATTCTAATTGCAGCCCAGGATATGTTTTTCACACTGACGCCGGCTGCAAACGCCCTCGAACTAATCGATTTCACCAAGGACCATATGATAGGCGACAACACCGTCGAGCAACCGCCGGCGCTTGTCACCATCGCGGGCCATTCCTTCATTCGATTTGACTATGGTTCGCCCGTCGCGGAGCTGCATTGGCACGTGCTGGCCACGCAAATCCGCTGCCACACGATTGAGTTCGTATTCACTAGCCACGACACATCGCTGGCGGAAAGCCTCATCCAGGGGATGAACACGATGATCTTGCCGGCCGAGGCCGGCACCATCGCAGGGACGGGCGGCGGCGCAGCGCCGGTGTGCATCAAGGACTACGCAAGCGACGAAAACGTAATCGAGAGAGAAGATCCGGTCTTTGCCGAACGCAGATTCAACTCTATTCCGGTCCGCATCATTATCGACAAAGAAGGCAAGGTAAAGCACGTTCACGTCCTCAGTGCGTTTCCTGAGCAGGCAAAAGCCATTTCAGATGCCCTCGCGCAATGGAAATTCAGGCCTTACCTACAGAACGGAAAGCCGGTTGAGGTGGAAACCGGGATCCTGTTCGGACATGCGCCGCGGCGGACAGCGCAATCAGCGACCTCTACGGTGAGCGAATGATAAATCTTCGTCGGTTCGGCAATGGTTTACCGATACAGAAAATTCTGTGGGTACTGGTTCTTTTCGCCTGCCATTCGGCCGTGACCCTGGCCGCGAGCAACATCACGGGCAAGGTGCACAATCAGAGCCGTGGCCAGCTTGCCGCTGGCGATGACGTGGTTCTGCTCCGCCTCGATGCCGGAATGCAGAAAGAGGCGCGCACAAAAACCGATGAACAGGGCGAGTTCGCATTCACTGTGCAGCACCCCGAAAAACCATACCTGGTCCGAGTGGTTCACCAAGGCGTCAGCTATGATCAGCAGGCATCCGCGGGTGACACTCTCACTATCGCCGTATTCGATGCGGCGCGTCACGTGCCGGGCATAACCGGCAGCATCGAAATCTTGCGCGCCGGAAGCAACGGAAAGCTGCTTCACGTTTCCGACCTGTACGAGATCAGGAATGAATCCAGTCCGCCGCTCACCCAGGCGGGAGAGCGCACGTTCGAGGTTTACCTTCCGGCCGATGCCGAGATTGACTCTGTCCTTGCCGCGAGCCCAGGGAAGATTGGCGAGATAATTTCCGCGACGCCCGTGGACGGCGAGCCGGGACACTATGCGGTGAGTTTCCCTCTGCAGCCCGGAGCAACCAAGTTTGCCTTCAACTATGACCTGCCATATTCCGGCCACGCCGCGTTTCGAACAAGGCACGCATATCCCTTTCAGCAATTCGCTGTAATGATTCCGCCGAGCATGAAATTTTCCTCGGGTTCATCGTCCTTCGAGATTCTTGCAACCGGGAACGATCGCTATCAGGTCCGGGCAGCCAACGAATTAAGGGCGGGGGAAGGACCTGGGTTTGAAGTGTCTGGAGCTGGAGCAGTTCCACCCCTGGGAGAGCAAAAAACATCGCAGGCACGAGTACAGCGGCCGACGGCCGCTAATCCAATCGTATTGGCTCCAAATCGCGCAACTTTGCCGGCTTTGGCGAAGATCGACGGAGGCTTGAAACCGATCTCGTCAGATCCGCAATCGCTGGTCCTGTACGGAGTAACTTCCGTGCTACTTGCGGCGTGGGCCGTGCTACTCTGGCGCGCGCGCAGGGCGAGAAAGTTCGTACGAAATTTCTCTAGTGCACAAGCAGCGGCAGCCAACGTGCGTCAGGGGAATCGGCCCGTGGCGTGATTGCAAATTCCAGGGAACAATCACGGCCACGAAACCACGCCGATGCCGCAAGGGTTACGCGCAACTCCCGCCGCCAAGGCGAAAAGCCAACATTAATGTTAGAGACAGCGCATCGTTTTTGCGGCTGCGGCCGCCCGCAACGAAGGTTTCGGGTCACTAGCGCGAGGTATCGATGGAGGAATAAAGCGGCGGCCCGTCAGCTGTGCAGGGTTGCGCGCGAAGCTCTTGTGGGCTAACATAGGTTAGCTAAGGAGCTGCTATGAGTGTCGTCACGATCCACCAAGCCAAGACAAACCTGTCGCGGTTAATTAAGAAAGCTTCCGCTGGCGAGGAAGTCATCATTGCGCGTGGGTCGCAGCCCGTAGCGCGCCTCGTTCCGGTCGGAGAGGTAAAGGGTAAACGCCGACCAGGGTCGTTGAAAGGCAAATTGCGAGTTGGGCCGGGGTTTTTTGAGCCTCTCCCGAAGAGCGAACTGGCAGGCTGGGACTAGTCGAATTGCGAGCGCTCCTCGATACGCATGCTTTACTTTGGTGGCTCTCGGATGACCCAGCACTGACGCGGGCCGCTCGAAAAATGATTGCAGAAACCAAAAATACGCTGATTGTAAGCGCCGCGTCGGCTTGGGAAATCGCGATCAAGGTCAGGCTGGGAAAACTCGCGACTGCCACTGACTTGGCGGCGGATTTCTCCGGGGTAATTGAACGCGAAGGATTTCAACTACTAGCTATCTCCGCGGAGCATGGTATTCGCGCCGGACTCTTGCATGGCCCTCACAAGGATCCATTTGACCGAATGCTGATTGCTCAGGCCCAGGCAGAAAATATACCGATCATAAGTAACGAAGTGTCCTTCGAAAGGTATGGCGTGCGGCGTCTTTGGTGAAACGAGCGAACACAGCTGTGACAAAGCGCAAGAGTAGTGGCGTGGATGAATACATAGCAAGTTGCCCTAAAGAGGCGCGGGGCGATTTGGCGAAGATCAGAACGGCCATACGGGCGGCTGCGCCTGCCGCCACCGAACGCACCGATTATTTCCGAATGCCCGGATATTCCGATCCAGGAATTGAGTATTACGATGGGATGTTTGCCTGGTTCAGCTTCAAGAAGCCGCACATACGCCTGCACGTACCCCCTTCAGTAATAGAAGAACATCGAAAGGAACTTGCGGACTACGCTACGACGAAAGCCATTGTTAGCTTCCCATCGGGTAAACCAGTGCCAACGAGATTGGTGCAGAAACTGGTGAAAGCAAGTCTAAAGGCAATGAAGGATAAGGGTACCAACCGCGTCAAATCGTGATTGCCTCGGATGATGGACTCGTTCCGGCAACCGCTAAGTTAAATTCCTGTTTGAAACAAAACCAGGGGTATCAACCGAAGGCATTGAAAACACATTGCCTTTGGAAGTGGCGCGCCCGGGCGGATTCGAACCGTCGACCTTGTGCTTCGGAGGCACACGCTCTATCCATCTGAGCTACGGGCGCAATCGGAAAATTAATTCGTCGAGAGATGATTGTATTACGTTCTGTTGGCGGGTCGCAATGAATTGGAGTGCGATAACGGAAGAGGCGAAAATAGAAAAGGGAAAATGGAAAATTTCCGCGGCGATGCGAATTGGCGGGTGGAGCGGCGGGCACGGCACGCCGTGCCCTACGATCTGCGACGGGGCTAGGCGCGGCGGTATCGGCGCTGCGGGGCGTTCTGGTTAATTGTGGCCGCCGGCTAGTTCGTGAACTATGGAGTTTACGAAGGATTTGGCGTCACCGAAGAGCATTAGGGTTTTGTCGAGGTAATACAACGGATTATCAATTCCGGCAAAGCCTGGGTTCATGCTGCGTTTGATGACCATCACCGTGCGAGCTCTGTCCACGTCGAGAATGGGCATGCCGTAGATGGGGCTGGCGTGATCGTTGCGGGCGGCGGGGTTGGTGACGTCGTTTGCGCCGATCACCAGGGCTACGTCGGCTTGCGGGAAATCGTCGTTCACTTCTTCCATGTCTAGAAGTTTGTCATAGGGAATATCGGCTTCAGCTAACAGGACGTTCATGTGTCCGGGCATGCGCCCGGCGACGGGATGGATGGCGAATTTCACGTCCACGCCGCGTTTGCTGAGCGCGTCGTAAAGTTCGCGGACTTTGTGCTGGGCTTGGGCGACGGCCATGCCGTAGCCGGGGACGATGATTACTTTGTTCGCGGCGCCTAGAATTGCCGCGGCTTCTTCGGGCGTCGCGCTGTGCACGGGACGAGCTTGTTCCGCGGTGGCAGCCGTGGCTTGTTCCTGGCCGAACGCGCCGAAGAGCACGTTGGTGAAGGAGCGATTCATCGCTTTGGACATATTTACGGAGAGGATGAAGCCGGAGGCGCCATCGAGAGCGCCGGCGATGATGAGCAGCTTACTATCGAGGACGAAACCCATGGCCGCGGCGGAAAGTCCGGCGTAGGAATTCAGCAGCGAAATGACGGTGGGCATATCGGCGCCGCCGATGGGAATGATCATGAGCACGCCGAAGATTAGCGGAATGATTAGCATCAGCGGGAACAGATGGACGTGGCTGGGATCGCGGACGAGATATGCGGCGATGCCGATGGCGACGGCGAGGAACAGGAGATTGACGACGTTCTGACCTTTATATGTGATGGGGCGCTGCGGCAGGATTTCTTGCAATTTTCCCGCGGCCATCAGGCTGCCGGTGAAGGTGAGCGCACCGAGAATCACTTCCATGGAAAGAACGGACATCATGAAGGGCGGCACGTGGGGCGCGCGCAGATAAAATTCTGCGGTGCCGACGAGGGTAACGCAGAACGCGCCGAAGGCGTGGCTGAGCGCGGTTCGCTGCGGGACGGCGGTCATGTGAACCATACCGAGAGGCACGCCGATGATGCTGCCGAGGACCAGGGCGATGGCGATCCATTTGTATTCGATGATGTTGTGATTGAGCAGCGTGCCGGCGATGGCGAGCAACATGCCGATTTCGCCGGCACGGACGCCGCGGCGGGCAGTGGCGGGCGTGCGCATCCACACCAGAGCGAGGATGAAGAGCGCGGTAGCGATCAGGTAGATGATTTCGATGAAGGTATCTGTTCCGAGCCAGGGAATCATTATTTTTTCGGGCCGCTGGCCTTGAACATTTTGAGCATGCGATCGGTGATGAGGAAACCGCCGACCACGTTGCTGGTGGCGGCGACGATGGCAAGCGCGCCGAGGATGGTGGAGAGCGTGCTGCGATGTTCGCCGGTGAGGATGATGGCGCCGACGACGGCGATGGCGTCGAGCGCGTTGGTGAGCGACATGAGCGGGGTGTGCAGCAGCGGAGTGATCTGGCGGATGACTTCAAAACCTATGAAAGCGGCCAGCATGAAAACGTAGAGGCTGGTGAGCAGATCCATCTTCATGATTATTTTTTCTCCTGAGCGGCAGTGACTAAGGGCGGTAGTTTGTAAAATTCGCGCAGGCGCTGATTGACGATCTCGCCGCCGGTGGTTAGGAGCGTGTCTTTGATGATTTCGTCGGAGGTGGCATCTTGGGCGACGTCGGGGCGCAGCTTGCCGTCTTTTACAATGTGCAGGAGGAAGGCGGAGACGTTGCGCGCGTACATCTGGCTGGCGTGATACGGGACCGTACTGGCGAGATTGTACCAACCGATGATGGTGACTCCGTGGGCGACGATTTTTTCTCCGGGTTGAGTTAGCTCGCAGTTGCCGCCGCGTTCGGAGGCGAGATCTACGATCACGGAGCCGGGGGACATGCCTTTGACCATGTCCGCTGTAACAAGGAGCGGCGATTTCGTACCGGGGACTACGGCGGCGGTGATGACCACGTCGCTTTCGGCGACCACTTTGCCGAGGAGCTCGCGTTGGCGGCGGTAGAATTCTTCGCCCTGAGCGCGAGCGTAGCCGCGGGCGTCTTCTGCATCTTTGGCTTCGATGGGCAGTTCGACGAAGCGGCCGCCGAGGCTTTGGACTTGTTCTTTCGCGGCGGGACGCATGTCATAGGCCGAGGCTACGGCGCCTAGGCGCCGCGCGGTGGCGACAGCTTGCAGGCCGGCTACACCAGCGCCGATCACGAAGACGCGGGCTGGCGTGATGGTTCCGGCGGCAGTGGTGAGCATGGGGAAAATTCTGGGCAGAGTATCGGCGGCAATGACCAGCGCTTTGTATCCGCAGATGGTGGCCATGCTTGAGAGCACGTCCATGCTTTGCGCGCGAGTGGTGCGCGGCATCAGTTCGACGGAAAATGCAGTGACGTTGCGGGCAGCTATTTGCTGAATTGTGGCTAGGCCGCCGAGGGGGCGAAGAAATCCTACCAGAACTTGATCTTTGTGGAGCAGCGGGAGGTCGGCGTCGCCGGTTTTGTCGTTCGAGCCGTAGCAGAGGACTTGCGCGATGATGTCGGCGGTGCGAAAAACTTCGGCGCGATCGGGGATGATTTTCGCACCTTTGGCGATATAGGTGGCGTCGGGATAGCCGGCTTCCATGCCAGCGTTGGCCTCGACGATTACTTCCAGGCCGCCTTTTGCCAAGGCGGGAATTACGGACGGGACGAGAGCTACGCGGCGTTCACCTGGATAACTTTCTCGCGGGACGCCGACGATCATGAAACTTCCTCCGTGTTGGGACGCATGAGCAGCCGCTGCAGTTGCAGGAAAGGCTTGCGGCGAAGGGAGCTGGAGAAAATCCCCAGGCTGCAGGCGCTACGGCACGCCTTTGTGAAACTGGAAATGATACACCAAGTCGCGAGGATGTATCGCACCGCCGATCTTCTAACTTGCTACCGCCGCAGTTGCTTTATAATCCGCTACGATCGAGGAGAATGCCTGTGACTGAATGCTTTTGCGGGCTATGCGGTTCGCGCAGTAATTTGCGGCGGGGCTTTGCGCTCTTGGTGGTCGGTTGCGTGGTTTTGTTGGGCGTTTGTGCTGCGCGCGGCCAGGATCAGGCGCAGACTCGCGATCCTTTGAGCGCGCTTTCGCCTGCGGCGCATCGCATTGTTTTGCAATTGAGCGCGCTGAACGCGATTCCGGCGGCTGATTGGAAATTTCACGTGGGGGATGTGGCGCATGGCGAGGCGCCGGATTTGGACGATTCCGGTTGGCAGACGGCTCAAGGGAATTCGCACGCGCCGACAGACGCGGTGTGGTACCGGCGCTGGATTGACGTGCCGAAGACGCTGAACGGTTACGATTTGAGCGGGGCGCGGATCTGGTTTCAGTTCGAGGCTTATGCGAATGGGCCAATGCCGGAAATTATTTATTTCAATGGGCGGCGCGTGGCGCTGGGGGACGACCTGGAGCCGATCGTGTTGTTTGACGACGCGCAGCCGGGCGAGCGTGTGCTGGTTGCGGTGAAATTGCTGCACACGGTGGACCAGAAAACCTTTGCGCGGGCTGATGTTTCCATCGAATTCAGTGGGGCGCGGCCGAATCCTAATGACCTGCTGCAGGAAATTCTTTCCGCGAATGCTTTGCTCCCTTCACTAGGGCCCGCTTCTACTGCTGTACGCCAGGGCATCGAAGCGGCGAGCGCTGCCGTGGATTTGCAGGCTCTGGAACAGGCGCAACAGGCGGCCTTTGATGCGTCGCTCGAGCGCGCGCAGGCGGAGCTGGAAAAAATCAAGGGCGATTTGCAGCAGACTTCCATTCGATTGACGGGAAATTCGCACATTGATGCGGCGTGGCTGTGGCCGTGGACGGAAACGGTGCAGGTGGTGCACAACACTTTTTCGACGGCGCTGCAGCTGATGGATGAATATCCGCAATACACATTTACGCAGTCTGCCGCGGCTTATAGCGAATGGATGTGCCAGAAATATCCAGCGATTTGCCAGGAAATTCAGGAGCGCGTGAAGCAGGGTCGGTGGGAACTGGTGGGCGGGATGTGGGTGGAACCGGATTTGAATATGCCGGGCGGCGAATCGCTGGTGCGGCAGCTGCTGATTGGGAAGCGATACTTCCACGACAAGTTCGGAGTGGACGTGCGCATCGGGTGGAATCCGGATTCATTTGGCTACAACTGGCAGCTGCCGCAGATCTACAAAAAATCCGGCGTGGATTATTTTGTGACGCAGAAGATGGCTTGGAACGACACCAATCCCCTGCCCTTCAAGCTTTTCTGGTGGGAATCGCCGGATGGCAGCAAGGTGCTGGCCTATTTTCCGCACGACTATGCGCGGGGGATCGAGCCGGAACCGCTGGCGGAGGACGTGGCGCGGGCGCGGCAACTGGATCCGGGGCTGCCGGAGATGATGCATCTGTTTGGCGTGGGAGATCACGGCGGAGGGCCGACGCGGGCGATGCTGGACGCGGGCGTCCGTTGGACCGATCCGAAGATGGTTTATCCGAAGACGTTTTTCGGAAACGCGCAGGGATTTTTTTCGGATGTGGAAGGCAAGCTCGATACGGCACATTCGCCGGTGTGGAATTACAAGACGATCGCGGGCGGCTCGACACAGCTGCCGGCACCGCCAGTGGGGATGATTAGCTTGCCCACCTGGAACGATGAGTTGTATTTCGAATATCACCGCGGCGTTTTCACTTCGCAGGCGGCGCACAAGCGGAATATGCGCGAGAGCGAAGAGTGGATGCTGGACGCGGAGAAATATTCGTCGCTGGCGTGGCTTTCGGGCTTCGCTTATCCGACCGATGTGCTGAACGAAGCGTGGAAGAAAGTTTTGTTCAATCAATTTCACGATCTGGCGGCGGGATCGGGTATTGCGGTGATTTATCAGGAGGCGCAGCGAGATTACGACATGGTGCGGTACACGACTGGGGAAGCTTCGTCGGCGGCACTGGCGGAGATTGCGGCACGGGTGGATACGCGTTCACCTGCGGGCGCAAGGCCTGTGCTGATTTTCAATCCACTGGCTTGGGAGCGGAAGGATATTGTGGAATTTTCGGTGCAGATGCCGGAGAGCGTGAAGGATGGCGTCTCGGTGATGGATGCGGAAGATCATCTGCTGCTGACGCAGATGATTTCGTCGGACGCGGCGACGAACACGGTGCAGCTGCTGGTCGAGCCGCGGATGGTTCCGGGGCTGGGTTATGCGCTGCTGCGCGTCAAACCGGGGCGGCGGGATGCGCCAACGGATTTGTCGGTGCATGATCTGACGCTGGAAAATTCGATGCTGCGGGTAGTGGTGGACCCCAAGAACGGCTGCATCACGAGCTTGTACGACAAACGCACGCGATCCGAAACGATTGCGACGGGCGGCTGCGGGAACGAATTGACCGCGTTTGAAGATAAACCGAAGGATTATGACGCGTGGAATATTGATGCGAATTTCGAGAAGTCTTTTACGCGGCTGGACATGGTGGATTCCGTACAGGTGATGGAGCGGGGGCCACTGCGCGCGACGATTCGCGTGACGCGGACGTGGCAACATTCGAAATTCGTGCAGGACATTTCACTTTACGCAGGCCTGGATCGCGTGGATGTGGTGAATGATTTTGACTGGCGCGAGACGCACGTTCTTCTGAAGGCCGCTTTCCCGCTCGCGGCATCGAGCGAGCATGCGACGTACGAGATTCCGTACGGGTCAATCGAGCGGCCGACGACGCGGAACAATTCGTGGGAAGCAGCGAAATTCGAAGTGCCGGCGCTGCGTTGGGCTGATTTGGGAGACTCGACGCATGGATTCAGCCTGATAAACGATTCGAAGTGCGGCTACGACGCGAAGGGCAACGTGCTTCGGATTTCGCTGCTGCGTTCGCCCACATGGCCGGACGCGGATGCCGATCGCGGGCCGCAACATTTCGCGTATGCGCTTTATCCGCACGCGGGCGATTGGAAGCAGGCGCTGACGGTGCGGCGCGGATACGAATTCAATGCGCATTTGAAAGCGTTGCCAGTGAGTTCGCATACGGGAGCGTGGGACGCTGAACATTCTTTCGTGGGAGTGGGGCAGGACAACGTGGTGTTGACGGCGGTGAAGAAGACGGAGGATGGCGACGCGCTGCTTTTCCGGTTTTATGAATGGGCGGGGAAAAATTCAGAGGTGAAGTTGAGGATTCCGGCGGGGGCGACGTCTGCGACGTTGACGAATTTGATGGAGCAGGCGGAAGGCGCGCCGCTCGAGATTTCGCGCGATGGGAAAGTTACCGTGGCGGTGCATCCGTACGAGATTGTTTCGGTGCGGGTGGCGTATCCGCACGGGGGTTCGGGTGCGACGGCCGCGCCATAAATCGTGCACCAAAGTGCGCCGCTAGCCACGAGCGAGGTTTTTTATTTGTCTGGCTAGCTTTTCCACTTGTTCGGCCTTGCCCACCATTGACAGGGAGAGCACGTTTGCGGAATCTGTTTTCTCGACTTGGTCCTTGAGCTCGGAGGCGAGAGCGTAGAGTTTTTCGACGTCGTCGTGGATCTGATCTTGATTCTGTTTCAGCATCTGTTTGGGGTCGGGCTTGGCGACTCCGCCGCTGGGATCATTGCGGCCGTCGTACGGCGGCATATTGCTCCCAGGCAACTTGGGACCGGTGCTTTGCGCGAAGGCGGCGCGAATGGCCAGCAGGGCGAGCGGGGCAGCAAAGGCCCAGGAAAATAGTTGGGTGATGAAATTACGCTTTTTCGGGTCCATAATGCGTGCTCCCGTTCGCGGAATGTGCTTTGGGGCTGCGGCTGGCCGCAAGGGAAAAGGCAGCTAGCCGGGTGGTATGATTCCGCTCCCTCTATTTTATGACTGATTCGTTCTCACGGTGGCTGGAAATTGCAGGAAAGACCGGCTTGCGTCTGGCGGTCATCCTGGTGTTCGCGATCCTGTTGACGCGCATGCTGAAGGCAGTGACGGCGCGGTTGGTGCACCTCGCCAAATCGTCGTCGCGCGCCGGGCAGATGCGCGAACAGCAGACGCGCACGCTGGCCGGGCTGTTATACAGCATTGGCGCTGGGGTTATTGGATTGATCGCGGTGCTGATGGCGTTCGAAGTGCTGGGGTTCGATATCGCTCCGGCGATGGCGACGGCGGGAGTGGCGAGCATTGCGATTGCATTTGGCGCGCAGAGCCTGCTGAAGGATTTCATCAACGGATTCTTCATCGTGTTTGAGGATCAGTACGTGGTGGGAGATTTGATTCAAGTGAATGGCGAGACGGGGCGAGTGGAGCACCTGACGTTGCGTCGGACGGTGATACGCAATCCAGCGGGCGCGATGGTGACGCTGCCGAACAGCCTGGTCGGGCAGGTAGCGAATCTGAGCCGCGATTGGTCGCAGGCATTTGTGGACGTGACGGTGCCGGCGGCGGAGGTGGTGGGACGGGCGCTCGCGACCCTGGAGAGAATCGCGGGGGATTTCCGGAATGATGCGGATTGGTCCGCGGCGTTGATTGACGGGCCGCGGGTGCTGGGAATCGAGGCGCTTTCTTTGGATGGCACGGTGATCCGGCTGCAAGCGAGGACGATATTGAATCGCAAGGAAGATGTAGCGCGGGAACTGCGGCGCCGGATTAAGCTGGGATTCGAGCAGGCGAAGATTCCGCTGAGCCACACACATCAAGTGATGCTGCAGGGCGAAACGCCGCAGAACGACGCGTAGCGCTGGGCGCAGAGCGTCCGGCGCGTGATTTCGACCGAACAACCTTAATCGAATAGCTTTGCACGTATTGCTTCGACCGAAAACGGAGGAGGATGCGATGGGAGAAGTGACGCACGAGCAGGTGAATCTGATGTTGCGGCTGTACGACATACGGCGCGAGCCGCGTTTGCGTGAGGCGCGGGATTGGTACATCCGGAACTTCCGGCCGACGTCGTTGGAAGACGTGACGAATCTAGCGGCGCCGAATTCGGAGGAAAGCGCGTTCATGCGCATGGTTCTGAGTTACTGGGACATGGCGGCGAATATCGTGAACCGCGGGCTGATTGATGAGGAATTTTTCTTCGAGAGCACGGGCGAGCAGTGGATCGTGTGGGAACGGGTGAGACCGATCGTGGCGGCGTGGCGGACCATGTTCAGGAACCCGATGGCATTTGCGCGGCTGGAGGAACATGTGAAGCGGCTGGAGGCTTGGCGCGAGAGGAATTCGCCGGGCAGCACGGAGGCAATGCGCGCGATGATGGCGACGATCGCAGCGCGCGACGGGAAGTCCTGAAAGCAGCACGATTGTATTGATGCAGGGCGTCACCGCGGCGCACGGTACAGCGCGGATGGCGCCCCCCGCCAGCGCTCAGAAAATTGCTATGAGGCGCGGGGGAGTTATGGTAATTTCCTGCCCGACCCCCGCGATTGGTGTGTTCCCCGAGGATTACAAAGCACCGGGAAGTTCTGACCTGAGACGCAAAGCCAGGAGAATGCCCCGGGGAGGTAAGAGAAATATGATCGCCCGCCATCCTTTTACGTGTCTGACCGCGCTGCTGATCTGTTTAATGCTGGCAATTCCTGCGGACGTGGTGGCGGCAGCAGCCCAAGGAACCGAGCCGCAGCATGCTGGCAAGCTCACCGCAGTGTTGCCAGTTGTGAACGTAATTCGCGGGCCGCAGCAGACGCCTGCCTCAACGGCTGAAGCGATTTATTGGGGCGATGTGATCAATACCGGGCATCTGGCGCGCGCACGCGTGGCGCTGGATGATGGCTCGGTGCTGAGCGTGGGATCGGATTCGAATTTGACGGTGACGAAACATGACGGCGGAGCGCAGCAGACGGAACTGGATCTGAATTACGGGCGGGTGCGCGCCAAGGCCGTGAAACAGGTGAAGCCGAACGCCAGCTTTCAAATTCGCACGCCGACCGGAGTTGCCGGCGTCGTGGGAACCGATTTCGCGCTGGATTCCGAAGGGGACACGACACGCATCGTGGTGTATGAGGGCAAAGTAAATTTCTGCGCGTACAAAGCGACGAAGAAAGAGGAAGAGGGCGGCGCGCCCGGCGGTGAGGAGCAAAAGAAAGATAAGAATGGCCGGATGCTCGGGCCGTGCGTAATTGTAGGGGCGGGCGAATCTTCCAGCGTGCAATTCAACGCAGCGCCGACGCCGCCGGTGCCGGCGACGCCTGTGACAGTGACGGAGATGACCACCACGACGAGCGCCGGAGGAGCTGGCGGTGCCGCGGGCGGGCTGGGAGTTGCAGGCGCGACGGCGGTGGGAGTTGGCGCGGCGGTGGCGGTGACGGTGGCGGCCGTGGTGATTCGTGCGGCGAGCAAAACGAACACTTGTTCGTCGCCAGCGGCTGCGGCGCATGTGGTACCTACGGCGAATTGCACGGCAATTAATAATGCGGGGGTTGGGAAAGTGAACGGGCAGCGGCCGTGAGGCGTCCCTAGGGATTCCGGGGCGACGGCGCAGAGTAAATTTAAAGACAGATTCGAGTACGCCGGTCCCGCTCCGCGGACGGGCGCTACAATATCAAAGACCTCGACGTTCGGATCCACAGAGTCAAAGCGCACACGGTAAAATCTGGAAAACCAAAAGCTGGAATGGGATTACTGCGCGGGATTTTTCTGCGCGGATAGAAATTCCAAGATCGCGCGATTTGCGATGCTGGGCTGGTCGGTCTCGAAAATGTGGCTGGCGTGGGGAATTAGGACGAGCTTCGCGTGCGGAATGCGTTCGGCGAGCAGGTGGGCGTTCGCGACGGGAATGAGCTGGTCGGTTTCGCCGTGAACGATAAGCGTGGGAGCTTTGATCTGCGCGATGCGGCTGTAGGCTTCCCAGGCGAGAATGCCTTGAAGTTGACCGAGGTAGCCTTGCGGAGTTGGATACCACTTCATGCGGATGGCCATGTCTTCGTCAATGCGCGGGCGCGGGGTGGCGGCGTCATAGATATACGGGATGATGGCTTCTTTCGCTTCTTCCGGCGTCATACCCTGGCGCATCAGAAGCTGCAGGACTTCCGCGGCGGCGCGTACGGCGTGGGGACCGCCGGCATTGGTGCAACCCAAGATTAAAGAGCGGACGCGTTGGGGAAATTGCAGCGTGAATTCCTGGGCGATCATGCCGCCCATGGAGACGCCGAACACGTGGGCGCTGGAGACTCCCGCGGCATCGAGAACGGCAGCGGCGTCTGAAGCCATCTGCGCAATGGGATAGACACCTGGGGGAACGTCGCTTTGGCCGATGCCGCGATTATCGAAAGCGATGGTGCGGAAACTTTGTGCGAGAAGCGGGCGCGTGCGGTGCCACATGTAGGAGGGATAGCTGAGGCCCATGATGAGCAGCAGCGGTTCGCCCGAACCTCGTTCATCCCAATAAATTTTGGCGCCTTGATTTTCAACGAACGGCATGGGGCCTCGGGTGATTCCAGAAGGCTTGTGCGCGGCGGCTATCGAGATGCATGGAATGAGATAGTCGCACACAGATGAAGGTTACTAACACGGGCGCTATTGTATATAATCCGGCTCACCATGCCAAACCAAGAAACGCTGTACGAAGTGGCCAAGCGGGTGGCCACGATTACACTGAATCGTCCCGACAAATTGAACGCTTGGACTGCGGTAATGGAACAGGAAGTGCGCGCGGCGATGGCGGAGGCAGAGCGCGACGAAAATGTTCGCGTGATCGTGCTCACCGGCGCGGGCAGAGGATTCTGCGCTGGCGCGGACATGTCTCTGCTGAGCACGGTGGCGACGAAAGGGCTGGACGCCGCGCAGCGGGCGCAGGCGGTGCAAGCTGGCGCGGGTTCCGGGCCTGGCGCTGGTTCGGGCTCGGGCGGCGGCGCGCGGGCGGATTTTCAGAAGAAATATTCGTACTTCCCTGCGATGAGCAAGCCGGTGATTGGGGCGATCAACGGTCCTGCAGTGGGTTTGGGACTGGTGATTGC